>Ga0209239_1001143_pt1 | contig 15608 bp, 21 predicted proteins | sample GraSoi013_2_20cm_FD_185824 | JGI IMG/M metagenome (GOLD analysis project Ga0209239, IMG submission 185824) | Grasslands soil microbial communities from the Angelo Coastal Reserve, California, USA - Sample 10_02_2013_2_20cm (SPAdes) (version 2) | ecosystem: Environmental > Terrestrial > Soil >...
GGGGGGAAGGTCGACGGAGCTATATTGGATGATTACGCTTTGAAGAACGGCGCATAAGCGAGAAGTGTCTCGCTCTTGAAGATACCTGGGAGATTAGTAACTCTCTCAACAGAATTCTTCACGATGTCTTCAGAGGTTCTTGCTTGCCAGAGTGCGACGATGTCGAACTGTCCGGGTACTGTGGTTGCTTCAATGAAGCCTGGAATGTTGCTGAGCTGCTTTATGACGCTCTCGCTAGTGTTGTGCTCACAGGTCAATACAGAAACGCCGAGGGCCATCTGGCTCTCGAGCTTCTTGGTCGGCTGCATACCGTCGAAGCCGGTGTGAGTGTCGGTTGTCCGTACGTCGCTGATCTCGCGGATTTCTTTAATTGTCTGGTAGATGTTGTGTGGAGTGTTTGGCTTCAGGCGCAGGACTAGGTCCCAACGGCCTGTTACCGGTGCGATGATGTCAATCTGGCTGTTTCGCTTTAGCTCCTCGACCACTTTCGTAGCGCGGCCCGAATTGACGGTCGCGAATACGTAGGTCGGGAAATTCATATTGGTTTGCATTGTTGTTTTTCTACTGCATTTTATTGCAGCATAGTAACATCCGTTACTTGTACTTAAGACTTTTATTCCGGAACCTTCGATATATTACATGAAGGTAACGCGAAGGTCTTGACGGTTCACCGAAACAGCGTCAGCGTCCCGGAAGCGGTGCGCGAGATTCTGACCAGAAACTACCCCGTCTACCAATGCCTGAAGATGAAACTCATGAACTTCCACTCCCTCGCAGAATTCATCCAGCCCCAAGTCCAACAACTGAGCGGGAAGGAGGCCAGCATCAACACTCTGGTGGTAGCCATCAAGCGCTTCTCGGACACCCTATCCGATAGCAAAAGTCCCGACCCGTCGAAGGTTCTCAAGGATGCAAGGATTTCCCTTTCAAGCAGAATAGTAGACGTGACGATAAGAGCGCCAAAGACACAGTTCCCATCCATAGTCAAGGAATTATCAAATGCCGCAAGCGAACTCTCAGAGTTCCCCCACATCTTCCCCCTCTCAAACTCGATCAAATTGATTCTGCCTGCGGAGGATTACGCTCTCGTCAGCGGGAAACTGGAGCATCTTAGAGAAGCTGCGACACAGGCGAACGTGTCCAAACTGATCCTCAACCTGTCGCCTCGCGCCGAGATGACCCCAGGAATAGCATCCTACATCACTGAACTACTGTTCAGAAACGGCGTCAACATCCTTGACGCATTCCTAGGGTATGGTGACATCATAATGGTCGTTGACGACAAAGACGGACCCCTCGCCTATGACATCCTACAACGAGAAATCTACGGCTCCAACCAGACGACTCTGTAAAGCAGAAAAAGTAGCGAATCAGCCGGAAACGGATACAGTCACCTCGGAGCCCAAAAACACTCAGTTTCATCTTTCACGTTCAGATGTGTACGCGCACCTTACGATCGGTTTTCAGAGAAACCCCTTTTCTCTTCTTTCTGATCTGAATTTCCTGGCCGCGCTTTTCTAACTGCTCCCTCAATCGGTCAATTGATCTCTCAAGAGCAAGCAGTCTAGCGTTTCTTCTCGGAAGACGCCTCTCAATCGCCTCAATTCTTCGCTCCAATTCCTCAGTGCGACGTTCAGAGTTCATGATCGATCACAGCTATCTGGCCCTTTCCCAAGTGCAAGGAGGATGCAAATCGGTCGCATGTGCTATCCAGCCACCCGATTCTCAGAAGCGGTGTCCGAATCGCTGGAAGTTGTTGTCTCTTGATCTTCTTTGTTCTTCTCTAGAATCCACGGGGCCAACGGGCTGTTTCGCTTGAAGCCTTGTCGACAGCAACTTCTTCTCTCATGATCTCAGGGATTGTGTCGCTCGAATCCTCCTCGATCTGTTGGTCGTCTTTCCTCTTCTTCACGAGGGCTGGGACGAACGGGGCTGGCTCAATACGTTGCCATGTCGGTCTCTGTTGCCGTTGTCGCTCGTTGCATACAATCGTCTCCAGTCTCTGGAAGTCCTGTTCGAGTGCCTCCCAAGTCATAGCCCGCAATATCTGATCCTTGTAGCACAACAGCTGACCGGCCAGCCGAGTCCACTTCGAACGCTCAGCACTACGAGTATACTGGGACGTTGCAAGCTTCCGCGCCTGTTCCAGCAATCTCTCCATAGATTCTACCATCTTCTGACGCCAAGATCGAATACTCTTCATAGCCTCAGACTCCTCCTCGGGAGGCTCATCTTCACGCATAGAATCCTACGTAGCACTGCTGACCCGTGACATATCTCCGAGAGATCAGGCCGAAAACCGCCTAGCAAACTACACAGAAAGTATTCGATACCAATCGTCCGTAATACCCTTCCGAATAGTTTCGATCGGAATTTGTTCCACTCTCCCATTCATCTACAACGAAACCATAGTATGCCCCATGCAGCGCCTCGAATGCAGGGTCTTCTGCCGAATCTGCCAAGAGCCTACGAACCGCGAAGTGAGATATCGATCCGATTTCCAGCTCGTTGGTAGATTGCTAGTCTGTCAGAATTGTGGCGAGACAATCTTCGAACCAGTCGGGTCCGGGACGGTGTGCCAAGACTGTTGACAAGCCTACAAGCGATGTGGCTACTAGACCTACGTGAACGTCCCCACGAGACCCGGAATAAACGCAAACGGGACGCTCGGATCAAGAAACCCTCCCCTAAATTACGCAGTCATCGAACGTGAGCGTGTCTATGGGGTCTTACAGTCTCAGTTCTCAACTTCCTGTTGAACCAAGCTGGCGAAGCGGTCATTAGAAGAGAATACCCCCTTGGACTTTTCACAAAGGTCGCAGCCGCCAGGCTCGATAAGTCTCAGACCAGAATATCGCCACAGTGGATCCTCCGAAGATGAACGCTACGATATTATGAGTTGAAAAATCGGGAGGGTAGAGAATCGGGTAGAGAACGAGCATTACCGTGAACATTGCGGAGAAGAAAAGGTGTCTGGGCAGTAAGAAGCCTAAGACCCCAACAAAGTTCTGCAAGACACCCACCTCCACTTGTTCGGCGAGATGATACTCACCTGTTGAATCCTTCTCCACCAACCCTAGTGAACGCAGTTTTTCCAGATGATGGAGCGCAACGCTGGGGCTGCTCATTCCTAGAGCACGCTGAACAGACCTCACTCCAATTGCTTCATTCTTCGTCTTTAGAAGGTGCCAGTAGACACGTAGGGTGAGTCCCTTCAGCTCAGACTCTATGATCCTGTCCCGGTCTTCCGTCAAGAGCCAGCCTCCTGGAAGAAGAATAGCGTCGGATCAATACAAGCTTACTCGTTTGCAGAAGTGTTCCGTTCTCTGAACACCCTGTTCTAAACACTGGTCTTAAGGTCCCCTGCCTCGTACATCATAGTCCATGCAGCCGCGAGCAGACCAGAGACTGAATCAGAATCTACGTTCTGGTCATAATCGTCGCCAAGTTATGCGAGTCACAACGAACTGGGAGAAAAGGAGGATACGGCTGTGAAGGTTGGCTCCAAAACTAGGACTGTCTTTGGGCTGACACTGGGAATCATCGCCGGACTTGCGCTGATACTGCTTCCCGGAATACTGGTCTTACGCACTCACCCACCCAACGCTACTGACCAGCATCTTATGGTCCCGTTCACATCTTATGAGGAGTTGCACAACTTCATTTTCACCAAGAGCTGTAACAGCACTGAGGTTCGTAACCTCTACAATCCCACTCCTGCGCCGGTAATCCAGAACACGAACACGAACGATCTCAACATTGCCGGCTTTTCCGGCAGCGTTACCACCACTGCCACAAGTGGAACTTCCACGGTTTCAATATCAACAAGCGCAACTCCCAGCCACTCCGAGACAAACGCTCAAGTGGCTGGCGTTGACGAACTTGACACCGTAAAGAACGACGGCACCTACATTTACACGGTAACGAATAACACTGTCGCGATCGTCCTCGCTTACCCAGTCACCGATGCAAAATTGATGGCTCATGTATCGGTGAATGGTTCTCTTCAGGGAATTTTTGTCGAGGGCAACAGGCTAGTTGTTGTCAGCCAGCACTACCAGCAGTATCCTCTACCATTCACTGGTACCGTGCAATCTGGAATGGGAGCTTCCATAGCCGTCTATCCAATATTCCTCAACTATCCCCAGACCACTTCCCTATCGATCTTCGACATTTCTAACCATTCTAGTCCAGTGCTGACAACTACTCTCGTAGTGAATGGAACTCTGGCCGGGGCCCGGCTAATTGGAGACTACGCTTTCCTAGTAGCAACACAACCAGTCTACTGCACGGGTCCGATTGTGCTTCCGGTCAATGTGGTAGACGGGCGTGCGTTGATGATGGGGGTTGCAAGCGTCTATCATTCCGATATCGCTGATGTGTCTCACAGCTTCACTACGGTTGTAGGGATCAACGTGACCCAAGTCAACCCTACTCCGGCAGCTGAGATCTTTCTCATCGGGACGAGCAGTAACATCTACGTCTCACTTCACCAGATCTATCTGACTCAGCCGATCTGGAGTCAGGTCGAACAGACTGCTGTGCACCGCATCAGTATTGATGGTGGAAGCATCAGCTATCAAGCGACGGGTACTGTGTCTGGCCATGTTCTGAACCAGTTCTCCATGGACGAGTACAACGGCAACTTCCGCATCGCCACAACCGGCTACAGCTTCAACCAAGTAGCCTCGACGGGAAGTGTATCGTCTACCTACGTGCAGAAAACCAACCTGTACGTCTTGGACAGCGGCCTCCACATCATCGGGAGACTCGAAGGACTATCGCCCGGCGAAGCGTTCTACGCAGCCAGATTCATGGGGGACAGGGCCTACCTTGTCACTTTTCAGAGAATGGACCCGTTGTTCGTCATCGGTCTGCAAGACCCCACCCAGCCCAAGGTCCTGGGCCAGCTCAACATCCCTGGAGTTTCTGACTATCTGCAGCCCTACGATGAGACCCACTTGATTGGTCTCGGAAAATCTTCAGAGAACGTTACTTGGGAGAACGCTGCACTGTTCCAGGGTCTCAAGCTCAGCCTCTTCGATGTCACGGATCCGAGTCATCCTATTGATACGAGCGACTATTTGGTCGGAGATCGGGGTAGTGACTCTCCAGCCTTGACAGATCACAGGTCAGTGCTGTTCGACAAGTCTCTCAATCTGCTGGTGATACCTGTCGAGATCGCGCAGGCACAACCGAGTGCAACCTCCCCATGGTCTTACAATCCTCCTGTCTGGCAGGGAGCCTACGTGTTCAACGTCACCGTTCAAGACGGAATCGTCTTCCGCGGCGGAATAACACACCTCACCACAGGCCAGCTTCCAAACTGGAACAACAGCAGCTTCTTCGTCACTCGCGCACTCTATATCGGCAGCGTACTCTACACAATCAGCAACAACACGGTCAAGATGAACAGTCTCTCCGATCTCACAGAACTCAACATCGTAAGCCTAGCCTAAGAACTTCGCAGCTACCAACTACCTTGTCCTGTGTCGTTGGAAATATTTTTTTTGTAAATCCTAGGCAGAATAATCTCCTAAAGAGCAGTCACGCGTCGCGAGGAATTTGTGACCTCCCCCCACTGTTTTTCTGGAGGGGTCCTGCCAGATGGAACGTTTCTATGGGACGATTCGAGTTTCGGGCGCAGAATTCACTTGGATGCCTGATCCCAAAGCCCGATTTTGGCTGCTTGTAAGCGTGAAAGATCCGCGATCTAAAATCGCCTTCCCTGATTTCCGATCCGGGCTTATTTTGAACGAATAGTGCCAGAGAACTGTGCGATTAATCGAACTGTGCCCCGTGATGAAACAACCAGAGCGGGTGTTTCCAGTCCGAATAGTCTCGAGAAAGTCAAAGTTCCTCGATAACATTGTGGTAAACCTGGAAGGTGAACCAGCTCCACTCTTTCCTTCTCTCCGCCTCTTCAAGCATACTATGAGACGAAAACCGTCCAAAGCTCGAAGATGAGAAGTTCGCACGCCAGCCCTAAGTACCACAAGCCCGCTGTTAGAATAGCTCCCACGGCGGGTACAGTCACAGTATGATTTTCAATGGCTTACGATCTGAGCCGCTTTTGGAGCCGGGAAACTATGGGACATTTGGTTCCACGGGAAAATGTGTAGAGGACACAGCCGCGATTGAGCCAGAGCCTGGCATCACTTGGAGAGGAGTGACTAGTCTAGCCGGTTGGGTGTTTCTGTTTGCTGGAATCTTCTTCTTCGTCGTCGGGTGCAGCGCTCTCGGCGGGCTCAAATGCACAGGCACACTAGCTTTCAGGTCAACACTGCTTACGATTTTGGGAGGACTGTTGCTCGGTATTTCTTGGATGAATTGGACTAATGGGGAGAAGCTTCCGAGAATGATGATTGCTAAGAAGGTGTTGAGGAAGATAGCGGGCTTGATTGTGCTTGGAATCGTGGTGCTAATCTTTCTCTTCATATCTCTCGTCGTTTGTCCTGCTTGTGTGGGTTGAGGTCACCGGATCGGTGGAGCGGGAAGAACTGCCGTGACGGTTGATTCTGATTCGTAAGTGTCGCTTGAATTTTCCAATGGGGTGATGCTTGGCGATTGCGAACCAGCCGCCTCCGCGCTTGTTGGGACACGTTGAATCGCCTAGCTGGACCATCTCACCCTCGGTCAGATCGGGACTGTCCTGCCTTTAGGAAAGCCGTGAACTCCAGCTTTCCCTTCGGGTTCAGGGGCTTCCGGCGGGCGCGGGCTAGTCGAGAGAAAGCGACGTGGACAGCCCTTGGTAGGCGTCGATCTGCGCCTTGAGATCGGCGATCTTCTGCTCGGCGAGGGCGATGGCATCGGCGCCGGCGATGAAGCGGCGCGGCGGCGACTGTTCGCCAGCGACCCTGACGAGCGCTCGCGCGAGCTTGGCCGGATCGCCAGACTGCTGCCCGTTCTGCGCCTCCCACCACTTGAGCTGCACCGCCCTGCGGTCGGCGTAGTCCTCAATGGACCGGTCGGCAAAGGTCATCGACTCCTTCGTGAGGAGCTTGGTCCGGAAGAACCCCGGGTTGACGATGGTGGTGTGGATGCCGAACGGCTCGACCTCGGGCCGCAGCGACTCCATCCAGCCCTCGAGACCGAACTTCGACGCGGCATAGGCGGAACAGAACTCGAAGCCGACGAGGCCCGCGCCCGACGAGATCGAGATGATGTGGCCCGAGCGCTGCTTGCGCATGATGGGCAGGACGGCGCGGGTGACATTCATCGGGCCGAGGAGGCTCGTCGCCAGCTGCCGCTCGACCTGCTCCGGCGTCAGCTCCTCGAAGTAGCCCGCATCAAAGGTACCCGCGTTGTTGACCAGTACGTCGATGCGGCCGAACCGGTCGACCGCCGCCCGCACCGCGGCCTCGGCATCGGCGCGCCTAGTGACATCCAGCTTAACGACCAACAAATTGTCCCACTCACCCACAGCCTTGGCCACGGCGTAGGGGTCCCGACCGGTGCCCACCACCGCGTGGCCGGCGGCCACAGCGGCTTTGACGAAATCGACACCCATCCCACGGCTGGCTCCAGTAATGAACCAGATCTTCTTGCTAGTCAAGGTATCTCATTCCCTCCTTGATACCATTCAACATCGTGTATCCCAGTTTCTTGTATAACTTCTCCGAGTTGTTGACGACGTCGGGTTGATAGACGTTCTTAGCCCAGTCCCGTGGTGTGACTTCTTCGATCGCTACCGAAACTGATTCTTCTACCCGAGAACCCGTCGGGATTTCTTGAATGTTTTCCATCCTGTTGGAGTTTGATTGCTAGTTCTTGTTCCATTCGTGGGGGGTGTGCGTGTAGTCGTTCGCGCCAGTCGCTCCGCTGACCCGACATCTTTAGGGTTGAGCTGCCTTTCGGTTATTGGTCAGACACGAGAACGAAACTGCTGGCAGTTTAGTACCAGTATGTGATGCTGTACGTGATTGTTCCCCAGAGAATGTTTCCGCCTGGGGTTATGCCGCAGTCGTAGTTTGTGAACCATGAATTGCTAGTCGCGTTTGCGCTTACTGGTATGCTGAAGATGCCAGAAGTTGAGACAGGGGTGGTGATGCTGATATCGAATACTTGAGCGGTGAAAGACGCGTGGGCGCCGGTCCATGAGACTCGAATGTAGCCAGAGTAGGAATCAAAGAGATATCTCACTGCAATGTTTTCCTAAAAGGATCTTGCGCACGAATCTTGTGTTTGTTATTTGTCTATCATTTGGAGTAACTGCAATCATCCTGCTGGCTTCGTTTACGTTTCTGACGCCGAATCAATACGGTACGCTCGCGACAGGGGTTTCGTCCTTCGGCGTTGTCGTATCGGTAGTACTTTGGGCGTATGGAAGAACCCGTAGGAGAAGGCCCCGATAGGAGATACGAACAAGATTGTCAACGCTTAAGGGCGAGTTCAGGTAGCTATGATAAGGGCTGGGTCTGTTTTGGCTGTGACTTGTAATTTTAGGTTTGAGATTAGGCCTGAGGATGAGATTGTGGAGTTGCAGGCTGAGCACCACGCTGCTCATGTCTGCAGGGAATGTCTCGTGCTCTTGACGGTTCATCGTCGTATTCATCATATGAAAGTGGAGAAGGTTATTGTTGAGATGGCTGAGCGTAGACCTGTGCTGGCTGAAGCGTGAAGCGCAAGGTCAGATTCGGGCCGCGGTGCAGACTGCGTAAATAGTCGAATCGATCATTGTATGGTTGTACAGCTTTGTCCAAGGATGGTCGGTACCCAGGCGGTAAGTTGCCTCCCCAACTGTTGAGGGAAGCCCGCATGAGACAACGGGACGGAGAATGGCTTAGCTCCGCAAAGACTCTCATCCTGCGCAGATACCGGGGAAAGTATGTTGCGATAAGGAACAAGAAGATACTCGCAGCTAGCACTACGATGAAAGGCCTCTATGCCAAACTTGACAAGCTAAACCCCGGGATGGTTCTAATAACGAGGATCGAAAGGCCCACTCTTCTCGTATATGTCGAGCTTCGCTAAGAAATGGATGAGGCAGAAGACCCGAACCGGAACCGTCTATCGTCCAGTCATAGATCTTCTCTTCAACGAGAAGACTAGTAGCAACCTCTATTCTTTCATTGTTGACAGCGGTGCAGATATCTCACTCGCCCCACGTCAATTAGCAGAACGGGTAGGCCTCGACTGGAATAATGGCAAGAGAGTAATCCTCACGGGAATTTCTCCTAAACCCGAATGTACTCTTGAAGGTCGAATCCACAAGGTCAGCGCATTAGTTCCAGATCTGGCCTTCGAACTGACCCTGCCAGTCTGCTTCGCGAACGGCGACGCGCCCTACCTCATTGGACGAGAAGGTTTCTTTGACGAATTCGACATCACCCTGGACAAGACCCGGCGAAGAACCATCTTCCGCAAGATGAGAGCGCCGCGAGGATAGTCTAGATGCTGAGCGTAGATCCGTGCTGGCTGAGGTATGAAGACCAAAGTGAAGAGCGCCTGAAAACAGGCTGATCTAAACCCTGGTTCAAATAGTCTCAGGAGAACGCTCCTGGGCTGTGAAGGAGCCGCTAAGCTGGAGCCCTTTCAGATTCTGGCTCTCGGTAATCATCCCTGTTCTCGCCGTTTTGATTACCTGGACGGCCGGTTATCTTTACATCGCATATGGCTCCGAGGGCTTTCCTGTCTCTTGGAGAGGACTGGTGTTCAGAGTTGTCCCCTGATAGTATGCCCGTTGACTGGCTGCGCCCGCGATACGAGTAAGATTGTTCAGGTCAACATCGACTGGCTTTCTCTCGGTGTCGACATGCTGTTCTACACGGCCATCGGGCTTTCAATAGTTCTAGTCTTCTCTCGACTCAGACCTTAGACTGTTCGCCCGCAAGAGTCTTCAACGTTTTTCGGAAGGCGAGTGCGCCAGTTAGCATAGGATATCAGGCATGCTTATAGTCGGGATAAGGCTAAACGTTGATGGAAACCGAGACGTTTTGCCAAGCACCGTACGTCGATCATTATTGCTGCTGATCCTGGCATTGGTTGGAGTATGGCTGACAAGCTTCACTACCCAGGTAGCCGGACAGTCGTCTGCGAACTCTCCGGGATTAGCAAACTGCATCAAACCGCCTACAGTTTCCGGAAATCTAAGTCTCAGTATTTGCACATCGAAGATTCATTACAGTCTAGGCGAGACTGTTGCTTTTGTTGGAATCCTAGCAAATACTGGGGACACCCCAGTCCAATTGTCAATAATGAGCTCCAGTTCTATCGTCATGGACCGGGTGGATTCGCTTATACTTCGCGAAGCTGGGTTCAACTTCTGTACACCGTCTACAAGCTGCCTGATTCCGGCTGGACAGTCCATGACCGTCGCGATTGCAAACTGGTTTACAGATGATCCACTTTCCCAGGCAAAACTCTCCGGACCCTACACAGCCTTCGTAGGTCTAACCGCATGTCCAACAAACGGGCCGTGTCTAGGGTCTGATTTTCGTCCCTGAGAATCGTGGTCTCTGTCCCACAGAACTAGAGAATCGACCCCTTCTGGCCGAAATGTGAAGAGTCGAGCAGATTGTGGGGCGATAGTCTCATCCATCTCTTCAGACCAAGAACAACAGGCCCTACAGTCACCAGCTCATTGAGGCTGAAAGACCCGTCATGCGGACCCGGTCTGTGCTCGAAGGAGTCGCCAGCCCTTCGACATGTTGAACTTCCAGAGATTGCTGATACCGTATTTTCCAACATAATACGGCGGCCATTGCGGACGTTGATTCTTGTCCCCGGTCATCATGTTCAGTTTCAGCTCGTCCAGCGCCGAATCGACCATCCTCCTCTCAGGCGAACCGGGTTTTAGTTTCCGGTAGATTCTGTCGAACTCTTTCGTGCCCTTAACATGGTCCGCCTATTGAGACAAGTTTGGACCCGCCCGGTCAAGAGTCCAATTATAAGCCAGAGACCTCAGCGGCTGAATTGTGAAGAGTCAAGTCAAGTTCGGTTGTCGAATCTTTCTAGTAGCCAACGAACCCTTCCAGAATATCGTCCATCGTGCCCAGTTCTGTGAGAAACGCGGCTTCGACTCCGTGCTAATAGATGACCATCTGCTCTACGGGACCCAGGCCGCAGCCGCCCCCGAACCCTTCACAACCCTCGCCGCTATAGCCAGCGGGACTCGAAAGATCAGAGTCGGAATCGCAGCGACAGACCTGGTCCGACGCCACCCGGCCATCATAGCCCAGACCCTCGCAACGCTCTCCAACCAGTTTCCAGAACGTCTCTTCCTCGGACTTGGGGCAGGCGATCCCATGAACCAGACCCCTTTCGGGATCTCCGCAGAACATCGTGTCGGCAGACTGGAGGAGGGTCTGAAGATCATCAGGCAGCTCTGGAACTCCAGCATAGACAAGCCTCAGAGGGTCAAAGGCCGCTTCTTCACACTGAACAACGCATACCTCCAAGCAGGACAAGAGAAACAGCCAGTCCCGCCAATCTACCTGGCAGCTTTCGGACCTAGGATGCTGAGGCTTGCGGGGGAAGCAGCGGACGGCTGGGTCCCACACTGTCACACTACTACAACCTACAAGATGGATCTGGACATCATCAGAGCGTCGGCCCGTCGAGCGAAACGTGACCTGGACTCGTTCAGCCCAGCATACTACACACTCTCCTCCATCTCCACGAATCGTGCAGAAGCAGACCGGAACGTTCTGGGTCCCGCCAGATACTTCCTCGCGCTGATACCTGAGGCGTTGAAGAAGATCGATCCTTCAGCACACCATCCGGGTCGTATCTGGGAGAAGATTCCATATCCGAAGGAACAGAGAGAGACAATCCGGAAAATCGCCGCAGACATTCCAGAATCAGACGCCTACAACACCGTCATTCACGGAACAGCCGACGATTGCATCGAACAGATCGAACAGTATGCGAAAGCTGGCTGCAGAGAATTCATGCTGACCTTTACTCCCAAAGGAGGACTATGGTCAATAACAGACCTGCTCGACCAGATACGGCTCTTCTCAGACAAGGTCACGAGCAACTGGTAAAGGTCAAATGAAGAGTGGAGTCTCAGCGCACACGCCGCGCAAACCGGTCGCTCAATGTGTAAGTGGAGTTCTGATAAGCGACAGTGCGGTTCTTGTCGAAAAGCGACGAGCCGATGATGACGCGGACCCAGGTCTAGTTTTGCTCCCAGGAGGGCACGTGGAGCGGGGCGAATCGCTGAACCGGGCTCTGAAGAGAGAGATGCGAGAGGAACTAGGGATCAGAGTCGAAAAGATCACACCGATTCGCGTCCGATATTATACAGCGTCGAATGGAGAAAGGCAGAGAATACATTACCTCCACATCAAGGACTGGAGGGGGAAAATCAGATCGAACGAGGCAGAGTCTGTCTACTGGGAATCAGACATCAGCCATCTGAGCAATACTATAGAGAGAAAGATTGTACTCAAACTATTGAGCCAAGTCTCTCGGGTCTAGAACGTTAGCGATGGCGTGGAATCTGCTCTCAGGCTCGGTAGTTCACAAGGACGAGGTATGACCACCATGAACAAGAGTGGATACAAGAGGATTCGTGTCGGCATCATCGGGGCAAATCCGGATCGAGGATGGGCGGCCGAGGCGCACATCCCTGCTTTGAGGTCGCTCTCTGATGACTTCGAGATCACGGCGCTGTCCACCAGCCGACGCGAATCTGCCGACGTCGCAAGCAAGCTCTTTGGTGTGCCTGTCGCGTTCGACAATCACCAAGACCTCGTGAACAGGGCCGACGTGGACGTAGTCGTCATCACCGTGAAAGTGCCGTATCACCTCGAGCTTGCGACGGCAGCGCTTGACGCGGGGAAGGCCGTCTATTGTGAATGGCCGCTCGGCAACGGCTTGAAAGAAGCCGAGACCTTGGCCGCGCTGGCGAAGAAAGACGGAGTCCTCGCCGTGGTGGGGCTGCAGGCCCGCTCTGCTCCGTCGGTGGCTTACGTACGTGACCTGATCAAGCAAGGGTTCGTCGGTGAAGTGCTCTCCACCTCGTTGATCGGTTCGGGAATGGGCTGGGGGCCGACGGTGGAGCCGTTCAACGCCTATGTCAATGACAAGAAGAACGGCGCGACGATGCTCTCGATCGCGCTCGGCCATGCGGCGGATGCTCTATGTCATAGCCTCGGCGAGGTCCGAGAGCTCTCGGCCACCATGACCACGCGCCGAAAGTCCTTCACGATCGCGGGGACGGGCGAAAGCAAGCCCATGAACGCGGATGATCAGGTGCTGGTCAGCGGACTGCTCGAGGGCGGGGCCGCGTTCTCGATCCACTATCGCGGCGGCGTTTCCCGCGGCACCAATTTGCTCTGGGAGGTCAACGGCACCGAGGGCGATCTGCAGCTCACTGCCGCTGGCGGCCAGGCCCAGATCTTCGAGATGACCGTACGGGGCGGCAAGGGCGCGCAGTCCTCGCTTGAGGTGCTGCCCGTGCCAGAGAAGTATTGGTGGTCGCCGCCTCAAGGCCCTTCCACCAACGTCGCCCAAGCGTACGCGCTTTTCGCCCGCGATTATCGAGAGGGAACGCATTTGTGCCCTACGTTCGACGACGCGGTCACGCGCCATCGCATGCTGGAGGCGATCGAGACGGCCGCGGCAACCGGCCAGCGTCGAACGCTCGGCTGATCCGGCGAGTTCGTATGAAAATTACTCCAGTTTCCTCCAGCAAACTTGGTCTTCGAAAGAAAGCGGGAAGTTCCTCAAATCCGTTTCGGGTAAGTAAGCTCCAAATGATCACCCGATTCTTAGAATCGGAGGCGAGTCTTGCTTTAACCGGAACCCGAGAAAAGCTCGTTGCAGAGCATTCATGCTAACCTTCACACCTAAGGGAGGACTCTGGTCTTCAACAAACCTCTTATCACAAATACGACTCTTTGCCGACAAAGTGTTGAGCAAGTTCGGTGCCTAGGCAACTAGGCCCCAGCAATCCTTTTTGTCTTGAAGTCTCCTGTTCCTATTGTCCATGCGTAAGCCGGACCGAATTGGTGCAATCGTGTTAGCTTTCACACTGTTTGTGGCTTACTGGGGTTGGGCAGGCCTCTTGTATTTTCAAGGTTTAATTTCCCTACCGCTCGGTGCACTTGGAAGTGAAGGTCTCCTACTCGTGTTAGTTGACGTGGTTATCGTGAATCTATACGCTTTTCGTCAGAGAAGGCATGCCAGACAAGTCCAAATCCGCGCCAGTAAGAGATAGAAATCTGTCGTTAGCCACGGCAGGGTTGTTTCAATAATCTGTTAGCTTTTGTGAACGACCTCAATATCGTGGCCGTCAGGATCGAACACCCATGTCGCATAATAGCCAGGATAGTATTCGGGCCGAGCTTGAGGTGCTTTCTTGCTCTTGCCTCCGGCGTCCACAGCCGCTTTGTAGAATGCATCTACCTCAGCATGGTTTTTCGCTACAAACCCAACATGCACCGCTTTGGGATACGGCTTTCCTTCTTTGAGCCAGAAAAAAGGCTCTCTTCCCGTCACCAAAACCCTTCAAATCGGGATGTCCGTCTTGGCCTTCGTAATTCGTAAAGTTTGTAATCCCAAGTGGCTTCAGGGCCTTGGCGTAAAAAGCGACTGAACGCTTGAAGTTACTGACTGTGAGAATAACGTGGTCTATCACATTTTGACTTCTCTGTTTTCTCCAGATCGGTAAAGGCTGTCCGGCTATTTCGCGCGGGCCGCGGCAGCTTTCGCGGCGAGTGCGGCGAATTCCTGACGGCCGAATGCTGTGCCTGAGAGCCCCCAACCTCCCTCTGCTGCCTCAGTCAGTATGACCCACGTTCGACTGGCTTGGTTTGGGTCGCCCGAGATCTTGGCGACAATCTCTGTGATTTCTTTGACGAGTTGCTTCTGACCCTCACGGGTCAAAGCGGCTGGAGGAGTAATGACCTGAACTCGGACAGTCCGGGCGGAGTCGGTGGCTGCGGTATGAACCGCGTGCGGATCCATCCGGTGGATGAAAGCCGCAGTATTGTTGAGATGAAACGGACCGGGGGTCGACACTCCCTCGGCGCGTAGAACAGCCATGGTCAGCTCATGTCCAAGCCGACCGTCGGTGCCTGGTGGGAAGAGGTCTGCTGGTGCGTAGACGTCAATCATCGGCATTGTGAACGTTTGGCGATGGCAAAATGACAGCTAAATAGCTTGCCGGCTCACGAGCCACTAGGAGACATAATGCCAGTTAAGAGAAGAAAACGTACGATCGCTGATCATCTTTCGAACAGGATGAACGATTATGTGACCTGCGCGGCAGTCGAATCAGCGCGAAGGATAGGGAACCAGTGGCGCCTCATAGTAATCAGATATCTCTTGGAACGTCCTATGAGGTTCAACGAGCTGCTGAGGGTTGCTTGCGAGATCGACTCGAAGACACTCTCTCGAGTCCTCAAGTATCTCGCATCAGAGAAGATTGTCCGAAGAGAAGTTCTCGGCACACAACCCTTCACCGTACGATACGCGCTGACTGACAAAGGGGAACAGATAAGACCCATAATGCAATCATTGAAGGCGTGGGGAGAGACCTGGATTCTCGGAGACAATCCCTTGAAAATTACAAAGAAACCATTAGCCAGTCACGACCTAACGTTATCTCCGTAATCGGTAATCTTTACGTTTCAGAAATCTGCGACGACTCTTCTCCA
>Ga0209239_1001146_pt1 | contig 15598 bp, 13 predicted proteins | sample GraSoi013_2_20cm_FD_185824 | JGI IMG/M metagenome (GOLD analysis project Ga0209239, IMG submission 185824) | Grasslands soil microbial communities from the Angelo Coastal Reserve, California, USA - Sample 10_02_2013_2_20cm (SPAdes) (version 2) | ecosystem: Environmental > Terrestrial > Soil >...
CTCACGTCTCACCCTCATACGCAATCATTGCCCCTTATCATCTGTACCGCCGCCACCGGTGCTGATATAGCAAAGGCCAGGCAGGTTGCGCCCCATGTGAGCATTATAGAGAAACCATTTAAGTTTCAAACGCTGATCGCTGCCATTTCTTCTGCTCTTGAACCTACAACGGCTCAGTAGATGGGCGTCAATATGGCAGCACTAAAACACTGATGCCGAGCGTGATCTTCTCCGTACAATTCGCCAGAAAAGCCAGGCAGGTGATCCAGTCGTCTACTCTTCCATTACCTCGACAATATATCAAGAAACATGGGCCGAGCCAACCTTTGAGCCCGACCCACGTTCCCTGTTTCACTTACTCACGCGTTTCGTATAGAGCCAGTTCTATCTCCCAACGCAGCGCTTTCATCTCTCGGCTGGTGCGAGGTGGCAGCGCTGGAAGAGCCAGGACAAGCTCGAAATCGTCATCAGCTGCGATGCGGTTGAAGCGTTCAAAGCCACAACCAAGACAGCGGTGAACGATCACGTGCTCCCCTTTCGGGCGCTGGAAGCTGCCAATAGGTTCCATAACTGAGCCACAGCCGCTCAAGCGGTCCCCCGAACTCCATTCATCGACATGACGCGATGAGAGACAGAATGGACAATGGTTGCGATGATGCCCCCCAAAGGGGAGCGGGCCGATAAAACGTCGACAGCGTTTACACTTGAACACATCTTTTGACGTCTGTCGATAGTGACGCTTTCCCCGAAAGCGAGTGCGTGTTGAATGTTCGTCGTAAAGGTGGTCTTCTTCAGCCAAACGCAGATTCTTCTTGTGCAGTTTGTGCAGTGTTCGCACTGGTGATCCTCTTCTTTATCTTCACTGTGTGGAATGCTTTTCGTAGAATCGAGGAGGCTCCGGTGGCAATATCAGCCAGTCGGAGGTCAAACACAAGATCAAGAGGCAGTATCGAACATTTCGTATATGTACTCATGAAAGGGCTCTTTCTTTCTATCATCTCAAGAGGGCACTATGGCGCATCGTGATGATACGTGCTGATTGCGAACATAGTGCAATACAATCCAATCCCCCGGCGGAGGGGAGAACTATGATTTTTTGCAGAATCAAAGAGTAGGGCGGAACTGGTCTGGTGGAGGGGGAAGTGAAGATAGCATCTTCAGGGCGCATAAATCCTTACCCTGGAAACTACTCGTGGGCATACATTTCTCTTACAGGTGTGGATATGCCATGCAGGAGATGGCTATTAGACAGGTTATGCTGTTAGTTGAGTTATCAGAACGTACTTAACGGTCTAATCTCTGAACAGTCTATGAACGAGTAGTGCACCAGCAGTTCGCTACCAGGATGACAGAGAGGACTTGCATCAAAAACCCTTTCACTGATGAGTATTAACTGTGTTAGAGTGTACCCTTGTGATTATAAAAAGTCAAGGGTTGTGCAGCTACTAAAAAAACTTCGCGCTGGTCATTATTATCTCTCTTATTCGTCTCGTCCCCTATCAGGCGCTGCGTCGATGCGGAGGATCGTGGAGACGACTCCCCTTGCGTACTGCTCACTGAGTTCCTGCCCGTGCGCAGCGTAGAGGGCTTTACAGTAGGTACCATCCCGCTCGACGATTCTCACTTCAAGTCGCTCTGCTTCAAGGAGTTCGACATATGTCGTCGCTCCAGCTTCATGCCGGGTAAATGGGACTTCTCGTGCAGCGGCATTCCGGTAAGTGTTTTCGCCCGTGACTCTGACAGATAGATATGCGGATGTCATTGGATAGGTGATACTGCACGCAATTTCATAGAGGTAGGAGGCGAATTCTCGTCCTCGTTCCCGCAAGATACATTCATAAGAAAGATGGACGATTGGGACGCCGGTTGCGTCCTTCGAGAGGGAGGTGTTGTGTGTTATTGACGACATTAAACTACTCACTTTCTGAACAAATACAACGGGCTAGTCAGGACAACATCTGCAATTACATTCATCCTCTATGGTATGGCATAGCATTACCAGGGCCAGAGCGTTAAGTCTTTCAAGCTGAGAACTGCTTGCTCATAGCGATTGTTTGCATCAGAGTGCGCTATTCCCTTGTCTGTCGGCTGATTGGCAAGAGTCTTCAATAGACTCTGTTGCTCTTCTTGCCATCTCTCTTCAGAGTATCCCTGTGTCACCGCTCTCAGGATTGTCATTACAAGAGGATATTCCGAGGAACGGAGCTTATCATATCTCATCGCCTCTTGTATGCGGGCGGAATAGGCGACCGCACTACCAATCTTACGTATAGGCGTTTGCTCGTTTGTCTCGAAAAATTGCTTACTCATCTGCAAATTCCTTAATTCATATAAGTTTCGTTCACCGCAAGTTCAACTATAGTATAGCATAAAATGCCGGTTGAAGATGTTATTCCATTCGTAGGCCGTTCAACGGCCTACGAATGGAATAACATCTTCAACCGGGCGTGAGCTATTGAGCAACTTGGCAATGTTGCAGAAGCTTCTAATCCTACTTCAGGTTGGGAGTGGCAACAAACCACTTGCCAAACAGCTTATTGCCGTTGGTCTGACCTGGGTTACTATCGCCCGCAAAGGTATACAAGAAATGCCCGTTGTATTCAATCTGGTTCCCGTTCGTCGTTGTCTGAGTGCTCAACTTGCCAGGAAGAGTAGTTGCGCTGGTCGATGTACCGGAGCCGGTCTCCAGCAGTGGTGGCCAGTTCTGGGCGCACGAACTTGTACAGGCCGTAGTAGTAGCTGTATCAGGTGTAAAGTAATACAGTGTCTTGCCCTTAGCATCAGTCAGAATCGTTTCTGACTTGCCGTCAATGGTAGCCGTCGACGTCTTGATGAGCGCGTTGGAGCCGGAGCTAGAGTTGCTGGTGGTCGCTGTAGCCGGTGTAGAATTGTAGCCACCCCCACCGGAACTCGTCGAGCCGCCACAAGCTGCAAGGGCCATCATTATGAATAGAACAATGATAGCAGGATAGGCGCGTTTGAGGTACATCATGTCTTTGTGTCTCCTGTTTAGTCAAGCTCGGTCTTTGTCGGCGTTCTTCTTTCCTCTATCCACCAATACGGGGCAAGTTACACTTTTGGCGGAGTCCCATTTCTCTTCCGCAACCGTAAGGTGCTTCGTAGCACCTTTTGTTTTCTTCCATCGAAATTACCATTGCAGTAGCCCTGATCAAACCTGATATACTGCATAGTAAGAATGAGCCAGCGTACTTTATTGCGAAAGTACAGAGAATAGTCAAGCAAGAGGGAAACGATGACACGCTATTTTGAGGATTTTCAGGTAGGAGATACCTTTGACCTGGGCAGAACTTCGGCCACGCAAGAGGAAATCATCGCCTTTGCGCGCCAATTTGACCCCCAGCCGTTTCACACGGACCCGGAACGCGCCAAAGAGTCGTTCTTTGGCGGACTGGTCGCCAGCGGATGGCATACGATCTCGCTTTTCATGCGCCTGCTGGTCGATAGGCTGATCAACGAGACCATCAGCTTGGGGTCGCCAGGTGTAGACGAAGTGCGCTGGATACGCCCTGTCCACCCGGATGAAGTATTGCATGGTCGCTTCACCATTCTGGATAGCAAAGTATCTCAAAGCAAGGCGAATCTCGGCATCATCCGCTCAAGAGGCGAACTGCTCAATTCCTCTGGCGAAGTAGTCATGAGCTTGCTGGGAACACACTTCATTGGCCGGAGACCAAACACCTCTACAGAATCCAATGTGTAAAGAGGAAATCACTCTGTGCTACAATGTACAGGTGTAGCGTTTGCTCTAAAAGCGAACAATAACTCAAAGGATATCTTGTATGTCCCCGCGCCTCACCGACTGGAGCCTAGCGCTCGCAGCCGCCCTTGCTTTCGTGACCGGTATTGTCAGTCTGCTGAGTGGCCTCCCGCAAGAGTGGTTCATCTTCGCGCTGCATGGTATTGTGGGAATCTGGCTGCTGCTGCTCTTGTGGGGCAAACTGCAGCGCGTCTGGCCACGATTGATCCGTCCTCGACGCTGGGATTACCGCACCGTCTATGGGTTACTGGCGCTGCTGTTTGTCACGCTGGCGCTTGGATCAGGCATCTGGTGGGTAGGAGGCGGTGAGTGGTACTTCGCCGGATTCAATCTATTGAACTGGCATATCGGCCTGGGCATCGTGCTCACTGCGTTTATCCTGTTTCATATGTTCGCACGCGCCAAACGGCTGCGCAAACGCGACATGGCCGGAAGGCGACATGCACTGCATCTGGGCGCATTGCTCCTTGGCAGTGTAGCGCTCTGGCCAGGGCAGCAACTCACCGAACGTGCCCTGAATCTGCCCGGCGCCAGGCGTCGCTTCACTGGTTCACAAGAGATTGGCAGCTATTCCGGCAACGCCTTCCCTACCTCAAGCTGGGTCGCCGACCAGCCACATCCGATCAATGTTCAGACCTGGCGGCTCTCGCTTGGTGGCGCCATTGCCATGCCCCGCGACTTCTCCTATGACGAGCTCGTTGCTGTGAGTGACACATTGGAGGCGACGCTGGATTGTACAGGTGGCTTTTATAGTACCCAGCGTTGGAGGGGTATACGTATCGGGCGCCTGCTCGACCAGGCTGTCCTCCACGCAGATGCGCGCTATGTCAGTTTCATCTCGGTAACGAGCTACCGTTGGAGCCTGCCGCTTGCGGAAGCACGTGGGGCACTGCTGGCGACACATATTGACGAGGATCTGCTCTCTCATGATCATGGCTTCCCCCTCCGCCTGGTCGCCCCCGGTCGTCGCGGCTTAGAATGGGTCAAATGGATCACTCACATCGAGGTGCTGACTGAGCCCGACCCCGGCCAGGCTCTCAGCATCTTCACCAGCAGCTTCACCGACGCGGGGCGTGGAAGCTGAAAACCTGTGCCAGTTCCACGTATCTATCTTTCTATCGAAAATATATTTTAATTCATATAAATAATAGATGAGATAAATATAAATACTTGACAAGACCGCCGCTACGACCTATACTTTGTTTGGTGCATAAAAGTAGACCTCGTTGTAATAAACGTAATGTTCATGAATATGCTTTTTCGATGTGATCGAGTGCCGGATATACGCAAGATCGCGGTACTTCGGGCTAACGCTCTTGGCGATTTTATTTTTGCCCTCCCTGCTTTAGAAGTTCTACGTGTTACCTATCCCGAGGCTGAAATCGTTCTGCTCGCCAAAAAGTGGCACGCAAACTTCCTGGCGAAGAGGCCTGGGCCGGTTGATCGGGTTATTGTTGTCCCCGTTTCTAAGGGCGTGAACGAGGAGCCTGGTCTCATGGAAAATCTTGCGGAACAGGAGCAATTCTTCAAGGACATGAACCAGGAACGCTTCGGTCTCGCTATCCAGCTTCATGGTGGTGGGCGCTACTCTAACCCATTCCTTCTGCGCTTCGGTGCCCGCATGACGGTCGGCCTGAAAACACCAGATGCTGCCCCTCTTGATCGATGGTTGCCATATATCTACTTCCAGCCTGAAATCATACGCTATCTGGAGGTTGTTTCCTTGATAGGGGCAAAGGCTACTGTGTTGGAACCGCGTATCTCTGTCATTAAGGAGGACCTGGTCGAGGCGCGAAGGGTTGTCCCTGGACAGGAAAAACCGCTCGTTGCCCTTCATCCAGGGGCAAGTGATCCCGAACGTCGCTGGCCACCCGAGAAGTTTGCCGCTGTGGGGGATGCCCTGGCGACCGCGGGGGCGCAAATAGTTGTAACGGGGACAAAAGAAGAAGAACATCTGGTTAATGCGGTGATCACCGCAATGAAGGCTGAAGCTCAGAACCTGTGTGGATGTCTCTCACTGGGTGGCCTTGCAGGTCTGCTCAGCCGTTGCCGGGTGCTGGTTTCGAACGACTCTGGTCCTCTTCACCTGGCCGCGGTGGTGGGAACGGCAACTGTGGGTATCTATTGGTGCTTCAATCTTGTTACGGCAGGTATTCTCACACGTTCGTGTCATCGCCCTGTCGTATCATGGCGCCTTACATGTCCAGTTTGTGGCATTGATCGCAGCCGTAATTCTTGCGATCATCATGCCTCGTTTGTTGCTGATATTCTTACAGAGGAAGTGATTATGACGGCGCTTGATTTGTTCCATTCTAACTCTTCCCTACAATAATAGGAAACGATTTCATTACAACTAAGAAGCGGAGGCAGCGTATCCTTGTCAAGAAGTCAAATAAAAATGGTCCCGACGGGAATGCGATCTCTTGTATTATTACTTCCGACTTGATATACTTCAGTATACGCAATAAGGGCGAGCGTTTTGTTCACAATTTGCTTGTGTTGAGTCTTAATGCGTGAGGAGCTCACAGCTTTATGATATCACAGTGCCCATATCAGTACTGATCTACCATAGACTGGTTGCTCTCATATTCCGTTGTTCTCTGTAGAACGGTCACCTGTACTCGTTTTCTTAATCCCGTCCTTTTCTCCGTCATCTTCGCATTGCTGTTCACAGAGATGAAGCTGAAGTAGCTGGGAAGTAGCAGGTATGAAATGACCCAGACGCAAAGGGAAGCAGCCACAACCAATCCATCTCCATCCACCCCCGCCAGCTCGCTCCTGGTCGTGGATGACAACAGCATGAACCGCATCATGCTCTCGCGTTACATTACCAAACTCGGCTACCAGGCCACGCTGGCCGAAAACGGGCGACAGGCGTTGGAAAAACTCCAGGGCGAGCCCTTTGACCTGGTGTTGCTGGACGTGCAGATGCCCGAAATGGACGGCTACCAGGTGCTGGAACATCTCAAGGCCGACCCCCGCCTGCGCGACATCCCGGTGATTATGATTTCGGCTGTGGAAGAACTGGAGAGCGTCGTGCGATGTATTGAACTGGGCGCGCAAGATTACCTGCCCAAGCCCTTCAACCCGGTACTGCTGCGCGCCAGGCTCGGTGCGTCCCTGGAACGCAAGTGGCTGCGCGACCAGGAGGTCGACTATTTGCAACAGGTAGGGCGTGTTACGGCAGCAGCGGCGGCTATCAGGGCCAATACCTTTGAATCGGAGAGTCTGGATGAAGTGGCCTGGCGCAGTGATGAACTGGGGCAGTTGGCGCTGGTCTTTCAGGAGATGGCTCGCCAGGTCTATGCTCGAGAACAGCAACTGCAACGACAGGTGCAGCAATTACGCATCGAAATTGATCATGCCAGGAAAGCCCGCGAGGTCGCCGACATCACCGAAAGTGATTACTTCCAGCAATTGCTCGGCAAAGCGCAAGAGCTCCGCAACAGGGTCAAGGCCGACGAGTGAGACGAAATGCGAGGCAGGGCGACTAAAAAGCGAGACAATACGTGCGTTGATATCCTTACGCGGACCAGGAAAGAAGTAGGCGAGCTGAAGCAGTCCCAGAAAGTTGAGGAAGGGGCTTATGCATGCAAACTTGCGTCTTCGTATCGGGCTTGGCTTCGGCTTCGGGCTAGCGCTCATCATGATCGCCATCTTGGGTTTTCATCTTGGCGGCCCGGCATTCCTGCTCCTTGGACTCTACCTCGGAACGGCTGATGCTTTGATCGGGGGAATAATCGTCCTTGTCTCAGTTGCTCTTCCTATTCGCAGTGAGGAAGATGCTGAACCCTGGCTCAGTCATGAGCGATTTGCCTGGATCCTCATTGGATTGGGCTGTCTCATGTGGGGCATTGGCGACTGCATCTGGCACTATTATCAGGCCCTCGGCCAAAGTCCTTTCCCATCACTGGCTGATATTGGGTACTCCAGCCTCCCTCCTCTGATTTTTCTCGGTCTGCTCTTGCAGCCCTCTCCCGGCTCAGGCCGCAATCGACTGATGCTGCTGCTCGACAGCCTGATCGCCATGGGCTCCCTGTTTGCAATCGCCTGGTATTTCCTGTTGGGGCCTCTGGCGCTTGCATCGGTCCAGGACCCACTGTCCAAATTCCTCGGGCTCTACTATCCTACCAGTGACATCCCGCTGCTCACCTGTGTGGTCCTTTTACTCCTGCGCAGCTGGGGGCGCGTCTACCAGGCGACCGCACGACGTATTAGCCTGATCGTTGTCGGACTGGGCTTATGCTTCTTTGTCACCTCCGACATTCTCTATAACATGCTACAGAATGCAGGAACATACGTCGCAGGCACATTGATCTCGGCTGGTTGGCCTTGTGGGATAATGATCATCGGACTGGGTGCTTATCTCCGCCGCTTCCTCCCTGCAACATCAGCAGCTTTGATAGAACAGCGTGTACGGCGACGTACCATACGTGTTATCTTCGGACCCGAACAGCTTGTCCCCTATCTGCTGCTGGGAATCCTCTTTGTCGTTCTGGCGCTCGACACGCTCTCCTCTGATAAGGGCCAGCTGGCGCTGCGTCCGGTGCTCCTTTTTGCAACCATCGGTGTCGTGGGATTAGTCGTTGTGCGTCAGATTTTAACCATACGGGTCAATGCCGGCTTGTACCTGGAAGCCCACAGCCAGAGGCAGTACTTTGAGGCCTTGATGAACGTTTGCCCGGTCGCTGTGGCCAGTACTAACATTGACAACACGATTGTGGCCTGCAACCCGGCTTTTGAGAAGCTGTTTGGGTACACTCAGGCTGAGATCGTCGGCTGCAACTTGGATGAACTGATTAGCAGTCCAGAATATCGTGCGGAAGCCAGCGCCTACAGTACCCTCGCCCAGGAGGGAGAGATCATTCATGCTACTACCAGGCGGCGGCTCAAGGATCAAAGCCTGATCGATGTGGAACTCCTGGGGGCTCCGGTGGTGGTGGAAGGTGGAAAGGTCGGCTTTTTTGGACTGTATTTGGATATTACCGAACGCAAGCAGGCAATGGAAGCCATAGAGCAAGCCCGGGCTGCCGCTGAAGCCGCCAACCAGGCGAAAAGCGCGTTCCTGGCCACGATGAGCCACGAAATCCGCACCCCGATGAATGCCATCATTGGCATGACCGGATTGCTGCTCGACACGAGCCTCTCCGCCGAGCAGCGTGAGTATGCCGAAATGGTCCGCTCGAGCAGCGATGCGTTGTTAACCATCATCAACGACATTCTGGACTTCTCCAAGATCGAAGCCGGCAAACTCGAACTGGAACGTCAGCCCTTTGACCTGCGTGAGTGCGTGGAGTCGGCCCTGGATCTGCTGACGACCCGGGCCACGGAGAAAGGCTTAGACCTGGCCTATCTGCTGGACGATCAGGTTCCCGCAGCTATCTATGGCGATGTGACCCGCTTGCGCCAGACTCTGGTCAATCTGCTCTCCAATGCCGTCAAGTTCACGGAGCAGGGTGAAGTCGTAATCTCAGTTGAAGCTGTAGAGTGCCGATTTATCGAGCACGTGCCCAAGGATGCAACTGCAACGGTGCATGAGCAGGATGGTGATGGATTACCATTCCACGACCTGCATTTTGCGGTCAGGGATACGGGCATCGGGATTTCAGAGGAAGGGATGGCTCGCCTGTTCCGCTCCTTCAGCCAGGTGGATGCCTCGACGACCCGCCGTTACGGGGGAACCGGGCTGGGTCTGGCCATCAGCAAGCGGCTGGCCGAACTGATGGGCGGGACCATGTGGGTCGAAAGTCAGCCAGGAGTCAGCTCAACCTTTCATTTCACTATCCTGGCCCAAACTGCTTCTGCTCGCCCACGCCCACATCTGGATAGCAGCCAGCCCCACCTCGCCGGTAAGCGCATCCTGATCGTGGATGATAACGCCACCAATCGCACCATCCTCAGGTTGCAGACGCAACCCTGGGGCATGCTCCCTTACGAGTGTGCTTCTGGCCAGGAGGCGCTTGCACAAGTACAGGCAGGTGTTCCTTTCGATGTAGCCGTCCTGGATATGCAGATGCCCGACATGGATGGGCTGATGCTCGCCAGGCAGATTCGACGCCACCAGAACGCCCAGGCCCTTCCCCTCGTCATGTTAACGTCGCTGGGTCAGCGCGAGATCGACACGGGGGGGGTCGAGTTCGCGGCCTTTCTGCACAAGCCAATTAAGCCCTCGCAACTGTATAATGCGCTGATCTCCATCTTTGCCGAGCAGGCACAGCCTGTACTCAAGCAGGCAGGGGCGGCAGGCACACAGTTCGATGCCTTGCTGGGTCAGCGCTTGCCCTTGCGTATCCTGCTGGCCGAAGACAACACGGTCAATCAGAAACTGGTGTTGCGTCAGTTAGAGCGTATGGGCTACAGGGCCGACGTCGCCGCGAACGGTCTGGAAGTCCTGCAAGCCTTGCAGCGACAAAGCTACGATGTGATTTTGATGGATGTACAGATGCCCGACATGGATGGCCTGGAAGCATCTCGCGTCATTCACGAGGAGTGGCCTGCTGAGCAATGCCCGCGCATTGTAGCCGTGACGGCCAATGCCATGCAGAGCGACCGGGAGGAGTGTCTGGCCGCTGGCATGGATGATTACCTCGCCAAGCCCATCCAGATCAACGCCTTACAGGAGGCTTTGGAGCGGGCTGGATTATGGACACGAGTACATCGGCGTTCAACGAGTCCGCTTTCGCCAGTTAAGACGGCTCCCCTAACCCTGGAAGCTGAGAAGCAAGTCGAGCCTGGTCCGGCTCTTGATCGGGCGGTGCTGTCCGAGCTACGGCAGTTGCAGGGGGAAGGTGAGCCGGATATCGTGCAGGAATTGGCCGAGGCATTTGAGTTCGAAACACCACCTTTGTTGGAGGCGCTGTGCCAGGCCGTAGCCGAAGGGCAACCCGAGCAACTCAAACGGGCGGCTCACAACCTCAAGGGCAGCAGTCACAACTTAGGAGCCCGTACGATGGCGGCTCTCAGTGCCGAATTGGAGACCCTCGGCAAGCACGGGACCGTCGAAGGGGCGGCGGAACTGGTCACCCGCTTGGAGCAGGAGTACCTGCGCGTTTGCCAGGCCCTGACCGCCGAAGGAGCTGGTGTGAAATAAAAAATGCATAGAACGCACTTATCGCTCGCTATCACGACGACAGAGGTTTGCAGACAGCAACAAGCAGTCTGGTAAATCAAGCCAACAACAGAAAGGGGCACCTGCTGTAATGCCTACGATCATTTCTATTCACTCCTATCGAGGGGGGACAGGCAAATCCAACCTCACCGCCAATCTTGCGAACAGTCTTGTCCAACAGGGGAAACGTGTTGCTGTCGTCGACACAGACATCCAGGCACCTGGCCTGCACGTCCTCTTTGGCATGGATACGCAGCAGATGGGCTTGACCCTTAACGACTACCTGTATGGACGGTGCAGTATTGAGCAGGCGATCTATGACGTCACTGATAAGCTGGGGCCGCAGGTGGCGGCAATGGGAGCGCTCTACCTGCTTCCTTCCAGCATCAAAGCCGTGGAGATTACGCGGGTGTTGCGGGAGGGCTACGAGGTGAACTTGCTCACCGACGGCTTTCGCAAGCTGATAAAGACCTTTCACCTTGATTACCTCCTCATTGATACCCACCCCGGCTTGAATGAGGAGACCCTGCTCTCCATTCTCATTTCCGATATCCTGCTGTTGATCTTGCGTCCCGACCAGCAAGACTTCCAGGGGATTGCGGTGACCGTCGAAGTTGCCCGCAAGCTCAAGGTGAAGCGGCTGTTGCTTGTTGTGAACAAGGTGCTTCCCAAACTGGACAAGGTCTCCCTCCGGCAACAGGTACAAACGGCCTATGATACCCCTGTTGCTAGCATATTACCCGTCTCGGAAGAACTGATCGAACTCGGCAGTGCTGGCATTTTCAGCATTACCTCTCCTGATCATCCCTACAGTCAGGGTGTTCGCGAACTCGCTGCACAGGTAGTAAACTCTGCTTGAGGTAGAATAGCAAAAATAGAGGAAAGCGCGGGAGGAGAGGCAGACAGGATGAGTGTGTTTGACTCGTTGCAGCCTGAGCAGCATCGACGCGACGACGTACCTGAGCGAACAATGGCCGAAGTGCTGGCGTTGCCCCACGAGGCACGTACGATTGTCACCTGGTTGGTGCGACAGCGAGAAGCTGGGCTGTCAGAGGTAGCGGCTCTCCTCGAGCAGGATGAAGCCACTGCACAGACGCTGTTAACTGACCTGGTCGCGCAGGGCTTCGTGCAGGAGGTACTCAATGAGGGCGAAGGGCAGCCGCGCTACCGGGTACGGCTGGCAGCCAGACGAGGACGCCAGGTCCCGCTCGACCTGTGACTGGAAGAGTTGTTGAACGATGCTTTGTCAAGGAGAAGGTATCTATGTCAACCGATGATGAGCTGTTCACATCTTCCGAGGTGCTGGGAGGGTTTCCAGCTAAGCGGGCCCGCTTGCTCCTGTTTCAAATCGAGAGCCGAACCGCCTATCTCATGATGCAATCACGACGAACGGTCGATCTCTATCTGACTGAAGAGATCGCTGAGCAGCAGGAGCTGGCTTTCTTTGAGGCGCTCGCCCAGGGCCGCGAACCACCTGTGCGCCCAACGATTCGCGATCTGGAACGCTATGCCCCACAGTGGCAAGCCCTCGTGCCGCCAAACCAGATCCTGCAAGCAACTCTGGCTCACTTATTGGGACAGAAGTATCACTTTGCACAGCGCGACATTCCCCATATTCGGGAGGCAGTAGGACTGGACACTGAAGGGGTACAACAAGCCTTCCAGCGCCAGTACCTGCAGTCGCTTGACACGATCTATATCAGACGCGTTGGCTTACTTGAGTGGATGCGCTGGCAGTGGAACAAGCTCAGCGGGTGGCTGGAACACCTACCGCCGTTTTGGACGGCCTATGCCCTGACCTTCACTGAAATAGTTGGAGCTTCCATCTTTGCGTTGCCCATTGCTCTGGCCGGAGTGGGTCCATTGGCTGGAGTGGTCGTCCTGGTGGTGATGGGCGTGATCAATGTACTCACGATCGCTGCCATGGCGGAAGCCGTGACACGCAGTGGCTCGATCCGTTACCAGGGCAGCTACCTGGGTCGGCTAGTCCAGGACTACCTGGGAAGACCCGGTTCAATTCTGCTGACTACCATGGTGGTGACCATCTGTGTTATAGCGCTTTTAGCCTACTATATCGGGTTCTCGCTCACCCTGGATGGCGCCACAGGGATATCTGCCGAAGTCTGGGCGGGACTGCTTTTCCTGCTTGGAGTCTATTTTGTTCGCCGAAAAAATTTGCATGCCACCATCAGCAGCGCCCTGGTAGTCGGTGCTATCAACCTGGGCTTGATCCTGATCCTCTCGGTACTCGCTCTGGGACACGTCCGGCTGGAGCACCTGTTGTACGTGCATGTCCCGTTCCTCAATGGACGCCCTTTCGAGCCGGCCCTGCTGGGATTGATCTTCGGCGTGGCGTTTGCCTCCTACTTTGGCCACTTCTCGGTGAGCAGTTGTGCCAGGACCGTCCTGCAGCGTGATCCAGGTGGACGGTCTCTGCTCTGGGGATGTATCGCGGCGCAGGCAAGTGCGATGCTCCTGTATATCCTGTGGGTAGTGGCAGTCAATGGGGCCATTGCTCCACAGGCCCTGACCGGTTTCTCTGGCACGGCTCTAACGCTACTCGCTCAAGTAGCAGGTCCTGCAGTGAACGTATTTGGAACCATCCTGGCAATTCTCGCCATGGGCATGGCTTCCATCCACATGAGCCTGGCACTCTCCTTCACCGTGCGGGAGTGGATCCACGGTGAGTTGCGGCATACGCTGGCGCTCGGGCGACGACAAGGCAAGGTGATTTTTACTCCTCGTGGCAAAGCTAATGTTAGCCTGGAGCTGACCTATCTGGGCCTGAAAGGGACACAACCGCAGTTTCGACTTGACCTCCAACTTGAGGGTGACACGCGCCGCTTTGAGGTGGAGGTGAATGACACCTGGGAAGCGGCAACGCTGCTTACTGAGTTCGCCCCAAAACTCCACTCCAGGAGCATACAACTGACGATAAAAGTAGTGACTGCCAGTGCCGATATGGTCCGAGTGCAACTTGTCACCACTATGCGGATGAGATACGAGGGAAAGTGGGATACGCTCGGGTTCGATTACCTGGAGATAGCTGGTTCTTCAGAAACTCCTGATATGGCCTTCATCAGTTGGCTGGCAGGTCGAGAGCAAGCGAGTGTGGAGGAAGCGGCTCACTTCCTGGATCAAACCGAGCAGGTGACCCAGACTCTTTTGATCAGATTAGTGGAGCAAGGTGCCTTAGTGGAGACCAGGGAACACGGCCAGGCGTTGTACCATCTGCATTTTGTCGCTAGACGCAGGCGGCAGGCTACCAGTGATATTTGGCGCTCACTGGATGAGCCTGGGGAGGTGGCCACGCACAAACGCGAGGCAGCTCAAAGGATGAACAGAGGTATGCGGCTCAAGCGCATGAAAGAACTGGTGCAAGGAGAATATGCCCGTTCCTGGCTAGGGCTCAGTCCACTGCTCCTGATTTTTCTGCTGGTTGAGTGGCTGTTAGTAAACAAGTTGGAGTCATTTTCCCAGGTGCTGAGTTTTGTGGGAATCGTCGCCGTAGCCGTGACGGCAGGGGTATTTCCGGTATTACTACTGTGGGCAAGCCGCAGGAAGGGCGAATATGTGCCAGGGTCCGCGTTGCCGTTTTTGGCTCATCCGGCAGTTTCAGGGAGTATCTACCTGGTTGCTGTGAGCATCCTGTTCCTGCATGGACTCTTTATCTGGCAGAACCCTTTCCAAAGGGTGGTGGCGATACTCGTTGGGGTAGTCATCCTGGGAGTAACGTACCTGATGGTGCGACAGGGTGCCTTTGCCCGCCGAGTGGTGATCGAGGTTCGGCAAGATCTAGCGGAGGGAGGAAGTAGCACGTTTATGGTGACGGATACTGGCCGAGCAGCAACGCAGGCTAGAGTAGAGTTGTGTTATGCCGGCGGAGAGCGTGTATTTCAGGCTGCTAGTGGCGTCATCCCCGAATTCCCCGACCTATGCTCTGCGATATTCCACCTGCCTGGAATAAAGGCGCAGGAACTCAGGGTCTGGCTGCATCGCGTAACGGCGGAAGGCCAACCGGAACATTTGCCTGCGCTGGTGAAAGTGTCCTTAGGGAAGGACATCTGGGAGTACCATATCGATGGAGCTGGGAAACAGTTCGTGTTCCCCCTGAAAGATTTCGTGAAGAAAGAGCACCTGGATAGCCCGGGAAAGGCGAGTCAGCTCGAAGTCGAAGTGCAGCTAGTGGCTCGTACTACGTAGGCAACACAGGCTAGTGGCTCAAACCGACTCGGGGATGCGGTATTGCAGAAATTGTGATAGAATACATATCAAACTCATTGAGCCGTAGTCTCGCACGCACGTACCATTGAGTGGGTTCCACAGGAAAGTAAATTACCGATGATGAGTACACATGAGAACGATGCACAGGCTCTGGATGCCTATTCATATGCAGTAACCACAGCGGCGGAGCGCGTTGGCCCTGCGGTTGTCCGTATTGATATAGAGCGAGATGGTCAGCGTGTTGGTCCATTCAATGTGCCTGCCTTTGGGAGCGGTCTTGGCTCCGGCTTCATCTTCTCCTCAGATGGCCAGATATTAACTAATGCCCATGTTGTTTCAAGAGCGCGACGAATCCGGGTAACCCTGGCGGACGGACGGAAATTTGACGCTGGCCTCGTTGGCAGCGACCCGGAAGTGGATGTTGCCGTCCTTCGTATTGGCGCGGATCATCTCCCCGTTGCGGAACTTGGCCGCGTCCCGCTACGCGT
>Ga0209239_1001148_pt1 | contig 15585 bp, 15 predicted proteins | sample GraSoi013_2_20cm_FD_185824 | JGI IMG/M metagenome (GOLD analysis project Ga0209239, IMG submission 185824) | Grasslands soil microbial communities from the Angelo Coastal Reserve, California, USA - Sample 10_02_2013_2_20cm (SPAdes) (version 2) | ecosystem: Environmental > Terrestrial > Soil >...
ATGATCTGGGGGCTCGTCCCCATGTCCGGCGCGGGGATGTCTTTTTCCGGGCCGATGAGGATCGAGATCTCTGTCGCATACCGCCGGGTCAGATGCTCCAGCTCGTTCGATGAGAGCCGGTGGGGATCGACGGCGACCGCCCCCTTCGAGCCGCCGTACGGGATGCCGACGGCGGCGCACTTCCATGTCATCAGCATCGCGAGCGCTTTGACCAGGTCGAGGTTGACGTCAGGGTGATACCGGATGCCGCCTTTGGCGGGGCCGCGGCTGATGTTGTGCTGCACCCGCCACCCGGTGAACACGTGCACCGAGCCGTCGTCCATGCGGACCGGGAAGTGGACGGTCAGCTCGCGCTTGACCTCGCGGAGCCCTTGCCGTGCGTCTTCGGAAAGACCGATGACGTCAGCCGCGGCATCGAAACGCCGCTGTGCGGTCTGGAAGGCAGAGGAGCGAATTTCGACCGCCATATGGCGACTTCCGATAGTAACTCCCGGCCTTCGCGGTTGGTCAATGCAGAATTGCCTCAATGACGCGACCCCAGGTCGCCACGTTCGCGCTGATCGCGCTCGTCGCCCTGGCCACCGGGTTCGTGCTCGCGGGCCAGATCCGGGCGCAGCTGCTCACGCCCTCCAACCAGCTCGCCCGCTACCAGGCCCTGGTTCGCAACGTCCAGGAGCTCGAAGCGACCAACGCCGACGACCGCAGGCAGATTGCATCGCTCCGGGTGCAGATCGACGGGCTCGAATCCGAAGCCGCGGCCCGCTCGGCGGCCACCCAGGCGTTGAAGAGCCAGCTCAGCGACCTGCGCGCCCACGCGGGCCTGGTCGCCATGCACGGGCCCGGCCTCGAGGTGAGCTTGCGCAACGGCGTGCCGGGTCCGGACACCGGGGGCAAGGCCGGCTACCTGATCAACTTCCAGGACGTGCAGGACGTCGTCAACCTGCTCTTCGCGCAGGGCGCCGAGGGCATCGCCGTGAACGGCCGGCGCATCACGCCCTTGACGGCGTTCTCCGGTTCCGAGGGACAGATCGTGATCGACCAGGGCACGCCCTTTACCGCGCCCGTCAAGGTCGCCGCCGTCGGGGACCGCAACCGGATGCAGGAGGCGCTTGACGATCCGTCCGCGCTGCCGGACATTCGCGCCCGGCAGGTTCAGTTTCAGGTCCACCTGACTTTCGAGGGCAGCCCCGACGTCTCCCTGCCTGCTTACGACTCGAGCCTCCAGATTCCTCATGTCAGCTCGACCTAGGACCGCCCGGCGGGCGTCTCGCGCGCGAGGGATCAGCGTTTGGCTGATCGCGCTGCTGGTCGCGCTTGTGGCGACGGTCCAGATCCGCAGCGAGGCCGAGGTCGAGCGCAGCCTGGTCGGCATCGACTCGACCTCGCTCGCGTTTCTGATCGACGACCTCCACCGCGCCAACGAGTCCCTCGATGCCGAGAAGGCAGCCCTGGTTCGCCTGCGTGCCCAGCTGCAGTCCGGTCAGAGCGGGGCGGCCGACCAGGTCCTGACGGACGAGGCCAACCGCCTCCGCGCGCTGGAGGGACTGGTCCCGGTCCAGGGACCCGGCGTCGTGATGGTGATCGACGCGAGCGGTCTGCAGGCGCTCGACCTGCAGGACGCGCTGAACAACCTCGCAGCCGCCGGCGCCGAAGCAATCGACGTCAACCAGCGTCGCGTGGTGACCGGAGTCCCAGTGACTCAGACGAGGGATGGCGTCGCGATCGACGGGGTCGTCGTCGTCCCGCCCTGGAAGATCTCAGTCATCGGCGACGTGAATCGACTCGCCGCCGTCGCCGACCTGATGGCTCAGCAGCTGCGCGCGGACAGGAGGGTCCGTGAGGCTACCTACCGAATCGACTCTGACGTCGTGATCCGATCGGTGATCAGCGAGAGGCCTTTCGTTTACGCGGTCGCGTCGTAGCTCCGTCGGAAGCGCCTGCCTTCTTCAACTGCGCCGAGATTCGATCCAGCCTCTCGTTGATGCGGTCGATGTCATGACGCGTCGGGATGCGCAGCCTTCGCAGCGCGCGCTCGATCGCGTCGTCCGCCATGCTCTCGAGGCCTTCGCGGCGGCGCTCGACCTGGCTGCGCAGGTCTGCGGGCACGTTCAGTGTCTTTCTCACGTAATCGAGCAGCGCCTGCCCACGATCATGCAGCATCTCGCCGCCGGCGTCGATCACCCGCGCCGGTCCGCGTTTCTCTTCTGACAGGACAATCTGCGACAGAGTCACCTGGGTCAGGTCGTTTCCGTTGTCGCGGTCGACGACTTCGATCTCGTGTCCCTCGCGCACGAGCTGCGCGATTCCTTCGAGTGTGATGTAGCGGCTGGTGCGAGTGTCGTACAGCTTGCGGTTTGCGTACTTCTTGATAAGGTGTCTTGCGGGGGCTACTGGCACAGGCAGGCCCATTCTAACGCGGTGCGTCAAGCGCTCCGCGCGGCATCGTCATGGAGGTCATGCATGGCAAAAAGGAAGCGCACGTCAAGACGATCCGGTCTCGTGGGACGAGCGGTGAGCGCAGGCCGGCGCGCCCTCAAGGAGGCGGAGAACCGAGTCCCGCCTGACCTGCGACGCCAGCTGGAGCGGCGGCTCAAAGACGCAGACAAGACGGCGCGAGTCGCGATCAAGCAACTTCAGACGCAGGTCAAGAAGGCCAGCACCCGGGCGGACGTCAACAGCGTGCTCAAGCGCATCGACGGCCTGACCAAGCAAGCGCGCCAGATCGCCCGGGGCGCCGGCACGCGGGCGACGTCGACGCGGCGGCGCGCCACCACTACGACCAAACGGGCGGCGAGCCGGACGCGGAAGGCGGCCGGAACAGCGCGGCGCAAGGTGGCCTCTCGAGCCGCTCCGACCCGACGCGCCGCCTCGACCCCACGCGCCGCCTCGACCCCACGCGCTGCTGCACCTCGCCGGACCACGACCCGCCGTGCGCCGTCGAGGCGGTCGCGGCCCGCTCCGACAAGCGCGCCCGTCATGCCCGAGACGCCTTTGTTCAGTCCGGAACCCGGCGGCGGGATGGGATCGGGCGAGGGCTTCCAGGGCTAGAAGGCCCCTACAGCGAACCGAACACTCTCACTCCGCCCAGGAGAACGGCTCTTGGGCGGAGCTCCTCCCAGGCCACGTCCCCATCGCCCTCCAACGGATCCTCGTTGTAGACCTGCAGATCGGCCAGCATCCCCGGCTCGAGCGTGCCCTTGACGTCTTCCTCGAAGCTGGCGTAAGCGCCGCCGGCGGTGTAGGCGCGCAGCGACGCGAGCAGGCTGACCCCGTTGACCTGGTCCTCCACCGCGACGCGAATCCCGGGCCAAGGGTTGGGGTCCGGGATCACGGGCAGGTCTGAGCTGAAGGCCACCCGAACGCCCGCCCGCATCAGACCGCGGTGCGCCGCGAGGTCTTTGCGGTCGCGGACCGGAAAGAAGATCGACGATGCGACGCGCCCGAAGCGAGCGGCGATCGGCTGCATCACGGCGACCATGCCGAGGCTGGCGAGCCGTGCCTGCAGGTCGGGCGGGCAGATCGTGCAGTGCTCGACGCGATGACGAAGGTGAGTGGCTCCGGCAGCCTCGACCGCGTCGCACATCGCCTCGATCGCGGCGTCCCCAATGGCGTGGGCGGCGACCTGCAGCCCGGCCGACGATGCCCTGGCCACCAAATCGCGGAGCTCCTCTCGCGTCGTGCGCCACACGCCGCCGCCCCCACGCATCGCCACGCGCTCCGCGCCGCCGTCGACAAAGACCTTGATCGGGCCGGCGCGCACCATCGGACCGCCAAAACCGGTTCGAATGCCGAGGTCCGAGGCCGCTTCGAGCAGCTCCCACGAGAGGAACTCGTTGACGCGGACGTGGAGCCCGCCGTCACACGCCAGGCGTTCGTAAGCACGAAGGTCGTCGGCGAATCCGCGGTTGACCGCCGCACCCACCGACGTGATCCCGCGCGAGACGAGCAGCTCCTGCGCTAACACGATTCCTTCGATGCGGCGCTTCAGGCTGGGCGGCGGCTGCACGTCGGCCACCATCCGCATCGCCGACTCCAGCAGCAAGCCGTTCGGCAAGCGGTTCATGTCCCGGCCGATGCGGCCTCCAGGCGGATTTTGGGTGTCGCCTGAGATGCCGGCCGCCGCCAGGGCCGCCGAGTTGGCGACGCGGGCGTGGCCACCACGCTCGTCGATGTAGGCCGGCCGGTCCCCAGTCACGCGGTCGAGCTCCGTCCGGTGCGGCTGGCGGAGCTCGGTCAGCTCGTCGGTGCGGTAGCCCATGCCCTGCTGCCACTCACCAGGCTTCAGGCCTTTGGAATGCTCCTGCAGGCGCTCGAGGATTTCGTCGACGCCGCGCACGCCGCTCAGGTCGGCGGCGAAGCGCGTCAGCCCGTAGTAGACGACGTGCGCATGCGCGTCGTTGAAGCCAGGCAGGACGGCCGAGCCGCCCAGGTCGACCACGCGGGTGCGTGGACCTCGGAGGCCCATGACCTCGCGGCCGCCGGAGGCGAGGACCTTGCCGCCGGCGATCGCCAGGTGGCTCTGGGGGTTGAGACCAGCGCGTCCCAGCGTGCGGATGCGCCCGCGCGCCAGGATCAATTCCGCTCTCACTCGGTCGTTAGATTAAGCGGGTGGCGGTGATCGACCTGCGCTCCGACACGGTGGCGATGCCCAGCCCGGAGATGCGCCAGGCCATGGTCACGGCTCCGCTGGGCGACGACGTCTTCGGCGACGACCCCACCACGAACAAGCTGCTGGAGGTCGCAGCGGCGCGGATGGGCAAGGCGGCGGCCATGTTCGTACCGAGCGGCACGATGGGCAACCTGATCGGCATCGCGGTCAGCGCGCGCAGCGGCGAGGAGCTGATCGCCGACGCCGATTCGCATGCCTTCTACTACGAGACCGCCGGGGCGGCGGCGGTTTGCGGGGTGCAGATCAGACCCGTGCCGACCGATGCCGGTGTCATGTCCCCGAGGCAAGTGGAGGAGGCGGTCCGGCCGCGGGACGACCCCCATGAGCCGATCACATCGGCGATTACCTTTGAGAACACGCACAACCGGCACGGAGGCATCGTCTGGCCGCTCGCGGATCTGCGCGCGGCGAGCGACGCGGCGCACTCGCAAGGCTTGCGGGTCCACCTGGACGGAGCTCGCATCTTCAACGCAGCCGTCGCCTTGAACGTGGAGGCGGCCGACATCGCCTCGTGCGCCGACACCGTGACGTTCTGCCTGTCGAAGGGGCTCGCGTGTCCGGTGGGGAGCATCTTCTGCGGCTCGGAGGAGGACGTCGAGCAGGCTCGCCGGTGGCGCAAGCGACTGGGCGGCGGCATGCGGCAGGTCGGTGTGCTCGCCGCCGCAGGCTTGATCGCGCTCCACGCGCGCACGCTGGCGGAGGGCCTGGCCGAGCTGCCGGGCGTGAAATGCGACCAGGGCCGCGTGCAAACCAACCTGGTCTATTTCGACCTGGAAACGATGCCCGCGCCGGCGTTCACCGACGAATGTGCCAGGCGCGGCCTTCTGGGTGGTGCGGTCGGACCGCGGGGTATGCGCTTCGTCACGCACTACGGGGTCGATTCGGAGGACGTGCAGTCGGCGCTGAAGATCTGCGAAGAGGTGCTCAGCTGAGGAGCGTGGCCAGAAGCGTCGGGTCGATGTTGCCGCCGCTCACCACGGCGACGGTCGTCGGGCCGGGCTGGAGCTGCTCGAGCGCGGCGTAGGCGAGAGCTCCCGCGCCTTCCGCGACGACCTTGGCGGTGGCGGCGATCTCGGGAATGGCGGCCTTCAGCCGCGGCTCGGGCACGATCAGCCAGCGGTCGACGACTTCTTTCAACAGCTCGAACATCCGCGGATCGAAGGGAGCGGTCGTGCCGTCGGCGATCGTGTCTGGCTTTGGCGCCACTGCGTCGCCGGCTTCAAAGGCCAGCTGCCACAGCGGGTAGCCGTCCGACTGCACGCCGACCACCTCCACTTCGGGGCGCATGCCCTTCAGTGCTGAAGCGATACCGCTGATCAGCCCTCCGCCACCGACCGGAACCACTACCCGCTCGAGGTTCGGCACGTCCTCCAGCAGCTCGAGCCCGATGCCGCCATGGCCGGCGATGACGTCCGGGTCGGCGAAACCGTGAATGAACGCCTCCGGCTCATGGCGCCACTGCTCGGTCGTCATCCACTCGATCAGCTCGTCGCGCGGCATGCCGATCACCGTTCCACCCAGCCGGCGCACGCCGTCCGACTTCGGCGGCGGTGCCGTGTCGTACATGAACACGCGGCACGGGACGCCGAGCTGCCGGGCGACGTAGGCGCAGGCCTGCGCGGCGTTGCCCGCGCTCACCGTGATCAGGCCACGACGCAGGCGATCCGGCGGCAGCGCCAGGGCGGCCGAGAAGAAACCGCGAACCTTGAAGCTGCCGGTCGGCTGCAGGCACTCGAGCTTGAGCTGGGCGCCCTCTATGGGAATCAACGGTGACCTGAGCACGTGCGGCCGGGCGCGTTCGGCGGCCGCGCGGACGCGATCGATCGGGATCACGCCGATAATCGTATTCGTGCCCATTTACGAGTACCGCTGCGAGGAGTGCGGCAAACGGTCGTCGGCGCTGCTGGGCAGCTACTCCTCGGCCGACCCCGCGTGCCCACACTGCGGCAAGCACGCGCTGCGCCGGCTCGTGTCCACCTTCGCCACGGTGAGCTCGGGCGAGGGCGACGGCGGCGACCTGGGGGACGACTTTGGAGGCGGTGAGGGCGATTTCGGAGGCGGCGACGACGATTTCGGGGGCGGCGACGACGACTTCTAGCCGGTAAGTCCCAGGACTTCGTTGGCTGCCTTGATCAGCTCCCGCCGGTGCGTCTCGTCACGCGCGAAGATGCGAAACAGCGCCATCCGCACCGGCAGGCGCCGGAACAGGTCCAGCACCCGGCTCTGCCGGTAGCGGTCCTCGAGCGGCTCATAGAAAAGAATGTCCGACGTCTCGGTCATCGGGTTGAACGCGCGTGACTCCTGGGCCGCTACGTCGACTTCGAAGACGATGTCACGCAGGTTTGCGGGCAGGCGCGTGCGCAGCTCGGACGCAAACTGATCGCGCGTCACCGAGAGCGCGGCGCTCGGAATGTCCCGCGCGTCGGTGTGTCCCTGGTAGATCAGCTTCCACTTCAGCTTTCGCGCCACCACGTCCGCCCACGCCTGGCCCAGCTCGCGCTGATTCGCATCGCCGTGGCCGTGCGCCCATCGATCGACGTCGGAAAGCAGCGACCACTCGGTCAGGGCCTGGTAGCGGTCCAGCCTCTCGAGCGGGTTGCCGCCGAGCAGCAGCTCGAGCGTCGGCCGGAACACCTCGCGCAGCTGCAAGTCGATGCGCCGCACCGTCCGGTGGAAGTACACCTGGTGATAGAGGTAGAGGCGCGAGTTGAGGAATATGTACAGCGCCTCGGCGGCGTGCGCGTGCAGCGTCAGGCCACGCTCGGAGACGAACGAGTAGTGGATGATCCGCTGCACGTCGACCGGGCCGGCCGACACGCCGCATATATAAGAGTCGCGAGGGACGTAATCCATGTTGTCGGCCGAGAACGCGCCCACCAGGGCGGGTCGCAACACCGCCAGCCATGGCGGTGGCTCGAAGCCCTCCAGGTCGGTCGACGAGATGAGAAACGCGACCCAGCGAGGATCGATCCGCTCGCCGCGTTCGAAGTCGGCGCCGGGTGAAGCGCCGACCTCCCCGATCAGGTCCGCCAGCGGGCCTGTGATCAGGGCACGCCCGATGACCTCGTGGTCGATGCCCCAGGTGTCGAGGTAGTTCTCGTCGAAGAAGTGACCGAACGGCCCGTGCCCAACGTCGTGCAGCAGGCCCGCCATGCGCATCGTCTCCTCCACGAGCTGCAATGACGGCGTATCCGGGCACGACACATGGAGCGAGGGATGGAGGTGGCGCGCCCATTCGCCGGCAAGGTGCATCGCGCCCAGCGCGTGCTGAAACCGGGAGTGCTCCGCCGTGGCGAATACCCACCACGCGCTCTGCAGCTGATGGATGCGGCGCAAGCGCTGCAGCCACGCGGCATCCACCAGGTCCTGCTCCGCGGCCTGACCCGCGACGCCGCCCGGCCCGCCCTTCGTGATGCGAAGGTATCGGTAGATGGGATCGGCGGACAGGTTGACGCGCGAGTATTCGGAGCGGGCCTCATCCACCACCCGATTATTGCGGTGACGCCGCTCCTGGCGGAGGGGATCGAGCTTTTTAACCACGGTCGCTACTGGGATGCCCACGAGGTCTGGGAGCGCGAGTGGACGCCTGATCGCAAAGGCGCCGACTCTGGTTTCTACAAGGGCTTGATCCAGGTCGCGGCCGGCTGCCTCCACTATTCGCGGCACAACCGGCGCGGGGCGATCAACAAGTGGAGCAGCGGCGCCGGCTACCTCCGGCCGTACCTGCCCGTGCACAAGGGCGTCAGGCTGGCGCCTCTGGTGGAAGCGGTCGACCGCTTTCTGGTGGCGATGGACGGACGCGGATGGCCGGAGCTCGAGATGCCGCGGATTGTTCAGGAGTAGGGAGGGAACCGCCTCCCGGCGCCGGCCTCGATCAATCCGCCGTGACCGAGCCGAAGCAGGTCGCCCGCATCCGCGCGGCCGTATGCGAACACGAAAGGCAGCAGCAGGTCGAGCGAGCTGTTGCGGCCGAAACCTGCGCACGACGCCACGCCGACGACCGCCGCTTCGTGCAGGCTTCCGAGCCAGAGCATGCTGCCGGGATGCATCGGCGCCCCCAGCTGCAGGACCCTTCCTCCGGCTTCGACAAGCTCCGCATAGGCAGGATCGAGCGGGTCGATGGCGGATGCGCCCGCGAACAGCACGAGCTCGGCGCCACTCGCCACCGCCTCCCGGTACGCCGCGGCGACAGCCTCGCCGGTCCGCGCCACCTCGCGGACGGCCAGCACCTCCGCTCCGTACCACCCGAGCTTGGCCACGACCGCGTTGCGAAACAGCTCGCGCGCCTTCGGTTTGAGGCGCTCGGTCGCGACCACGAACGTCTTCAACGGCCGGAAGGAAAGGAGCTCGATCACCGGACCCGACTCCCGGCAGAGCTGCTCCGCCCGCTCGATCAGGTCGCCTGGCACGGCGACCGGGGTCACCTTGCAGCCGGCGACCTCCTCTCCTGCAGCCACCGCCTGGCCGTCCATCAACGTGAAGACGGAGATGTAGCCGAGGGAGTTGATCGCGTCGATGACGTCTCCCCGCACCCGTACGAGTCCGCGGTGACCCGCGACGACGCGCGCCTGGCTTTGCACCGGAGGCTTGGCCTCGAGGCCCGGCCCGGCGAGCGCCACGGCGAGCCTTCGCCCAGCCTCGTCCTCGTGCAGGTCGCCGGGCTCGAGCTCGACGACGTGGATCTCGCCGCTCTCCCGCAGGCGTGCGAGGTGCTTTTCGCCCAGGACTGTCCCCTTGCGCAGGTCAGGGCCGAGGTCGTGGACGAGCACGCGTCCTTCTATGTCTCCGGCGGCGACGGAACGTCCGTCAAGGCGAAGTGCTTTCACCAATTGAGAGGATAGAAGCGGGATGAAGCTGTCTCAGGTCCGGCTCTACAGCACCCTGTCGCGGACCAAGGAGGAGGTGCAGCCGCTCCAGGAAGGGGTGGTGCGGATCTATTCCTGCGGTCCCACTGTCTACCGCTACGTCCACGTCGGGAATCTGCGTACGTTCATGCTGCCCGACATCCTGCGCCGCAGCCTCGAGTACCTCGGCTACAAGACCGAGCAGGTGATGAACGTCACCGACGTCGGCCACCTCACCGACGACACATTCGACCGCGGCGAAGACAAGATGCTCGTCGCGGCGCGACTGGAGAACAAGTCGACCGAGGACATCGCGGCGTACTACACGGGCGCGTTCCTGGACGACATCGGAAAGCTCAACATCAGGCCGGCGGAACACTATCCGCACGCCACGCGGTACATCGGGCAAATGCTCGAGCTGATCGAGAAGCTCATCGATGCCGGCAACGCGTACGAAATCGAGGGGACCGTCTACTACGACATCGCCAGCTTTCCCGCCTACGGCAGGCTGTCGCGCAACTCAGCCGAAAAGTTGATGGCGGGTCATCGGGGCGAACCTGATCCGCTCAAGCGCCACCCCGGCGACTTCACGCTCTGGAGAGCAGCGGGCCAAAATCGCCTCCAGACGTGGCCGAGCCCATGGGGCCCGGGATATCCCGGCTGGCACATCGAGTGCTCGGCGATGTCGATGTCCATCCTCGGCGAGAGGTTCGACATCCATACAGGCGGCGCGGACAACGTGTTTCCTCATCACGAGGCCGAGATCGCGCAATCCGAGGCGGTGACCGGGCACCGCGTGGTCAGCCTCTGGATGCACGGCGGGCTGCTCATGCTTGCTGGCTCGCGGATGGCGAAATCGGCGGGCAACTTCTTCCGCATCACCGAGCTGGAGGAGCAAGGGTTCGACCCACTCGCGTTTCGGTATCTCGCCCTGCAGGCGAAGTACCGGACCTCGCTCAACTTCAGCACGGCAGGCGTGGCCGGGGCGGACCGCGCCTTGCGGCAGCTGCGAGATCGAGTCGCGGAGTGGTCGTCGCAGCCGGACGAAGATGAAGCGCCAGCTTGGGAGCAGTGGGACTCGCGCTTCCGGGCGGCGATCGCCGACGACCTCGACCTGCCCGCCGCGATGGCGCTCGTGGCCGAGCTCGTCCACTCGTCTGCGGCGCCGCGGACGAAGGCCGACCTCCTCGAGTCCTGGGACCGGGTGCTCGGTCTCGACCTTCATCGAACGGCGGCCGAGCAGGCGCTGCCGCCGGGTGCAGCCGAGCTGTTGGCCGAGCGCGAGAAGGCGCGCGCCGCCAGGGACTTCGAGACGTCAGACCATCTCCGTGAACGGCTTGCCGCCATGGGGGTCAACGTGGCCGACACGACCGGAGGACAGCGCATCAAAAAGTAGGAGCCGAGCCTTGCGGCCCGGCCCCACGAGAGGAAGGGGTTTCGAAAGGAAAGCGCTTACGGCAGAGGCGTGATCGACACCGGTGGATTGGCGCCCGCGGGGTCGATCGGTTCAGGCTCCAAGGTCGGCGGCGTTGTGGGTCCGCTCTTCGGGGTCGCGGGATGGCCTTTGGACTTGTCCTTGCCGTGCCCGTTCGCGTTGCCGTTCGAGCTGCCGCCGGCGGCGGGTGTGCTGCCAGTTGAATTGCCACCGCCTTCGGTGTGCGTGTTGCTCTTGCCATGTTTGCTCGCAAAGGAGCTGACGCAGTCGCCGATGCCGTGCTGGCCCGAGGCAAGGTCGTCCTTGCACGTGCTGACTTGCTGCTTGACCAGCTGGCCCCAGTCAGCGGGGTTCAGACTGCCGGTGGTGGCGGCCCCCGTGATGGTGACGGCCGCCGCGGCCACGGCCACGCCCGTCAGCACCTTGACGGTGAGGGCTGCGCCGGCACCCCCGATCAGTGCCCTCGCGGCCGTGCGCTTGGGCCCCTGGCGGCGGTCCGGGATCGGCAGCGCCGAGAGCGGGTCCAGGACCCGTCGCAGCTCAGATTCCAATTCACGCTCGAGATCGCTCATTTGTAAGAAGCCATAACGCCGACTGGCGGCTGAACAACCATTCTTGCCGGCTAGCGACCCAGCACGGCCTGCAGCTGCTTGCGCGCCGCCGCCAGCCGCGAGGCAACCGTCTGCTCCGGCACGCCCAGCGCGGCGGCGATCTCGCGGTTGGTGTACCCGTGGTAGTGCCGCAGCACGAGCGCGGCCGCCTGCTTGGTCGGCAGCTTTTTGATCGCCTGGATCAGGTCAGACCGTTCGGCCAGCGTCGAAGCGTCGGGCCCAGGGCCGGGCCGACCGAGCCTCCGGATCATCTCGCCGGCCTGGCGCAAGCGCTGGTGCCGCCGGTCCGAGATGGCGACGTTGATCGCGATCCGATGCAGCCATGCCTCGACCGGCGCGTCCGGCCGCCAGGTGCGCCAGTTTCGGTAGGCCCGCTCGAAGGTCTCCTGGGCGCAGTCCTCGGCCGTATCCCGTTCCCGCAGCAGGGCGATCAGGGTGCCCAGGATGCGGTGGTACGTGTTGCGGTAGAGGCGCTCGAAGTCCGCCTCGGAACCAGGCTCGTAGCGCTCCTGCGCCACCGGTTGCTCTATTGACTGCAAACGAATGTTCGTCTAACCTCCCGAACATATGTCCGGCCTACCCCGCTTCGATCCGTCCGACTTTCCAGGGGACATAACGCTGGACCTTGTGATTCCCGCCGCCACCGCCGAGTTCGCCCAGCTGCCCGCCGGCCTCCGCCCCGAGCTCGTGGCGGCTTTGGGCCGGCGCGGAATCGATCGGCTGTACTCGCACCAGGCCGAGGCGTACGACGCGGTGAAGCGTGGCCGCCACCTCGTCGTCGTGACCCCCACCGCAAGTGGAAAGACCCTCTGCTACAACCTCCCAGTTCTTCAGCGATTGCTGGAACAACCTGAAAAACGCGCCCTATATGTATATCCGACCAAGGCCCTGGCACAAGACCAATTGGCCGAGCTGGGCGCGCTCAAATCCGGGCTTCCGATCGACCTTCGGGTCGACACCTACGACGGCGACACGCCACCCGGGCGCCGGACCGCCATCCGTGAGGGTGGCCACATCGTGATGACCAACCCCGACATGCTGCATACCGGACTCCTGCCCCATCACACACGGTGGCGGCGTCTGTTCTCGAGCCTCGAGTTCGTAGTCATCGACGAGCTCCACACCTATCGCGGGCTGTTCGGCAGCCAGGTGGCGAACGTGATCAGGCGGTTGAAGCGCATCTGCGCCTTCTACGGGTCGCACCCGACTTTCATCTGCGCATCGGCGACGATCCGCAATCCGCGCGAGCTCGCGACGCGGCTCCTCGAAGAGCAGGACATTGCGCTCGTCGATCGCAGCGGCGCCCCGCGCGGCGAGAGGCGACTTGTCTTCTACAACCCGCCGCTGCTGAACCGCGACCTGGGCGTCCGCCGCAGCTCGATGCTCGAGGCTCGGCGCATTGCGGCGCCCTGGATTCGCGCGGGGGTGCAGACGATCGTCTTCTGTCGCAGCCGGCTTGCGGTCGAGGTGATGCTCAGCTATCTGAGGCAGGACCTCGATCCGCGCCTCGACTCCTCGCGCCGCGTGCGCGGGTATCGCGCCGGCTACCTGCCCCTGCACCGGCGCGAGATCGAGGCGGGGCTTCGCAACGGAGACATCACTGGCGTGGTGAGCACCAACGCGCTGGAGCTGGGCATCGACATCGGAAGCCTGCAGTGCGCAGTGCTGGTCGGCTATCCGGGGACCATCGCGTCGACCTGGCAGCAGCTGGGGCGCGCGGGCCGCAGGTCCGGCTCGGTCGGCGTGTTCGTCGCGTCGAGCTCGCCGCTCGACCAGTTCATCGTCCGCCACCCCGAGTACTTCCTCGGCACCGATCCAGAGGAAGGCCTCATCGACCCGGACAACCTGCTGCTGCTCGCGGCTCACCTGCAGGCCGGCCTGTTCGAGCTGCCGTTCATGGAGGACGAGAGGCTTGGCTCTGCCGACGTGCAGGAGCTGCTGAAGCTCTTTGAAGAAGACGGGTCCGCGACGCGCTCGGCCGGACGCTGGTTCTGGAGCCGTCAGGCCTTCCCGGCGGAGGAGGTGCATCTCCGTCGCATCCTGGCCGACAACGTGGTGATCATCGACACCTCACAGCCGCGACCGTCCGTGATCGGCGAGATGGACCAGTTCACCGCACCGGTGCTGCTGCACGAAGAGGCCGTGTATCTGCACGAAGGCGCGCAGTACCACGTCGACCGTCTCGATTGGGACGAGAAGAAGGCGTACGTGCGGCCTGTCTCGGTCGACTACTACACCGACGCGCTTGCCTCGGTCACTGTCCGCGTACTCGACACGTTCGCCGGACCTGATGACGACGGCGTGACGCGCAGCCATGGAGAAGTAAAGATCACCAGCCTCGCGTCGATGTTCAAGAAGATCCGATTTCACACCCACGAGAACATCGGCGCGGGTCCGATCCACCTGCCCGAACAGACGCTGCACACCACGGGTTACTGGATCACCGTCGACGATGGCCTGTGGCGATCGCTCGGCGCTGAAACATTGGAGGCGGGGCTGCAGGGGATGGCGCATTCGCTGCGGCATGTCGCGAGCCTCCGTCTGATGTGCGACCCCCGCGACCTCGGCGCGGTGGCAGAGGTGCGCTCGGTGACCACGCAGCTGCCGACCGTGACGGTGTTCGAGGTGTATCCGGGCGGCGTCGGTTTCGCACCTCGTCTTTACGAGCTCCACCGCGAGCTGCTCGCGGACGCGGCCGAGCTCGTGCGCGACTGCCCGTGCGCCGCCGGATGCCCGTCGTGCGTCGGGCCACTTCATCTCGTGGAAGGAGCCAAAGAGGCATGCCTGAAACTTCTCTCCGCGAGCGCCTTACCCGTCTAAACCACCCCGCACACGGGGCGCCACCCCGCCCTCGACCGCAGCGGAGCAACACACTGCCGCGCGGCTTTGAAGAGGTGACGTCACCTTTCGGGACCGCCGCGGTGCGGCAGGACGTGATCCCGCTGCCGCGACTCGACCCGGACCCAGGTTCCGTCGCCTACATCGACACCGAGACGACCGGGCTCGGGGGCGGAGCGGGCACCTACATCTTCGCCGCGGCTGTCGCCACGCCCATCGACTGCGGCCTTCGCGTCGCGCAGTTCTTTCTGCCCGAACCCGGGATGGAATCGGCGTTTCTGCACGCGCTGCGCGAGGAGCTCGAGCGCGCCGAAAGTCTCGCCACGTTCAACGGCGGATCGTTCGACCTGCCTGTGCTACGCACCCGCTGGGTGATGGCGCGGATGCCGGGCGAACTTTCGCATGCCGCGCACGTCGACCTGCTCACGCTCGTCCGCGCGCTGTACCGGCATCGTCTAGAAACGTGCACGCTGCGTTTTGTCGAAGAACGCGTGCTCGGCTACGAGCGCGACGACCCGTTGCCAAGCGCGTTGGTGCCAGAAGCCTACTTCGATTACCTGCGCGCCGGCTCGCTCGATTTTCTCGAAGCGGCCCTCGAGCACAACCGCCTCGACGTGATCAGCCTGGTCCACCTGCACTCGCGCCTGCTCCGCCGCCTGCAAGGCGCGGACGTCGACATGGACGCGGATGACTGGCTCGCACTCGGACGGCATCGATGGCGGCGTGGCGCCCGCGCCGACGGATGGCGGGCCCTGCGGAACGCGACCGCGTTCGCGCAGGGCGAGGCTTCCGCGACCGCGGGATTGCTGATCACGCGCCGCCTGGTGCGCCGCGGGTCGATCGCCGCGGCCGATCGGCTGCTGAACTGGCTCGAGTCCGGCGCGCGAGAGGACATGCGCGTTTCCCTCGCGCGGGCCCGGCTGCTCGAGTGGCGTCGCCGGGATCCCGAGCAAGCATTGATGGTGGTCGAGGACGCGCTGCGCCGGATGCCCGACGTGGCGGGTGACCTCGAGCACCGCCGCACGCGCCTGCTGAGGAAGGTCGAGCTAGGCGGCGGAGACCGGCTCGGGCGCCGCCGCAAGCGCAGGCAGCGCGATGTCCGGGGGGTTCAGCTCGAGGCCCCGATCCTGGACGGCACGACTTAACGCATCGACCACCGCGGGGTCGAACTCGGTGCCGGACCCTTCG
>Ga0209239_1001149_pt1 | contig 15584 bp, 16 predicted proteins | sample GraSoi013_2_20cm_FD_185824 | JGI IMG/M metagenome (GOLD analysis project Ga0209239, IMG submission 185824) | Grasslands soil microbial communities from the Angelo Coastal Reserve, California, USA - Sample 10_02_2013_2_20cm (SPAdes) (version 2) | ecosystem: Environmental > Terrestrial > Soil >...
AGCCGAAGCCACGTCGCGAGCGCGCCGACGTCGATGTCGAACGCTTGTGACTGGCGGAAGTCGGCCCCCGGTTTGCGCCACACCGACTCCCACGCGGAGAGGCTTACGACACCGAAGAAGCGCAGGACCTGCTGAAGTGTGGTTGGATCATCATCCAGGGCTGCGGTGATGATGCCCATCTTGCGGAGCGCCTTGACCGGTATCTGCCGGAGCCACGTCGTCTGATCGGCTAGCTCGTCTCGTTCGCGTTTGCGGGCGAGATAGTCCCGGTAGTTGGCCTCGAGGGAGTTCCACAGCCGCGCTGGAACGCCGGTGGCGCGCTCCAGTGCGATGGCGGTGTCGTGACTGAGCACCGCGACGCCTTGGACGATCTGGTTGACGTGCTTGGCGGATAGGCCGGTACGCATGCTCAACTCGGCTTGACTCATGGGCAGCGCATCAAGGGTCTCGCGCAGCGTCTCGCCTGGCGGCAGGACACTCTCGGGTGCATATTCATAGCGTTCGCGCACGGGTGCTCGTCGCTGGCCGGTCACGGTCCTCACCTGTCTCTCCATACGTCGTTCCGAGGCTGGCCCGGTCAGTGCGTGTCTGCGATCTCGATCACGGCGACGGCGTCGATGGCGTCGAGGTCTATGCCTGCATCCTGCCGGCGGGGCACGGGGTCCACGTCGACCTCGAAGATCAACCGGTACGGGCCGTCGAGGTCGACCGAGAACTGCTCGTCCCGGTCGGTGCTCAACTGGTGGCACCGGGTGCCCGGCAGGGTCATGAGCTCGGTGATCGAGGCGGCGGCTTGCATCTGGTCCAGGCGCAGCTTGAGCTTGCGTGCGCGTTCGGCGCCGAAGCGGCGAAGGCGCTCGCGGTCTGACGAGCAGTCCTTCGCCAGCTTGCCGCTCGTGAACGTGACCCGCATCCCCACCTGCCATGTAATGAGTTTACCTCGTAGGTAAAGGTCATGATAGTCTTTACCTGGTGGGTGAAGCCTACCGTACATACGACGCCGTCCGTTGGAGGACACCATGACCGCAGACCTGACGGGTCGCCCGCCCCGCCCCAAGACCAACGGGGTCACGCCCGGAGCTGGACCGAAGTACTTCGTAGACATCGAAGGCAGCGATCACCCCTGGGACCAGGCGACAATCACGGCCGCCGGCATCCGGGAGCTCGCCGACTGGCCGGCCGACCAGCAGGTCGTCGAGGTCGACCTGACGACCAACATCGAACGCACGCTCACCGACGACGGGGTCGTCGAGCTCAAGCCCGGACACGGCTTCGGCCGGAAGATCAGCTTCAAGCGGGGGACGCGATGAACGACCGCGCGGCGGAGGAGTTCGCCCTCCTCCGCCGCCGCTGGGCCGACCTCGTGCACGAGCCTTCCGGCGACTGGATCCTGATTCCGGTATACCCGCTGCCGGACGGCTGGAACAACGACCGGGTCGGCGTCGCGTTCCAGCTGCCGGCGCTGCTGCCCGGTCAAGCGCCCTACGGCTTCTACGCCCGGGACCCGCTCAGCTACCGCGGCCAGCATCCGTCGAACTACACCTTCCCGGCCCAGGCAGGCACGGTGCCGTTCGCCGGCGACTGGGGGCAGTTTTCCTGGACGCCGGACCCGTGGCAGCCGGGCAGCCGGCCGCACGACGGCAGCAACATGGTGCAGTTCGCCGCCTCGTTCGCCCGCCGGTTCGAGGAGGGCACCTGACATGCGCCTCCACCTCGACCACGCCTGGTTCGACGACCTCCTCGCCTACCTCGACGCCGACCGCGAGCGGGTCGCTTTCCTACGCACCACCGTGGCCAGCGACGGCTATCGGGTCACCGGGGTACAGCACCTCGACGACGACGTCGACTACCTCGACCAGCGGGTCGATGGCGCCGAGCTCGCCGATCACGTCCGACCGGCGGTCCTGCGCTGGGCGCACGAGAACGGTGATGGGCTGGCGGAGGCGCACTGGCACGGCCGGCCCGGGCGGCGCACCGTCTTCAGCCGCACGGACCTCGACGGCCTCCGCGAGTTCGCCCCTCACGTGCTGTGGCGGCTACCCGGCCATCCCTATGTGGCGCTCGTGCTTGGGCCCGACAGCTTCGACGCGCTGGTCTGGTTCCGCCCTAGCCCTCAAATAAGCGCGTTCGTGATCTCTGGCGGCCGGTCACACCGATGATCATGCCGGGTGTGCGGCGCGGGTGGTGCGCGGTGTGACCCGGTGGGTCTGGGTGGGTGTTGGCGGTGTCGGATTGACCGGGTTGGGCGGCGCGGGCCGGATGTTGAGGGCGGATTTCGCGGTGTTGAGCGCGCGTGGGTTCGCGGCGGGTAGGTGGGGTGGTGAGTTCGGGATCGGGAATGCGTGCGGGTCAGCCGAACCGGGTCCGTTCGGTGGTGCGCCAGGCGCTGAACAGTCGGTCCAGGCTGGGGGTGTAGCCGATCAGCCGGACGGTGGTGCCGCGGGCGTGGCGGGCCACCATGGCGGGGATGAGGATGATGCTGGTCAGGAAGCGGCGGAACTCCATGCGCAGGTAGTCGCGCCGGTCGGTCTTGCGGTGCATCATCATCGCGAACCACGACTTGATGTTCCACGCTAGCGCGGCGGTGACCATGTACGCCCAGTTGGACACCAGGTCGTAGAGGGGTACCCGTAGCGCGTTGACCCCGTTTTTAAGCTGCTCGATGACGTTTTCCTGATCGCAGCGTTCGTTGGCCAGCTCGACGACCTGCTCGATGGACAGGTCCGTGCGTGTGGTGATGTAGAAGAAGTACCGCACCTCGTCGAAGAGGACCTGCTCGCCCCGGCTGCGGCTGATGTTCTTGCGTAGCGCGATGACCCGGTAGGCGCGGGAGCACTTGCCCGGGATGTAGAAGAACTCCGCCACGTCCTCGAAGTTGAGTTCCAGGTTGAGGTAGCCGCGCTCGCGCACGATGCGCTGCTTGTGGTTGGGCCGCCGCGCCCGGGTGGTGCCGGTGGCCGTCTGGTACGGGGCCGGGCGGTGCAACCTTCGCCACCGCGCCGGATCGAGGGCCTCGGCCCGTTGCCGCAACGCGGGGCTGGCATCCATGCCGAACACGAAGTCGACTCCCCGCCGCGCCCACCGGTCGAGGTGCCCGGTCAGGCTGAAGTCGGTGTCCCCACGCAGGCACACCCGCGGTGCGTGCGGAGCAACCAGATCGATGGCCTTGTCGATCCAGGTCGCGGCGTCCTGGTGGCTGGGGGCGTTGCCGGGCCGGTTGACCACGTACAGCACCTCCCGGGTGTTGGCCAGCGACACGATCAGCGGCGCGTACCCCCAAATGCCCTTGTACGACATGTCCATGCCCTGCTTGCGCTGCCCCGTGGTCGGCGCGATCGTGCCGTCCACATCGACGTACGCGACCGGGCCGAGCAGGTCCCTACCGCGCCCGGTCCACAGTTTCGGGCGCACCGCGTTGATCGCCTCCAGCAGCTTCGCCACATCGGCCTCGGTGAAGCGGCGGCAGAAGTCCCCCGCCGTGGTCGGATCCGGGATCAGATCCGCGCCCACCGCGTTCATGTACGCGCCGTCGTGGCGCAGCCGTTCGATGTCTTCCAGCCGGGTACCGCCGCAGACCACGTTGTAGGCCAGGTTCAGGACGTGATCGGACTCGTGGTAGGGCAGGTGCACCTTCAACAACGGCACCTGCTCGTTGATCCGCTCGACCAGGCCGAGCTTGGTGACCAGGCGGTGCACCGCGGCGACCCCGCCGAAACAGGTCGCGTCGATGTTGCCACCGATCTCGTAGGCCACCGGGCCCGACCCGAACATCGGGGACTCCCGCTGGCCCCAGTGCCCGGCCAGCGCGTGCCGTCCCGCGACCCTCCGCCGGCGGCGCGCCGCGTTCCGCCGACTCTGCTCATGCGATATCTTCGTCACCACAAGGGCCTTGTCTTGTTGGGCTGCGTTGGAGGCGCAAACCCCATGCAGGATAAGGCCTTTCTCGTATCTGAAGCCGTCTCTACCCCCCGACACGCTTACTGCAGGCCTAGGTTGACAGCCCTCACTTGAAGAAACCCTGAGGACGGCACCCCACGGGCTCTTCAGCCATCCACCTGGCCGGTGCCGGGTCGCCGGCCTTCCCGGTGACGAGCCTGCGCGAGCCCGTCGAGGATCAGCCCGAGGCCGAATTCGAACTCGTTGCCGAAGTCGTAGCCAGGTTTCGTGATGTGTTCGGCCGCCATCTCGACCAGATGCGGGTACGCGCCCTCGGGAAAGTACTCGACGATGGCCTCTGCGACATCGCCCGCGGTTGTTCCTTCGAACGGCAGCGCCGCCTCCTGCACCGCGAAGCCATAGATGTAGCTGTCCAGCAGGGCGTAGGCGTGCGCGGTCAGTTCGACCGAGAAGCCCGCCGTGCGCAGGCAGGCCAGAACCGCGTCATGGTGGCACAGTGTCGCGGGGCCCGGGGTGGACAGTGACTCCATGAGCCCGATCGCCCACGTGTGCCGCCGCAGGACCTGGCGGGCCGAATCGGCTCGCCGGCGCATCTCCGCCTGCCAGTCTCCGCTCGCCTTGGGCAGCTCTATCTCTGCGAACACTGGTCGACGATGCCGTCGAGGATCTCTTCCTTGTTGGCGACGTAGTGGTACACGGACGTCGGCTTGACGCCGAGCTTCTCGGCGAGAGAGCGGATCGTCAGCGAGGTGATGCTCCCCGCGTCGGCGAGCTCGACCGCGCCTTGCAGCACCCGCTCCCGGCTGAGCGGGGGTCCGTCGGCCGGCGGATGGTCAGCTCGCGCCTGATCGGCGCGCTGTTCCTGGCCGGATTCCTGTGTTATGGCATCGGGTTCTCGCTGGTGACCTCGGTCGTCGGCAAGTCCGACTTCATGGAATCGCTCACCGCGCACCGCATTCCGCTGGTCGTGGGTGCGTTGCTCATGCTGCTCAACATGCCGGTCGACATCGCCAAGGGAGTGCTGTTCTTCCCGATCCTGGACCGGTACGGCCGTCGAACGGCGCTGACATACCTGGTGATGATCAGCGCCGAGGCGGTCATGCTCGGCATCGGCGTGCTGTTCCTGCTCGTGGTCGTTCCTCTGCACGGGCACGGCGCCGACGCGATGTTCGGCTGGCTGGCCGTCGACGCCAACAACCTGGCCTACCAGATCGGGGAGATCCTGCTCGGTGTCGCCGGTGTGTTCCTGTGCCTGCGACTGCGCCGCAGCGGCCTGATCCCGCCGTACATGGCCTGGTGGGGCGCGGCCGGCTACGTGATCCTCGCATTCGGCAACCTCGCCGAACTGTTCGCACTCCACATCGGGGGTGGCCCTGTCGATCCCCGGTGGGCTGTTCGAGGTCGCCCTCGGCGTCTGGCTGATCGTCAAAGGCTTCCGGCCCGCCGCATACGACAGGTAGCGTCGCGGCGCCTGGCGGCGCGCGATGACGGTGCGGTGACGGCCGCCGAATACAACCACACCGTGGTGAGGAACGTGGTGGACCCGAACGGGACCATTCATGCCCGGCGCTGGCACATCCTCGCGGTGCTGGGGCTCTCCCTGCTCCTCGTCAACATCGACAACATGATCCTCAACGTTGCGGTGAAGACCATCCAGGAGAGCCTCGGCACCTCGCAGGGTGACATGCAGTGGGCCATCGACTCGTACGTCGTGGTCTTCGCCGGCCTGCTGTTCACCTGGGGCGTGCTCGGCGACCGGTACGGCCGGCGGCGGGCCCTGCTGATCGGCCTGGCGATCTTCGGGGTGACCTCTGCGCTGTGCGCGTTCGCCGAAACGCCGGGTCAACTGATCTTGGGTCGGGCGTTGATGGGCGTCGGCGGCGCCGCGGTGATGCCGCAGACCCTGTCGATCATCGCGAACGTGTTCGAGTCGTCCGAGCGGGGCCGCGCCATCAGCATCTGGGCCGCCTTCACCGGGGTAGCCATCGCCGTCGGCCCGGCGACCGGTGGCCTCCTGATCGAGCACTTCTGGTGGGGCTCGATCTTCCTCGTCAACGTGCCGGTGGTCGCGGTCGCCTTGGTGCTGGTCGCCGCGCTCGTACCGGAGTCGCGGGATCCGCATCCGCGCCGCGTCGACCCGGTCGGGGTACCGCTGTCGATCGTCGGGCTGGGACTGCTGGTTTACGGCATCATCATCGGCGGCCAGACCGCCGATTGGGTCGGCGCGCGGGTGCTGTTCAGCATCATCGCCGGCCTGGTCGTACTCGGCCTGTTCGTGTTGATCCAGCGGCGCAGTGCGCACCCGACGTTGGACCTGAGCCTGTTCGGCGACGCGCGGTTCTCCGCCGCCACGTTGGCGATCGGGCTCGTGTTCTTCGGGCTGACGGGCGCGTACTTCTACCTCGGCTACTACTTCCAGGTGGTACGCGGGTACAGCGCCCTGCGCGCCGGCCTGTGCCTGATCCCGGTCGCGGCCGCCCTGCTCATCGCGGCACCTCGCAGCGGGCGGCTGGCCCAGCGGTTCGGCCCCCGGGCCGTCATCGGCACCGGCCTGACGGTCGTTGCCGCATGCTTCGCCGCGCACGCCTTCCTCGACCGCACCACCCCGGTGTGGGTGGTGGAGGTGCTGCTGTTCGCGCAGGGCACCGGCATGGGCAACGTGTTCGCGCCGGCCACCAACGTCATCATGAACGCGGTACCGCGGGCGAAGGCCGCCACCGGGTCGGGGGTGAACAACACGGTCCGGCAGGTCGGCGCCGCGCTCGGCGTGGCGGTCATCGGCTCCATCCTGTCGGCCGGATACCGTGCCCACCTCGGATCCGCGCTCGACGCGCTGCCCGCCCCGTGGCGCGGGACCGGCGTCGACGAGTCGGTCGGAGCCACGCTCGCCGCCGTCGACCGTGCCGCCGCCGCGCTGGACGGCGGCCGGCTGCCACCGGGGACGGCCGGCGCCCTCTCCGGTGTCCGGTCGGCGGCCACCGACGCGTTCCTCGGCGCCATGCACCTGTCCTCGCTCGGCGCCGCGGCGGCCGCGCTGTCCGGGTCGCTGCTGGTCTGGCTGTTCCTGCCGGCGCGACAGCCGACACCACGGCCGACCCGCGACCTCGACGACACGGTCCGGCCGCCGGGTGACGGCGCGATGACGGCCGGGTGATGACGACCGACTACACCTGTCCTCACTGTCCGACCACGTGGGAGATGGCATGAGTGAGCGTCAGCGAGCGAATCAGGACTGCAGTGCTCTGGTGCCTCATGCCGGACCGCAGCGGAGCGAGGATCCGGCATGAGCATTGATGTGGCCCATCGTGCCGGCGACACGGGCAGCGCCGCCGAACCCGCCGCCGGGCAGGTACGACTGCCCGGAGTGGGAACGGCGACGTCGCCGGTCTCCTACTCCCAGACCGAGCTGCTGGACCTGCTGCGGCTCGACGACCCGCAGATCCGGTCCGTCTTCCTCAACAGTGCGATCAACCGGCGGTTCCTGTCGCTGCCGTCGGTCGGTCCCGACGGCAGTCGGCCGACCGAATCGCAGGGCGACCTGCTGACGAAGCACCGCGTCCAGGGCATGGACATGGGTTCCCGCGCGCTCGAAGACTGCCTCGACAGTGTGGGCGCCGAGCTGTGCGACGTGCGCTACCTGTGCTGCGTGTCCTCGACCGGCTGGCTGACGCCGGGCTTCAGCGCCCTGCTGATCCGGGAGCTGGGCCTTCGCGCCGACTGCGGCCGCCTCGACGTGGTGGGCATGGGCTGCAACGCGGGACTGAACGCACTGAACGCGACAGCCGGCTGGGCGAGCGCGAACCCCGGCCAGCTGGCGGTGATGCTGTGTACGGAGGTGTGCTCCGCGGCGTATGTGGTCGACGCGACGATGCGTACCTCGGTGGTCAACAGCCTGTTCGGTGACGGGGCCGCCGCGATCGCGGTCGTGGGCGAACCGAACGAGAGCTGGAACGGTCCGGCCATTCTGCGGTTCGCGAGCCTGCTCATCCCGGACGCGATCGACGCCATGCGCTACGACTGGGATGACGAGCACGGCAAGTTCAGCTTCTTCCTCGACCGCGAGGTTCCGTACGTCGTGGGCGCGCACGCCGAATGCGCGGTCGACCGCCTGCTGGCCGGTACCGGCCTGCGCCGCAGCGACATCGCGCACTGGATCATCCACTCCGGCGGCAAGAAGGTCATCGACTCGATCCGGGTCAACCTTCGACTTTCCCGGCACGACGTGCGCCACACCACCGGCGTTCTCCGCGACTTCGGGAACCTCTCCAGTGGCTCGTTCCTCTTCTCGTACCAACGCTTGCTGACGGAGAAGGTCGTCGCTCCGGGCGATCTCGCGGTGTTCATGACCATGGGACCGGGATCCACGATCGAGTCCGCTCTCCTGCGGTTCTAGCGGCATCGCCGGTCACTATCCAGGAAGGGTCACAGCAGTTGTATCTGGAACCACAGCAGTCGTCGCTGGCGGAGGCCGTGCCACGGCTCGGCGACAACACCGGCGGCTACCTGCGGATCGACACCGCGCAGGAGTTGTCGACGTCAATGGTCGACAGCCTGAACGGACTGTGTGATCGGGTCGAGGACGGCAGCGGCGACAGCGTGGTCGTGCTGTACCTGCACGATGCGACCGACAACCTCGACCGAGCATGGCCGGGGAAGGTCGGCATCCACACCGTGAATCGCTGGGAACGCGCGCTACGGCGGGTCGAACGGCTGGACGCGGTGACCATCGCGGTGGCCGAGGGGCACTGCGGCGGTCCCGCCCTCGAGGTGCTGCTGGCCACCGACTACCGGATCGGTACCCCGGACCTCCGGCTCGACCCGCCGCACGCGTCCGGCGAGTTCTGGCCCGGCATGGGGATGCATCGCCTCGCCCAGCAGGTCGGGATCGCCCGGGCTCGGCGGCTGGTCCACTTCCCGACCGAGCTGTCGGGCGACCTGGCCATGCAGTTCGGCCTGGTCGACGAGCTCGCCGCGGACGTGGTCGAGGCGGTCGGCTGCGCCGCTGACGTGGCCATTCGGGCCAGCGGTCCGGAACGGGGGATACGGCGACTACTGCTCCTGGAGACAACGACGACGAGCTATGAGGAGGCGCTCGGCATCCACCTCGCCGCCTGTGACCGGGCACTGCGCCGCGCGGACGCGGCACGAAACCACTCCACCCCTCAGCCAGAAGGAGCGTGAACGCCTGATGATCATCGACTTCCACATCCACTACACACCCGAGCAGGTGGTCCGGCCACACCTCGACGACAGCCGGCCGCGGATGGGATACAACGCCAACGGGCCGGAGTACTTCTACCACGACGGTCTCTACCGCCTGGACCGGCACGTGGCGTGCATGGACGCCGCCGGTGTCGACGTCGCGATGCTGTCCAGTGGGGCCGCTATGGACGCCGATCTCGAACGGTGCCAGATGGTCAACAACGAGCTCAACAAGGAGATCGCCGGCTACGGTGGGCGACTCGTCAGCCTCGCCCACGCCCCCGCGGCCGAGCCCGCCGGGGTGACCGAACTCATCCGTTGCCGCGACGAGTACGGCTGTCCCGGCGCCGCGATCGCCACCAGGCTCGGCACCCACAAGCTCGACGACCCCGCCCTCGACCCGTTCTACGACGAGCTGGAACGCAGCGGCATGTACCTGTTCGTCCACCCCGCACTGCGCGCGCCGTCCTACGCCGCCGAGGTCTACGACGCGCACGATCTCTACCGGTGTGTCGGGCGCGAGCACGAACTGGTGATCGCGACGCTGCGGCTGACCTGGGGCGGTGTCTTCGACCGCCACCCTGGGCTGCGGGTCGTGATGTCGCATCTGGGCGGCGGCATCGCCGCGATCCTCGACCGGGTGCGCGGCTACGGCGAGCGCACGCACATGGGCGTCGGCGGCGACGCCAGGCACGGTCACATACCCGACCATCCGCTGGAACACTACTTCGCACACAACATGTACTTCGACACCGGTGGGCTGTTCGGCAGCGTGAACGCCGTCAAGGCGGCGCTGCTGGAGTTTCCGGCGGACCGGATCGTCTTCGGCAGCGACTATCCCGCGGAAATCCGCGACGCGCAGTCGCTGAGCCGGTTCGTGACCGAGCTGCGCTCGTCCGACCTACCGGAGCCGACGATCGAGGGGATCCTTCATCGCAACGGCACGGCGTTGTTGGAGACGCTGAACCCCGCGTCCGTACAGTCCGAGTGATGCCGGCGGTGGCCGGGTTCGACGGGGCGACGGAGGTACGCCGCCTGGCGGGTGACGGCGCCCGCGTCAGCTACCGGGTCGAGGTGGACCCGGACTGGCGCATCGGCACCAAGCCGAACGGCGGCTACCTGCTCGCCGTGCTGGCCCGGGCCGCTGTCGACGCCGCGAACACAGGGGCCGGCGCCGTGGGCGCCGGCCTCCAGCCACACCCGATCGCGGCCAGCGCACACTTCCTGGCGGCCGCCGATGCCGGGCCGGCGCACGTCGAGGTGGAGGTGCTTCGCCGCGGCCGGTCGGCGTCTCACCTGCGGGCCTCGCTGCACGCCGGTGGTCGCCACTGCGTCGAGGCGCTGGTGACCTGCGGCCGGTTGCCGGCCACCAACCAACCCCGATGGGACGACGTACCGGTGCCGTCGCTGCCCGCCGAGGAGTCATGCCCGCTGGCGCGCCACGACGGTTCACCGAACCCGGTGCCGATACTGGCGACGGTCGAGGAGCGGCTCGACCCGGCGACGGCCGGGTTCGCCACCGGACACCCAAGCGGGCGCGGCGAGATCCGCGGCTGGCTGCGCCTCGCCGACGGCCGGCCGCCGGATCCGCTGTCCCTACTGGTGGCCGCCGACTGCCTGCCCCCCGCGACGTACGATCTCGGCGTGCCCGCGTCGTGGGTGCCGACCATCGCACTCGCGGTCAACGTGCGTGGGATTCCGGCGCCCGGGCCGCTACGCGCCCGGCAGCGGGCCCGCCTGGTGACCGCCGACCAGCTCGATGAGCAGTGCGAGGTGTGGGACAGCGCCGGTCACCTGGTTGCCATCGCCCACCAACTCGCCGGGATCCGGTGTCCATGACCGCGCACGACGAGCCGCCGCGGGTACGGTACGAAAAGCGTGGCCAGGTCGCCTACGTGACCCTTGACCGGCCCGCCGTCCTCAACGCCATGGACGCCCGCATGCACGCCGAGCTGGCCGAGGTGTGGGACGACTTCGAGGCCGACGACGGCCTACGGGTGGCCGTGCTGACCGGCGCGGGCGACCGGTCGTTCTCGGTGGGGCGGGACCTTAAGGAACTCGCCAAGCGGGTGTGCGCCGGAACCGCGGCCTCGACGTTCGGCAGTCGGGGTGAGCCCGGCTGGCCCCGGCTCACCGAACGCTTCTCGACCACCAAGCCGCTCATCGCGCGGGTCAACGGGTACGCGCTCGGCGGCGGCTTCGAGCTGGCGCTGGCCTGTGACATCATCGTTGCCGCCGAGCACGCCACGTTCGCGCTGCCGGAGCCGCGCCTGGGCCTCATCGCCGGCGCTGGAGGCGTGTTCCGGCTGGCCCGCCAGCTACCGTCCAAGACCGCAATGGGCTACCTGCTGACCGGCCGGCGGCTGTCCGCGCAGCGGGCCTATGAGCTGGGCCTGGTCAACGATGTCGTACCCGCCGACGGGCTGGACGAGTGCGTCGACGGATGGGTGCGCGACATTCTCCAGTGCGCCCCGCTGGCGGTGCGCGCGGTCAAGGAAGCGGCCACCGCGTCGGTGGGCATGCCGCTGGAGCAGGCGTTCGCCACCCGCTACCACTGGGAGGAGCGGCGCATGCACAGCCGCGACGCCCAGGAGGGCCCGCTCGCGTTCGTCGAACGGCGGCCTCCGCAATGGCAGGGCCGCTGATGGCGACCGGCCGTCGCACGACCGGACGTCGAAGGGGCCGCTTGTCGCGCGGCATCGCAGGCTCGGCGAACACCGACGGCGTATCTCTACCGCCGTACGGGACATGACCGCAATCCTGACCGGGATTCGCATTCCTGTGCCCCGTGTGGAGGTAGACGGTGTCGAAGGCGCGCTCAGCCCATATCGCGACATCCATCGGCGTGCTTGACGTCGGGCCGGGTTACCACTTGTCGGCAGTGGGCGGGTCGGCGTCCGCGCGGCTGACGTTGCTCGGTGAGCCGGCCGTCGACGGGCAGCCGCTGGGATCGCCGGCGAGCCGGTACGCCCGCATCGTGGCGTATCTGGCGTTGCACCGGCCGACGACGCGTGCCCGCCTGGCGGCCGCGCTGTGGCCCGATGCCGAGCCGGAGCGGGCCCAGGGCTCGCTGCGTACCGGGTTGTGGACGTTGCACCGCCGACACCCGGGGCTGGTACTGGTGGGCACGCTGGTGCAGTTGCGCCCCGACCTCAGCGTGGACTACCACGAGCTGACGCGCACGGCGCACCGGCTGCTGCACGACGTGGCCGCCGGCGACGACGTCGCCGTCGACCGCGCCGCCGAGCTGCTGCGCCTGGCGGCCGACACGGAGCTGCTCCCCGGCTGGGACGAGGAGTGGGTCGTCCACGATCAGGAACGGTTCCGGCAGCTGCGACTGCATATGTTGGAGGGGTTGTCGGCGCAGCTGTGCCGCCAGGGTGTGTACGGCATGGCGTTGGAGGCGGCGCTGGCGGCGCTCGGCGGTGACCGGTTGAGGGAGTCGGCGTACCGGGCGGTCATCGAGGTGCACCTGGCCGAGGGCAACGTGAGCGAGGCGCGCCGCCAGTACCGCACGTGCCTGCGCCTGCTGCACGCGGAGCTCGGTGTATTGCCCAGCCAGGCGACCGTGCGACTCGGCCACAGCCTCGGCGTCGTCCCGCCGGCCACCCGGCCCGGAATCTACGAGGCGGGGCATCGCCGGCCATCAACCCTGGCGGGTCCGGGTGCACTTGCGGCGTACCGACGGGCTGGCGGATCCGGTGGGTCGAGGTTCGGAAGCGGCAGTCTGGACGGGACCCGGCCCCGGGCGGCTGACCCTACGGAACTGGGTCCGGTCCGCTGGGAAGAGCTTCGTCAGGCTTAGCCGGCATCTCCAGTCGCCGGGTTTGTTCAGGCCGGTCCGAACACGGTCGTGAACAAACCATGGACATCGCCGAACGGGTCTCCGGGCCGTCCCGGCGGCGCCGACGGATGCCGGAAGCTGCGATTGACATCTATTTCGTGGCTTCGGAAGAATGCCACCGTGGGCAGGACGGAATCGCCGCTGAACGGCGAAAATACCGGTCTGGTCGAGTTTGCTACTAGCTTGATCTTTAACCTTGTGGTGGGTTGAGGTGGCCCCTCTGTCCTATGTGGACAGCCCTTGGGTGATCATTCTCCTTGTTGAGGGAAGAAGACCAACATCCAAGGGCTGTCTGGTGATCAGAGTGCACGATCGGCGTGATGGCGGTGAGCTCGGGGAGCTGGCTGGGTTTCGTCGGGAGTTCTACGCCTGCCTGACCGCGCGGTCGGATGCGTTGTTCGAGTTGGCTGACGCGGTGTTTGCGCGGACGGGCCGGTGCGGTCGTTGGTGGAGCTGTCGCTGGTGGGTGAGCATCGGCGCGGACACGGATCGTTGTACGCGGCGTTGGCCCGTGGAAGGGTGGACGTGGCCCGGTTGCGGACCGCGGTGTCGGCCGTGTCGTTGCCGCGGGCGGCCGACGGGCGGCTGGTCCTCGCGGTGGACATCACGTGTTGGCTACGCCCGGACACGCACACCTCGCCGGAGCGAATCCTGTGCCACACCTACGGACGGGGTAAGGACTCGCACGAGATGGTGCCCGGGTGGCCGTACTCGTTCGTGGTGGCGTTGGAGACCGGCCGAAGTTCATGGACGGCGCCGTTTGTCGGGGTACTAGCCCTCAAACAAGTGTGTTCGTGATCTCTGATGGTCGTCTGTATGGATGATCATGCCGGGTGTGCGGCGTGGGCGGTGCGCGGTGCCGGTGTGGCGGGTCTGGGTCGGTGTTGACAGCGTCGGGTTGACGGAATCGGGCGGAACGCGTCGGGTGTTCGGGACGGACTCACGGTGTTCAGGGCGGGCCGGATCGCGGTGGCGGTGGGCGAAGTGGTGGAGCCGGTGTCGGGAAACGTGTTGCGGGTCAGTCGAAGCGGGTTCGTTCGGTGGTGTGCCAGACGCTGAGCAGCCGGTCCAGGCTGGGGGTGTAGCCGATCAGCCGCACGGTGACGGTGCGGGCGCGGCGCATCACCATGGCGGGGATGAGGATGAGGCTTTCCAGGAAGCGGCGGAACTCCATCCGGATGTGTTCGTGGCGGTCGGCTTTGCGGTGCATCATCATCGCGAGCCACGACTTGATGTTCCAGGCCAGCGTGGCGGTGACCATGTAGGCCCAGTTGGAGACCAGGTCGTAGAGCGGGACCCGCAGGGCGTTGATGCCGGACTTGAGCTGCCCGATGATGTTTTCCTGGTCGCAGCGTTCGTTGGCCAGCTCGACGACCTGCTGGGCGGTCAGGTCGGTGCGGGTGGTGACGTAGAAGAAGTAGCGGATCTCGTCGAAGAGCACGTTCTCGCCACGGCTGCGGCTGATATTCTTGCGTACCACGACGACCCGGTAGGCGCGCGAGCGCTTGCCGGGGATGTAGTAGAACTCGGCGACGTCCTCGTGGTCCAGGCTCAGGTTGAGGTAGCCGCGTTCGGTGACGATGCGCTGCTTGTGGTTGGGCCGACGAGCACGGGTGGTGCCGGTGGTGCTCTGGTACGGGGCGGGTCGGTGCAGCCGTCGCCACCGCGCCGGGTCGAGGGCCTCGGCCCGCTGCCGCAGCGCCGGGCTGGCGTCCATGCCGAAGATGAAGTCCACCTGCTTGGCCCACCGGTCGAAGTGGGCGGTCAGGCTGAAGTCGGTGTCCCCACGCAGACACACCCGCGGGGTGTGCGGGGCGACCAGGTCGATGGCCTTGTCGATCCAGGCGGCCGCGCCCAGGTGGCTGGGGGCGTTGCCGGGCCGGTTGACCAGGTACAGCACTTCCCGGGTGTTGGCCAGCGACACGATCAGCGGTGCGTAGCCCCAGATGCCCTTGAACGACATGTCCATGCCCTGCTTGCACCGCCCGTCGGTCGGGGCGATCGAACCGTCCACGTCGACGTATGCGATCGGGCCGAGCAACTCGCGCCCGCGACCCGTCCACAGCTTCGGACGCACCGCGTTGATCGCCTCCATCAACGCGGTCACGTCGGCCTCGGTGAAACGGCGGCAGAAATCCCCCGCCGTGGTCGGATCCGGGATCAGATCCGCGCCCACCGCGTTCATGTACGCGGTGTCGTGGCGCAGCCGCTCGATGTCTTCCAACCTCGTACCGCCGCAGACCACGTTATAGGCCAGGTTGAGGACGTGATCGGACTCGTGGTAGGGCAGATGCACCTTCAACAGGTGCAGACGATCGTTGATCTGCTCGGGCAGACCCAGCCTCGTCACGAGCCGGTGCACCGCCGCGATCCCACCAAAGCAGGTGGCGTCAATGTTGGCGCCGACCTCATAGCACACCGTCCCCGAGCCGAACACCGGGACCGGCCGCTGGCTCCAGTGCCCGGCCAGCGCGTGCCGGGCCGCCACCCGCCCCCGGCGGCGTGCCGCGTTCCGCCGACTCTGCTCATGCGATATCTTCATCACCAGAAAGGCCTTACCTACAGGGATGCGTTAGCCGCGCAAACCCTTGCAGGATAAGGCCTTTCTCCTATTCGGCTCCGCCAACACGCTTACTGCAGG
>Ga0209239_1001151_pt1 | contig 15577 bp, 11 predicted proteins | sample GraSoi013_2_20cm_FD_185824 | JGI IMG/M metagenome (GOLD analysis project Ga0209239, IMG submission 185824) | Grasslands soil microbial communities from the Angelo Coastal Reserve, California, USA - Sample 10_02_2013_2_20cm (SPAdes) (version 2) | ecosystem: Environmental > Terrestrial > Soil >...
GTTTCCCAGCAGTCTGGCGGCCTCGTCGTCCAGGTTGTGACCGGTCGCCATGACATCGTAGCCTTGCTCAACCGCCGTGCGGTTGAACTGATACCGTTTGATGGTGCCGCAGGTCGAGCAGGTGGGCCGATGGATCAAGTCGGCCAGCTCGCGGATGCCCGCGCCTTCTTCCTCCTGGACGGTGTGGGTCAGGAGCGTGGCCCCGCAGGCCGTTCCGGTCGTGTTGGCAAACTGCTCGACTTTCTCGCGGGATTTCGCCGAGTAGCCCGCAATGCCGAGGTCCACGTAAAGCGCGTCGGCGCGATAGCCCAGCTTGAGCAGGATATCCCACAGCGCCAGGCTGTCCTTGCCCCCGGAGACTGCGACCAGGATGCGGTCCTGCGGGGCGAACATGCGCTCGGACTTGATCGCGCGCGCGACCTGGTCATGCACAAACTCGTTGAAGCAGGGCTTGCAGAACGCCGCGTTGTGGCGCGGGAGCCCGATCACCGCCTTCGTCTTGCACTTCTTACATCGCATCTTTTTGCAGTAGTAATTTAGTAAGTAAGTAATTGGTCATTACCGGGGCGTCGAGTTACATAATTACTCACTTACTCAATTACTTCCTCCTGAGATGACTGGCCGGACTTCCACCGTATCGTCATCCTTTAACATCTCATCTTCAGTCGCCAGGTCATTCCCCCGAATCACCAAGTGGGCTTCCGGGATCAGGTTCAGCTCGCGCAGCAAGTCCTTGACGCGCTTCGGACCCTTGACCTCCACCTGTCGCTCGGGATGACTCAGTTGGACCTTCATGAAGCGATGATAAGCTTCCTCCCAGGGTATAGGCAATAGGCGAAGGGCTCTAGGAGAGCGATCAGGCTGGGCTGCCCCCTAGCGCCTCCCCCCGTCAGCCTCACCGGGTTTCGATGTCGGCCTCACGTAAAAACTTCGCCGAATCTTCCGGCGTGACGGGGTTGATGTAAAAACCGGTTCCCCATTCGAAGCCCGCTACCTGGGTGAGCTTGGGGATGATCTCGATATGCCAGTGATAATAGGGATCGGTTTTTTCGTGGAGCGGCGAGGTGTGCAGGATGAAATTGTAAGCCGGGCGCGACAGGACACGGTCCATCCTCCGCAGGGCTTCCGAAAGGTTGGGGGCCAGCAACTCGAACTGGCCCTTCTGACTCTCCTCAAAGTATGCGGCATGGCGTTTCGGGAGGATCCACATCTCAAACGGGAAGCGCGCGGCGAACGGGGCGATGCACAGGAACTCCTGGTTTTCCGCCACGATGCGCTCCGTATCCTCCTGTTCCTGCCGGATGATGTCGCAGTAGATGCATCGCTCCTTCTGCTGGAAGTGCGTGCGGCAGCCTTCAATCTCGTTCATGACGATGGTGGGGATGACGGGCAAGGCGATCAGTTGCGAATGGGTGTGCTCCAGCGTCGCCCCGGCGGGCGCCCCGTGGTTTTTGAAGACGAGGATATACCGGAAGCGCAGGTCTCTCTTGAGATCCACCACTCGATCGCGGTAGGCCCACAGCACGTCTTCGATCCGCTTGGAAGGCAAATCGGCGAGGGTGTCTTTGTGGTCGGCGGTCTCGATGATCACTTCGTGCGCGCCGAGGCCGTTCATGCGGTCGTACAACCCGACGCCGACTCGTCCAAGGTCGCCCTCGACCTGGAGCGCCGGAAACTTGTTGGGGACCACCCGCACCGTCCAGCCCGGTGAATTCGCCTCGCCAGCCTGCGGCCGATAGGCCAGAACTTCTCGGGGGGTCAGATGCTCCTGGCCGGGACAGAACGGGCAGAGGCCTGCCGAGGACGGTCGCGTCGGCTCGACGTGAAAGAAATCGCGTGGCCGCCCGGCCCGCTCGGTTGAAATGATCACCCATCGCCCCACAACCGGGTCACGGCGTAAGTCAGGCATGGCTTCTCCTTCAGCTAGCAGCGAGTAGCTGGCAGCCCTTCGACCCTTCGATTCGACTCAGGGCGGTGAGCCTGTCGAACCGCAGGCTCAGGGCCCGACTCGACTGAGCTCGTCGCAGGCCGAGCACAGTCGAGGGGCCAGTAGCTCGGAGCTATTTGCTGCTCGCTATGAGCTATTCGCTGCGTGCTCACACTTTCCACAAGCGGGCTTCGAAATCGGTGTCCGGCACCGTGAGAGTCACGGGATGATGCCTCGGGTACCGCTCCACCTCCAGGCCGTTCTGCGTCACGACGACGCTCAGCTTGAACTCCTGCCCGGCCTGGAGGTGGAGATCCTTGAACGGTGTGGCCAGCTCAATCACTTTCCGCCGGCAGATGGTATGGTACCGGTTGGTCTCCGAAAAGATTTGGCCGGGGGAGCCCGAGTACAGCCGGAATGCGCTGGGCTCGGGGCCGCTCAGCGAGAAGACTAATTTGTGTGCGGCCTCGGCCGTCTCCAGATGAAGCTCGACTTCCATATTGGTCTGGCCGGCCAGCATCTCCTCGTCCGGGTCAAGCCGTAAGAAGAGCGCATCCAGGCTGAAGCCGAACCCGATATAGGTGAGCAGCGGGTGTGCCTTCCACATGGCGCCAAGCGGAGGGGCGGGATTGATGGTGCCGGCTCCGCGCCATTCAAAAAAATCCGTGACCAGGCCGTCAATGGTCGGCAACAGCAGACCGATCGGTTTCCGAGCCAGATCCGGCTCTCGCACACGCACCAGCGGCTCGTTCAGGAATTCGGGCGCCGGCAGGCCGGCCCGGGTGAACACGTTTCGGAGGTGCACACGGAACAGACGGTCGAATTCCTCCCTGTAGTCGGTCTCGAAGTCATCTCCGAACCACCACCACCAGTCACTGCCCTCAGCGGCGTAAAGCTCCTCCCACGCGCCCCTGGTCTGATCCGAAGGAAGAGACCCCGTGACCTCGACCAGCCGCGCCCGGGTTTCCCGTAGCAGATCCCAGGCGCGATTGTCCTCAGGATGTCCCAGCCAGATTTTAAAATCGGCGTTGATCCAGGATCCGGAGTGGAGATGCTCCAGGGTGGCTGCCGGCGGCACATTGTCCAGCGCGTGGCTGATCGTGTCGGCGATGACCTGAACGCCGTCGCTCCAGCGGGTCGAGCCCTCCGCGATCCGGCCGTACAGTCCACTGAGGAATTGCTCGCCGCCGTCATGGTAATGCTCCCAGGGATTTTCCCCGTCTAGAATAATCGGGATCAGGAGGTGGTCGCCCGGGGCCTGGTGCGCAATCCCGTGGATTCGTCGAACGAAATCCTCGATGGCTGCCTCTGCTGTGTTCTTGGAATAGACGAAGCCCACCGCGTCGGAAATCTTCCGGTCGCGAAAGAAGACCGCAAGCCGGTCCCCTGGGATGCCGACCGCGTATGGCTGATACAGGGCCGCCTCACGATGCCAGCCGTTCAGTGAATGAGCGAGCACGTCCTCGTCAGTGGCCATCCAGCGAAAGCCGGCGCGCCTCAAGATCGGGACCATCTCGGGACACACCGAGCCCTCGGACGGCCAGAGTCCCAGGGGAGGCGTGCCAAACAGCTCCGTGTGGAGCGCCACGGCCTTCTGAATCTGCGCCTCCGCGTCCGCGGGGGCCTGCAACCGTTGCGGGAGGGGCGTCTCAGGGCGAGGGCGCCGGGCGATGTCGGTGTCGATCAGCAGCGGCAGGATGGGATGGTAAAAGGGGCTGGTGGTCAGTTCGATCTGGCCGGCCTCAGCCAGCCGTCGGTAGCAGGGGATGATCTCGGTGATCGCCTGGTGTTGGAGGGCGAGCACCTCCCGCTTCTCCTCTTCGGTAAACCCGCGATCCTTGACGCGCAGCGCCTTCAGTCGCGGATAGCGGGCGACCATTCCGTATCCGAACCAGGCCAGGTTGTGCCAGATTTGTAGATCGAGCAATTCCTGAGTCGTGAACAGCCTGGCCAGACGTTCGAGGTCCTCCCTGTTCACGTCGGCGCCACGCTTGACCAGCAGTTCATGGTAGCGAGGATACGGCCGCACCATGGTGCTCCAGTTGGCGGCAAAGAAATGTCGCAAGAGGAAGGCCCGCTCGGCCGGGGTGAGGCCGGCCGCCGGCCGCTTCGTGTGTTCCAGGAAGAGATCCTGCACCGACCCCGAGGCCAGTTCCTTGAGCTGGATCAAGAGGGAAGGGGTCAGGTTGAACGTGACTCTGACGGTCGGGAAACGTTCTGCGAGCCACGCCATGTCGAAATAGGCTTTGGTCGCATGCAGCCGGACCCAGGGCAGGCTGGCGGATCCCGCCACCGGGTCGGTGTAATACGGCTGGTGCATATGCCAGAGAAAGCAGATCCGGACGGTTTTCATGACGGCTCCGTGGTTCGTGTCGGCCCAAGTATCTCACAGGGTCGGGGAGGTTTCAACACAGTCGGCTTCAGTGACAAGCAGTTGAGGCATGGGTATAATGCGCGTCTATGGCTGCCATTGATCCGTCGTCGCCCAAGCGGGCATTGGCTCCCCCGGCTCGCGCGTTGGTCGCTGAGACGGTGCACACCAAACTTCCATTCTTGGCCGAGCTGCTTGCCCTCGCGCCTCTTGCCGGCGATGCCTCGAACCGCCGGTACTTTCGGTTGGAGCTGGCCGGGGGTCCTCCGCGTTCGTTGATTCTGATGCAACTGGCGGAGCCCGAGGCCTTCAAGCAATCCGAAGAGGCGGTCAGCGGAACGGCGGTCCCCGTGACGGAACTCCCCTACATCAATGTGCTCAACCATCTGGCCAAGGCTGATGTGGCCGTGCCGACGTTGTATTACTACGATCAGGCGGCGGGGCTCTTGTACCTGGAGGATTTCGGCGATCTGCTGCTGGTGCAGGCCTGTCGGGATGCGACCGGGTCCGAGATTGGACAGCTCTACCGTGAAGCCATCGAGACGCTGGTGCGGCTTCAGTCCAAGGCCACCGTCCCTGCGAACCCTGCCTGCCTCGCCTTCCATCGTAGATTTGACGTGCCGCTGCTGATGTGGGAGTTCGATCATTTTCTTGAATATGGCGTGGTATCCCGTCACGGCAACCCGATGTGCGCGGATGACGAACGGCCGGTGCGGGCTGAGTTCCAGAAGATCGCCGAACTGCTGGCGGCCCAGCCACGGGTTTTCACCCACCGTGATTACCACTCCCGCAATCTGATGGTGCGCGAAGCCCGAACGAATGCCCTGCGGCTGGGTGTGCTGGACTTTCAGGATGCCTTGCTCGGTCCCGCCACCTACGACCTGGCGTCGCTCCTGCGTGATGCGTATATCGAATTGCAGGAGCCCGTGATCGACGAGCTGCTGGAGTACTATGTGGAGCTGATGGCCCAGCACGGCGTGGCGTTCGCGGACCGCCCGGCGTTTCGGCGACTGTTCGACCTCACCAGCATTCAGCGGAACCTGAAGGCGGCCGGCCGCTTCGTGTACATCGATCGGGTCAAGAAGAACCCGAAATTCCTGGCTGACATCCCGCGGACGCTCGGATACGTTCGCCGGAACCTGGCGAAGTATCCTGAACTCGCCACGCTCCAGAAACACCTTGCGCCGTATGTGCCTGAATTGGAATAAACCAGTTGTGTCGGTTAGATCCGTTGGGTCAGTTGGGTCCGTAACGGACGAAACCGACTAAACGGACCTAACGGAAAAACGCTACGCTATGAAGGCCATGATTCTCGCAGCGGGGCTCGGCACGCGCCTGCGGCCGCTCTCCAACTCCGTTCCCAAGCCGCTCCTGCCGGTCGCCGGCAGGCCCCTGATCGTGTGGAATCTGCTCCTGCTTCGGCGGTATGGCATCACCGAAGTGATCATCAACCTCCACCACCTCGGCGATCTGATCGAAAAGGAATTGGGGGATGGCTCACGGTTCGGGATGCGCCTCGCCTATTCTCGCGAGTCGGTCATCTTGGGGACCGGCGGTGGTATCAAGCAGGCGGAGGGCTTCTTCGGCGGCGCGCCATTCATGGTCCTGAATGGGGATACGCTGCTGGAGCTGGACCTCGGAGAGGTGGTTGGGTTCCATACCAAGCGCGGGGCCCTGGCCACGCTCGTCGTCCGGGATGACCCAGAGGTGGAGCGGTGGGGAGTCATCGAGGTGGATGAACAGCAACACGTCATCTCCATCACTGGGCGCGGCCGGGCTGAGGCCGACCCGACGGTGAGACCCAAGCGGCAGATGTTCGCGGGCGTGCATGTCATGGACTCACGGTTGCTGAAGCCCGTGCCGCTGGAACAGAAGTCGTCGATTATTGATGCGTATGTGCAGGCGATCGAGCGTGGCGACCGCGTCCTCGGCTACCGCATGGAGGGCTACTGGTCAGACGTGGGAACCCCCGAATCCTATGCGCGGGTGCGGCGGGATGTCGACGCGGGGCTCATCAACCTGGCCGGGCGGGAGACAGTCTCGGGGGCGAGGTGAATGGTCGTGTGCTCTCCCGAGATCAGAGTTTCATCGGAGCGTGAGCCCGTTGAGCCTCTTTATGGACTGCCATCAGATGGGTCCTGCGAAGCGACATGAATGAGAATTGATCTTCGGTCGGCACGTGAGGCCCCTGCCGTTTGTTCCCGTATGCCTTGAAAAACCGTTCCACCGTCCCGAGCGCCTCCTCCCTGCGTCCGGTCCGTTCAAACAGGTCGGTCATCCGGATATAAGCGGGCACGACCAAGGCAAGGTCCCGGTCTGTTTGGGCCTTGTCCACCACGAAGGTGTAGTGCGCGATGGCCACCTCCGGTTTGACCTCTTCGGTGCGCATCGCTTCCAAGATCGCGAGCGAGACTTGGTCTTCATTGGCCGCGGTTGGCCGAGCCTGGGCCCCCTCCACCAGCTTGATCATCTCCTGTTTTGACAACTGGATCCGTCCGGAGTTCTTGTGCATCTCCGCTTGAACGCGCGCGGCCTCTGGCCAGGCCCCGTAGAGCCCCACCATCAGGCAGCGGCAGCCGGCAGGATTGGCGCATGTTTTGTCCATCGGCCTGAACTTCTGAGCCGCGACCACGTGGGGGAGAAACCCCATGCCATTGGCTTCCCGGCACACGGGACAGGCGAGTGAGTCATCCGGCGTCACGTGGATAAACAGCCGGATTCTCGAGCGATTGAAGACGTCCACGGCTTGGACACGGCCGGCTCGAACTTGGATGGCATAGAGTTGCCACACGAAGAGCAAGGCCAGAATGGCGACTAAGTAGGGGACAACCTCGGGGATCGTGATCGTCGGTATGTCCACGGCGGACCCCTCAAATATCCTGCGCCCTACTTATCATGACTTGTTGATAAATCAAAGCGAGAAGGCGATTTCCGGCATTGTTATAATAGCCGCGGTTCCGGGGCCCGTTTGAGGTTTTCCCACGCTGGAGAGAACTTGTCGTTGGGCATGCGCTATCGGTGGGTGGTTCTTGCCGGGTGTGTCCTGGCCTACGCCACCTCACATCTCACTCGTTGGAGCTATACGGGGTTTGCCGTCTACATCAGCGCCGACCTTCACCTCGACAAAGCGGCGCTCGGTCTGCTGGGGGCCGCCTTTTTCTATCCCTATGCGCTGGCCCAGGTCCCCTGGGGCCGTCTCACCGACCGGGTCGGGGGCCGGTATGTCATTTCGTTGGGAGTGGTGGGAGTCGCCGCCCTGCTCGGACTCTTTGCCACGGCGCGGACGCTTGGCGAGGCGGTCGGCTGGCGGGTGGGAATCGGAGTGCTCGCCGCCTGTGGCTTCGTGCCGATTGCGGGCTTGCTGGCCCGCTGGTTCGAACCCCCAGAACGGGGGGTGGCGAACGGAGTCTATTACGGCCTGGGTGGGGGATTGGGAGAGGGCGCAGCCTTTCTGCTCCTTCCGGTCATCGGGATTTACTTTTTGAATCGATCGGATCTGGCGACGCCGGACTGGCGGGGCGCGATGATCGTGATGGCGGTGTGCATCGGTGCCATTGGAATCCTCTGCTGCCTGCTGTTGCGGTCGGCACCGGAAGCTGGCCTCCGGCTCGCCGCCTCAGACCCTGGGCCTCAAGCGAGTGGGGTAGACCGGAGGGACATGCTCAGTGACCCAATCCTCTGGCTGCTGGGTCTGTATTTTGCCGCCGGGATCGTCGCCCTCCGTTTGATCCCTGGCTGGCTAACGATTTATGCAGCAGACCTCTATCGGTTGCAGTGGGGGTATGGGCAGGAAGCTGCCCTGACGGCCGGGGGGCTGATCGGGGGCCTCTACGTCCTCGGGCATGTGGCCGGGAGCCCGATCGTCGGTCGACTCTCCGATCGGCTCCTGAAACACGGCGTGAACCGGGTGGCCGTCGCGGCCATCGGGCTGGTCGTGAGCATGCTCGGCTTCGGCCTTTTGGCCGGTCCGATCCCGTCTCCCTGGGCGCTCGGGGGGCTGGCCCTGGTGATCGGGGTAGCCCTGCACGCGTTTCCATTGATCAATGCCGCAGCCGCCGAACGGTGGGGCGTCCGGCGCGCGGGAGAATCGCTCGGCTGGATTAACATGGTGGGCCAATTGGCCGGTGCCGTGTCGCTCTCACTCAGCGGCTATGTCGGGATGAGCTTCGCCTCCCGATCCGGTGATCCGCTGGCCGAATATGCCGGGATCTGGTACCTGGGCGCGGCGAGTTGTGCGGTCGGGGCTCTGGCCGGCTGGGTGGCCCACCGCCGGATGCAGGCCCGACCTCCGTGCTGAGGACTGCTGCTGCCGGCGGCCTTGGGCTAGTTCCCTGCCCTTCCATTCATCGGCGGCCTGAACCACTTCAAACGCAGCGCGTTGCCCACGACGCTCACGGACGAGAGACCCATCGCGGCCGCGGCCCAGATCGGGTTCAGGTAGCCCAAGGCCGCCGCCGGAATCAGCAGGATGTTATAGATGAACGCCGCAAACAGATTCTGCTTGATGTTGCGCGTCGTGGCGCGCGAGAGGGCGATGGCCGTCACGACGTCCCGGAGGTCACCCCGCATGAGCGTAATGTCGGCGGTCTCCATCGCCACGTCGGTCCCGGTCCCGATCGCGATCCCGATATCGGCCTGAGCCAGGGCCGGCGCGTCGTTGATCCCATCCCCCACCATCGCCACGATCTTTCCTTCCTTCTGGAGCCGCCTGATCTCGCGCGCTTTCTGACCGGGTAGGACTTCCGCCACCACGCGATCGATCCTCAGCTGATCGGCGATCGCGCGCGCCGCGCGCCGATTATCCCCGGTCAACATGATCACGTCGAGGCCCAGCCGGTGCAAGGAGTTTACCGCCTCGCGCGCGTGCTCCTTGAGCAGGTCGGTGACGGCGAGGAGGCCGACGATCTGGCCCGAAGGATACTGCCCCGAAGGGTGTTCATGGTCGCCGGGCGTCTCGTTCCCTCGCACCGCCACATACATCGGCGTGAGGCCGGCCGCCGCAAGTTGGTCGGCGGTCTTTTCGGCCTCCGGCTCCACCGCAATCCCCTCGGCTTCCATCAGGCGAAGGTTGCCGAGGTACACGCATTGGTCCCCGACCCGTGCGCGGATGCCGTGCCCGGGGACGGCGTCGAACTCCTCGGCATCTTCCACCTTCAACCCCTGGAGGTGCGCGTAGCGCACGATGGCCGCCCCGACCGGATGCTCCGAACCCTGCTCGGCGGACGCCGCGATCGCCATGACCTGCTTCGCGGTCCAGCCCTCCGCGAGCTGCACGACCGCCGCGACGGACGGCAGGCCTCGTGTCAGGGTCCCGGTCTTGTCCAGGACGACCGTGGTCAGCCGGTACGCGCGCTCCAAGGCGTCCCCGCCCCGGATCAAAATCCCATGCTCCGCCCCTTTGCCGATGCCGACCATGATGGACGTGGGCGTCGCCAGCCCCAGCGCGCAGGGGCACGCGACGATCAGGACCGCCACAAAATTGATGAGCGCATGCGTCAGGGCCGGAGGTGGTCCAAGGACCAGCCAGAGCCCGAATGTCACTCCCGCAATCCCGATCACCGACGGGACGAAATAGGCCGCGATCCGGTCGGCAAGCTTGGCCAGCGGAGGTTTAGCCGCCTGTGCCTCCTCCACGAGGCGGAGGATGTGGGCCAGCGCCGTGTCTCGCCCGACCTTGGTGGCTTCGATCCGCAGGCTGCCGGTTTGATTCAGCGTCGCGCCGATCACCACATCCCCGGGCTGCTTGTCCACTGGCAGGCTTTCGCCCGTGATCATGGATTCGTCCACGGCCGAAGTGCCGTGTCGCACGATCCCGTCCACCGGCGCCTTCTCCCCCGGTCGCACCATGACCAGATCGCCGACTTGCACCTCTTCGATCGGGATGTCTCGCTCGTGACCGTCCCGGATGACCCGCGCCTGCTTGGCCTGAAGCCCCGCCAGCTTCCGGATTGCCTCTGAGGCTCGCCCCCTCGCCTGCGCCTCCAACACGCGTCCGAACAGAATGAGGGTGATGATCGCCGCCGAGGTGTCGAAATAGACGGCCGGAGGCTGGCCGCGGACCGTGAAGAGTGCCGGAACCAGCGTGACGATCACGCTATACAGATAGGCTGCCGACGTCCCCACCGTGATCAGGGTGTTCATATCCGTGGACCCGTGACGGGCCACCGCGACCGCCCCTTTGTAAAACTGCCAGCCCGCCCAAAATTGAACGGGCGTGGTCAGCAGGAGTTGGAGCCAGCGAGACACAGGGCGCGGCACGTGGAGCCCCAGATGATCGGACATGCCCAGCACCATCACCGGTACGGTCAGCGCGGCGGCGACCGAGAACCGCATCAGAAGGGTTTGATAGGCAACCTGCTTCCGCTCATCCTTCCATGCGGGGGTCTCCGTGTCTGGCGCGGCCGGTCCGGCTGCCATGGTCGGAGCAACCGGCGTGTACCCCAGCGAGCGAATCGTGTCATGGAGGGCGGCCGGGCCCGTGACCCGTGGCAGATACTCGACCGTCGCCTGCTCGGTGGCCAGGTTAACCGAGGCTCGGATGACGCCCTCAACGGCCTGTAACCCCTGCTCGATCCTGGCCACGCATGAGGCGCAGGACATGCCTTCGATCGGGATCGTGAGGCACTCGGCCTTCGTGGGAGACGCCTGCGCCAGACGGGCCGGGGGGGCCGGCGCGATCCTGGTGGGCGCGGACGATGGCGGCAGAAGCGTGACTGGGTGCGCGGGCTGGAAGCTCCTGGCGGTCATGCCGCGCGGACCGTTCCGAAGGACCGCATCCGGATCGGCTTGGAAGGTCCGCTTGCAGCCCGGCGCGCAGAAGTAGTAGGTCCGACCGCGGTGTTTCAGGGTTGCGGCGGGCCTGGCTTCATCGACTGTCATGCCGCAGACGGGGTCAATCGCCATTCTTTTCTCCGGTAGTAAGTGTTGGGACGTTCGATCCGTTGAGTCCGTTCAGTCCGTTAACGGACCCAACGGACCAAACGCTCTTATCCTATCAGCATCGGCCAGCTCAAAATCAACTCGCCGGGGGCTCGGCCGCGATGTTCTTCTGCCGGATGAGCCGTGCCAGATAGGTCCGCTGGAGTTTCAGGCGCTCGGCGGCCTTGGTCTGGCTTCCGTTCGCGTTCCGCAGCGCCCGTAGGATGATGGTGCGACTGTGGTGCTCCATCGACTCATGGTAAGGCAGGTCGTGGTCACCGGCCGTGTGGCCCTCATCCGATGCGGGACGAGCGTCCGGTGGAAAGAGCGCGAACTGGTCCGGGCCGATCAATTCATGCGGGCTGAGCACCACCGCGCGGGCGATCGTGTTGTCCAACTCGCGAATGTTCCCGGGCCAGGCATAGCGACTCAAGGCCGCGATCGCCTCGGCTGTCAACCGCATGTGCGGTTTCTTGGCGTCCTGCGCGTGCCGTTTGAGGAAAAATTCGGCCAGCTGCGGGATGTCCTCCGGTCGTTCCCGGAGCGGTGGCAGGGTGAGGTTGACCACGTTGAGGCGGAAGTACAGGTCCTCACGGAAGCTCCCGGCCTTGACGGCCTGCTTCAAGTCTTTGTTGGTGGCGGCGATGATGCGGATGTTGACTCGGACCAGGCGGGCCCCTCCGACCCGATTGAACTCGTGGTCTTGCAGGATGCGCAGCAGCTTAGCCTGCAGGCCCGGCGGCATGTCCCCGATTTCATCCAGAAAAATGGTGCCCCCATCCGCCATCTCGACCTTGCCTTTTTGCAGGCGATCGGCGCCGGTATAGGCGCCCTTCTCGTGCCCGAACAGTTCGTTCTCCAGCAGCGTGTCGGTCAGCGCCACGCAGTTGATGACCACAAACGGCATGGCGCACCGCGGGCTCCATTGGTGGATCGAACGCGCGAAGAGCTCCTTGCCGGTTCCGCTCTCCCCCAGCAAGAGCACGCTGGCGTCGGAGTTGGCGGCCCGTTTCGCGAGCTCCACCACTGATTTCGTTCTCGGACTTGCGCCGATGATGTCGGCATACCGCGTCTCCACCTCGATCCGGAGACATTCCACCTGTCGTTTGAGAGATTCCTGCTCCAACGCTTTTCGGATCACGATCGAGAGGTGGTCGACCTCGAAGGGTTTGGTCAGAAAATCGCAGGCCCCCTCCTTCATCGCCTCGACCGCCTTCGCGATGGTGCCGTGCGCGGTCATCACGATGACCGGCACCTCCTGCCCGTTCGCCCCGGCTTGCCGGTTCTGCGCGAGCCGTTTCAGCACCTCGAGCCCCGACAGCCTGGGCATTTCGAGGTCCAGCAGCATCACGGCGGGGGTCTCACGCTCCAGCATCTTCAGCGCGCGGAGCCCATCGCTCGCCTCCACCGTATCGTACCCCAGCGCCTCCAGCCGATCGCGGAGCACGGTCACAATGTCCGGCTGATCGTCAACGATGAGAATCTTGGCCTTCATCGCTCGCTCCAAGCAAATAGCGAGTAGCTAGCAGCTATTAGCTGTTCGCTATTCGCTCAATCCTCAAACACGTTCATGACCAATCCGGTGAGCGGTTTGGGATAGAAATAGGTGGACTTGTGCGGCATCCGCTCGCCGGATGCCGCGACCGCCAGAACCTCACTGACCTTGGTGGGATTCAGGAGCAGCGCCGCGTCGGCGCCTCCTCGGCGGACAAGGTCCAACGCCTCGTTCTCGTCCTGGGTGTACTGGATCGCTTCTTCGTCGGACTCTGATGGGCACAGCTTGCGCAGGACCTGGTGCTGGAGAATCGAGACGTCCAGCCGTTCCCGAACGGAGGTGCTGGTCGCATCGCGGTGGCTCGGTCGTAGCGCGAGGAGCAGATACGCGTGGACCCCTCGCAGCGCAAGGCCGAAGACCGGGCCGCTCTGCCCCCGCGCCCGAAGGGTCTGGAGAAACCGCCGGCGCGTCTCCGGCTCGGTGTGGTCCTGAACGGGTATCTCCTCGAACTCAAATGCCTCGCGGAGCAGGTCCTTGATCCCACTGACCGCAGGCACCGGGGTTCTCAGCACCCGGTGGGTGGGGAGCACGGTGAGCCCGGGGTCGTCGAGGCTTGCACAGAGCATCAGCACGACGTCGGAGGGCTGAAGGTCGCCGGACGCCGGGCGTCCGGTCTGTTGGGGGCGGGAGCGCCGGTAGGTGAGAGCGGTCTCGTAGCGGTGGTGTCCGTCTGCAATGAACAGCGGTGTGCCCTCCATCACCTGTGCGATCTCGCGGAGAATCGCGCGGTCCGTGGCGGCCCAGAGGCGTTGGCGGAATCCGGAGTCGTCGAGAAAATCGACTCGCGGTTGGTCGGTGTTCACTGATTTCTCCAGTAGCTGGGTGACTCTCCCATCCGGATCCGAGAAGATGGAAAAGATCGGGCTGAAATTGGCCCGACAGTTCTCGAGCAACTTCAGCCGATCGGCCTTGGCCGCTGACCGGGTGCCCTCATGCGGAAAGATGCGGCCGGTCCCGAACTCTTCCAGCCCGACGGTGGCCAGGAACCCCTTCAGGACCCGGCTCGCTTCGCCAGCATCGCCGGGAGACATTCGAAACTCGATCGTGTGCAGGTAGATCGCCGGTTCAGGATCGCGCCGCAGGATGCCGGTTGCCAGCCAGTCGCGCAACGATGACGCGGCGCGGGTGTACCGGTTCTGCGACGGTCCGTCGCCCGGGTGATCCATCCCGAGTTCCAGCCGGATGACGTTGTTCGGATGGCGGGCGTGCAGCGCCCGCTGCAACTCCCCGTCGATCACGTCGTAGGGCGGCGCCACGACACGGGCCATGTCGTTGACCAGGACCGGGTTGTAGAGCACGCCTCTGAACGGAATCACGTTGGCCATCGGCACTCCCGTGAATCGTTAACGATCATCGATACCTGGTGACTTCAAAGCGGAGGATCTCCACCGGCTCTTCAGGACTGAGGGCGGCTTTGTCCCGCGCAGCGGCCAGCTGTTCCGCCACCGAGTTGATCCCTTCGATGTCCGGCAGGAGGACGCCTCGGCGTTCTCCCGATCGGACAATAATGCCGTACCGCTGGTGGTCCAGAGCGGTGAGGTCAGGCACCGGCTCAGATGGCCCCAAGACGTCTACGCAAATATCCAGACCGTCCAACTCAACAATCTGTAGCTGGGGAAAGCGGGGGTCGCGCACGGCTGCTCCGATCGCGTTGTGAATGACCTCAAGCGCGACGGTCGGGTGCACCGGCTCAGTGGTGCCAATGCATCCGCGCAGCCGGCCCTCACACTTGAGACAGACGAACGCGCCCGCGGGCATCCGCGCCTCCGGCATCTCGTCGAACAGGAAATCCGGGGGCTCGATGACGCGCTGGTGGGAGAGAAACGTCCTGATCGCCTCGGCCGCCAGCCAGACCAGCGGGTGCGCCGCTGCGGGCAGGCGCGGTCGCGACCCTCGCTCCCACGGCCGCCTTGACACGGTGTCCCAGAAATCCCGGAGTCGAGACCGCAGCATCATACGGACCTTTGGTCGCGCAGGCGAACAGCGGCGACCGGGCGAATGTTGAACCGTTGAGCAGTGGAGTTGCGAGCCTTCTTCCAGCGGCTTCTCTAACGATCGCGGTTCACCATGTAGTCCGCGACCACCGCCAACGCCCGCTTCGGCGAGGAGTCCTCGAACAGGGCCAGGTCCACATTCGCCGCGACCACCAGCTCATGCGCGCGCTCCATGGCGTACATGATGGAGCCGTATTCCTGCATGAGAGAGATGATCCGATGGAGGTCCGCCTCCGTCAACGTCCGGGTCTCCATCCGATCCTTGATCATCTGCTTGTCGGCGTCAGGGCACTGCTGCAGCAAGTGGAGCAGCGGAAGCGTGGCCTTGCCCTGTCGGAGATCCTGTCCCAGCGACTTCCCCAACCGGTCTCCGTTCGCGGCATAATCGAGCGTGTCGTCGGCGAGCTGGAAGGCCACGCCGAGATGCTGGCCGAATCGGAACAAGGTCGCCTGCTGGTCGGCGGACGCGTTGCCGATGATCGCGCCGATACGGCACGACGCCGCGATCAGGCTTGCCGTCTTGTACTCCACGATCCGCCGGTATTCGAACTCGGTGATCTGCGGGTTGCCGTTGTAATAGAGTTGCAGCACCTCGCCTTCGGCCATCTTCCGGCAGGCTTCGGAGAGGACTTCATTGATCGCCTGGTTCCGGAACCCGACGATCTGGCAGATGGCCTTGGAATAGAGGTAGTCACCCACCAGGATGCTGACCTGGTTGCCCCACACCTTGCGGGCGGTCTGCCGGCCTCGGCGCAGGTCCGCATCATCCACCACGTCGTCGTGCAGGAGCGTGGCGGTATGGATGTACTCGA
>Ga0209239_1001153_pt1 | contig 15567 bp, 15 predicted proteins | sample GraSoi013_2_20cm_FD_185824 | JGI IMG/M metagenome (GOLD analysis project Ga0209239, IMG submission 185824) | Grasslands soil microbial communities from the Angelo Coastal Reserve, California, USA - Sample 10_02_2013_2_20cm (SPAdes) (version 2) | ecosystem: Environmental > Terrestrial > Soil >...
TGTATCGGCGATCCCAAAGCTCCTTCCCGGCGTGCCACTGGCGGATATGGGTGAGCTCGTGGAGCACATCGAGGTACACGATCTTCTCATCGCCCGTCTTCAGGTATCCGAGACCCGCGACCACGTTCCCCGCGTCGTCGTCGATGTACATGTACATGTCTTCGGGCACGACATCGATTCGGCAATCCCGGAGGACCTCTTCTCGAAGCCCGTCCGGAAAGATCGCGCGGAAGGCAGCGGATTGGTCCAAACCGGGGAACACGTCCAAGATCGCATGCTTCCCCGGTTTCACCTTGCGGTTCGCTCGGACGACGGGCATGTGCTTCTTCCCATCGTCCGCGTTCAAGAAAAACCTTGCCTCGGAGCTTCAACGGTTCGAGGCGGCGAACCACCGGGCGAGGTCCTTCCCGTTCCGCTTGCGCCACGCGGCGTTCACCCGGATCTTCTCCACGGACTGCTGCAACACCCGGCGGACCTCCGGGGCTTTTCGGGTCCGGAAGAACCGCTCCACATCCTTCGCCGCCTCCGGGGTCGCGAACGTTTGCGCAATCTCCACGAGTCGACGGAGGAGACCCCCGGCCTCGGCATACCGCCGATACAGCTCGTCCCAGTTCTCCGTCACGAAGGACCAGGCGAGGTCGCGTCCGAGGCTTGGTCGGCTCGTCGCCACATTCGTGATCACCAAGACGGCATCTTGGGAACGGACCGCATCCGTGAGGGACCGGCGGAGGGTCTCCCGGAGGAGCCCTGCATCGCGCGGTTTCGTGAGGGCGAGGAGGAGACGGACCTTCTCCTCCTGGAGCGCGGCCTTCTGTTCCAGGTCCCATAGGGTGTCGTACGTCGACTTGTCTGCGTTCTGGGCGACGAGGCCGAACACGAGGGCTCGCAGGTCCGGATGCAGGCTCGCAGGATCCTTCAGGAATCTCGCGAATCGCTTCGAAGCCTCGTCGAGCACGCCGCGGTCCCCGTAGTGTCCGAGGCGGCCCAGCAGGGTCGTCCGCTTGAGGGAGTCGAGGTGGCCCTCACCTGGCTTTGGATCCCACCCGCTCCGTTTCCCGGCCGTCCGGAGGAGGTCCCGTCCGTAGGCATCGAGCCGCGGGAGGTACGGTTCGTCCGCAATCAGCGTCTCAAAATCGTGCAACGATTCCACGATCATCCGCCATGCCGTGACGTCGTCTTCCTCGCGGTACTCGGACGTGAGCTCGAGGAACGTCGTCGCGGGGAGGTATCCGGCCCGCGTCAGGTCATAGGCGTCGTTCTGGAGGCCGATTCGGTCCGTCGTGTCGAGCTGCTTCGCTGCCACCGCCCGACGGAGGCGAACCCATTCGTCGGCGGGGTAGTTCACCCGGAAGAAGCCCGACTGTCCGGCGTTCACCTTGATCCAGTCGTCGTCGGGTTGTCGGCGGGAACGTCCCAAGGAGAGTGACGCGTTCGCCTTCTCCATGAGGAAACGCGTGGGCTTCCGTTGTCCCGCGCGGGCCACCTGGACGGGAACCTTCCACCGCGTCCGGTCCTTGGCCGGCCCCAGGATGTGGGCGTACAGGAAGCGGGATTGGGAGAGGGAGATCCGAGCCTCTCCGTTCTTTCGGGTCACCTGCACGTCGAGGAGAGGAAAACCTGTCTGTCTCGTCCACGTGCCCATCAGGGCTCGCACAGGCTGCCCGGACACCGCCTCCAGGGAGCGCCACAGGTCCTCCGTGCGCGCGTTCCCGTAGCTGTGCTCCTTCAGGTAATTCCGGAACGACGCCTCGCCGAGGAATTGCTCCAGCATCCGGAGGATCGAGGCCCCTTTGCTGTAGCTGATGTCATCGAAGATCTCCCGGATTTCCGCGGGGTCCTTCACCGCCACTTCGATCGGATGGGAGCTGCGGAGCCCGTCGAGGGTGAGTCCGCTGATCGTGTCCAGGCCGAAGAACTGGGTCCACATCTTCCATTCCGGGTGGAGCGCGTTCACCGTCTTCGTGCCCATCCAAGTCGCGAAGCTCTCATTGAGCCAGAGGTCGTCCCACCACTCCATCGTGACGAGGTCGCCGAACCACATATGGGCCGTCTCATGGGCGATCACGTCGACGATGTTCTGGCGCGTCTGCGCCGACGAGGTCGCGGGATCGAAGAGCAGGATCCGTTCGCGGTACGTGATCGCTCCCCAGTTCTCCATGGCGCCGGCCGCGAAGTCCTGGAGCGCGATGTGATCGAGCTTCTCCAGTGGATAGGGCACTCCATAGTATTCGTTCAAGTAGTCGAGGACCCGGATCGATTCCTCCAGACCCCAGCGGCCATGGGCGATCCGGTCCGGAAGGGCCCGCACGCCGACTTTCGTTCCCTTCCGACTTTGCCCGTCGAGGGCTTCGAGCGGCCCGACGACGAAGGCGAGGAGGTAGGTGGCCATGCGCGGGGTTTCGGCGAAGCGGACAAGCCGGGTGCCGTCTCCGAGATCTTTCTCCTCCGCGATCGGAGTGTTTGAGACGGCAGCCATTCCATCGGGAGCGACCAGGGAGACCTGGAATGTCGCCTTCGCGGCGGGTTCATCCCAGCAGGGGAACGCCCGGCGGGCGTCCGTGGACTCGAACTGGGTGGCGGCCATGTATCCTTCTTTCCCGTCCGCCATCGTGTACTTGCTCCGGTAGAAGCCCGCGAGTTCGTCATTGAGGACGCCGCTGAAGACGAGGTGCAAGGTGGCAGCGCCCCGCGGAATCGACGTCTCAAACGTGAGCTGGAGGCGCTGGACTTCCTGCATGTGTTCAATTTTCGCCGCGGGCATCCTGCGTCCGCCTTGTAATCGGAGGTCCGCCTTCGTGACTTCGAGCTGCGACGCATGGAGGACGATCGTCTTCGCGGGCCGGAGGATCCGGAGCGCGACGGATTCCTCCCCTTGGAAGGTGAATCGGTTCAGGTCCGGCCGCAACTCAATCGTGTACTTTTCCGGTCGGACCGTGTTCGGCAGACGGTGGTTCGTTTCCTTGGCCATGGTGAAAAGCCCCGGGTTCCAGCGCAGGCTAGGCGAGGAGCCAATATGTAGTTAACCGTAATCGCCGCACGCGGCTCTCTGTCCTCAGTTGGATTGGCACTGGCACCCAATGCTGACGCTGGGCGTTCGTCCCACTGAGCGGGAGAAGTCCGACGGTGCAGAGGCCTTATCCTCTACGACGGAATCCGAGTCGCGTTGGACGAGGACCGGGCCGCGGAAATCGCCGCAACGTTCGAACGGATCCGGCGCCCGCTCCAGTGGCCCATGGAGAATTTCCGCCGGCGGCGGATCTCGAACCGCCGGTTCGTCGGATTCCGGTTCTCCCGAGTCCGCCGGACCGGTCGCGCGGGCTTTGCCTTTGGGTTCGCCCTGCACGAGGACTCCGTGCCCGGAGTTCGTGAGCCGCCGGAGGTCGTCGCCTACGCATTCGTCGAGCCGGAGGGTTCTGCGCTCCACCGGACCTTGGTCGATGGGCGAGCGAGTGCGGTGCGACGTCTCGTCGCCTCCAGTCAGCGGATGGGGTTTCCGTTCGAGTCCCATCCGGACGGCTCCGTGGTCGCGGTGCGACATCGTTCGATGCGGCACGTGCCCAAAGAGATCTTCGTCCTCGTCGCCTCCGACTTCTTGATGCTCTCGTACAGCCCGCTTCGAGCGGCCGGGTTCCTCGAACGAGTCACGAAGGCGACGACCGGGCCCGGTTGACAATCACGCTCCCAGTTCGAGGGCGAGTGTCGCGGGCACGTGCGGACGATCCACGACTTCGAAGACCTTCGTCCAGTTGTCCGCCAAGTCCCGCGAGCACCGCAGGACGCCGAGATCGACCAAAGAGGAGAGCCTCCGGCGGGTCCGGGACGCAGGCCAGCGGAATCGGACCGCCATGAACTCGACGATCGCGCGTTCCCTCGCCTTCACGTTCGCGAAGTGCACCTGGATCGTGGTCGCCACGAGGGCGAGGTCCTCTCGCTCGACCGGTTCCTCCACCTCGCCAAGGATCGTCCAGAGTCCCTTCAACCGCGCCATGCCACTGGACGGGGACCGAAACCTGTCTCCCTTGCGCATGCACGTAGCGTACGCCAAGCGGGTTGCAACAAGACTTTAATTCGCGAGGGCGGATACATCGACGATGCCGGTGGACACGGAGCTCGTCCCAATCGAGAACCCGGGCGACCTGAATGTGGTCCTCGGTCAAACGCACTTCATCAAGACGGCAGAGGACATCCACGAGGCCCTCGTGGGAGCCGTGCCCGGGATCCACTTCGGGGTCGCGTTCTGCGAGGCCTCCGGTCCTTGCCTGGTCCGGGTGGAGGGCAACGCCGAGGACCTCAAATCGCTCGCCGCAAAGAACGCCTTGGCGGTGGGAGCGGGCCATTTCTTCATCGTATTCCTCCGGGATGCTTATCCGATCAACGTGTTGAGGGCCCTCCGAGACGTGCCCGAAGTCGTGACGATCTTCGCGGCGACCGCGAATCCCGTGGACGTCGTGGTCGCGAAGACCCCGCGGGGTCGGGGCGTTCTCGGCGTCGTGGACGGGGAGCGGACGAAGGGCGTCGAGGGAAAGAAGGACCGGGAAGATCGGATCGCGCTCCTCCGGAAGATCGGATACAAGCTGGGCTGACATGTGCCGCATGCTCGGGCTGGTCAGCCGCAAACCGGTCCCCGTGGACACGCTCATGGCGTTCCGCCAGCTCGCCGACACAGGCCGGAATTTTCGGGATTTCGGGTGCCCCCAGCCGAATCCGAAGTCGGGTCATCCGGATGGTTGGGGGATCGCGTGCGTCGGAGCGGAAGGCGAATTCTACGTCCGCGGTCCAGGGAAGGCCACGACGGACCCGAAGTATGAGGAGGCCGTGAGGCGCCTCGCACGCGTCTGCAGCCCTCCTCTATTGCTCGTCGCCCACCTCCGATACGCATCCAAGAAGGACACGATTCAGGAGCAATACTCGCACCCCTTCCGCCGCGAAGTTGACGGACGGGTGACCTTCTTTGCCCACAACGGCGAGATCGAAGGATTCGGGCTCCGCGAAGGGAAGATCGACACGCAGTTCATCTACGACCGGTTCCTCGATTCGTTGGGGACGGAGGCCAGGTCCCTTCCCGAGTTCAAGCAGGCGGTCGCGAAGGCGAAGGCCGCCATCGATGTCGAGTTCCCGCGGAAGGTCGAATCGTACACGTTCCTCATGCTGGACGGGAACCGCCTGATCGCCCACCGGGACGCCCGGACCTGCGTCCCGTATTACACGCTCCACGAGACCGCGACGGAGGGCCTCCGCCTCGTCTGTTCCGAGGTCCTACCAACCCTCCCGGGGCGATGGCGCATGCTCCGAAACGGGGAGTTCTTCGAAGTTCCATCGTGACGGCTACGCGAGTCGGGCGGGCGGCATCGACCTCCCTTTCCGACCCGTTGTCGCCCGAAAAAGTCACCCCAGAAAGGGGACACGAAAATAGGCTCTGGCCGCGAGGAAGGGTTAATATAATTCCTGTTTCGTATGCATTGTGTTCTTCTTGGGGGAGGACTGCTAGAGTGCGTGAGGTCGAGATTACAACGGCATGTCCGGAGTGCCGCGGAGACCACCTCGTCCGGGACTATTCGCGCGCTGAAATCGTCTGCGAAGACTGCGGGCTCGTCCTGGACGACATGATCATCGACGAGGGCCCCGAGTGGCGGGCGTTCGACTCGGAGCAGCGGGAGTCCCGGGAGCGAGCCGGCCCGCCGAGCACGATCATGGCCCACGACAAAGGCCTCTCCACCTCGATCGGCTGGCGGAACAAGGACGCCTATGGGCGCCAGATTCCGCACAAGTCGCGGGCCCAGATCTACCGCCTGCGGAAGTGGCAGCACCGGATCCGCACGTCGAAGAGCGGGGAGCGATCCCTGGCCCAGGGCTTGACGGAGATCAACACGATGGCCTCCAAGATGGGCCTGCCCCGTCACGTGAGGGAGAGCGCAGCGGTCCTCTATCGGAGGGCCTCGACGAAGAACCTCGTCCGCGGTCGCTCGATCGACGAGGTCGTCGCCGCGACCCTGTATGCCTCGTGCCGGCAGTGCGGTGTCCCGCGAACCCTCGACGAGATCGCCTCGAAATCGAGCGTCGATCGCAAGTCGATTGGCCGGACGTACCGCACCCTCGTGCGAGAGCTGGGGCTGAAGCTGCTGCCGCAGAGCCCGCGGGACTACATCGCCCGCTTCTGCAACCGCCTGGAACTCGATATGGACGTCCAGCGAAAGGCGAAGGAGATCCTCGACAAGGTCGAGAAGGACGAGCTCGCCTCTGGCGTCGCACCGAGCGGCGTCGCGGCGGCGACGATCTACATCGCCGCGATCCTGTCGAGCAAGCCGTGCACCCAGAAGGAGGTCGCGGAAGTGGCCGGGGTCACGGAGGTCACGATTCGGAATCGGTACAAGCGGATCTCCGTCGCGATTGGCATGGTGAAGTAGGCCACCTCGGACCGCATCCCGCAATCTTTAAGCGAGAGGGGCTTTTCCCAGGACATCCTGCGGTGAGCTGGTGGCCTCGGACACGATCGAGAAGGGTGACATCGTCTGGCTCGAGTATGACGCCTGGACGGTGAACCCGAACGGAACGCAGACCCTCTTCGACACGACGCATGACGAAGTCGCAAAGAAGGAGGGCAAGTTCGAGGAGAAGAAAGTCTACATCGAGACCCCGGTCGTCGTCGGGAAAGGTCGGCTCTTCGAAGGGCTTGACACGGCTCTCATCGGAGCGAAGACCGGCGAGACGAAAGAAGTGATCATTCCGCCGGAGAAGGGCGCGGGTGTTCGCGATCCTCGGCTCGTCGAACTCAAGACCGAACGGGAATTCCTCCGGCAGGAGATCGATCCCGAGGTGGGGATGGAGGTCTCGATCAGCGGGAAGCGCGGGATCGTCACCGCGGTGAGCGCAGGTCGGGTCCGCGTGGATTTCAACAATCCTCTCGCAGGAAAGACGTTGAAGTACGTGGTCAAGCCGGTGCGCAAAGCCAAAACCCCAGACGAAAGGGTGCGGGCCGTCATTGAAATGGACTACGGGCTCGGCGAGCAGTTCAAGATTCATTTGAAAGATGGCGCGGCGGAGATACAACTTCCAGACGTCTGCAAGACGGACGAGAAGTGGTTCGTCTCGAAGTTTCGGGTCGTCGCGGACTTGCGCGAGCTGACCGACCTGAAAACAATCAGGTTCCTCGAAGAGTACGAGAAGAAGGAGACGAAGCCCGAGGCGGCCCCTCAGCCGAAGGCGGAAGAAACCAAGGCTGATTCAGAACCGCAGATCCCTGCGGAGTCGAAGCCCCGGAAGAAGGCGACGGCCACGAAGGCGACTAAGCGGACGCGGAAAGAAGAGTCGGCCGCTCCCCGTGAAAAGGCGCCAGAGGAACTCTAGCGCGGTACCAATCCCGCCGACCTTCGCCTGGGGATGCTTTCGCGGTCCTCTCGGACGACGGCTGAGCGCGCACCTGGCCGCCTGTGGAGCACAGTCAGCGGCGTCAGGATCACGGCAACTCTATCAGCGTTGGCACAACGAAAGGTGCCAGGATGAAGGTCGGGACGACCTCTGCGCTCAGATCAACCACCCCGGGCGGATCCGCGCTGAAGTCCATCAACCGGAAGTACGCACTCCCCGTGCCTGGTTCAATACCGACCCCGTTTTCAAAGAAACAGCCTCCTCCGAATGAGAGGCCGATCGCTTTGACGTTCTTCACGGCTGCGTTGAACGCGTCCGCATAGGCATATGTTCCAAAGTGACCGTAGTAGTCGGACCAAAACTCACCTTGCATCGGGTTCTTGATTTGCATATCTGAGCCTGAGGCCATTAGTTGGAGATCAGCGTCCGCAGGATTCGACCACCAGTAGTCGGTCTCGACAAAAGGACCGGGTGTTTGCGTTTGGAAGAAAAGCCGAACGTTGGCCGGGGTACCGCAAGAATTGCTCGGAGTCCCCTCACCGTAGTAAGTAAACATGGGCCCGCCGGACGTAACGGTCACGCCGACTGTGGCAGTAATCGTCTTGCCTGTCATGTCACCGAGGAGATCCCCGCGATAGGAGGGGTGTCCAGTAATCTCGAGTGCAGTATCAGGTGTGTAAAGGAAATCGAACGCGATTCCTCCGTCCTCTCCATTCGCGACTCTGTATGGCTGACGAGAACGGAATGCTTGACCGGACGCATTGTAGTCGTACACCTTCCAATTGATGTTTCCTGGTGGTGGATTGTCGAAGCTCTCCGCAAGGGCAACGGGCAGGAAAATCACAGCCAGCACGACAAGCATGAAAGCGATTGAGGTCGTTCTTCGAAAGCGGTCATGGCGATACATGTTGATCGAATAGTCGGTATCCGCTACCCTCTAATGCCCGGAATGGCATCAAAAACCGGAGAGCCTAACCGGATGATTACCGGGTAACTGAGGTGGACGGATGCAGGGAAGACGCTCGCCATTCTGATGCTGCAAGAAACTCCCACGGCTCACATCTGGAACCGAGGGTTCGTTGATTCCTTGAGCAAGGGCGTTGACTTCATATCGACACACGGGCAAGCGCTCATGCCGCTAACATGGTGGGTTTTCGCGTGGAATCGAATCATCTCCTTCTAAGCCAGAACGACAAACACTCCGACAAATACGACTCTGCCAATCTAGAAAGTCTAAGACTGAGCAATTCCCTGCCTCTAGCCGTGCTCGGGTCGCGTAGCACGGACAGCGCACCCGCCTCCTAAGCGGGTTATCTGGGGTTCAAATCCCCACCCGAGCGTCTCCGAAAAAGCACTGTTCGTCGTGACCGAGGCAGACATGCTCGACTTCACGAGCGCACCGTGACTCTTCCTCATAGGGTCCAATCTACAAGTACCGCGAACGTTCTAGGCCCCCGAGGCGATGATGAATGGCTGAGACCAAGACGATCCTGGTCGCGGGAGCGACCGGGCAGCAAGGCGGTGCGGTCGCGCGGGAGCTCATGAAGCGAGGACATCGAGTGATCGGCCTCACGCGGAGCACATCGAAATTCAAGGACCTCACGACGGCCGGCATCGAAGGAGTTCAAGGAGACCTGACAGACCGAACGAGCCTCGCTCCGCTCCTTCGGAACGCGGACGGGTTCTTTATCGTCACAACTCCCTTCGAACCCGACTTCTCCGTCCACCCGGAGAGAGAGGTGCAACAGGGGACGAACGCGATCGACGCGGCGAAGGTCGCCAAGATTCCCCACGTCGTTTTGGCGAGCGTTGCCTCGGCGGACGAAGACACCGGCATCCCGCACTTCGAGTCGAAGGCGACCGTGGAGCGACACCTGAAGGCGTCTCGAGTCCCTCACACCATCACTCGGCCCGTCGCCTTCATGGACAACTACGCGAGCCCGTGGATGGTGTCTACGCTCCGAGGCGGGATCATGCAGGTCCCGGTTCCTCCTAGGAGCCGCCAGCAGCTTGTCGCGGTGAAGGACATCGGAGAGATTGTGGCCCGGGCGTTCGAGAACCCTCGGATGGCCCTCGGGAAGACGGTGGAGCTCGCGGGTGATGAGGTCGCCTTCGGCGATCTCCCGGCGGCACTATCGCAGAAGCTCGGACACCCGATCCGATATGCCGAGCAATCGGAGGAAGAAGCGCGGAAGATCATGGGCGACGACGGATTTCGGATGTTTCAGTTTTTCAAGACGAAAGGATACCACGTGGACATCCCGGCCTTGGAAGCGGCATGGGGTTACCGCATGACCCGATTCCCGGAGTTCCTCGACACGGTCGACTGGGCCCGAGCGCAGCCCAAGTGGTAAGGGTTCACTTCTCCCTAGGCCGCGTCGGCCAAAGGAGCTTTCGCGCCGCGGCGTGTGGATCCAGGCGCCGTGCGGCCACATCCTCCGCGAGAGCGTCGAAGGCACGGCCCAACCGCGAACGATTCGCCACCCGTCGGGAGAGGAGGCGCTGGGCGTTCTCAAGGATCTCGAGACGGGCCCGGGCAACCTCACGCTTGGCGCGTAATCCGGTCTGGTCTAGGTAAGCCGTATGCCGGTCGAGGGCGTCCGCGAGTTCGTCGATGCCGCGACCTTCCGTCGCGGCGGTCCGAATCACCGGCGGAGTCCAGCCGTCCCGGGCCGTGAGCTGGAACTTCAGATTCGCGACGAGCACGTCTTCGCTCCCGAGGTCCGACTTGTTCACAACATACACGTCGCCGATCTCGAGGATCCCCGCCTTCATCGTCTGGACGGCATCTCCCGTCATGGGCATCTCGACGACGACCGTCGTATGCGCCCGGGTCGCAATCTCGACCTCGCTCTGTCCGGCGCCGACCGTCTCCACGAACACGATGTCCATGCCGAGCGCATCGAGGACCCGTACCGCGTCGAAGGTCGCGAGGGCGAGTCCTCCGGCATGCCCGCGGGTCGCCATCGATCGGATGAAGACCCCCGGATCGACACCGGTATCGGCCATCCGGATCCGGTCGCCGAGCACCGCGCCGCCTGTGTATGGCGACGTCGGATCGACCGCCACCACTCCGACTTTCCGGTCCCGACTCCGATATCTTCGGACGAGTCGGTTGATCAGAGAACTCTTCCCGACTCCGGGCGGACCCGTGAATCCGACGACGTGGGCTCGGCCCGTGTGCGGGAAGATCCGCGCGAGGGCGTCCGTCGCCTCCGCCTCATCGTCCTCGATCAGGGAGATGAGCTTCGCGGCCGCCCGTTTGTCGCCGGCCAGCAAGTCGTCGACGAGGCCCGAGACCGAGTCGCGCGCGGCTCCCTTGCGGGCCGGCACGGCCTCACGCACCTTTGCCCGCCGTTTCGAAGAAAGCGACGATGTCTCGGAGGGGAGTCCCCGGACCGAAGACGACCTTGATGCCCGCCTTTTTGAGCTTCGGGACATCTTCCTCCGGGATGATCCCGCCGCCCGCGACGAGGATGTCGCCGGATTTTCGTTTCTTCAAGAGCTTGACGACTTCGGGGAAGAGGGTCATGTGCGCTCCGCTGAGACAGGAGAGGCCGATCGCATCGACGTCCTCCTGGATCGCCGCCTCCACGATGTCCTCTGGCGTCTGCCGAAGGCCCGTGTAGATCACCTCCATCCCCGCGTCGCGCAACGCCCGAGCGACGACCTTCGCCCCGCGATCGTGGCCATCCAACCCGGGCTTCGCGATCAGGACGCGGATCTTCTTCGCGATCGGAATCACCTCAGTAGAGGAGAGGCTCCTCCCAAACGCCGAAGGTCTCCCGCATCACGTCGATGATTTCGCCCAAGGTCGCCTTCGCCCGCACCGCGTCGAGGATGAGGGGCATCGTGTTCGCCTCACCTTCGCAACCCTTCCGGAGTTGATCGAGCGACCGGTCGTGCTTCTTCGCGTCCCGGGTCCGTCGGATGCGTCGGAGACGTTCCACCTGGGCTTTCAAGGACGCTTCGCTCACGCGCAACGGTTCGAGTTCCGGTTGTTCGTCGACCACGAAGTCATTCACGCCGACGATCACGCGCTCCTTGTCCTCGATCTCTCGTTGATACCGATAGGCGGAGTTCGCGATCTCCTGCTGGAAGAACCCCTTCCGAATCGCGGGGATCACGCCTCCGAGCTCCTGGATGCGATCGAAGTACCCGTAGGCCTCTTCCTCCAGCTCGTCTGTGAGCGATTCGAGGAAGTATGACCCGCCGAGTGGATCCACGGTGTTCGCGACCCCGCTCTCGTGGGCGAGGATCTGTTGGGTCCGGAGCGCGATGCGCGCCGCGGCCTCGTTCGGCACCTGATACGCCTCGTCGTACGCGTTCGTATGGAGGGATTGCGTTCCGCCGAGGACCGCGGCGAGCGCCTGGATCGTCGTGCGGACGATGTTGATCTCCGGCTGTTGCGCGGTGAGGCTGACGCCGGCCGTCTGCGCGTGGAATCGGAGGAGCCACGAACGAGGATTCTTCGCGCCGAACGTGTCCCGCATCTCGCGGGCCCAGATCCGTCGAGCCGCGCGGTACTTTGCGAGTTCCTCGAACAGGTCGTTGTGCGCATTGAAGAAGAAGGACAAACGTGGCGCGAAGTCGTCGACTTTCAGTCCACGGTCGATGCCCCAGCGGACGTACTCCATGCCGTTCGCGAGGGTGAACGCCAGTTCCTGGCCTGCGGTCGATCCCGCCTCGCGGATGTGATAGCCGCTGATCGAGATCGTGTTCCATTGGGGCGCCTGCTTCGAGCCGAATTCGAACGTGTCGACGACGAGTCGCATCGACGGCTCGGGAGGGAAGATCCACTCCTTCTGGGCCTGATACTCCTTCAAGATATCATTCTGGATCGTGCCCCGGAGCTTCGACATCGAGATCCCGCGCTCTTCCGCCGCGACCAGGTACATGGCCCAGATCACGGAGGCGGGACTGTTGATCGTCATCGAGGTGCTCACCTCGCCCACATCGATTCCCCGGAACAGGAGGCGCATGTCCTCGAGCGAGGACACCGCGACGCCGCAGGTCCCGAACTCCCCCTTCGCCTCCGGTTCGTCCGTATCGTATCCGTACAGGGTCGGCATGTCGAACGCCACGCTGAGACCGGTCTCTCCGTGGGCAATGAGATATTTGAACCGCCGGTTCGTGTCCTCCGCACTCCCGTAACCGGCGAACATGCGCATCGTCCACAGGCGACCGCGGTACATCGTCGGATGGATGCCGCGGGTGTAGGGGAACTCACCGGGTTGTCCGAGTCGTTCGTCGTCCGTCTTGCCCGTCAGATCGAGGGGCGTGTAGAGGCGTCTCACCGGGCGGCTCGAGGTCGTGACGAATTCCTTGCGGCGCTCCGGAAAAGATTCCAACGCGGGGCGGAGGGTGGTGTCCTCCCAGCGTTTCCATTCCTTCTCGAGGGCCTTCCGGTCGTCCTCGGCCCGCATGAACGCCTCAGCAGTTTCAAACGTCCGTGCCTATAAGATGGTTGCGCCCGCCGATGCGGTTCAACCGGATTGACTCGACTCCACGATCGTCTTCGCGAGCCCTTGGAAGGCCTGCTCGACGTTGTCGCCCGACTTCGCGGACGTGTAGAGGATCGGACACTCATACGAGCGGAGGATGTTCGCCGCGTCCTCCGGGTTCACTTCGCGTCGGGCCGTGAGGTCCGTCTTGTTGCCGAGCGCATAGACCGGGATGGGCCCGACCGAGTCCCGGACGCCGTCGATCCACTTCGAGAGATCGCGGAGCGACGCGGCCCGGGTCATGTCGAACACCGCGAGAACGCCCTTGGCGCCATGGAAGTACGCTTCCTTGAAGAGCTGCAGGAAGGTCCTTTTCCCCATGATGTCCAGGATCATCATGTCGACCTGGACAGGGCGGCCTTGCATCGATCCAAGGGCCACGGACTTCTTCGAGACGACGGCCCCGAGCGTCCGGATGTACGACTCATCGAAGGCCCCGGACACGAAGCGGTGGATGAGGCTCGTCTTCCCGACGCCCTCTTCGCCGACGAGGCATATCTTGAATTTGAACGTCTTCGCCTCGGGTTCGACCGTCGGCTTCCGCAACATGATACGCGCGGTAGCCAGGAAGGGGGTTATCAAGCCAGCGGCCCGATTTTCAGAATCAGGAACCGACTGGCTCAAAGCCTTCGATGTCCGTGATCGCGCCGACCCGAGCGTTCCGCGGTTTGAGCTTTGGTCGGACTGCGAGGCCGGCCCGCGCCCGGTCCGGCGGGACGAGCAGCCGGTGGACCAAACCGCCGCGGATCCCGCGGAAGGTGACGAAGGCCCAGACCTGCGGATGGGAAAGCCGCACGCCCGTCCGGTCGACGTGGGCCACCGATACCGCCGCGACGCGGCCCTCGCGGGGGACCTCGACGGATTCGGTAAGCTCGGCGAAACAATCCTCGCAGAAGAGTCGGGCGGGAAGATAATCGAGGTCGCAGGCGGTGCAACGAGACGCGAGGAGGCGACCCTCATCGCGAAGTGCGACGAAGAACCGCTCCCCCGCGACTCCGGAGGTGTAGATGTAATCGGCCTCCATGTTCCCTTCCCAATGGCGGAACTTTCGAGCGTCCGTGGTCCGCTCGAGGAACGTCATTGTTCTCCCCCCCGCAGAGGCCGGAAGTAGAGGATGTCGAGCACGCTGCCGTGGCGATCCTCGCCCGGCCTCCAGGCGGCCTTCACCCGCATCCCGATGCGGATCTCGTCCTTCGTCATCTCGCCGAAATAGTGCATCATCCCCATCTTGGGCGAGGCACCGTCCAGGCTCACGACGCCGACGAGGATCGGATCCACGATGCGTTTCGCATCCGTGTCGAGATAGGAAATCGAGAAGGTCTCGATCGTTCCCGTGTCCTGGATGTAGGTCCATTCGTCGGTCGGACGGAAGCACTCCTCGCAGAACATCCGGGGTGGAAACAGGATGCGTTTGCACGAGTGACAGGTACGGGCGATGAGGCGACCCTCTTGCAGCTCCGCAAGGAACCGCGACATCGCTTCCCCGGCCGACCATGCGTATTTCGCGTTCGGTCGGAAGCGCGTCTGCGTGACCTTTCCCTCGGCCAGATCCGCCGCACTCAATGCGACGCCGGGCCATTTCGTGATGCGCTCGCTCATGACGACATCACCACGACGGAGCCGTATTGCATGAGGTCGCCCCAGGCCTGCGAGACGCCCGTGTGGACCTCCCGCGGGATCTGCCGTTTCCCCGCCTGTCCCGTGAGCTGCCAGAACAGCTCCCCGATCTTCATGCCCATCGTCGCGGCGATCGGATTGCCGACCCCGAGGAGCCCGCCCGACGGACAGACGGGCAGGTCTCCGTCCCGCTCCGTGATGCCTTCCCGGGTGAGGATCGGCGCCTCTCCTTTCTTCGCGAGCAACAGACCTTCGAGGTGGTGGAGTTCCTTGTAGTCGAAGGGATCGTAGGGTTCGGCGAAGTCGATCTGCTTCCGCGGGTCCGAAATCTTCGCCATCTTGTAGGCCTGCTTCGCCGCTCGCGCCACGTACTCCGGGAACACCAAATCCCGGTCCGTCCACATCGTGGAATCGATGCACCAGCCGACCCCGGAGATCCACGCACGGTCCTTGATTTTCCGGCGGCGGATGAAATCCTCCGAGGCGAGGACGACGGCCGAGGCCCCGTCGCTCGGAGGGCTGATGTCCAATCGCTGCACGGGCCAAGCCATCACCTCGCTCGCCAGGACGTCCTCGACGGTGATGTGGGCATCCGCCAGCTGGGCGCACGGATGGCCGACCGCGTTCCGTTTGTTCTTCACCGCGACGCGGGCGATGTCTTCCTTCTTCACCCCGTGCACGTGCATGTAGCGGTTCATCTCCATCGCGAAGATCCACACCAGGTTCGGCTTCAGCGGCCGGTCCAGGATCGGGTCCCAGATGTGCGCGAAGACGCTCTGCGGGTGCGGCTGGCACGAGGACATCTTCTCCTCGTTCACGACTAGGACCACGTCAGCGAGGCCCGAGGCCACGTGCCACCAGCCCGCGATCGTGCTGAAGACGCCGGTCCCGCCGCCCGTGAAGACCCGGGTGTACGGCTTCCGATAACCGCCGCAGCCGTCCGCGAGGTACTCGCCTTTCATGTGGACGCCATCGAAAGCGTCCGGGGCGGTTCCGTTCACGACCATGTCGATGTCCGCCCGGGTGAGACCCGCGGAGTCGAGGGCCATCTTCGTCGCCTCGAAGGCCATCTCCTTCCCGG
>Ga0209239_1001158_pt1 | contig 15541 bp, 13 predicted proteins | sample GraSoi013_2_20cm_FD_185824 | JGI IMG/M metagenome (GOLD analysis project Ga0209239, IMG submission 185824) | Grasslands soil microbial communities from the Angelo Coastal Reserve, California, USA - Sample 10_02_2013_2_20cm (SPAdes) (version 2) | ecosystem: Environmental > Terrestrial > Soil >...
CTTGGTTACAAAAACGTGCATGTGAAAGTGGGCGACGGCTACAGCGGCTGGCCGGAGCATGCCCCTTTCGATGCGATCATAGTGACCTGCGCGCCGGATCACGTTCCTCAGCAACTCACCGATCAACTCAAAGATGGGGGGCGGATGGTCATTCCCGTGGGTGAGCGATTCGCGCAGCAACTCTACCTGCTTGAAAAGCAAAACGGCCGGCTGAGAGAAAGCGCAGTCTTGCCTGTCCGATTTGTCCCCATGACGCGCGAACGGAAGTGACGTGCTGTAGCGTGCGCTGTCGTCAGCGCACTTGTTCGCGTGGGCAAAGTCGTCCGCTGAGGACAGCGGACACTACAGCCAGCAGCTACTTAATCTCGGCCAGTTTTTTCAGGTCGACGCGCTTGACCCATCCCTGCAATTCGCTGGGCTCCTGGTTCTGCAACTCGATCTGGAGAAAGTAACGGTTGGCGATCATTACCCACAGGGTGGCGTGCTTACTTTCGTTCTCGAACGCTTCAAATCCAGGGTGGCCATCGATCGTGACAGATTTGCTGTAACCTTCGCTGCTTTCGCTGTTGCTGTTCCACGCAGCGGTGGTGGCAGCGACATAATCCGGATTAGCAACCGAATCGAGTATGCTAATCGCCGCGGTCGGTGCTTTGTCCCCTTCACCCTTGTGATAGTCGCGGTGCACGTTTGTGATTCTGAATCCGCCGACGTCTTCGGTAGAACCCTCCGGTTTATCAGCAGTCCAACCTTGCGGCGGTTCCGGTAAAACGGGGAGCAATTTCTGATACTCGACGGCCTCAGGTACGAGAATCGGTTCGTTCTGTGCCTGGGCGACACCAAGCACAACGCCGGCAAGCAATGTCAGCACCAAAAATCCAGCATGTGCTTGGGAACAAACGCAAGTCGCTGATTTCATGCTAATCCTTTCCAGCGCGATTTGGGATTAACGTACCCGATTGACTTTACCTCGGCTGTCAAGACGCTTGCAGGATGCGCATTCCAGAGCGCGTCTGCTGTAGCCGCTTCCCTGTGGGAAGCATGGATGTAAGATCTTTCGCACGTGCGCGGCGCGTCGCCGAAAGCGCGACGGCTACGCGGCGAGCAAGTCACATCGCAATCGCGATCTGGATCTTGGCCGTGGCGGCTCGTCTGGTTTTAATCAATCAGCCTTATGTCGATCACTGGAGCTGGAGGCAAAGCGATGTCGCGGCGATTGCACGGAATTTTTACGAGGGAGGTTTTCGTTTTGCTTATCCGCAGATCGATTGGGCCGGCGATGCGACCGGTTACGTCGGAACGGAGTTTCCCATTTTGCCGTTTCTCGCAGCGATTTGTTACAAGGTCGCTGGTATTCACGAATGGATTGGACGCAGCCAGGCTGTAATTTTCTTCGCTGTTTCGCTGCCGTTTTTCTTTTTGCTTGTCAGGGAGGTCTTCGACAACACAGCGGCGGTTTGGGCTACATTTTTCTTTAGTTTCGCGCCATTGAATGTTTTTGCCGGCCGTTCGTTCATGCCGGATGTCCCATCGCTTAGCCTTGCGATAATCGGGCTATATTTCTTCCTGCGTTGGATCCGCGATCGTGAGTGGGCGCCGCTTCTCGTGGCTGCGATCGTCGTCTCGCTATGCATCCTGATAAAAGCCACAAGCTTCATTATCGCCGTGCCGCTTTTGTACTTAGCTGTAGCCGGGATCGGTGATCCCGGCCGACGTGAAATAAAGCTCGTGACAATCCGGGATTGCCGATCCCGGCTACAGCTGCTTCTGTTCGCTGCGCTCGCGGTCTTGCCGTCGGTTGCGTGGTATTGGCACGCGTACCAAATCGCGCAGCGATTTTATCCGTATCACTTGTTCGGTGCCGGCGGGATTCGGATCGAAAATTTCTCGTGGTACTGGGCTATTGCGCGAGAGACGGTGAAATCAAGCCTGACGCCGATTCTGGCTATCTTAGCGCTCGTTGGTTTGTTCGTAGCGCCGCGCCTGCGACGCTGTAGCGCTGAGGGCAGGCTGCGATCAAAGTATTCAGCTCTTTTTCATTGGTGGCTGGTTGCAATGGTTCTCTTCGTCATCATTGCAGGCTATGGCAACCGCCATCGATGGTATCAGCTTCCTTTCGTGCCGATAACAGCTGCACTTGCCGGTGCGGCTTGCGCTTTTCTTGGCTCAAAAATCTCTTCGCGTGTTGTCGCAATAACACTGTCAATCCTGGTCGCGAGTTCGTTTGGCATTCTTTCCTTTCTATGTGTGCGACCACTTTACGAATCCTCCGCCGCTCAACTTCGCGACGCTGGTCTGGAGCTAGACAAGACTACAGCGCCTGATGCGTTAATCGTTGCCGCAGACACCGGAGATCCGACGATATTTTATTACGCGAGGCGCAAGGGCTGGCATTTTCTGGAAAAACACGGCATTTACGCCGGCAATCCAAGCGACAATCAAGAAGCAATTACTAATCTTGAAGAGCTACGCCGCCGTGGTGCAACACACGTTGCTCTCACCACGAACACGTTCTGGTGGTTAGATTACTATCCTGAATTCGCGCAGCATCTCAGCGATAGCGCGGTGCTGATAGAGATGACTCCAGAGTTCAAAATCTACAAACTGAGTCCGATTGCGAGGTGAAACGTGTCGCCTTTGCTGTTTCTCTGGTGTCTCATATCGACCAAACTGGGAGAGACATTTGTAGGGCGTTCTGTGAAACACCTGGGGTGGCGTCTGGCACAGACGCCTTACAAGATTCTCGACTGCGGTCGGAATGACAACAGTGGAACCTTCGAAGCCGCGCCGTCAGCTTGGGTTATTCGATGCCACGATGATCGTGATGGGCGGCATCGTTGGCGCAGGAATCTTCGCGAATCCTTCCGAGGTAGCGCACCGCGTTCACACGCCGTTTCTGATCCTCGGCGTCTGGGTACTCGGCGGCTGTATCGCGATGTGCGGCGCTTTTATCTGGGCTGAGCTTGCAACACGCCTGCCCGCGGCAGGTGGCCAGTACGTCTATCTCCGCGAAGCATATCATCCTGCGGTGGCATTCATGTACGGATGGGGACTGCTTCTCGTCACGCAGACCGGCGGCATGGCTGCGGTGGCAGTGATCTTTGCGTCCTATTTTCGGGAGCTCACGGGAACGAATTGGAACGACGGCGCGATTGCCGCAGTCACACTGCTCATATTGACTGGCATTAACTGCCTGGGAGCGCGCGCCGGCAGCAACGTGCAGAGCGGACTTATGTTGTTAAAGATTGGTGCGATTGCAGCGCTCGTATTCATTGGATTTGTGGTTGGCCATAACTCGCTCAAACCGGAAGGAGTGCTTGGAGAACCAGCTTCATTTGGCGTGTTGAAGAGAATCGGAGCAGCGATTGTGCCGATCGCTTTCGCCTACGGTGGATGGCAGACCGCGACTTTCGTTGCGGCTGAAATGCGCGATGCGCGCCGCGATTTATCTCGCGGACTGCTGATCGGCGTGGGTAGCGTTGTAGCTCTTTACCTTGCAGTTAATCTTGCGTGCCTGCGGGTGCTCGGCCCGGCTGGGTTGGATGCGACAACAACGCCCGCTTCTGATCTGATGCGGATGGCGCTAGGCCAGCGCGGCGCACAATGGATTGCCATCGCAATCACAATTTCTACTCTCGGATTCCTCAGCCAAAGCATGCTCACAGCCCCACGCGTGTACTACGCGATGGCGCGTGATGGGCTGTTCTTCGCAAGCGTCGGCAAACTGTTCGGAAAGTCGGGAACGCCCGTGGTCGCGATTATTCTCCAAGGTTTGGCGGCGCTTCTGATTGCCATTTCGGGGACGTATGGAGAGATCCTCAATTTTGAAGTAACGGTTGATTTCATTTTCTTCGGAATGACAGCAGCAGCCCTCTTGATTTTGCGGCGGCGCGGCATCGGCTCGGATGCTGTTATCTATCGGGTGCCGGGCCATCCGTTCACGACAATACTATTCGTCTTGTCCTGTGCGGCAATCGTGGTAAGCGCAGTCCTGGCTTCACCTCGTAATAGCGCGATCGCGCTGTGCATTATGTTGGCCGCTCTGCCGATTTATTATTTTTGGACGCGATTCAGACGCACCGCTTCATGAGACACAAGCAATCCGATTACATGCATTGGTCGAAGACGCAAAGTGGCGCGCGCTTCAATCTCGCAACGAGTGGCGTGGCCCCATTTCCTCTTCGCGACCTCCCTGTGAACATTGAGAAGCTCGAAATAAACGGGCAGAACAGCTATGGCTATGCGCCGTTACAAGAAGCCATCGCTGCGCATTACGGTGTCAATCCCGGGTGTGTGGTGGAATCCGCGGGCACATCCATGGCGAATCATCTGGCCATGGCTGCGATCCTCGAGCCCGGCGATGAAGTGTTAGTCGAATATCCAGCGTATGGACCGATTCTCGATGTCGCACGGTATCTGGAAGCAGACGTGAAACGTTTTCGACGTGTGGAAGAAAATGGCTGGGCCGTCGATCCGGCGGAGGTTCGGCGGTGCGTCACGCCGAAGACGCGGCTTATCGTGATCACGAATCTCCATAATCCTACAAGCGTGCTTACACCCGAGCCGGTTCTGCGCGAGATCGGCGATATGGCGCGGAGCGTCGGCGCGCTCGTGCTGGTCGATGAAGTTTATCTGGATGCTGTTTATGAGGGGACGCCGCGCACATCATTCCATCTTGGGCCGGAGTTCGTGGTGACGAGTAGTTTGACGAAGGTTTACGGAGTTAGCGGCCTGCGATGTGGCTGGATTCTGGTGCAGCCCGAGCTCGCATGGAAAATGAAGCGCCTCAACGATCTTTATGGCGCGACAGCGGTTTATCCTGGCGAGCTGCTCAGCGTGGCCGCGTTCCAGAATCTAAATCTTCTTCGCGAAAGGGGGCGTCGGGTCCTGCAAGCGGATCGGAAATTGCTTCGAGACTTTCTCGCGCGGCAGTCAGCTGTTTCCGCTGTTTGGACGGACTGGGGCACGACCTCATTCGTCAAATTACGAGATGGCAACGGCGATATTTTTCTAGAGCGGTTGCGTGCGGAATTCGATACCTCGGCAGTTCCGGGTCGCTTTTTTGAAATGCCTGATCACTTTCGCATTGGCATGGGTGTGAACACGGAAATGTTCGCCGAAGGGCTCAACCGCATCGGTCACGCACTAACATCAGGGTAGGGCCGATTGACCCCAACGCGCGAAAGCTTTCGGAGTCAATCGCTTGGGCTACCACGCGCAAACTTAACAACGTAAATCGCGACGTGGATTCGTCTTTCACCTACTGAGTTCCCTGAGGAAATCCCTTTTACCTGAGGCGCATCCAAGATGTCGAGACTTTCTGCTTTCTTTTTTGATAAACCGCACCAGTTGCTTCCGTTCGCGTGTGATGGACAATCAGCACCGGGATGAAGACGCCTGAAAATTTCGACATTCGTCCGGCGAGCGTGGAAGACGTGCCGATCATCCTTCAGCTCATTCGCGATTTGGCTACGTATGAACGTGCGCCACACGAAGTTACTGCGACCGAAGAACAGCTTATCGATGTTTTGTTCGGACGACGGCCATCCGCGGAAGTTCTCCTCGCGTTTGAAGGAAAATCGCCAGTCGGGTTCGCAGTTTTCTTCCATAATTTTTCCACTTGGCTGGGACGGCCCGGCCTTTATCTCGAAGATTTGTTCGTCAAGCCTGAGAAGCGCGGCAAAGGCTATGGTCGCGCGCTGCTTGTAGAGCTTGCGAAGATCGCGCGTGATCGTAGCTGCGGTCGAATGGAATGGGCCGTGCTCGATTGGAACGAGCCCGCCATAAAATTTTATCACGCGCTTGGCGCCAAGCCGATGGATGAATGGACCGTGTTCAGATTAACGCGCGATGGGATCGCCAGGCTCGCGAACTCCGAATAAGTAAAGCAAGAGCAAAAGGACCCGCCTTCGGTCACTGCGGCGAAACTACGGCATGGCTCACCGCTTCGCCGGCGAGGACTAAGAGTCGGAACATGAATAAGAGGAAGATTAAGATCAAGAGGAAGAGTCGAAGTGGCGAAGGAACATACAAAGATCGAGGACTACGGTTTTGTCAGTGACACGCAGACGGGCGCTCTGGTCAGCCGCGACGGCTGTGTCGATTGGCTTTGCTTTCCCCGGTTCGATTCGCCGGCATGTTTTGCGTCGCTCCTCGGCGAGAAGGAAAATGGGCACTGGCGGTTTTTTCCGGCAGAGGAAGTTGAAGCCACGCGCCGCCGCTACCGGGGAGAGACGCTGATTCTCGAAACGGAAATTGAAACGAAAAGTGGTGCGGTGCGCCTGATCGATTTTATGCCGCCGCGTGGCGAGAACCCGGACATCATCCGCATCATCGAAGGGTTGCGCGGCAAAGTGTCGATGCAGATGGAACTGATCATCCGCTTCGATTACGGGCAGATCATCCCCTGGGTGCGAAGACGCAAGCAACACGATGGACTGGAAGCAATTGCCGGGCCCGATGCATTGATCTTACGAACGCCGGTTGAAACGTGCGGCAAAGATTTAACCACGGTGGCCGAGTTTACCGTGGCAAGAGGAGATCGCCTTCCTTTTGTGCTCACGTGGTTCGCCTCTCACACAGATCCGCCGAGAAAGATAAATCCTGAGCACGCATTGCGCGACACGGAAAAATTCTGGGGAGATTGGGCGAAACAATTTCAAAGCGAAGGGAAATGGCGCGATGCGGTGGTGCGCTCACTGATCACGCTCAAAGGATTGACCTATGCACCTACTGGCGGCCTGGTCGCGGCGCTTACCACTTCGCTACCGGAGCAAATAGGAGGCGTACGAAACTGGGATTATCGCTACTGCTGGTTGCGAGATGCGGCGCTCATTCTGCTGGTATTAATGCGCGCGGGCTACCGCGATGAAGCCACATCCTGGCGCCAATGGCTACTGCGCGCCATCGCCGGCAGCCCAGCACAAATGCAAACGATCTATGGCGTGCGTGGCGAACGCCGTCTCGATGAGTACGAGATTCCATGGCTATCAGGCTATGAAAACTCCCGGCCGGTGCGCGTTGGTAATGCAGCGTCGAATCAGTTCCAGCTGGATGTTTATGGCGAAGTGCTGGCTGCGATCTGGCAGGCTGATCGTGCCGGAATCAAAATGACGGAACCCGATTGGGCGCTAATGGTCCAGCTTATGAAATTTCTCGAATCGCACTGGCAGGAACCGGATGAAGGAATTTGGGAAGTCCGCGGTGGTCGGCAGCATTTTACGCACTCGAAAATGATGGCGTGGTTGGCGTTCGACCGCGCGATAAAGCTGATTGAGGAATGCGACTGCGCGGCAAACGAGCACTTTGGTCGCTGGCAAAAGATTCGGCAGCAAATTCACGCACAAGTTTGCGAACGCGGCTACAACCCGAAGAAGAAGGCTTTCACGCAGGTTTATGAGTCCGATGCGCTGGACGCCAGCCTTCTTACGATGCCGCTCGCTGGGTTTCTTCCGGTCAGTGACGAGCGCGTTAAGGGTACGATCGAAGCGATTGAACGCGAATTAATGCAAGACGGCCTGGTGCTACGCTATCGGCCGCAGGAAACAGGCGTCGATGGATTGCCAGGCACCGAAGGAGTATTTCTTCCCTGCTCGTTTTGGTTGGCCGATTGTTTGCATCTCCTCGGTCGGAAAAAAGAAGCGCGAGAGTTATTCGAGCGCCTGCTCGATCTTCGCAACGATCTTGGACTGCTTTCCGAAGAGTACGATCCTCGCAATAAGCGTCAGCTGGGAAATTTTCCGCAGGCTTTCTCGCACGTGGCACTGGTAAGTTGTGCCCGAATTCTGGCCGATGAGGAGACGGTGGCGCACGGACAATAATTAGATCTGCGCCTCGCTCGAGGAAACGAGCCGTCGAATCAAGTCCTCGAGGGTAACGATCCCGCGAAGGTTTTTCTTTTGATCCACGACAGCAGCAAGACCAAGCCGAGCAGCTCGCAACTGCTGTACAATCCGGTAGGCGGGCTCCTCCTCCGTGGTGGTTACAATGCGCCGGGCATAATCGCCCAGCGGTTTGTTTCCATCTTGGTCGAGCAGGATATCGAGAACATTAATTAGGCCAATCGGGTGCCCTCCCGGGGGGACGACTGGCAAACGATCAAGACCGGCAGCAGTTGAGAGTTCCACTGCTTCGTGAGTTGACGCACCTGGCTGCAACGCGACGACTTTCGTCGAGGGCAGCATCACGTCACGAACCTTGACGCCGCGAAAGTCAACGACGCTATGGATCATTGCGCGCTCGGTCGCGGTGAGAGCCCCTTCGCGCTCGCTTTCCGTGGCGATCTGCTTTAGCTCTTCGCGAGCGGCAAAAAGCCGGGCGTGTTTCGCGGCACGAGCCGGCAGGACGAGTTTGCCAAGCCGTGCGCCAAGTTCGAGCAGAGGCGCAAATAACATTGAAGCGAACTCGAGCACGCCGGCAAGGCGAGCTAACGCGCGAAAGGGAAAATGCCGGAACAGCGACTTGGGTAACACAGAGAGGAGGAACAGATAAACCGGAAGTGCGATTGCCAGCGCGAATAAGAAGCCGGCATTACCGTACGATCGAACGAGCTGTCTCGTCAGCAACAGCAGACCAAGTATGTCGGCCGCATTCGTGAAGAGCAGAACGGTTGCCAGCAACCGTTCCGGGTGTTTGAGCAGACGATCCAGCCGCCGGGCTGCTGGCACTCCGCGCTTCAAATTCTGCCGAAACCGCACCGGGTCGATCGAGAGCAGCCCGCTCTCAATCCCGTTGAAGAAAAACGAAACGACCCAGCAACAGAAAATGATGAATCCTACGATCATGCCGCAGCCTCGAATGCAGTTGTTTTCTCCAGCAGAACTTCCTCAATTCGTTTGCGTCCAGAGCGACGCACGGTGATCGCAAGGCGCGGAATCTCGAGTTTTGTGCCCGACGGCGGCAAATACCCCAGGCGAGTAAAGATAAGTCCGCCGATGGTGTCTATGCCTTCCGCGTCGATCTGAAAACCGAGATGTTCGCTCAAATCATCCAGACGCGCATTGCCGCTGACGAGAAATCTACCGTGTCCAAGCGGCTCGATGTACAGGGCGACATCCCCCCGGGGTACCGCATCGCTAAGAATCTCTTCCATGATATCGTCCATGGTGATGATTCCTTCGGTGCCGCCAAATTCGTCAACCACCACTCCCATTCCCTGAGGACGAGTCAGAAAAAGGTTGAGTAACTCCAGCGCACGCATCGTCTCGGAAACAAACGAGGGAGCGATGAGTTTCTCAGTGTAATGTTCCGACGGATCGAGCAGAAACAGTTTCGCATCAATAATGCCGAGAATTTGATCAGGCGTATCTGCATAAACCGGGACCCGCCGGTGACGTTTCTCCTTCAAGCGCGCGATCGCATCTTCATTTGTTAAATCATCCGGCAGCATGAAGCTATCGACGCGCGGTGTCATGCAGTCCTTCGCCGTTTTGTCGCCTAGCTTGATGATTTCCTGAATCATTTCGCGTTCGCCTTCATACAAAGCGCCTTCTTCTTCACCCATCTCAATCAGCGTTCCCAGTTCCTCGTCGCTCAAACGCGCACGAGTACGCAGATGCACAGGCGTGAGAAGATCAACGACATAGGCGCTGACCGTCTCCAGTCCACGACCCATGCGATCGAGAAGCGGCATTGCTATTTGCAACGTCAGGGCGCCGATGGCCGAGAGTCTATAAGGCGCCGAAAGCGCCAGGAGTTTTGGAACGAAATCGCAGAACAGCACCACCACGGCAAAGATCGCAATTCCAACCAACCACTGCGGAATGCGTCCGGCGAAAGGCCCCTCCCACAGAAAAAAAAGACACAACACCACCAGCACCACGTTCACGAGTCCGTCGCCCAGCAGCAGGACGTTTAGAACGCGGCGCGGATTTTCCTGGAAAAGTTGTATGAATTTAGTGAGTCCGGGATGATTCGCTTCCAGACGACGCAATTGATGTAGCTTGAGCAAGAACAGCGCGGTCTCCACTCCGGAAAAGAGCGCGGAACAGGAAATCAAGATCGCAATCGCAGCCAGCAAAACGGCTAGGGTGGCGGCTGTCATTTCGACTGCACCGGACCGCGCGCCGCAGGGGTCGCCTCTCCCTCGCCAGGGAGAGGGGGCGGGTGAGGGTGTCCCTCGGAAGAGCAGATGGTTCCTGGTTTGCTCATTCTCTGAGCTACGAGCAAATTAAGCGCTCCATGGATAAAGGCGAGAGGATTTCGCAGTTTGTGGCCGAACTGAGTGGTGACGATGTCAATTTGGACCTGACAGACGTCGCAAACCACTCCTTTTACCGCGCGTTTTTCCATTGCTGGAACGCACAACGTTATTACGAAGCTCATGACGTTCTCGAGCAGCTTTGGCTGAAAACGAAATCGCGTGATGCGGATTACTTCAAAGGCTTGATCCAGGCGGCCGGCGCTTTCGTTCATCTTCAGAAGCGATTCGAACACCCATCGCACGCGAAGCATGGCAGGCGTTTGCCGCCTGCAGTGCGTTTGTTCCGGCTCGCTGAGAAGAATCTGTCAACATTCATGCCGCGACATCACGGGCTGGATGTCACTGCGTTTTGCCAACTCTTACGCAGGTACGGCGATCAGATCGTCGCGTCCGATTATCAAACGAATCCCTGGTCGCCTGACACTGCGCCAAAGCTGAAGCTAAGGTAGGGGCGGTTCATCCGAACCAACCCGGGCGATTGGGTCAATCGCCCCTACCGAGTAAAGAGCAGTTTGATTCCGGCGATAAGCAGGACCGTTGCGAGGCAAAGCGAAATCACGCGGACGGCAAAACGCCTACTCCCCAAATGCGAGCCGATGATGCCGCCGATAATCGCAGCCGCCGCAAGAACCAGCCCTAGTGAAGGGATGGAACGAACTTTCGTAAAGTAGCCAATCAGCCCGGCAATTGAGTTCACCCAAATGAACAGTGCCGAAACAGCGGCGGCCTGACGAATGTGCGCCCAACGGCAAAACAGCAGAAGCGGCGTGAGAAATATTCCCCCTCCAGTTCCCGTTAGCCCCGCAAGAAATCCAAGACCGGCTCCGACGCTCACCGCTATCGGCCGCGAGGGAGGGAACGTTTGCGGCGGATCACTCCGGCGAAACACAAGCCGCGCGGCGGAGAAAAGCAGCACAATCCCGATAAGGATCCTCAGAATCGAAGCAGACGGCTGCAAATAGCCGCCGACATACGCTGCCGGAATGGAAAGCAGCGCAAATGGCCAGAAAAGTTTCCAGGAAAAATGACCCGCGCGCCAAAATTGGAACGCGCCAATGGACGCCACCAGGATGTTGAGCACAAGCGCAGTCGGACGAATGACAGTCGGCGCTAGGCCGAAAAGCGTCATTGTCGCGATGTAACCCGATGCACCCGCGTGACCCACCGACGAATAAAGAAACGCAATCAAACCGATGGCCAGAAACAGAAGAACGAAATGTGTGGTATCCATGCCTTGTCATGTCGAGCGGAGTCGAGACATCTCTAATTTTTTCTGAGGATGCCATCATTACGTCCGCGAAAAAACAGCCAGAGATTCCTCGACTTCGCTCGGAATGACAAGAACGCCCAGCACTTTCGATAGATATGTTCTACGTATACGTTCTACAAAGCGCCGATGGCAAAAGCTTGTACTACGGCTTCAGCAGCAACCTGAAGCAGCGCATTAGACGGAGCATTGCTGCAGGTTTAGAAAGTGCTGGGTGAGAAGCCGCTTCCGCTTTGGATTTCTGGCGTTAACGTGCCTAGTGACATCGAGCGATACTTTTGCTCAGCGCACGCCCGCGCGTTCCGACCACACAAACCGCCTCGCCGGCGAGAAGTCGCCATACCTTCTCCAGCACGCGCATAACCCCGTCGATTGGTATCCGTGGGGTGAGGAAGCGTTTGCCAAAGCGCGTCGAGAAAACAAACCGATCTTTCTCTCGGTTGGTTATTCGACCTGCCACTGGTGCCATGTCATGGCCCACGAATCGTTCGAAAACGAAGAAGTAGCCGCCATCATGAATCGCGAATTTGTGAACATCAAGGTGGACAGGGAAGAGCGCCCCGATGTTGATCGTGTTTACATGACCTTTGTTCAGGCAACGACCGGCGGCGGCGGGTGGCCGATGAGTGTTTGGTTGACGCCGGATCTGAAACCGTTTGTCGGCGGAACTTATTTTCCGCCTGAAGACCGATACGGACAACCTGGCTTCAAGAAAGTGCTCGAACGGATCGGGACCGCTTGGAAAGAAAATCACGACAAAATCGTCGAGCAAGGGGGGCAAATCGTTGCGGCGCTGCGTGACTCGCAATCGAGACCAACAGACGAAAACAAAATTGATCCAAGCATTTTAGACGCTGCTTATCAGCAGCTTGACCGCAGTTATGATCCAAAGGAAGGCGGGTTCGGCAGTGCGCCAAAATTTCCGCGGCCAGTGACGCTGAATTTCTTGACGCGATTCTATGCCCGCGATCCTAAGAGCGACGCTGGAAAACACGCGCTCGAAATGGCCCTGTTCACTCTGCGCAAAATGGCCGCGGGAGGCATGCACGATCACATCGGCGGCGGCTTTCATCGTTACTCGGTTGATCGTTACTGGCATGTGCCGCACTTCGAAAAAATGCTTTACGATCAGGCGCAGCTCGCGATCGCCTATCTCGACGCGTTCCAAATCATTAGAGATCGGCAATACGAATCAGTCGCGCGTGACATTCTGGATTATGTCGCCCGCGACATGACATCGAAGGAAGGCGGCTTTTTCTCCGCCGAAGATGCCGATAGCCCTGTTGTAGCCGGGATCGGCGATCCCGGCCACAGCAAGACCGCCGAAGGTGCATTCTACATTTGGACAAAAAAAGAGATTGAGGAAGCGCTGGGTGACGCCGCTGAGGTTTTTGAATTCCATTACGGAGTGCAGCCGCACGGCAATGCTCCGGAAGGTAGTGATCCGCACGATGAATTCCGGGGCAAAAATATTTTGATCGAGCGGCACACGATTGCAGAGACTGCCCAGCGTTTTAAGAAAAACGAACAAGAAATTGCAGGGTTGCTGGCGAAGAGTCGCGAGAAGCTATTTTCCATTCGGGCCAAACGACCGCGACCTCATCTCGATGACAAGATCATCGCCGCCTGGAACGGCCTGATGATTTCTGCCTACGCGCGCACCGCGCAAGTGCTGGACGATGCGCGCTATCTGGAAATCGCGACGCGTGCCGCAACTTTCCTGCGCGCGAACTTGTACGATCCGTCACGCAAAATTTTGTTTCGCAATTATCGGGGCAGTCGCAGCGATATTGAAGCTTTCGCCGACGATTACGCATTTGTTATCCAGAGCCTTCTCGATCTTTACGAAGCCTCATTCAACGTCGAGTGGCTGAAGCTTGCTGTCGAATTGCAGCAAACGCAGGACCGATTGTTTTTCGACGAGAAAAATGGCGGGTACTTCAGCACGAGTGGCAGAGACGAAAGCGTCTTTCTCCGGATGAAAGACGATAACGATGGCGCGGAGCCGGCTGCGAGCTCTGTGGCAGCGTTGAATCTCTTACGGTTATCGCAGCTCCGCGACGACAAAAACGTGGCCGAGCGCGCGAGGAAAACGATCGATGCGTTTGCGACGACGTTTTTGCATTTTCCCAGCGCCATGCCGCAAATGCTGGTCGCGCTTGATTACTCGTTGACTAAACCACGACAGATCGTGATCGCCGGAAAGAAGGATGCGCCGGAAACCAAAGCGTTACTTAGGGAGGTGCATCGTCATTTTCTGCCAAAGACAATTCTGGTTTTAGCCGACGGCGCCGAAGGCCAAAAATTTCTCGGCGAGAAGAACGAAACTATCCGCTCGATGTCGCTGGTTGAAGGCAAGCCAGCCGCCTACGTGTGCGAAAATTTCACCTGCAAAGCGCCGGTAACCGATCAAGCGCACCTCGGCGAACTGTTGAAGTTGTAGGCACTCGCCGCGAACGCTCAGCGCCTATTTGCTACCTGGCTTAACGGCGGGAATTCTTACCAGATCCGGCGGCAGGTTGTCGGCAGAAAACGTCTCGACGTCCATTTCAACCAGGCTAATGAATGGGCCGCCGAAATTTGGTTTCGCAGCACCGCTGCGATCGACAATCACGCCAACAGCCGAGACGATGCCGCCATGAGCACGGACGATGTCGATTGTTTCCTGAACGCGACCGCCGCGCGTCACGACGTCTTCAACCACGATGAATTTCTCCTTCGACGAAATTTCGAATCCACGACGCAAAACAAGTTTGCCATCCTCCTTTTCCACAAAGATGTGGGGTTTACCTAACGAACACGCGACTTCCTGGCCGACAATAATTCCGCCGAGAGCAGGCGAGATGACTGTGTCGCAATCAAACTGGCGAAGTTTGTCGGCCAGCCATCCACAGACTTTTGCTGCGATGTCGGCGTGCTGAAGAAGCAATGCACATTGGAAATATTCGCGGCTATGCAACCCGGACCGCAAAATGAAATGGCCGTCGAGCAGTGCGCCGGTTTGGCGAAACAGGGCAAGGAGGTCTTCGCTCATCGTCTTTTGTTCTGAAGCGGCACTCTCTGAGTGTCGCACGTTGTATTTCGGCGGTCAGAGACCGCCGCTACAGTTAAGATCATCCTGAAGTATCATAAGCCGTTTGCTCGGTGTCCCCGATAGCAGCGACGACTTCAATTTCCACGTTTGCGCCTTTAGGTAGCGCAGAGACTTGGACGGTGGAACGAGCGGGAGGATTCTGTTTGAAATAGGAGCCGTAAATTTCATTTACTCTTTGAAAGTCGCCTAAATTAGTGAGGAAGATCGTGGTCTTAACGACATTATCGAAACTGAGTCCTTCAGCTCTTAGGACCGCTGCGATGTTGTCCAAGACTCGCTGGGTTTGCGCGGTGATGTCGCCGGGAACAATCTCGCCAGATTTAGGGTCGAGCGGAATCTGTCCGCTGCAAAAGAGGAAACTTCCGCTGCGCACCGCTTGCGAGTAGGGCCCAATCGCCGCAGGCGCTTCGTTCGTGGAAATGATCTTCTTCATGTGGCCGATTGTAACTGCAAATCTGAGCGGCACAACGAATGACAGACGCGACTGCGAAAGCATGGCGAGTGGTAGCGTCCAGAGGCTGCAGAATTTTGTAGCGCAGGCGCTTCGCCTACCGCGTAATGGCAAGCGGGCCGCTTGCCCTACAACCACATTGCTGCATAGTGGGAACCCCACGATGCGACGCTAGATCGAATGTCGTTTACGGCTGGGTAGCTCAGTTGGCAGAGCAGTGGACTGAAAATCCACGTGTCGGCGGTTCGATTCCGCCCCCAGCCATAGCCCCGTTTTCATAGGTAAAATATGAGGGAAAACGAGACTTTTTTGGCTCTCACCTAATGTGGCCGGAGATGAAAGAAAATGAAGGTTTGGGCGGGCTTCGGCGTCATGCAGTGTCATGCAATTTTCTGGAAACGTCCGCGCAAGCGCCCAGATCGCCCCAGAGTCGTTTTGATTGCCCGGACGACGCGCAAGTAGCCGGGATGCGCTTGCGATTGGCATCCAATTTTCTTACGATTCCAGCACCATCCCCATGCGTTTTTTTCG
>Ga0209239_1001162_pt1 | contig 15509 bp, 13 predicted proteins | sample GraSoi013_2_20cm_FD_185824 | JGI IMG/M metagenome (GOLD analysis project Ga0209239, IMG submission 185824) | Grasslands soil microbial communities from the Angelo Coastal Reserve, California, USA - Sample 10_02_2013_2_20cm (SPAdes) (version 2) | ecosystem: Environmental > Terrestrial > Soil >...
AGCTCGACGCGACGAGCACGATGACGGCAACGACACTCAAATAACCGGCCCACGCACGCCGAGGCTTTGATGCCTCCCGCGAATCGCCCACTATCATTCCTCCCGAAACACAGACGGGGAGCGGCGTTCCACTCCACGAACCCAGACCGTCAAGGACGAAACCCTGTTTATATGTTGCCCTCTCTCAGGAACGATACCCCATCGACCCTCGGCCGGATACGAAACGCGTTCCGAGAGCGAATCTCGCGAAACTCGGATGGTCTGGCGGCCGAACATGAGAATGGGTCCGGTCGCGCTATGTTCTTACGCGAGGGCGCGTTGGCGTCGATAGTCTTCCGGTTGCGAGGCGATCGGCTGCGGAGGAGGAGGCTTCACATTCGACCCAGCGATGAGCTCCAGGCTTCCTGGCCGGTCCTCGGGCGCTGGTACCTGCCCGCGGTCGGCCTGCTCGCGATTGTTCTGTTCTTGAGTCCCACATCCCGAGCGAGCAACCGTTCCCCTTCGCCGTTGGCCGCCCCCCTGATTGAGACCTGCGATTTCGTTCCCGATCCCCGGGTAAACACGTCCTTCATCTGCGGGACCGACAATAGCGCCGTGCCTGGCTTCCCGAACGCCTCGATGACCTTCCGCGTCAGTGTCTCAGGTGACACGAACCTAAGCGTCGTGTTTTCGTTCGATTACCTGAACGGAGGAGGGGTGCCGAATCCGAACAGCCCTAATCGGACGGTGCAAGTGCCGTTCCCGGGTCTCGGCAAGAACGCGACCGCAGAGACGAACTGGACCTACACGGGACTCAACCAGAACTACACCTCCGGCAATTCCTCTACGTATTGGGTGCATGTCGAAGTACGCGACGAAACGGGCCAAGTCGGCAATTGGTCACAGCCATTCTTCCCCGTCATCGTGAATCAAAACTCTGCGCCTTTCATCGATGGGCTCCTTTCGCTGAATTCGGTAAATCAGGCGCTCATGTACGGGAACCCCGTGATCCCGCTCCTCTACGAGAACGTCTCAATCGGCGACCCCGATGCCGACCCGGCGACGCTGACTTGGGCATGGGGCGATGGGACCCTGACGGTCAACCACACGGGACCTCTCGCAGGGCGCCTGGACCTCAGCGTCACGCACCGATATCCTCCGAGCCAGTTTCCCCTGAACGAGAGCCCGCACTACGTCGACATCCCGGTCAATGTGTGGATCGACGACCGCTTGGGCCACAACGTCTCCTACAACTCGACCGTGGAGTTCTACATTGCGTTCGATTCTCCGCCGAGCGTGCACGTCGTGCAGCTCTCATCGGCGACCTGGTCTCCCACGCGGGCCGTCGGTTCCGTCTGGAAGGTCGGCGAGAGAGTCTCCATGGTGGGCAACGTCACGGACCCGGAGGGTGATCCCACAACCGCGTACTGGGACTTCGATAACCGCACGGACAGCAATGGCGACGGAGATCCGACGCGGGACCGGGACGCGAACGGCACGACTGCGGCGCACGTGTACAGCGCTCCGGGCAACTACAGCATCATCTTCTGGGCTACCGACGGGGAACAGAAGACCTGCCTGAACGCGAACTGCACGAACCCTCCTCCATACCCGCCGTTCCTGACCCACTGGAAGAACGATACGATTCCGGTCGAGGTGATCAACAACCGGCCGCCTCACGTCGCGCTTTCCAACACGACAGTACAGGTAGAGGAGCCCAGCCCGCTTGGGGCGAAAGTGTTCGACTATGATGGGGATAACATGACCGTCACCTGGGGGTTCGGGGATGGCAGCGCGAACGTCACGAACGTCACGGGCACTTCGCCTCGGGACGCGCCCCAGCTTTTCTCCGTCTTTCAGGAGCACACGTACGCTCACCCGGGATCATACAACCTGACCCTCTACGTCTCCGATGGAAATGATACTGTAACCGAGTCCAAACAGGTCTTCGTCGAGTCCTTGAACTTGCCCCCCGTCCTGCTGGGCCTCCATGTAACCCGGGCAAACGGCACGTCTGCGGGGAACAACACCTTCCAAGTCCGCGAGACGGTCGTCGTCACCGCGCAGATGTACGACAAGGAGAACAACACCCTCAACGCTTCGATCGAATGGGGCGACGGGAGCGGGGTGAACGCCACGATTGATCCGAAGACGTCGAACGCATGCTCCCTGGACAACCAGAGCCGGAACCTCTGCTCGGTCTCGTTCTCCCACACGTACGAGAGCGCCGGTCCGAACGGCACTCAGGAATATACCGTCCTCGTGACGATCACGGACAACAAGGTCTACCTTGAGCTGAACGCGACCGGTGCCACGATCACCCTAAACCACACGAAGAACCAAACCGTGATTGTCATCGTCACGGGCTCCGGGCCGCAGTCGGAGGACCTTGGCCCTTGGGATTGGTGGGACTACAGCAGCTTCGCAGCCGTCCTCGGAATCCCGTCCTTGCTCATCGCCCGTTTTGCCTGGAAGGTCCATCTCGAGCGAAGGGAGGAATAGATAGATTCACGACATCCACGGCGAGCGCCGGCCCCCGAAGGCTTTTGAAGCCGATTGTGCTTGGCCTTCTGGGGGTAGCCAGCCTTTGGTTGGCGGACCGAGGGGCGACAGTCCGTGAGCGCGATCCAGCGGGTCATCCTCCGCCGTCTGCGGAACGCCGCCATCACAATCTTCGGGATCATCACGCTGAATTTCTTCTTGATCAACGTCATGGGCAACCCGTTGGACCTGATCAACCGGGCTCCCAACATCTCTCCGACCATCCGGACCGACACCTGCATCCGGCTGGGCCTCTGTGGACCGGACGGCCAGCAATTAGATTTGCTCCAGCGATTCGTCAGCTATCTGAAGGACTTCTTCACGGGAAACATGGGCACGAGTTTCTACTGGAAAGGTACGCCGGTGATCGACGTGATCCTGCCCGCCCTCGGATGGACGCTCCTATTGATCGGGACCTCCACGGTCATCACGATCCTGATCGGAATGGTTGTCGGTGCGCTGTCGGCCCAGATGCGCGGTCGTCCCTTCGACATCGCGGCGACCGGGCTTGGGCTCTTCTTCTACGGGATGCCTTTCTTCTGGCTCGCTCTCATCATGCAGCTCTCGCTCACGCGGCCGCAGTTCGGGCTCAACTGGTGGCCCGTCTTTCCCTCGAGTCAGGAGTACGACTTCTCGATTGCGGTCTTCAGTTGGACGAATGCCTCGAACCTGCTGAGTGCCCTCTATCATCTCATTCTTCCCGCGACCACGCTGGCTCTCGGCACCGTCGCAGGCGTGGCGCTCGTGATGCGGAACTCCCTCATCGACGTGATGACGGAGGACTACGTAGTCACGGCGCGGGCCAAGGGTCTCCCGTCGAGACTGATCTTGCGGCGGCATGTGTTACCCAACGGTCTCCCGCCCATGGTCACGCTCATCGCGTTGGACATGGCCTTCATCTTCGGGGGTGCGTACCAGGTCGAGTACGTCTTCTCGTACCGCGGCATCGGCTGGGTGACCATCACTGCGATCAACGCGTTCGATTTTCCCGTGCTTCAATTCGTCGTCGTGCTCGGAGGAATCGCGGTGGTCATCGCGAATTTTGTGGCGGATCTAATCTTGCTCAAAATCGATCCAAGGATCAAGGTGGCGTGAGGGGTCCGTATGGCGTATCCGTCGAGTTCGGTCGTGTACTGGTTCCGGCGAAGGTTCGGCATATCCGAGGTCCGACGGGAGAAACTCGTCCTCACGATGACGCGGTTTCGGGAGATCTCGAGTGCCGTCGTCCATCACCGGATGGGGGGGATTGGAGTCGCCATCCTCACGTTCTTCGTGACGATGGCCATCGTTGCCCCGCTTCTGCCGCTTCCATATTGGGACGCGAGCCTGTTCCCGTCGTTTCAGAATCCGTCGTGGGAGCACCCGTTCGGCACGGACCAGAACGGCCGCGACATCTTCGCTCGGGTGATCTGGGGGTCGCGGGTGTCCCTCCTTGTCGGGTTCCTCGCGAGCGTGATTGCCGGCGTCCTTGGGACCCTCGTCGGTCTCGTCTCGGGGTTCTGGTCCGGATGGCAGGACGAGGTCCTGATGCGAATCAACGACATCCTGCTGTCCCTCCCCTGGCTCGCGCTCCTAATTGTGTTGGCTCAGGTTCTTGGGGGCCAGCTCAGCCTCGAGGTAATCATCCTTACGATCGGACTCACGAGTTGGAACTTCACGGCGCGCGTCGTGCGGGCACAGGTCTTAAGCGTCAAGGAAAGGGTCTTCGTCGAGCGAGCCAGGGCTTCGGGCGCAAGCGGCATATCGATTCTTCGGAAGCACATCTTCCCGAATGTGTTCCCGCTCGTGTTCGCGAATACGATCCTGACCGTCGCGGTCGCCATCCTGTCGGAGAGCACGCTTGCCTTCCTGGGCAAGGTCAAGGTCGGCACCCTGAGCTGGGGGGTCATCCTCCATGAGGCCGAGGCCAGCAGCGCGATCATCAACGGGCACTGGGCATGGATTGTCATGCCCGGCCTCTCTCTCGTCACGGTGATCCTCGGGTTCTCGCTTCTCGGCTATGCCCTCGACGAGATACTGAACCCGAAACTTCGCGAGAGGTGAATGGACGGCCCTCATCGAGGTCGACCACCTCAAGACGTATTTTGATACGCGCTCCGGGACGGTCCGGGCCGTCGATGACGTCTCGTGGACGCTCGAGAAGGGCGAGAGTCTTGGACTCGCGGGGGAAAGCGGCTGCGGGAAGACGACGACGGCGCTCTCGATCATTCGCCTGCTCCCGAAGAATGGGCGGATCGTCGATGGCCACATCCGCTATTCGGGGAAGGACCTCGCGACGATCAAGGAATCGGAGCTCCGGCGGATTCGCTGGAAACACATCGCCATCGTCTTCCAAGGAGCGATGAACGCGCTCAATCCCGTCAAACGCGTCAGTTGGCAGATCGCCGAGGCGATCGCGTTGCACGACAACATGTCGTTCGACGAGGCCCAGGGTCGCGTCGTGGAGCTCCTCGAACTCGTCGGGATCAACCCGGCGAGGAAGGACGAGTATCCGCACGAGTTTTCCGGCGGCATGCGCCAGCGGGTGATGATCGCGATGGCCCTCGCCTGCCGGCCAAAGATCATCATCGCGGACGAACCGGTGACGGCCCTGGACGTCATGATCCAGGCCCAGATCCTCGAACTCCTCACGAAGCTGCAGAAAGAACTCGATCTGTCGATGATCCTGATCTCCCATGACCTCTCCGTCATCGCGCAGACGTGTGACAGGGTCGCGATCATGTACGGCGGGAAGATCGCCGAGTACGGGCCGGCCGAGGAGGTATTCCTCGATCCGCAGCATCCCTACACACAGGGACTGCTCCGATCCTTCCCGGACATCTACGGTCCGAGGGACCTGCCGCCATGGATCCCGGGACAGCCGCCGAACCTCCTAGAGCCGCCCGAGGGTTGCCGGTTCCACGAGCGATGCCCGCTCGCCTTCGACGTATGCCTCGTGCAAGAGCCGCCGCTTTACCAGCCCCGGCCGGGCCACCTTGCCTCGTGCCATCTCCGAGCCCCGTCGAGCTGAGGCGAGCCATTGGGACCGCTTCTTCGGATACGGAACCTGCGGGTCTGGTTTGACGTCCGCATCGGCCTGATTGCCGGGTTCCTGGGCAAAGAAACGAAGCACGTTCGAGCCGTGGACGGGATTTCCTTTGACGTGAACAGGGGCGAAGTTTTCTGTTTGGTCGGCGAATCGGGATGCGGGAAGACGACCACCGGGAAAGCACTCCTCCGGCTGAACCAGCCAACGGATGGCAATGTCTTTTTCAACGTCCCGGACAAAATGTGGGACCAAGTCGTCGCGGTGGAGCAACGTCTCCGAGAGATAGAACCGCTTCTCCCGGACCCGAAGTCCACCGAAATGAAGAGGGCGGGGACCGAATGGTCCCGACTCCACAGTCTCCGGGAGCAAGTTGAGTCCGCTCGAAGCCCTCGTGGCAGCGCGGGATCCCAAGCACACCGGGAGCGGCTCCAGAGGGCGATTCGAGTCCTCGATGACCGCGAGAAGGCCCTCCTCGAACATGGGGACGCCGCGGTCAGCCGGCTCGTGTCGAAAGATCAGAAACGAGTCGAGGTCATGCGCGATCTCGGGCCATGGTTCACGATCGCCCGCGCCCGAAAGCTCGATCGCCTTGAGGAGCAGTTGAAGGAGGCAAAGTACCAGTCGGTCCGCGCGAAGGCGCTGCGGTTCGGCGCCAGGAAAGCGGGGCGAACGACGCGGAGGCTCGAGCGTAAGATCGCTGCGGTGCGCAGCCATGTCCAAACCGACGCACCGGATCACGCAAACGATATCGATGCTCTGCAGCGCACTCTCAAGGAGAAAGAGACCGGGTTGACCGAACTCGAACTGGCCCACGTGCGGGACGAGCGAGAACAACTGCGACGGCAACTGGAGGCCGAGAAGCCGCCGGAGGCCGGCCCGGGCGAGTCCGAAATCCAGGAGCTCGAGGCCGAGATTGAACGAATCCGCAGCACAGGAGGACTGGCGGTCCAAGCCCTTGAATTGCGGGCGTACCTGGCCGAGGTCCGTAATTGGTACGATCTGACAACCTGGGCTGTGAGAGGTGGGCGCATTCGAGAGCTGCGCAGGCATATGCAGATCATCTACCAAGATCCGTACGAATCCCTGAATCCCAAGCTCTCGATCTACGACATCGTCTCGGAGCCGCTCGTTGCGAACCATATCACGTCATCGGTGACGGAAACGGAAGCGGTCGTTGCGCAGGCCCTCGAGGACGTCGGACTCCGGCCCGCGAGCGAATACATGTTCCGCTACCCGCACGAACTCAGTGGGGGCCAGCGACAGCGGGTTGGCATTGCGACGGCGCTCGTCGTCGACCCGGACTTCATCGTGGCCGACGAACCGGTCAGCATGCTGGACGCAAGCGTGCGTACCGAAATCCTCGCGCTCCTCTTGGAGCTCAAGAAGCGACGCGACCTGACGTACCTCTTCATCACGCACGACCTCGGGCTGGCATGGATCCTGGCCGATCGAATCGCCGTGATGTACCTCGGAAAGATCGTTGAGACGGGGGACGGCCCCGAAATCATTCGCAATCCCCGGCACCCATACACGAAGGCCCTCATCTCGGTCGTGCCCTCGCCCAACCCATCCGTGCAGGGGGAGAAGATCATCCTCCATGGGGAGCGTCCGAACCCGGTGGACATCCCGGGCGGCTGCCGGTTCCATCCGCGGTGCCCCATGGCCGTCGGGGTCTGCGGCTGGAATTCCGAGGAAGTCCGGGACGAGTTGAACAAATTGCTGGCGGAAGACCGAAAGGAATTCCCCGAGTCCTCTTCCGTGACGGAGGTCGCGGCAAGCGGGCCGCTCTCGCTGACGTTGAAGACGGCCAATCCAGGCCCGGTCGAGACGTATCTGTGGAAACGGCTTCAAGCCGTCGCGCTCGGTCGACCCGCGCTCGGCGCAATCCGGAGGGCGAACAGCCAATCGGGGGCGCTGGAACTCATGCTCCACGAACCCAGTGAGCCACCGCTCCGCCAGATCACCCCCAACGTCCTCGTCGCGTGCCATCTGGTCGAGCCCGAGGCCGTCGCCGAACGAGCGGTCGCGGTTGGCAAGTGAGGGCTAGAGCCTGCCTTCGACGATGGCCATCGCGGCGTGTCCTGCGGAATCCGCACGTCGGAGGAGATCGGCGAGGCGTTCCTCCGCGGCCGTCCGAAACGACTCGTCCCGGATCGACGCAAGGTTGACGCGGCAATTGAGGCTCGCCCCGCGGATCGCCGCTTCCGCTAGCAAGATCGCGACCGCGGCATCCGTCGTCGCGCTGCGGCTCCCGGCTTCCAGGGCGGCCTGCGCGAGCTGGAGGGCCTCGAAGGAACGCTCCACGATGCGGAGCGGGACCTCCGTCGCACCCCGGTACGCGGATTGCATCGCGTCGACCCGAGCCGTCTTCTGCGCGGCCGTGTCGCGGGGCATGCGCATGGCGGCAATCACGTCTTCGTAGGCGCGAGCATCCTCAGTGATCAAATCCTCGAGTTCGGCCTGCAAGCGTCGTGCCTTCTCCTCGATTCGAACGAGGTCCGCGTCCCCCGCTTCGAACCCCTTCTTGCCGCGCGCGAGACCGGCCACCATCCGAGCGAGTGCGACTGCGCACGCTCCCGCGAGTGCGGAGACAGTTCCACCTCCCGGGGTCGGCGTCGGCGCCGCGACCGCCGCGAGGAATTCGTCCAACGTGCGGTCTTTCAGTCCCACAGCCGCTTCTCCAGGATTTGGTCGTGATGGAACCGAGCGACCTTGAAGTATTGGGCCGCGCCGTCGACGAGGGCGTCGAGCGGGACCAGGCCGATGATTTCGGTCTCCGCGACCTCGACGCCTTCCCTCGCCGCAAGGGAGCGGATCGCTTCGAATGCTTGGACGAGCGACGTCTTGCGGTAATCCACCATGTTCATCGAGACTTGGACGAGCCCTCGATCCGCGAGTTCGAATCCTTTGGCCCGAACGGCAGGCAGCCCTCCGTCGCTCTCTCGGATCGACTTCGCAATGCGCTTCGCTACGCCGACATCCGGGGTCCGGAGGTTTACGTTCCAAGCGATGAGGACCGGTCGCGCGCCGACGACGCACGCCCCCGCAGTCGGATGGAGCCGCGGTGGCCCGAAGTCGGGCTTTCGATCCGGGTTCGTTTGGATTTCCGCCTTCAGACCCTCATATTCGCCGCGGCGGACATCGGGAAGGGCGCGGCGATCCGGACGGGTCGCAGCGGCCTCGTATAGGTAGACAGGGACCTGTAGCTCATCGGCGATTCGCTTTCCGACCGAGCGGGCGATGGCGGCGCAGTCGTCCATCGTGACCCCGCTGATTGGAACGAACGGCAGGACGTCGAGAGCCCCGACCCGCGGGTGCTCCCCGTGATGCGCGTTCATGTCGATCAAGGCTACCGCGGACTTGGCTCCTTGGAAGGAAGCCTCCGTCACCGCGGTGCGGTCGCCCACGAACGTGATCACGCACCGATTGTGATTCGAGTCCATCTCCGTGTCGAGAAGGCGAACACCAGGGACGGACGCCATTGATTTTGCGATGGCATCCACAACCTCTTTGCGTCGCCCCTCGGAAAAGTTCGGGACGCACTCCACGATCTCTGCCATTCCTTTCTCCGGGGAAGCGCCGAAGGCCACAATTCCTTAAAGTCTTTCTTGGGACCCACGCGCCCCTTTGATCCCGGGATTTCGAACCTGCGATTCGGTGAACGTCCGGTTGGACAAGGGTATAAGTAAACCGAACACGTGGCGCGCTCGGGTTCTCCGGAGGGGCGAGCGATGCGAGGGCGCACGCGAACAATCGTGTCCATCCTCTTGCTCGGATTGCCCCTCGTCCTCATCCTAGCGACCGTGTCCGTGATCGCGCCTCCTCCGATCGCGATGCGGACGCAAGGCCATGCTCTCGACCAATCGGGTTCCCCGCTCCCAGCGGGGACGCCGATTCGTACGTTCGTTGATGGCGTCAACTATACGACGGGGCCATTCCCGAGGGACTCCATGGTAGTCCAGAATGGAATCGGATCGTTCGCCATTCTCACTGTGGGCAATTCAAAGACGCCCGCGAACGCCTCCGATACGCCCTACGTTCAGGAAGGAGCGAATTTGGGAGACCTGGTGGTCTACGCTGCGGGCGATTTTACCAGCGCCACTGGCGTATTCCAGGAATCGTTCGTCTGGCTCCCCGAAAACGTAACGATCCGAGATCTCCATCTGGGCGCCGCTTCTTCGACGCCCGAACCGGTGAAGATCGCGGGCATTGTCACCCTGCCCGCACAGGGCGGGAATCAATATGCCTTCGTGTGCAACCCGACGGGCTCCCCGGTGTCCCTTGCAGACTACTATCTGGAGCGCGACGCACCGGGTTCGTACCATGGCGGAAGTCTCAGCCTGACCGGAGTGGCCGCCCCAATCTCCTCCGTTCGCGTCAACCTATCTTCGCCTTCCTGGCTCACGCCGACCGGGGATGCGTTGAAGCTGGTCTATCGGAATCCCAAGGGCGGAGCCGCCACCGCCACCGCGGGTGGACAGGACATCGTTGTGGACCGCGTTGAATTCAACGCCACGCGCAACGGGACACTCTCCTGGGAACCCGGCAATACAATCCTGGGCGATGCGCCCGGCCCCGGTCCCGGACAGATCCTCCAAAGGGACGGGAGTTGTACGGACACCAATGCCCCGCAAGATTTCACAATCACAACTGAGCCGGGTATCCCCGCGAGCGGCCGCCCGACCGTCGCGATCACCGTCCCGTCCCCTGGCCAACAGATACCGGCCGCCAGCGCGGTGACGTTCACCTGGACCATGTCGGACGACGTGTTCCTCAACGTCTACCTCCACGTGTGGGCGAACGTGACGATCGGGAACGAGACGATCCCCCTGGTCGTGGACCAAACCGGTGTGACGTCGGTCACATGGACCACAAGGGACGTCGTCGCCAACGATGTGGTCTTTCGAGTTGATGTCCAGGACCCGTTCGGCGCCCACGCGACCGGGTTCACGACGTTCTCTTTGACCCGACAGTCCCCAATCGCCCTCATCGCCGCAATCCTGATCGCCGTCGTCCTCATCGTCTTCCTCGTTTTCGGATACCGCCGCGCCCGGAAGCACGAGGAAGCCTCTCCTTCGCCGCCTCCCGCGGCGCCCGCGGCCCCTCTGCCGATCGCGCCTCCGATCGGCGCGGTGCTGGCCGGCGGGGACAAGAAAGTCTGTCCGCGATGTCACACCGCCGTCAAGGTCGAGGACGTGACGTGCTTCTTCTGCGGCTACAAATTCACGGAAGAAAATGCGCCGCCACCGTAACCATATTATCGCCATCGTTCCTTGGCCCCGTCATCCCATGCGGAAGGACGAGGAGTTCAGCGAGTGGTATAACGGCGTCATCGACCGCGCGGAGCTGAGCGACAAGCGCTACCCGATCAAGGGGATGAACGTCTGGCGGCCGTACGGCTGGGCGATCATGAAGTTGATCGACCAGGCGATCCGGGAGGAGTTCGATTCGACCGGCCATGGCGAGGTGAACTTTCCCGTCCTGATCCCGGAGACCGAGTTTCAGAAGGAGGCCGAGCACGTCAAGGGATTCGAGGGCGACGTCTTCTGGGTCACCCGCGGCGGCCTGAACGAGCTCGATGTGAAGCTCGTGCTCCGACCCACGTCGGAGACCGCCATGTACCCGATGTTCAAGTTGTGGATCCGCAGCCATGCGGACCTTCCGCTCAAGGTGTACCAGATCGTCCCTGTCTTCCGGTACGAGACGAAGATGACCCGGACTTTCATGCGCGTTCGGGAGATCCACTTCTTCGAGGCGCACACGGCCCACGCCAGCTTCGAGGACGCCGAGCAGCAGATCCGCGAGGACCTCCAGATGAACGAGCGGATCATGCGACTCCTGGCCCTTCCGTACCTGATCTCGCGGCGGCCGGACTGGGACAAGTTCCCCGGGGCCCACTACAGCTTGGGGGCAGACACCCTGTTGCCTTCAGGAAGGGCCGCCCAGCTCGCGACGTTCCACCACTACCGCGACAATTTCGCCAAGGTCTACGACGTCACGTTCGAGACGCAGAAAGGCGAGCACCGGTTCGTCCACCAGACGACCGACGGGATGAGCGAGCGGCTCCTCGGCGCGTTGATCTCGATCCACGGCGACGAGAAGGGCCTCATCCTCCCGCCCGCGGCCGCGCCCGTGCAGGCCGTGGTGGTCCCGATCCTCGAGAAAGGCCGTCAGGAAGAGATGCTCCTGGAGGCCCAACGCTTGTTCCTCGAGCTCCGCGAGCGGATGCGGGTGAAGTTGGACGACCGCGACATCCGGCCCGGGGAGAAGTACTACGAATGGGAGGCCCGCGGCGTCCCTCTCCGGGTCGAACTGGGCCCTCGCGACCTGGCGAAGAACGTCATCACGGCCGTCCGCCGGGACACCGGCGAGAAGCGGGAGTTGCCGCGGGAAGGCCTTCCGGATCGTCTCCACTCCGTCCTCGACCTCATGCAGATCGCGATGTGGGACCGCGCCGAGAAACTCATGAAGGACAACACGTTCACGATCACCTCCTTGGCGGACGCGCGCGACGGCTTCAACCGGATGGGTTGGTGCGGGAAGGATTCCTGCGGGAAGGCGATCTCCGAGAAGACCGGCATGAACGTGCTGGGGACGCCGTTCTATCCAGAGCCATTCGAAGGAACCTGCATCGTCTCCGGCGAGCCGACGAAACAGGTCTTGTACGCCGCAAAGGCCTATTGAGACGGCTCCGTCGCAGCGGGCGATTCGTCGAGGATCGTTCGGGGCTTACCTCCGATAGAGGAGCATCCCGACGATTCCGAACCCGACAAGCACCACAGTCACCGCGTATGCGCCAACCCATTCCGGGCGGAGGAGGTTCCACGATCCGTACGTGGCGCCCCAGATGACGTAAAAGAGGATCCCTCCAGCGAAGCTGAGCGCGTAGAACCAGAACGCGATCGCGCGTGGAAAGGCGACCTCCGCCACGATCGCGAGCAAACGAGGTCCGACTAAAAACCTTTCCCGTCACTCCTTGGGCCGCCGCTGGGGCCGGAGGGGCACGATCGTCCGGGCCAGCCGCCCGCGGGTCCGCGCCCACCACGTTTCGACGCGCGGGAAGGTGCCAGGATTCTCTTCGACCCAGAAGAGGAACGCGAGGAGGAGGAAGAAGACGACGAGGGCGATCAGGAGGTAGAACGGCCAGCGGGGGATCGGCTCCTTCACACCGAAGGCGGAGTCGGGGATGATCCCGTCAACGCGGGACACGCCAAGGAAACCCGCGAGCATTGTGACGTTCAGGTGACCGCGGCAATTCGGGAGGTTGCACGGATCGGCCTCGGGGATCGTGGCGGCAAGCCACTGCGCCCGCGTGAAGAATCCCGGGGACACCATGCGGAACAGGTTTCCGGTCACGTTGCCGTCGAACTCGAGCCAGAACCGCACGAAATAGCTGGATTGGGAGAAGATCGAGCCGTGCGGCATGTCGTGGCTGTCTGGAGCCGTGAGGACGGTGAAACTCAACGAGCGGGAGGAGCCATTCGCGACGGTCGCGTTGGTCCACACCCATTCCTTCGTCCCGGTTTCGGCGATGCGCGGATACGCGTAAGGCCACGCGGAATCGACAGGCATGCTCTCGTCGATCGTCGCGTACCGGTAGATGCTCGCGTTGAGCCGCACATTCCGCATCGGCTCCGTGTACGTCGAATTGAAGTAGAACACGAAACGACCGCTTTCGCCCGGGGCGAGCTCGGGCGTCTCCTGCACGCCGATGAGCTTGTTCACCTTGCCGACGGCGGCGAAGTCCTCGGCGGTGGCCGCGGGCAACAGGAGCGTGGCGATGAGTAGGAGCGAAAGGGCCAGGGCCGGGGCCCGCATGTTACGCGCCGAAGTTGGTCGCCCCTCATATACATATCGCGGAGCATATCGAGCAAAAGAGTGAAACCCGCGATTCCGTTCGCGAGACGCATGCCGGTCCTCGCGGTCGCGAGGGAGCGCGCGGAGGATCTCCTCCACGAATTGATGGCCCTCCAGCTCGTTGATGAAACCCGGAAGATCACGAAAAGGGGCCGAGAGATCCTCATCCCGGTTGTGGCCGAGCCATCTATCCCCTTGGCACACCATGGCGCGCGATGGGAGACCAGGGAACGTTTGCCCAGCCGGTCGCGGGCGCGAAATCCGCGGGACCGTCTCGACGAGCGGTTGCGAGCAACAGGAATTCCGTTAGCGATTGCGCCGCGACGCTGGAAGCGGCTCGGCGATGTTGTGATCCTGCGGATTCTCCCGGAGGCGCAGACCCACGCGCATGCGATGGCCGAGATCTACGGATCCGTCCTCGGCGCGCGAACCGTGGTGCAAGACGTTTCCGGCATCCACGGGCCTCTGCGCCTTCCCGATTTTGAGGTGCTCTGGGGAGACGGGACCGAGACCGTGTATCTGGAGGGCGGAGTTCGCTATGCCTTCGACGTCGCGCGTGTGATGCTTTCGCCGGGCAACATGGAAGAACGACTCGGGATCAGGAACCGCGTCCGACCTGGAGCCGTCGTGGCTGACTTGTTCGCGGGGATTGGCTACTTCACACTCCCTCTTGCCCTGCGCTCTCACCCCGAGATCGTGTACGCGTGTGAACTGAATCCGATCAGCTTCCAATATCTGGTCCGGAACATTCGACTGAATCGAGCGACGAACGTGGTCCCCCTCCTGGGGAATTGCCGCGACGTCATGCCTCGCGGCGTCGCGGACTGGGTGATCATGGGCCACTTCGATGCACGCGAATACCTCGACGTGGCGTTCGCGGCCCTCCGGACGAAGGGGACGATTGTGTATCATGAGCTGTGTCCGAAGGAACAGTTTCCGGATGCACTGACGCGTCGTCTCGCGGCGGCCACCCGAGCGAACTGGCGGAATGTGACGCAGATGCACACGCGAATCGTGAAATCGTACGCGCCGGGCATCGTGCACGCGGTCGCCGAGTTCGAGGTGAGTCCTCTGCACCGGATGTGATTTCGAAGCGAAATGAATTTGAACGATGAGCTCATTGTATTCTCGGTAATGGAATGAACTGCGCCAAATGCGGCTCCGAATTTCCGTCGGGGCAGAGGTATTGTTCGGTGTGTGGCGCCCCTCGGGGTGAGATGGACCGTCTGGTCTCGCAGGCCCGAACGGCGGCCGGGAAGGCCATCGGGGCGAGCGTCGCGGCGTTGGACCGGGCATCGAACGAGGTGCAGCCTGCGATCGAACGGATCGCGAATGCGTTGCGGCCTGCGGCGGACGAGATTGGCAAAGCGTTGCAACCCTTCGCGGACACCACCGCCCGAGCGGCGAATGAGATTGCGAACGCCATTCAGCCGGTAGCCGAGGAAACGGTCGAGGCCGCGCGGTTGGTGCGGGACAAGACAGTCGCAGTCGTTCGTCCCGCCGTCACCAAGGCGGTGGAACGAACCGGGCAAGCGATCCAGAGAATCCGCGAGAAGGTTCGCCGACCGTAGAAAACCCGACGAGACCGGGAGTGCCATCCAAACCGTTTTCTACACAGGCAGTCCTAGTGGATTCGTGCGTCGGGTGCTTGGTTCGTTGGTCTGGGCCCTCCTGGCCTTGTCGATGGCGGTGCTGCCCTTCATGGCGGGATCCGCCTTGGCGACCTCGCCGCGCCCGCTTTCGAGTCCCGCGGGCGCCCTCCTGGTTACCTTCAACATCCAAGTCGATGCTGGGGCGGCCGACTATGTCCATCGGGCGGCACAGGCCGCAATCGCGTCCAACCAGGATCTCGTCATCGTCATGAATACGCCCGGGGGGCTCTTGGCGAACATGCAGCAAATCGTTCGTTCGATCCAGGACGTACAGGATGCGCGTCTCGCTGTCTACACGTACGTACCACCCGTCGCCCTTGCCGCGTCGGCGGGGAGCTACATCGCCCTGGCCACGAACGGGATTTACATGGGCAGCGGTTCGATCATCGGCCCCTCGACGCCGTTCGTCGTCGGCGGTGATCCGAGCGAGGAGCAGCACGTGCAGAACGCGA
>Ga0209239_1001163_pt1 | contig 15509 bp, 13 predicted proteins | sample GraSoi013_2_20cm_FD_185824 | JGI IMG/M metagenome (GOLD analysis project Ga0209239, IMG submission 185824) | Grasslands soil microbial communities from the Angelo Coastal Reserve, California, USA - Sample 10_02_2013_2_20cm (SPAdes) (version 2) | ecosystem: Environmental > Terrestrial > Soil >...
GGCGGTGAGGTCGGGTTGCGTCGGGGCAGGCATTGCGCGTGCGACAGCGGATGTGGCGCTCATCTCTCTGGCTCCTTCTTTGGTGACCGTGAGCCGGACAATGTCTGTCAATATCGCGGACAAACATGTATAGTTTTGCAGACGGCCGGTGGAACTGTACTGGTCGCAACAACAGGCCAGTCGCTCCGCCCTGCGAGGGACGCCGATGATCTCCATCAAAGTCGATGCCAATGACGCCTATCCGCTGGTCGATCAGATCGTCGACGGCATCCGCCGGCAGATCGACGAGCGCTGCCTACGTCCGGGGACCAAGCTTCCGTCCATCCGTAAATTCGCCGAAGCCTATGGCGTGAGCCGCTTCACGGTCGTCGAGGCCTACGATCGGCTGGTCGCGTTGGGGCACTTGGAGGCGCGGCGCGGCGCAGGCTTTTTCACCACATCGGTCCGCGATGCGCCGGCTCGACCCGCAGGCAACGAAGGCGGCAAGCGCAACGAGGAATTGGTCTGGCTGCTCCGCCGCACCCTCGACGCACGCGAAGATACCGTGCTCGCCGGCGGGCCCTGGCTGCCCAATGCCTGGATGGACGAGATGGGCATCCGCCAGAGTCTCGGCGCGCTCGCCCGCAAGAACGGCACGCATCTGCTCGAATACGGCGATCCGTTCGGCTATCTGCCGCTGCGCGAGCATCTCGCGCTGACGCTATCCGAGCTCGGCATTGCCGCGCGCGCATCGCAGATCGTCCTGACGCACGGCACCAGTCAGGCGCTCGACCTCGTCATGCGCCATTTCGTCAAGCCTGGCGACGCGGTGCTCGTCGACGACCCCGGATACTACAATCTGTTCGGCAATCTGCGGCTCCACGGCGCCCGGCTGTTGGGCGTTCCGCGCAATCCCGACGGACCCGATATCGCCGCGCTCGAAGAATTCGCCAAGGAGCACCAGCCGCGCATCTACTTCACGCAATCGGTGATGCAAAATCCGACCGGCACCGACATGAGCCCGCACGTCGCGTTTCGAGTGCTGCAGCTCGCGGAAAAATTCGATTTTACGGTGGTCGAAGACGACATCTTTTGCGACCTGCAGACCCGCAAGACGCCGCGCCTCGCCGCGCTCGACCAACTCAACCGCGTGATTTACGCCCGCAGCTTCTCGAAGACCTTATCCGGCAGTCTGCGCGTCGGCTTTCTGGCGGCGCGCCAGCCGCTCGCCGAAGACCTCGCAGACGTGAAGATGCTGACCAGCATCACCAGCTCGCAATTCGCCGAGCGGCTCGTCTACATGATGCTGGTCGACGGGCATTATCGGAAATTTCTCGCGCGCCTGCACCAAAGTTTGCACGAGGCACGCGTCAACGTGGCACACGCGTTCGAGCGCATCGGCATGCGGCTGTTCGTGGAGCCCGATGCGGGCATGTTCCTGTGGGCCCGGTTTCCCAATGTTGACGACGCACTGACGCTGACGGACAGCGCGACCAAGAGCGGCATCATGCTGGCGCCGGGGGTGGTGTTTCGGCCGCATCTGCAGCCCTCACCGTGGATGCGCTTCAATGTCACCACCTGCGACAACCCGCGGGTGCTGCGCTGGCTGGAGCAGGTGGCGCAGGGAGGCAGTCCTCGGCAGGCGGCGGAATAATCCTCGTCGGCGCGCGACCCAACGAATCGCGAGCTTGGGATCTTCCTTATTCGATCACCTCGTCGGCGAGCGCGAGAAGGGTGGGCGGAAAGGTAACGCCGAGCGTCTTGGCGGTCTTGAGGTTGATGACCATTTCGAATTTCGCCGCCTGCGCGACCGGCAGGTCGGCCGGTCTTTCGCCCTTGAGGATGCGGCTCACATAGGTTGCAGCCTGGTGCCATGCACTCACGCTGTCCGTTCCGTAGCTCATCAGGCCGCCGCTGTAGGCGAATTGCCGGTCGTAATAGATCGTGGGTACGCCGTTTCGTGCCGCCAGCGCCGCAAGTTGCGCACGACGGATGAAAAAGAGCGGATCGGTGCTGACAACTAATGCGCCGCTCCTCTGTAAGGCGGGCGTCGCGAAGGCTGCCTCGATCTCGGAATCGGTGCGGGCAGGCAGAATTTGCAGCTGTACCCCGACAGCCGTCGCGTGAACGTCCCTCGATATCTCTCCCGCGCTGGGATTGGTCGGATTGACCAGCACGCCGATGACGGCGGCTTGTGGCACCAGCTCGCGCAGCAGCCCGATCCGCTTTTCCGTAATCTCTGCATTCAAGGTGCTGATTCCGGTGGCGTTGCCGCCCGGCCGGCTAAGGCTGGCCACGAGACCCATCGCAACTGGGTCGCTGCCGACTTGAAAGACGATGGGAATCATATTGGTTGCAGCTTTGGCTGCGAGCGCCGCCTGGCTTGCGGAAAGCGTCGCGATCACCGCCACCTGTCGGCGCACCAAATCGGCTGCCAATTCCGGCAGCCTCTCAGTCTGCCCCTCCGCCCAACGAAATTCGATTTCCACGTTCTGGCCCTCGACGAAGCCCGTTTCGCGCAGGCCTTTGCGGAAACCCGCGAGACGATCGGCGTTCTGCGCCGGCGCGCCCCCATGCAGAAATCCGATCACCGGGGTTTGCGGCTGCTGCGCGCGCGGCGAAAGGCCATGCGACCGCCGCGCCGCCGAGGAACGCGATGAATTCGCGGCGTCTCACTCGACCACCTCGTCGGCGCGGGCGACGAGCGTTGGCGGCAGCGTGAGGCCGAGCGCCTGCGCGGTTTTGAGGTTGATGACCAGCTCGAAATGCGTGGGCAATTCGAGCGGCAAGTCCGCCGGCCGCGCGCCGCGCAAGATGCGCGCGACGAGACCCGCCGCGGTTTCCCCGATCGCGCTCTGCTTGGGACCGTACGACATCAGGCCGCCGTCGCGCACGAGCACAGCGGTTTCGAAGATCGTCGGTAGGCGATTCGTGCTCGCAAACTCCAGGATACGCTTGCGGTTGAGGATGGTCAGCGCATCGGACACCATCAGGATGGCGTCGGGGCGCTCACGCGTCATCTCGGCGAAGGCATGCTCGAAATCGTCGGGCTCGCGCACGCCCAGCGTCTGGACTTTGACGCCGAGGACGCGGGCCGCGTCCTCGGCGGAGCGGTAACGCAGCGTCATGCCAAGATCCGCTGCATTCCACAACATGGCGACGCGCGTGAGCCCCGGCAGCGCGTCGCGCAGGATTTCAAGTCGTTTGGCGCTGAGCTCGGTCGACAGTTCCGTGACGCCGGTGATATTGCCGCCGGGCCGGGCGAGGCCGTCGACGAGGCCGGTCGCCACCGGATCGCCCGCGCCGGCGACGACGATCGGTATGTCTTTGGTCGAAGTCTTGGCGGCGAGCGCGGCGGGATAGCTGAAGGTGACGATGACATCCACGTTCTCGGCCTTGAGCTCGGCCACGAGACCCTCGAGCCGCTCGGGGTGCGCGTCGGCCGCTCGCTGCACGACGACGAGGTTCTGGCCATCGACGAAGCCGCGCGCGGCGAGAACGGAGAGAAGGGTCTTGCGGCGCTCGTCGAGCGGACCCACCGCGGGGCCGTTGGTGAGCAGCCCCAGGCGATAGATTCTGCCTTGTTGCTGTGCGCGCGCCGCGAACGGCGATACCGCGGCGGCGCCGGCGAAACCCAAGATGAACTGGCGACGCTTCATTCGATCACCCTCGTTGGCGCGCTGTAGGGTGGGCAAAATCGATGACCGGAGCCGTCCGCGTGGGCACGGCGCGCGCACGATTTTGCCCACGCGGATGGAGCGAACAGCGCGCCTTTGCCCACCCTACGCCGCACAGCTGCGCGCGCCCGGCCCGACGGCCTCGCGCGCGCAGTTCGCAGCAGTTTCAACCTAACGCAACGCGCGCGGCAGGTCTTTGGGGCGGACCTGAATCGTTCTGAATCGATGGGGCGAAGAGCCGCGGTGCAGACCGAGCCGCAAGGGGCAATTTCGGGAATTGGACACTGAGATCAAAGCGTTAACGTAGTGGCATGCGCTTCGGCGGATCGCCTGCGCTTCGGCGGGCGATCCTCCCCACAAGCGGGAGTCTTTCGTTTGCGTTGATTACACTCGCCGACTCTAGCTCTACGAGCCCGGCGGAGGGGAGACAGCATGCGCATCAAGATCGAGGCGACGTGGATCGTCGGCTATGAGCGAGGCCAGCATGCCCTCGTACGCGACGGCGCGCTCGTCTTCGAGGGCAACAGGATCCTCTACGTCGGCAAAGGATTTGAGGGCCGGGTCGATCAGGTCATCGATGCGAAGGGAAAGCTCGTTTGCCCCGGTTTCATCGACACCCACGTGCATTCCGGCCACCGCGCCTCGCACCGGCTGATCACCGATACCGGCCGGCCGATGTATTACGGCCAGCCGTTTCTCGAAATTTCCGTTCCCAAGGAAGGCAAGATCGTCAAAGGCGACCCGCGTTACCTCAAGCACGGCGATGCAGGATCGGCGGCCGCCTTCGAGCTCAATGCCGCGTTCACCGTGGCCGAACTCATCCGCAACGGGGTGACAACCTTTGTCGAGTACGGAAGCCAGCTCAGCGTGCAGGACGCGCTGCTCTCGGAGGTCACCCGGCTCGGCAGCCGCGCCTATCTCGCGCCCGGCTACGATTGCGGGCGCTGGGTGGCGGACGAGAGCGGTCGGCTGATCCGCGTGCGCAACGACGCGCTCGGCCGCGAGGGCCTCAAAACCGCGCTGGCCTGGATCGAGAAGAACGACGGCACGGGGAATGGCCGCGTCCGCGGCATTCTCGTGCCGCGCGAGGTCGAGACTTCCAGTATCGAGCTGCTGCAAGATACCGTGCGGGCCGCGGACGAACTCAAGCTACCGATGGCGACGCATGCCGCCTACAGCGTCATCGAGTTCTACGAGGTCGTCAAAGAGCACATGAGGACGCCGATCGAGCTGTTGGACGAGCTCGGCATGCTGCGCCCCACCCTCAATATCGGACACGGCAATTTCATCTCGGACAACCCGAACCTGAACTATTCCGTCCACCGCGATCTCGAGCTGATGGGCCGGGCCGGAGCGAGCGTGTCGCACTGCCCGATCAATATCGTTCGGCGCGCGCGCACGCTCGATCATTGGCAGCGCTACCAGGACGCAGGCGTCAACATGTGTCTCGGCTCGGATACCTATCCGCGCGATATGATCATGAACATGCGCACCGCGTCGTATCTCGGCAAAATCATGGGCCACACCTATTTCGCCGCGACCTCGGCGGACGTCTTTCGCGCCGCCACGCTGGGTGGGGCGATCTCGGTCGGCCGCGACGATATCGGCCGCCTCGCGCCCGGCGCGCTCGCCGACATCATCGTCATCGATCTATCGGGGCGAAATACGCTGCGCTACGGCCCCGTGCGCGACCCCGTCAAAAGCGTGGTCGAGTGCGGCGTCGGCGACGACGTCGACACCGTCATCGTCGACGGCAAGGTGGTGATGGAAGGCGGTGCCATTCCCGGCGTCGATTTCGCCAAGCTGCGCGCGCAAGCTCAGGCGGCGGCCGAGCAGATCTGGGACACGCTCGCGGACTGGGACCCGCTCGGCCGCACGCACGAGCAGGCCTGCCCCTGGTCTTATCCGACCGCGGAGTAGGGAGTGGCGGCGAGAGGGCTAACCGCCAGAAAGTCTGGGAAGTCGAGCAAGTGGCAAAGAACTTGCTTCTTCGGTTACGAGGCAGAAGGAGAATGCGATGAAGCATCTTGCAGGACTATTGTCGCTGGGCATCGCGTTGGCGCCGAGCATGCTGCGGGCGCAGGATGCATGGCCAGCTCGGCCCATCACGTTCGTCGTGCCCTACGGAGCCGGCGGGTATACGGACTTGGTTGCCCGGGTGACCGTGCGTTACGTCGAGAAGGCGTTGGGCAAGCCGGTGATCGTCGACAATCGCGCGGGCGCCGGCGGCATCGTGGGCACCCAGCTCGTCGCGAATGCGGCTGGCGACGGCTATACGTTCTGCGTCTGCAGCATCGGCGCCATCTCGATCGCGCCCTTCGATCCGAACCAGAAGGTGGGCTACGATCCGTTGCGGGACCTCGCGCCCGTCGGCCTCGTCAGCTCAATTGCGCAGGTGGTCATCGTCAAGAAGGACCTGCCGGTGAAGACGCTGGCTGAGTTCGTGTCCTATGCCAAGGCCAACCCCGGCAAGCTCAACTACGGCTCCAGCGGCGCCGGCGGCCTGACCCATTACTCGGTCGAGCTGTTCCAGGCTCGCACCGGGATCAAGGTGGTGCACATCCCATTCAAGAGCGGTGCGCCCTCGACCGCCGCGGTGGTCGCCGGCGAGGTCGATTTCGCTTTCGCCAACATGACCGAGGGTCTGCCGCAGGTCCAAGCCGGATCGGTGCGCGGCCTCGCCGTGACCTCGCTCGAACGCAGCCCCTACTTGCCTGACCTCCCCACTGTGGGTGAGGCAGTTCTTCCCGGTTTTGTGGTGGAGACGTGGAACGGCATCATGGCCCCGTCGAAGACCCCGGAGCCGATCATCCGCAAGTTGTCGGAGATCCTGCTCAAGATGGCCGACGATCCAGAGGTGAAGGAAATCATGCGCAGGGCCGGTGCCGACACGGTCAAGACCACGCCCGAGCAGTACCGTGCACAGATCGACCAGGAAATTGCGCAGTGGAAACCGTTCATCCAGGAAATTGCGAAGAAAAAATAGCCGCTGCTGAGCTTGTCCTGCGGAGGCTCGCCTTGCCCAGCCGGCGCGATCCGGAAGAGCATCGTCGAATGCCGCGTGAAGGCGGCATCCCTGGTCATATCCGATTGCCCAGTAACGCATGCGCGCATGTCATGCGCTACCCTCTGCCGTCCTGGGAGGTCACTTGCGGCCGTCGTACTCAGCAAACGGCGTCGATCACATGTGCTCTGATGCGGCCCTCGATAGGACCGCTTCCAAATCGGCTCGCCAGGGCTTGAGCCGCCTCTTTCGTGGCATCTTCCAGGCGCGAAGCATCACGGGTCTCAATTTCGTTCCTCAGCGGAGTTCCTTGACAGTAGGCAATCGCAGGATCCCGCGGCGAGGAAGCGCTGCTCGTGTCATCCACTGTCTCAACCGAAATGTCCATGAACCCTGCGGCCGTCAGTTCCTTACGGATCATTTCCACGTCGTAATAGCCATGCGGGATGCGGGCCATGAAGCGAGGCGGATCTTGCGGAAAGAGCGTCGCCAGTGCTTCGGTTACGACATCGGCAAATTCGTTCTCGGAGATTCGGTCCCACACATTGAAAAAGAAATGGCCGCCCCGTTTCAGGACGCGGCGCGCCTCCCGATATCCCTGAACCTTGTCGGGAAAAAACATCGCGCCGAACTGGCACGCCACGACATCAAACGTTTGATCCTCGAACGGCAGAGCGAGCGCATCGGCCTGTCGCCACTTGATCCGACCATCGTGAGACTGCCTTTCCGACGCACGATCGAGCATCGGCTGATTGAGGTCGGTTGCCATGATGCGCGCTTGCGCGGGAAGTCGCGCTGCGATCGCTCGTGTCAGGACACCCGTCCCGGCGGCCGTCTCCAATACATCCTGCGGTTCAACCACGGCCACTCGCCCGGCGAGGTCGCGCGCATACGATTCGAAGATGAGGGGAACGAGGAGCCGGTCATAGATTTCGGGGATCGATCCCGCGAACAGCTTGTCGGTCGCCGCCATCACGCTGCTCCGTCAAATGTGAAGCCGCCGCGGACTATCCGACTCGATTCAGACGTCCTCCGGCAGCGGCTTTCCTTTCGTTTCCGGCAGGAACGGCGCGGCGACGAATCCCAGGACGTAGATGCCGGACAAGATCATCGCCGCCTTCCCATAGCCGCCGAATTGCAGGATCAGCGTACCCGCGAACAGCGGGCCGAGGAACGCAATAAAGCGCGGCGCATTGAAGACGAATGCGATACCGGTGCCGCGCGAGCGCGTCGGAAACAGCTCTGGCAGCCACACCGGCATCCACGAATATTGCCCCAACGTGAAGAACGCGTTGATGCCGGCGAAAAGCAACAGGAGACTGAGGTCCTCCGTCCACAGATACAGGACCGGCGTCATGAGAAGGGCCATGGCGAAGTAGATCATGGCGGTCGGCCGGCGCCCGATCCAGTCGGCGAGGAAGCCGAGGCAGATATAGCCGAGCACGCCGCCGAAATTGTAGGCCATCCCGGCATAGGCGGCCCATTGCTGCGGCGGCAGGTTGGCCTTCGCCGCGAGCGAGGCGGCGTAGGGCGGCAACCACGACGAGATGCCCCACCAGGCGAGCGTGGTGGTGAGCGACAGCAACAGCGCGATGATGGTGCGCCGGCGGGTCTCCGGGCTGGCGAACAAGTCCGCGGCGGTGAAGCGCGTGAGCGCGTGATCCTCGGCACCCAGCACCGTTCCGCTACGCTGGCGCTCGCGCGCCGCTTTGCGTCGCTCGTTGATCTGTTCCCACTTGTTCGATTCCGGGATCGAGGTGCGAATCCATAACGTCAGCACCGCCGGTAAAATCCCGATGAGGAACAAGTACCGCCAGGAATCCGGGCCGAGCATGCTGACGTAGAGCCACACGAAGGACGCGACGAAGTTGCCGATCCCGATGCCGCATTGCATGAGGCCGGCGCCGCGGCCGCGGGCATGGTCGGGCCACAGCTCGGCCATCATCGAGGAGCCGGTGGCCCATTCCGAACCGATGGCGATGCCGACGAGGAAGCGCAGAATCGCGAACGATATCCAATCGAACGACAGCGCAGTGAGCCCGGTGGTGATCGAATAGGCGAGGATCGCGAGAATCATCGTGCGCTTGCGCCCGATGTAGTCGGCAAGGACGCCGCCGATGATGCCGCCGATCCCCCAGCCGAGGAGCGTGATGGCGACGACCGTGCCGATATAGGCGGGGATCTGCGGATACTGCGACGGTTCGAGCAACGCGCGCATGGCCGGGCCGACCGTCAAGAACAGCGCGTACAATTCGAAGCCGTCGAACAGCCAGCCGAGATTGGCGGCGAGCAGGATATTCCACTGGTGGCGGCTGAGGCCGCGGTACCACGGTTGCGAGGTGGCGACGGTGTCGGTCATGGCTTTCCCCTCCCTTGCGGATCAGCCGGCCTTCCGAGGTGGTGGTGCCGCTGCCGCGCAGCCGGTGTTCGGCTTTTATTTTCCCTGCCGGAGCGCAGGTGCTGTGACGAGCTCGATATTACTAGTTCGATCGGGGCAGCCAAGCCTGGATACTGCGTCAGTTTGCTTGCTCCGCTCGTCCGCCTCCACTCGTAGCCTGAATGGAGCGAAGCGACATCCGGGAGCTTTTCCCGAAGCTAGGCTCGGGAGCGGCGGAATGCAGCCGGCAAGGCCAGCACCGGACACGGCGCGTGGCGGATGACGCGCTCGGTCGTGCTGCCGCGCAGCGCATCGAGAACGCCGTGATGTCCCGCGGTCGGCATGGCGATGACGTCGGCGTCGAATTCGATGGCAGCATCCACGATCGACTGCACCACATCGCCGGAGCGAAGGATGACCGGCGGCAAGGCGGGCGCGTTCGACGACACGGGATGGACCGGCGGCGGCGCCTCGCCGACGTGAAGGAGATCGACCGCGATATGCGCACCGGTCAGAAGTTGGCCGAAGCGCTGAATGATGTCGACCGTTCGGTCTGCCGGCGGCGAGAAGTCAACCGGGACCAATGCGCGGCGCAGCTTGACATCGCCGCTCACCTGATCGACGAAACCGCGGGCACCCGGCGCAATGAACAGCGTCGGGATCGCCGAGCGGCGGAAAACGGCCTCCGCCACCGAGCCCTGCAGCCAGTGCGAGACGCCGTCCCGTCCGTGGGTCGCGATCACGACGAGTTCGCTGCCATCCTCACTCAGAAAATCGACGATGGCTCGCGTCGGCTCCTGCAATTTGAGGCGAATGTTGTCGACCTCGATTCCGAGCTTTCCCGCGACGACCCAGGGCGGATCGTCCACAGCCGACAGCCCCCATTGCACAAGCAAGTCTCGCGCGTGCGGGAACGCCAATGCTTCGGCGGCGTCGTATTGGGACACGTGAAGGAGGTGCAGTTTGCTTCTTCCCGCCAAGGCGATGCGCAAGGCGTGGGCGAACGCGGCCGCGCTCAGATCGGAAAAATCGGTCGGGTGCACGATCGAACGGATGGCGGTCATTGCAAGTGCTCATACTAGGACGCGGGTTCACAAATCAATGCTGCAGGTTTGCGGGAGAGCGCCTTGTAAAGCTCCGTCCCCGCGAAAGCGGGGGAGCCTCCTGGATCCTGCTTACGAGGGAATGAGCGGGATCTAAATCCCGTCCCTTGCCTTCGCGTGCAATCGAGGAGAGAACTGGCACATGCACAATAGGCGTGTGCCGGCTTCCATCCGGACGTTTCTCCTGCTCGTGCACGGCAGAGCGGCTGTTGCGCGCCTTTGCGTGCTCTGCGCAATGCTGGCCTATCCCAGTGTGACACTCGCGCAGGGCACCCCGGTCGGCATGCAGCAGCTCGAATTCATCGATGCGCAGGAAGGCGGCCGGCATCTGGCGCTGACTATGTTCTACCCCGCCGCACTCCGCGACCGCTCCGCCGCTCGTTTCGTCATGCCGTTCTTCGCCAACCTCAATCTTTACAAGGACGCGGAGGCGGCATTCGACGGCACGAAGCGTCCGCTCGTCATGTTCTCGCACGGGCGCGGCAGCAACGGCCTCTACTATGCCTGGTTCGCCGAGGCCCTCGCGTCGCGCGGCTACATGGTGGCCGCGCTCAATCACTACCGCGCCAACACCTACGACTCGACGATCGCCTATCTCGCGAACAAGCTGTGGCAACGTCCACGCGACGTCAGCCTCACCATCAGTTTCCTCCTGAACGATCCGTTCTGGGGCAAGGTGATCGACGCAAGCCGGATCGGCGTGGCCGGCCATTCGCAAGGCGGCTTTACCGCGCTATGGGTGGGCGGCGCGAGGATCAATCCCGAAAAGTATCTCGCCTTCCAACGCGGCTGGCGCAATAATCAGATGCTACCGGAATATCTGCGCAACGAGTTGCCGCTCGATGCCGGCCCCGCGCTCGACGTGCACGACAAACGCGTCAAGGCCGTCTTTGCGATGGCCCCCGGCATCGTGCAGGCCTTCGGCATGGATGCGGCGGGACTGCAGCAGCTCCAAGTGCCGACCTACATCGCGGTCGGCGCGGGCGATACCCAGGCGCCGCCGAAGGACAATGCCGAGTTCGCTGCCCGGCACGTCCCGCGCGCCGAGCTTTACGTGATTCCGGGCCGGGTCGATCACGACATCTTCGTCAACGAGTGCAACGAGGATGGGAAAAATGAATTCCCGCAGGCCTGCATCGACGCTCCCGGTGTCGATCGCGGCCGCATCCATGCATTGATCGCAGAAGCGGCGTTGAGATTCTTTGATGCCAGCCTCAATGTTACTCGCAGCCAGTGATCTCTTCTCTGTCTCGAAGTTTATGTCTTGGACTTGGCGGAGAGCCGCTCATCGAGGCGGCGCAGGTCGACGACCATGCGCTCATGCGTGCCGCGGCCGATCTTCTCGTTCTCGTCGCGCGCCTTGACATTGAAAAAGACGCGGCGGCCGTCGATGCGGGTGACCTCGGCTTCGGCGGTCACCTCGTGCCCGACCGGCGTCGCCGCGAGATGGCGCACGTCGATGGCGGTGCCGACCGCGCTCTCGCCGGGATCGAGATAGCCGCGGATGGCGTTGAGCGCGGCATTCTCCATCGCCATGATCATCATCGGGGTGGCGAACACGGGAGGGAGCATCGCGTCCTTGAATTGATTCGCGAGATGCGCGGGCGTCACGCGCAGCGCAAACGTTCCCTTTGCTCCCAGTGGAATCGGGCGCATGTGCCATCATAATTCCTTTGGCGGGGAGGATCAGCCCGATCCTCGATTCTTTCGCGCCGCGTGGATCTGCTGCGGCTTGGCACGCAATAGCTAAGCGCAGTGGGTCGATGACTTGAGCGCGAGCAACACGCTAGACCTGCTCCCTCTCCCGCTTGCGGGGGAGAGTTGGGGAGGGGGTGGCTTGATATGCTCTGCGTGCCCCCTCCCTGTCCCTCCCCCGCAAGCGGGAGAGGGGACGATGTGGCACTGTCCGTGGTGAAGCCGAGCGATAATGATCACGCTGACGCCAATCCCCGACATTCCCCTGGTCCGGCCAGGCGACGACCTGGCCGCGCTCATCATCGCTGCCTGCGAGCGGAACGCCCTTGCGCCTGCGCACGGCGACATCCTGGTGGTGGCACAGAAAATCGTGTCCAAGGCGGAAGGGCGCTACGTCGATCTCGCAAAGATTCAGCCCTCGCCGCGCGCGGCTGCGCTCGCCACCGAGGTGGAGAAAGACCCGCGTCTGGTCGAAGTCATCCTCGCGGAATCCCGACGCGTGGTGCGCCAGAGCCCAGGCGTCTTGATCGTCGAACATCGGCTCGGCTTCATCATGGCGAATGCGGGGGTCGACCGCTCCAATATCGACCCTGACATCGCCGCCGAGCCCGTGCTGTTGCTACCGAGCGATCCGGATGCCTCGGCGGAGCGATTGCACAAGCGGCTCGCTGCGCATTTTCGCAAGCGGCTCGGCGTTGTCATTACCGACAGTTGGGGGCGTGCGTGGCGACGCGGCACGGTGGGCGTCGCGCTCGGGGTTGCGGGACTGCCCGCGCTCATAGACATGCGCGGGCGACCGGACCTGTTCGGACACGCGCTGCGCGTGACCCAAACCGGATTTGCCGACGAGATCGCCAGCGCCGCATCGCTCGTGATGGGGCAAGCGGACGAACGAAGACCGATGGTGCTGGTGCGGGGTGTGTCGTGGTCAGGGTCCCCCTTGCCGGGCGCCGCCCTGATCCGGCCGGCCGAAGAGGACCTGTTCCGATGAGCGCCGCCGCAAATCGCAATCTCGTCGTCGCGCTGTGCGGCGGCATCGGGGGTGCCAAGCTCGCGCTGGGGCTGAGCGCGGCCCTCATGGTAGTCGCCAATACCGGCGACGACTTCGAGCATTTCGGGCTCGCCATCTCGCCCGACCTCGACACCGTCATGTACACGCTGGCCGGCCTCGACGATCCGCAACGCGGCTGGGGCCGACGCAATGAGACCTGGACCTTCATGGCCGCGCTCGAAGCGCTCGGCGGCGAAACCTGGTTTGCGCTCGGCGATGGCGACCTCGCGACCCATGTGGAGCGCACGCGACGGCTTAGGGCTGGCGAAGCCTTATCCACCGTCACCGCCGATTTCTGCCGGCGCTTGGGAATTGCCGCGCGGCTCGTGCCGATGACCGACGACATCGTGCGCACGCGGCTGCGCACCGACGAGGGCTGGCTCGACTTCCAGGATTATTTCGTGCGGCGGCGCTGCGCCCCCCGAGTTCTGGAAGTGATTTATGATGGCGCCGCCACCGCACACGCGCATCCCGGCCTGCTGGCCGCGCTCGGTGATCCCCGGCTGCGCGCCGTCGTGATCTGTCCGTCCAATCCGTTTCTGAGCATCGAGCCGATCCTCGCCGTCCCCGATTTACGCGAGGCGATTGCCCGCGCCGCCGCGCCGGTCGTGGCGGTGTCGCCGATCATCGGCGGCCGCGCGGTCAAAGGACCGACCGCCAAAATGATGTCCGAGCTGGGGCTCGAGGTGAGCGCGGCGGCGGTGGCGCGGCGCTACCGGGACTTGCTCGATGCCTATGTGCTCGATGGCGCCGATGCCGCCGAGGCGGAGAAGCTCGGCATCCCAGTAACTCTCGCGCATACGCTGATGACGACGCTTGCCGATCGCGAAAACTTTGCGCAGCACGTGCTCGCCAGCGCCGACGCTTTGGCAAAGGCGACGGCATGAACGCTCGCCGCAACGTCTATGCCGTGGTCCCGATCAAGGCGACGAGCGACGCCAAGCGACGTCTCGCCCCGGTGCTCGACACGACGCGGCGGCAAGAGCTGGCATTGGCCATGTTCGAGGACGTGCTGGCGACGCTCGCGCGCGTGCGCGAGCTCGCGGGCGTTATCGTGGTGACGGCCGATCCCGCGGCGGGGGCGATCGCATCGCGATACGGTGCGCGTATTTCAAGTGATGGGGCGCGCGAGGGGCACACCGGCGCGGTCGCGGCCGCGGCCCGGCAGCTCGCGGCGGACGACATGCTCACGGTCCCGGGCGACATTCCGCTCGTGGAGGCGGATGACGTCCGCAAGCTCCTCGAGGCCCATGGCAATGCAACGTGCCGCGACACGCGCGCCTTCATCATCGTGCCGGCGCGCGATGAGCGCGGTTCGAATGCGATTGTCTGCTCGCCGGCCGCCGCCGTGCCGCTCACCTTCGGCGCCGACAGCTTCTGGCCCCATCTCGCCGCGGCCAAGCGCTGCGGCATCGACCCCACTGTGCTGCGCCTGCCGCGTATCGCGCTCGACATCGACACGCCCGACGACCTGGCGCTGTTCCTCGCCACGCCCTCGCACACGCGCGCGCGGGCGCTGCTCGAGCAAGTCTATCCGTCGTCATTCCCGGGCGCGCCGACGGCGCGATCCCGGAATCCATAATCACGGACCGTGGTTATGGTTTCCCGCGCTGCGCTCGGGCCCCGGAATGACGGCACGCGAAGCGGACCTTAGTCCGCCGCGACGCCGCCGGACACGTTCGGCCGCGCAAACGCCGCCTCCATCTCCCGGCGCACCTTCACGGCAAGACTGTTTTCGTCATAGTCGACGTCGCTCCAGCACAAACATTGGCCCTCGGCGATGTCGCGTTTTAGCTTGATGTCGTGGGCAAGGCCGAGCGGCAGCAAGCCGTTGGCAAGCGAGCGCGCCGCCGGAACCTGCTTGCCCCAGACGCAGAATCCGCCTTCGCCGTCGAGCACCTCGCCGGCCTTGAGCGCGCGTTTGGCCGTCGCGGCGACGTCGGAGCGGAAGCCGGTCGGCGCACCGGTCGGCTCCTTGCGCAGCGCGGCGCTGGCCACCGACACGCCGAGCTCGAGCCCGATCATGTGAATCGGCCGGTAGAGCGCGGCGTAGCGTCCGCTCTTGTCCGGCAGCATCGCATATTCCTTGAAACAGCGCCGCGCATAATCGCTTTCGCCCTCGAACACGACATAGGTGCCGAGCGCGAGATGATGCGGCACGTCGCGGCCGTCGCGATAGACCGATGAAGTCACTTCGGTGACGCCGGCCTTCTCGAGTCTGCCGCCGGCCGCCCTCGGCTTGCATATGTCGGCAAGCTCGAAGCGTGTCGCCGGCGGGAAACTCAATCCCTCGCTCTGCGGCACGAGTCCGGTGGCATTGCAGACCGCGGTCATCTCGATGCCCGATTTGGTCCCATCGACGAAGCTGTTGAACATTTTCGGATTGATCGACGTGCGGTCCGCAATCGAGAGATATTTATCGAGAATGTTCCACACCGTGTCGGGGGTGGAACGGTGATAGTGCGGCTCGTAGCGCGTGCCCTTGCCGGCGGCGACCACCGTGAAGCCGCAGGCGCGCGCCCAGTCGACGTGCTCGCAAATGAGCGCAGGCTGGTCGCCCCACGCCAGGCTATAGACCACGCCGGCGGTCGTCGCTCTGCGCGCAAGCAGCGGACCGGCAAGT
>Ga0209239_1001172_pt1 | contig 15480 bp, 17 predicted proteins | sample GraSoi013_2_20cm_FD_185824 | JGI IMG/M metagenome (GOLD analysis project Ga0209239, IMG submission 185824) | Grasslands soil microbial communities from the Angelo Coastal Reserve, California, USA - Sample 10_02_2013_2_20cm (SPAdes) (version 2) | ecosystem: Environmental > Terrestrial > Soil >...
TTCGATTGTGCAGTTCTCTCCTATGTACGATGGTTGACTAATCATCGCCATCGGCATACTAGGTTCCACACTCGTCGTCCCTCGGAATTCGACCCGCTGTAATAGTTGCCTGTTAGCGATTATGTAATCTGGAATCTTCCCGATATCATACCAGAACCCAGTATGTTTCCAGCCTCTCATTTTCCCTTGGCTTGCGAGTATCGGAAAGATTTCCCGCTCTAGGCTTACTGGACGTCCGTGAGGGATCATTGCAATCACTTTAGGGGTTAACGCGTAGACTCCCGCATTTATCCAGCCAGGACCACGATTAGTCTCGGATTTCTCTTCAAATCCGATAATGCGGTCATTCGCATCAAGAGTCGCCAACCCAAACGGCCGCGGATCCTCCGCGGAAACCAGAGCAATTGTTGCTTCTGCCCCGGATCGAGCATGCACCGTTATGAGTCCTCGAAGATCAATGTCACTGATTACATCCCCGTTTGCAACGATCAACGGCTCATCTTTGTCCAGCAAAGGCCGTGCAAGGTTTATGGGTCCACCTGTTCCGAGAGGGGTCTCCTCGACCGACAATACGGTCTTGGTGTCAAGCCTCCTCCGGCTGACGTCAACTCTCAACTTGTCCGACAGATGATTAACTGCAAGTATCACCTCGGTAACGCCTCCCCGACCAAACCATGCGGCCATGCGATCCACAAGCGGTACGCCGACAAGCGGAAAGAGTAGCTTCGGCTTAGAACAGCTCAGTGGTCTAAGTCTCGTCGCATATCCTCCAGCAAGAATGAGACCCTTCAAACACGTCGACTCCGATTGTCAGCGGAAAGTGCGCGGCCCAAAGTAATGTTATAGCCTTTATTGGGCGTCTCCTTGACGGGACCCCCAGATCTACTTGCAACTCGAAGGGACTGGATTGTTGAAACGGGCCAATGGAAGAAAACGCGAACGTAAGGGTTTGGAGGCAATCTTTACCTCTCACAAGAAAGGAATGAAGATCGAAATTCTCACTGGCGCTGGAGGTATCATAACCGGCCTGTTTCTTTCCGTCTTCGCATTATTACGAGTGGATGCTCCGCAAGCCCTTGGACCGTGGGGAGACACCATCTATTCAGCTCTCACCCTTGGATCACTTGGAGCACTTCTGTTGATATGTGGAGGTGGCACGATCACCTTCGCAGTTCTACATCGCGAAACCAAGCTACGGAACACATTCGCCTCCCCTTCTACTGATGTTGACTCGTTAGGATTTGCTAAAGATCACGACACGACACAACGAATGTTCGGCCCAGGTTCAAGAATTGGCGTGGTAGCCCTTATCCAGAGCGTTGTGCTAGTCGCACTCTACTCGGGTTTCGTGCAAGAGTTCGAATCGAACTTGACCATGCAATCTTGGATCAGGTCGAATTTTCCAATTGGACAGTCTCTTCTGAACTGGGAGGGGGTCCTGATCCTCTCAGTCTCACTTGCTCTCTTATTGCTTCAGTTTCTACCTGGGCGGTTCCTCTCGGAGTAAGAGAATCCTTGCCAGTCCAAATCCGAGTTACCCAACGCGTTCGGATTAGGCCGCCACCGGTTGCCCCATGAGTTGAGTTGATTCTAAGAGATCTTGTTACCGCAGTTCTTGCAGAACTTTGCCTCAATAGGATTCATTGTTCGACAGGTCGGACAATCCGTTGACTCTAGGAGTGAACCGCATTTGATGCAATGTTTGGCCCCTTGCAGAAGTTGGGCCCCGCACTTTCCGCACAACCGGGCCCCTTGTATCGTATCGCTTGGCCTCGCGGGGGCAAGGGCGCTCGGAGAGAACACGTCGGAAAGAATCACAACATCTCCGACAGTCGCGATCTCGTCATGTGAGACTTCAAACTCTCTAGACAAGTCTCTATCATCGAGCAGAGTCTTGAACTGCTCCTTGTCCACTGAAAGCAGCAGAGATTTGATATCGCCGGAGTCAGTTGGAATGGCCTTCCGGACCCTCCCTACCAGTATTCCATGCGAATCGACGACTTGGAGGCCGCTCAGGGACTCTAGTCGGGCGTGAGCGTCCTTTATGAACGGCGCTTGGGGGGTGTGGTCAACGTATTTTTCGCATCCGTAGCAGTACCACCTTTTCTCATGGGATTTCGTTCGGACGAATGTCAGGGATTGATTGCATTCTGGACATCGGGCCTTAGGCTCCTCTTCAAACATGCTATCCACGCTAAGTTTCAACGGGGAGGGGTTTTCCGTCCTTACTTGCTCTCCCTTCTCAGTTAATATCTTCGCATCTCCTCTGGGACACTGGTCTCAGCATCAACGGGTGAAATCGAATGGAGTTGACTATTCTGGACGAGAGGCATTGATTTCTTTTAGTCAATAGTGGTGACAAGACGAGTCTGGACGAGCCAGATATGCGTTCAAGACATTTCTACTTTATCTACATAAATCAGGAAGAAACCCTGTTAAAAAAAATGCCTATGAAACTGTATATTTGACCCATGGACGTGTTAGAGTCTTCGGGAACGCAACGGATTTTGAGTACGGACTCGCTGATTTTTTGCCGAAGATTTTTTCATCAAACCCATCTGAAGGTCTCCTCATTCTTAGAAGTCGCACGGAGAATAGTTTGGAATAGTGCAATTGGTCCTTCACCTGGTCTAGATCGGGTCTAGACTGACGACAAACCAAGCCTCAGCATTCTCACCTTGCAACATTACTGGGTTCTTTCGCATTCATGACTCTATCGGGGATCCTCTCAGAGTAGGCTCGACCGGAGTAGGAGTCGCGCTTGATATCGGAGTGACAACAAATGTCAGTCTTCGAAGGACGCGACACACACGCATTGTAGCTGAATTCAATGGTGATAAATTGAGTAGCAAAGCGGTTTCGAGTGAAGTTGCTAGAAGATACCTCGAGCTTGATGGCGGGTCATGGCAAACCGAGATCTCTCACGTGAGCGGGGTCCCCTCAGGCCTAGGATATGGTACGAGCGGCGCTGGGGCACTCAGCTTATCCCTCGCCTTGAACGAGGCGATGGGATTGTCCCTCTCGATGCCCGAAGCCGCCCAGATCGCTCACATGTGCGAAGTTGAGTGCAAGACAGGCCTGGGGACGGTCGCATCCGTCTTCTCCGGAGGGCTCACGGTTAGAACCGCGCCGGGGGCTCCGGAGATTGGACACGTAATGAAGCTAAGTCTTCCATCCTCCTCAATCATCGTATCGGCCAGCTTTGGCCCTGTTTCGACCCAACGAGTCCTTGCAGACCATCCCCTTAGGGAAACCATCAATACTTGTGGACGGGTCCTCATTCAGAAATTTCTTCAAGACGCTTCATACTCCAATTTCATGACCATATCTCGAAAATTCTCGAATTGCGTCGGACTAATGTCGTCTCGACTGAGACGAGCCATGAGCGCACTGGATTTGTCTGGTTTCACCTGCAGCATGATGATGCTGGGAGAGTCGTTGTTCTGCCTGGTCCCAGACGGAGATGTAGCGCGCATCGAGGCAATCTTCCGCAGTCAAGCATTAACCCCCATAATATCGACAATAGCTCGGTCAGGAGCGCATCTGATCTGAGTTTCTCCCCACGGCATCCTCGTTTCTTATCCCTCAAGACACGTGACTGTCTGGTCAAAGCCGCAGCAAGCGGGTTGGTAGCCCCTCAAGGGCTAATCGCGCACGGAAGGGGGGAGGCCTTTGACTATGTGATAGGTGAGAGGACGATGCCGGCTGCTTCTGTTGCAACCTTGGCCGCGGCAGCGCTTCTTCTAAAAGCAGAATGGCCAGTCATATCGGTCAACGGAAATGCAGCAGCACTTACCGGAAAGGAAATAGTCAGCTTGGCATCTATCGTCTCTGCCTCTATCGAGGTGAACCTGTTCCATCGGACGCTTGAGCGAGAGAAACTGATCGCTCGCCTTCTGAAAAGCTTCGGGGCAAAAGAGGTTCTGGGGGTGGGCTCTGCAGCGAGCAGGACCATCCGGGGCATTTCTAGTTCTAGGGCGAATGTGGATCCCAACGGAATTGGAAAGGCGGATGTAGTTTTGATTCCGCTAGAAGACGGAGATAGGGCTCAGGCGCTTGAGCATGATGGAAAAAGTGTCATCGCTATTGACCTAAACCCTCTGTCACGAACATCTCAAGTCGCTTCAGTAACAATTGTTGACAATGTTGTCAGAGCGATTCCCGCCCTGATAAGATCCTCGAGGAAAATGAAGGAACTCCCTAAAAGTCAACTTGAGAAATACATTTCGCGCTTCAATAACGAGAGAAATCTAGCGAACGCGGTTGAACAAATCGTTCAATATCTCCAAGGGTGGATGGAGAACTGAAACCCACCGACGACCCAGACAGGAGAAAGATGTCCGTGGCCTCGTTCATGGGGATGAAGGCCGAGAATCGTAAAATTGTCATGGTGACATCGTATGACTACCCTACCGCAGCGATTGCAGATGCGGTGGGGGTAGATTCAATTCTCGTGGGCGATTCCTACGGAATGGTCATCTTGGGCTATGAGAACACGATTCCAGTAACTGTAGAGGAGCTTTTACCAGTTTGCCGAGCCGTTAGGAGGGGCGCGACTCATCCTCTCTTAATTGGCGATATGCCATTCATGAGCTTTCAAGTCTCGCCAGAAGAAGCCGTTCGTACGGCAGGCAGATTCGTAAAGGAAGGCGGTGTAGAGGCGGTCAAGATCGAAGGAGGTAGCGAAGCTTCAAAGACTGTGCAATCCATCTCGCGCATAGGAATTCCCGTCCTGGGACATATCGGCGTCACTCCGCAGACAGCAACGTTGCATGGAGGGTATAGGATTCAGGGCAGAAACGCCGATTCCAGAGACAAGCTCGTCGCGGATGCCAAATCGCTCGAGGAAGCCGGGGTATTTGGAATTGTTCTGGAAATGATAACCGAAGAGGTCGCTAGAGTCATAACCGAGACTGTGTCCGTTCCAACGATCGGGATAGGGTCTGGGCGGTTTTGTGACGGGCAGGTGCTCGTGCTTCACGACATCATCGGATTGTATCCGAACTTCGCGCCAAAGTTTGCTAAGCGTTACACGGATGTTGCCGCGATGATCAGGCAAGCCCTTCAGAATTTTGCGGCTGACGTTCGAAACGGAGTATTCCCCGAGGAACAACATGTATTCAGGATGGAAGAAGACCGACGGGCAAAGCTAGATTCTAAGCGGAAGATCTGAACTCTTGCGGATCGCCGTAGTCGGCGCTGGAGCAATCGGGTGTCTTTTCGGAGGACGGCTACACAGGGCCGGACAGAGCGTTCTCCTAATTCATCATAGAAGAAGTGTCGTAGCTTCCATTGAGAAGAAGGGCGTTAGAATTCGGGAACCTTCTCGAAAGGTTGTCCGCGCGCGCATCAAAACACGGACGAGGCTGTCAAAATATGATAAGCCAGAACTCATATTGATAACGGTGAAAGCGTACGACACGGAAGGAGTCGCATCACTTCTAGAGGAGTCAGTCATAAGCAATGTGCCTGTGTTGAGTCTTCAGAACGGACTTGGGAACGTTGAGAAGTTAGCGCGCCGCTTAGGCTCAGATTCGATCGTTGCCGGTACCACCACCGAAGCCGCTTTGACAACTGGACCAGGTAGCGTGATTCATACCGGAAGCGGGATGACTTGGGTCGGAGAAATGAACAGTAAGCGCTCTGAACGATGCCTTGCAATCGAGAGGGCGTTTCGCGGAGCTGGCTTCTCTACAGTCATCAGCAACAATATCAGAGGAGTGCTCTGGGCTAAGGCCGTTGTGAATTCAGCAATCAACCCTATTTCGGCCATCGCTCATGTGAGGAATGGGGATATACTCAAGACAGCTGAACTCCGCGAGGTTGCATCCAAGGTAATCGATGAGGGTAGTGCCGTAGCCTACGCAAACGGGATTGTTCTCAAGCCCGCCCCGAAACCGCTGTTCGAAAGAGTCCTGACTATGACATCGAGGAACAAATCTTCGATGCTCCAAGATATTGAAGCTGGTCGAAGGACTGAGATTAGACAACTGAACGGTGCAATTGCCCGGCTAGGAAGTCTAGTCGGAGTGAGCGCACCTTTCAACTATCTACTGACAAACCTGGTGCTCTCTTTAGAACGGTCTCAAGGTAACTTTTGAATCAGCCCCCATCCGAGCCAATCCTGGTTTGGCAGATAAGATGCGCAAGCCAAGACTCAAGATGATAGCGGGATCAAGAACTCTTAAGTTAGAAATGATCCGAAAGGGGCGCTCCGTCACCTATTCTAAGCGGATGGGAGGGGCAGACCTCTGCAGTCCACTCTTCCCTTCATTCTGCGAATGAAGTTTGGACACGCAAAACACTGGACGAAGGATACGGTCTTGTTCAAGACAGGGCAAGCGACCGCTTCCTTTTTCATTCTAGCGATCTGTTTCCCTCCGGCCACACCCTTCAAATCCTGAACAAACTGCTTTGGAGTGACTGGCGGCTTCTCTGGCACAACGATTTCAACAACGTATTTCACAGGTGGAGGGTCTTCGCTCATCGACTTCCCCTCGAACGACACTGGACCATCTAATTATTTCTTTGTTACTGAGAGGGTCCAAAAGCACTCATTCAACGCGCAATTATTGGCATCCCTGATCCCATGGCCGTGCTTCGGGATCAATATCGTAGCTCATTGTCAGTCGATAGGCTCGGAACTAGTAGCGGAATCGATACAAGATTCAACACTTACACTCACCAACATCCAGAAGGTCGAAACAGTCATTTCCGAAACCTGAAAAATAGCGGCGGAAAACAAGAATTCTTATTCTCTCGCGACTAACTCTTATGCGCGCTAGGATCCCATTCGGCTCTTCAGCATGGAACTCTTAAACTCAATCGGTAACGCAACGCTCTGCGATAACAGTATTGCCAAGGCATACCGGTTGGCCTAGAACAGCGGTCGTTCTATCCGGCGGCGAGGGCATTCGGCTGAGACCCATAACGGCAGACTTGCCCAAAGGACTCGTCAAGGTAGGTGGAAAACCGCTGTTGCAATGGGTAGTGGAATGGCTCAAAGCAAATGGGATATCGAACATTGTGATGGGTGTCGCTTATCTGAAGGAGCAGATAATCGAGTTCTTTGGAGACGGAGCGCAGTTCGGTGTGAAGATCCAATATAGCATCCACACGGTGCGGGGAGGAACCGGGGAGGGCTTCAGGCTAGCCATAAGCCGTTACGTTGATGATCAGACATTCTTCGCTCTGAACGGCGACCAGATCACTGACCTCAAGCTCAAGACTATGCTCACGAAACATCGGAAGAGCGGTACGCTGTCGACTATTGCTGTTGTTCACCCGCGGCTTCCCTTCGGACTGATCAAGGTGGACCGGCGTGACTACTGTCGGGACTTCATAGAGAAACCACTGTTGAAGGACGTGAATATTTCCACTGGAATCTACGTGTTTGAGCGCGAGATCCTTGAACACCTTCCTCGAATCGGTGATGTTGAAAGAACAACCTTTCCTAAACTATCGGGGCTGGGTAAAGTGGGGGCGTTTAGGCACGGAGGATCGTTCATTACGATTAATTCCTTAAGGGAGCTGGAAGATGCGGAGAAGCAGTTAGGGAATCAAGCAGATTGAATGTTCTCGTCACAGGCATCACCGGATTCATCGGTTCAAGACTCGCCACGAGATTAGTGGAGCAGGGAGACGAGGTCTACGGGCTAGTCAGACATTCGTCGGAAAGAGAACTGAAGAGAATAGAACAAATCGTTCCCAAGATTCACCTAATCGAAGGTGACCTTGTGAGATTTCATTCTGTTCTCTCTGCGGTCGAGACATCCGATCCCAATATCGTTTTCCACCTCGGAGCGCTGACTCCTGTTCGTTTATCATTCGACGATCCTTATCCATACATAGGGATCAATTTTGATGGAACAGTGAACCTTGTCCATTCGATAGTTAAGCAGTCGCCGAATACAAGGCTGATCGCAGCTTCCACTGCAGAAGTATACGGCTGGCAACCCAGCGATCGAGCCATTCCTGAGAGTGCGCTCCTCAACCCAGCATCTCCTTACGCCGTGTCGAAGGCGGCCGCTGATCAGTATATCCAGATGGCGAATAGGATCTATCACCTTCGAGGATCTGTGATGAGACCGATCAACAGCTATGGCAGGGTCTGGGAGAGCGGCTTCTACACCGAGTATTTGATCTCAAAGATGTTGAGGGGAGAGACGTGCTATATCGGTGCGCCTGACTCGATTCGTGATTACATGTTCGCTGAGGATCATGTCGACGCTTACATGGACGTGGCCAAATCCGAGAGAGCAATCGGCGGGGTCTACAACGTGTCCCCGGGCAATCCGGTCACAAATGCAGAACTAGCCAAGAAGCTGTCTGGATTGACAGGGTTCAAGGGAAAGCTCGTCTTCGGATCGTATCCGCCTGGCTATCCGCAACGGCCTCAGAGTCAAGATCCACCGTATCTAGTTTTAGACAACACAAGAATTAGCAGAGAAGTTGGCTGGCACCCACGTCACTCCCTTGACGAAGGATTGGAGCAGGCTCTGAGGCTCTGGAATCGCAAGACGGCCTAAAAGTTCGAGATGCTGCAGGGGTCTTACTCATCTCACCGTTCCTTTTCCAACACGAGGAACCCAGCATAGCCACACTCGTCACACAGATATCGGATTGGAAGAATCCATCCCTCCAGAGGTGCCCGCGAACGTTTCACCGCCGCTCCGCATTGAGGGCATGAGAGTGGGCCCTGTCCACTCCTGCGGATGGAGCGAAGCACGTCGAGTAGAGCTGACAGCTCTCTCTCCCCCTAATGGAGCTCTATGCTAGCTTCCGGGAAGCCGTAGCCTACTAGAACCTTCTTGACCTTGTCCCGATGATCTCCCTGGAGGATAATAGAATTGTTCTTGGAAGTACCGCCGCAGGCGCAATATGTCTTCAATTTCGTGGCAAGATCTGGGAGGTTGACGCTTTTACCGTCAATGCCTTCGACAATGGTGGCTGGTTTGCCCCATTTGCGCATTTCCATTCTGACCTTTACCGTCTGCTGCTCCATGCTAATGGTGCCGCAAACGCACAGGTCTTTAGGCAGGCCGCAGGTCGAACAAACATCGGCCATTCTAGAGGCCTGAGACTCCTTTGTGGTCGTCCACGAGCAAAGTAGGACATTCTTGCATATTTAAGAGTGCCTTCAAATGCAGGGGATCAGATTCCTATCGAAAGGAAGAGCGCGAACCAGAATAACCAGGTTCCGAGGAGCATGAGAAGAATAGTTTGCTTTTCTTGCATTCTGAGATCTGATGAATGATTGTATCGTGAGGGCTAAAATCGCGCTTGTTACTAGCCTCGAGTTGCGCAAAGCACGAGTAATGGTCTAAGGTTGGGTATCATATAGTGGTGTCTATGGAATCCACGGAGTCCCGGAGATTGCCGCAGGCTTCCAGAGTTTGCTGAAAACTAGGAGGGGTTCGGTTCCAAGGTATAGTGATAAATATTCAAGACTAGCATAAAGGGGACTGCTTTAAAGTGGGAGAATGAGCGAACGCATCTCCGTTTCGATTGAGCTGGAGTTCTTCAACAAGTACCTGTTCAACGCGTTGAAAAGGAGTCTTTCAAATGCAACTCCAAAGAGGAAGCTGGACATCATTTACTACTACTCACGTGATCCTCGCGTCAAATTCTCCATAGCTCTCAACGGTTTCAGCAGCGGAGGCGCTAGCGTGCACCCGCAGTGGAGCACCGTCTTCAACAACGTTCAGAACATGCGGCAATATCTTCGCTGAGTGTCATTTCCTTAGGCTTGAAGTCCAAGGGAATCCTTTAGGCCCTTGTACCTATTTCGCACTGTGACCTCAGTTACATTTGCTATTTCAGCGATTTCCTTCTGAGTCTTCTTCTCATTCTCTAGAACGCAAGCGACGTACAGCGCGGCCGCGGCCAGACCCATCGGGTCTTTACCCGCGACCACCCCCTTCTTCCTCGCATCTTTCAAGACTCTGATCGCTGATTGTTGAGTCTGTATTGAAATTTCAGCCCTACTCGCGATCTTCGAAATGCACCTAATTGGATCTTCCACAGGCATCGCCATCTCGAGTTCTCGCAGAAGCAGCCTGTAGCATCTAGCTACATCCTTCTTCTTGATTCTACTTGCGGCAGCTACCTCCTTTAGGGTCCGAGGGGTTTCAGACGATCTGCAGGCAGCGTAGAGAGACGCCGCAGCAATGGCGGCGATTGATCTGCCGCGAACTAGTCCGTTATCCAAGGCTTTCCGGTACACCACGGCTGAACTCTCCTTCACATTGGCGGGCACGTGCAGCTTGTCTGTGAGGCGATCCAGTTCCGCCATGGCTTGCGCCAGATTTCTGTCAGACGATGAGTGTACTCGAGTACGGATTTGCCACTTGCGAAGCCGCAGCATCTCCATCCTTGTCTCCATCGGAAGCTGTCGGCCGAACGCGTCCCTATTGACCCGGTCTATGACCGTGGAGAGACCTTTGTCGTGAATAGAGAAGGAGGTGGGTATACCTACGCGTCCTCTCTCGTCCTTCTCCTCCTTTGTGAAGGCACGCCACTCTGGCCCGCGACTCATCAGATTCTGAGACAGCACGAGCCCACAGTCTTGACAGATAGTCTCCCCTTGATCGAAATCTTCAATGAGATTTACACTACCACATTCCGGGCAAACGTGAATTCTCGAAGGGTTTCTCCCAGGAATTGATGGCGTGGTCGTGAGGTTCGCTCTCCAGCTTTCCCGAGCCTCGGTTAGAGCGTCGAACCTGGTGTACTGTGTCGCACCCAAGGCTCACGTTAGGAAAGTGAAAGCGTGGGATGGCGTATTTAATATAAGCCTTTCGACAAGTATATAGGGAACCTCTGGTTCTCGGGGCGGAAACCCCTTATGAATATCCGGCTAGCGCCGAGCCCTCGTAGCCCGGTGGTGTAGTGGTCTAGCATAGCATGGACGTTAAGGGCCAGACATGCAAGCGTCCCTAGTGGGCTCTGGATCCCTTCCGAGATAGGGTAGGAGTCACCTGCTGACGGGAGTTCGAATCTCCCCCGGGCTACCCCCCATAGGGGGGTTCATCCTCGTCTTTTCTCAGTTGGTGGATTTTGCACGCACGAAACTCAAGCACCTGAGAATAAGCGTCGGCGTACCCTTCCTCCTGAGTGACGAGCAAAGAGTGCCATGCTGAGTGCAAAAAAGGCGATCAGTGCGATTTTCTGCCAGTCGGCGAATCCAACCCTCGATAATGTCTGCTGTAGCGTTGTTAGACTCTGCAGATTGAGGGACTCCGATAGTCTGGAGTAGATCCAAAGAAATGTCAGTCCTCCGATGAGCATTACACCGAAAGCGTATTTTCCAAGGTTTCCCGTTTTCAGGGGTTTGAATGTTCGGGCTGCCTTAGGATTCGAGGGTTGGAGGCGCTCTTCATCGGACTCAACTTCGAGTATCGTTTGCAATCCAAGGGTTCTTGTCTTTCCCTCCTCTTCCATTAGCTTTGCACGTCGGGTTAAGCTGTCAAGTATTTCGTCAGTCGTTGCGGCCCTGTGGCCTCGGCCGGGTCGCTTGCCTTTGAAGCCAAAACGGTATCTTGAGCGAGGAGGCCGGCTGGATGAGCTCATCGCCCTTCACATGCTCCATTCTCCTAGGTCGCATATGTGCGTTGGAGTACTATCTGAGGTCCGAACGAGGACGAAGTTGGAAGCTCTCCATGCGACAGTCAACGCGAACTGTTAGTTTGACGTGATCTTGGGGGAATTCAGAAAATTGGAGAGATTAGCCATAGGCAACTATGTTTTATTCCGAAATTTCTTAGACGGTGATGCTTGGATGGGTTTCGATCTGTCACAAGTGAAGTTTCGGTATCGGGCAGTCGCAGTAGGAGGCACATTCGACATTCTGCACATTGGTCACGAGAAATTGCTAGCTAAGGCGTTCGAGCTTGGGGAATTGGTCTTCGTGGGCATAACGGGAGATCGCCTGGTTTCCAGACTTAGAAAGAATCATCCAGTTAGGAGGTTCGCTGTAAGGCGACGAAATCTCCGGCGGTTGTTGAAAACGCGTGGCTGGCTTAAGCGAGCGAGAATCACTGAGCTGAGAGATTCTTTCGGACCCGCGACTAGAAGAAGACGACTCGAGGCTATCGTGGTCAGCGAAGAGACTCGACTGAACGGGTTAAGGGTGAACCAGTTACGTCGAAGCCGGGGCCTAAAGCCTCTTCGGCTCTATGTGGTCCGTATGGCTAGGGCTGATGATGGTAGGGTGCTCTCTGACACCAGAATACGACGGGGCGAGGTTAGTCCTGAAGGGAGATTGAAGGTCAGAATCCGTGCGAGGGCTCAGTAAATTCGTTTCACCTGGTCTATTGATGATTCAGGCTAATTGGTATCTCAGGCCGCTTTCGGTCGAGTATACGGTGAGCATCTGTTCGAGTTCACGGAGGAAGCCGCTGCTTAGATGCCATCTTGACTCTTTCTTCTCGATGAAACCAGCTCCTACAAGTCCATGGATCATGTTGTAGAACTGGCCTACGCTCATTCCACGCTTGCTTATCCAGTCTTTCCAGGCCTGGATCGGCAAACCTCCCGGTTCCGCCCTCTTGACCTCCCGCCAGAAGTTGTGTGCCTCCCCAGCCAGAAAGTCGCTCTTCCAGAAGACGCGACGAAAGAGCTCATCCGGGTTACTGGGGAGATTCCCAGCCTTGAACAGAATGGTTGTCTTCTGTTTCGGCGGTCCACGAGCAGCCCTGCTAGGCATCGAAGATTCACTTGGATTCGCGAGAACTTGGTTCTGGCTTTAATCCTTATGGTGCGTCTGTTCGCTGTCTAACTATCGGTTTTTCATTGTGACACTGGCAACGATATTACGTAAGTAAAATCGTAGTTGAACGGCGATCAGATCGCCAAGATGAATACGCCGACATTCGCTTATCCTAATTCGGGCCGCGCATTTAGCTATCCATGTTCCCAATCGAACCCGTGAGAGTCAGCTGTGGCTAGTAGCTAGAGTCCGTCGAGGAGCTGTTTCTTCTCTTCGAGAGAGAGCTCCTCAACATAGACGGCGGTCGCTGTCAAATCCTTATGTCCACTCAGACTCTGCACCCTCCAATAGTCCCTGCCGTGGTTCGGAACCATTGGCTTTGATGCCTAGGGAAGCCCAGTGTAGCTGTGAAGGACTGAATAAGCATGGTAGGATTAGATCGCTATCGCTTACTCGTGCAGTACTGTCCACGCCCAAACGGCCTGGCAGAGTGTGTTAGTTACAAATAGAGGTTACAGGTTCGTGGCAAACTCGAATATCTCTGGATGAAAGCGGAGGAGTGATCCAGAATATTGGAGACATCTCATCTCTCCAGAAAATTGGAGTTCTCAAGATGCGATAAGCCGTTCAAGGACGCCGAGATCGTGGTCAAAGTCTGGAATCCGGAGAAAAGACTCTGACATGGCTACATGAAAGGTAGTGCCCTCAGTGAGACCCGGACATCTGCGTCAAACCTAACTCTAATTGCTACGAGGGATGGCCTCTTAGTCTGTGAAGAGTCCACAAATCTTCGGCAGCTATTGGTTCTGGATACGGATCGCAATAGGTATCCCTCTCGTGGCTTGACCGGTCACATGGGCGACTGGCTAGGTCTTCTTCTACTCATCGAGTATGAGCGGGTTTCCCGCACGTTGGAAAGAATTGGGCGTTTCTGACTTGCTCCACGATTTCTTGCCCTATCAGCGGGGTGCGTGTGCCTAAGATAGTCTCTTCAAACAACTATGATGGGCTATCCTTTGCTGTTGATATCCTATCTTACACAGCAATAGAATATTTGATAATCCTCACCTTCTCTCCAGCGAGTCGAGAGGTTCAGCTCTGGAGGGCAGGGACCCGGTGCTCTCAGATTAGGCGTCAGACGGCAGTTTCGGGGAGGGTACCTAAGGGAAGGAACCCGAGACTTTGGACTGATAGGGTAGGCTCCCCGTCCAAATCATGACCTTTCTTTTCCTCTTTCGCTGTCGCGCGACCTCGTATCCCGAGTAGCGATGCGAAAGTTCGACGTGATGTAGGCTTCCAGGGTCTTAACCTCTTCCCGGAATCATTAGTCTTTCTCATACAGAAAGACTAAATTGAGTTTCAGCGTATTGCTGACTCGGCATTTGACCCCAGAATGAGTCATCATGATTTTCCAGCCGAACCGGGAATCTACACATTCTTTAACAAGCAGGGGCAAGTCCATTACGTTGGCCGAGCCAGTAATCTTCAAACTCGACTCGCCAAACACAAAGCCGATTACGACCATGTCAAATCATGGATCTCCTTCTTCGACGAACACTATGAGCTTCTGAACTCACGTATCATGGAGGCAGTTCGGGGAAAGCACGTTAGGTCATTTGATAGAATTTGTCGGAGTATAGGATTCCCTTTAGCAATGATTGAATCAACACAAGTAATCGATTGCTGTTACGACAGAATAGACTCGATCAAAACCAACGCATGCGCTCCGGAAGAGTTGGATCTCGAGGAAGCTAAGAAGATCCGCTCGCTCAAACCCCCATTCAACCTTCAAGGCAACCGTGACATAGCCGCGTCGGAGAGGTCGAAATTCTTACCCGCGAATTACCTTCGAACTATCGCGATGTCAAACCTCCTCGGACACTATTCACGGATTTTCGCAATGCAATCGGTTGGAGAATTTTGAAGTACGAGATTGATCTTACTAGCCGGCAGCTCGCGGAGATCCTCGCGATCACCGAGAAGGTAAACCTAGAGCATTTCTGTCTCTTTGGCCTCTACGTCGATTATGGGCTCCGACGAGCCGAGCCCATAGGGGGAGACCAAAAGGGAAACAACTTGCCAGGCATTATGATCGAGGATATCAGGTGGAATGATGGATACGTCTGGCTAACTGGAAAGGGGTACGGGCCAACCCCTGACAAGCCGTGGAGGAAATCCTGGGATTCAATCCCACTTTCACCACGCCTACTAGCTCGACTCAAGGAGTTCGTAGGATCGCGAGAAAATGGAAAAGTGTTTCAGATGAGTCACCATACACCCAATAATCTGCTTCATAAATATGCGAAAATGATTGGTATCGAGGACTGGGCCCGCGCCCATCCCCACCGGATACGGCACTGGTTTCACGGGATAATGTCAAAAAGGCTTGGCGTCCCAATCTCCGGTCAGCCTCTAAACCAGTTCGAATTCTATGATATCGAGAGGCATGACAGGACTCCGCTCGGTGTTATCGCGAGATATGTGCCGGCGACTCCATTAGATAGGAGGCGCAGTATCGTACAAACGGTTCTAGGGGAGGAGTGTATTCCGCTTATCTGAGCTGTTGGGTCATCCAATTTTTTGGAGAGATGAGATGTCTCCAATATTCTGGAGGGGGTAGGTGTGAGGATTAGGTCGTGTAGCGGGGCTCTTTCTTGGGAATGGCCTGGGTTACGGCCGCTTCTGTAGGTAGACCGATTGGGGGTAGTGGGGGCGGGATTCCTAGGCTCTTGGACATGATGATGACCTCTGCCATCCCGATATTCGAGACT
>Ga0209239_1001174_pt1 | contig 15476 bp, 16 predicted proteins | sample GraSoi013_2_20cm_FD_185824 | JGI IMG/M metagenome (GOLD analysis project Ga0209239, IMG submission 185824) | Grasslands soil microbial communities from the Angelo Coastal Reserve, California, USA - Sample 10_02_2013_2_20cm (SPAdes) (version 2) | ecosystem: Environmental > Terrestrial > Soil >...
GAGCGATATCAAGACGTGGATGCCCGGCCTGAAGCCGGGCATGACGGCAGGTCTGCGACCGGATTCCACAACGGAGGACCCAGCCATGCCTGACCCATTCGCCGAACTGCGCCACGAACTGGCTGTTGCCAACCGTATTCTCGCCAACGAGGGCATCATCGACGCGTTCGGACACATCAGCGTGCGCAATCCGAAGGATCCGAATCGCTATTTCATTTCCCGGCATCGCGCCTCGGAGCTGGTGGAGCCCTCCGACATTTTGGAAATGACGCTCGATTCCAAGCCGATCGTGCCCACCAACGTGCGGCTCTACAGCGAGATGGTGATCCACGGCGAGATCTACAAAGTGCGTCCCGACGTCAATTCCGTGTGTCACCACCACGCCCCTTCGGTGCTGCCTTTCTGCGCGACCGGGGTGGAGCTCGTGCCGCTCTTTCACTTGGGCGGCACGCTCGGGGAAAAGGTGCCGTTCTGGGACAGCCGGGACGAATTCGGCGACACGAATCTGCTGGTGCGCACGCCGGAGGAAGGCGCCTCGCACGCCCGCGCCCTCGGTCCGCACTATATGCTGCTGCTGCGCCGTCACGGCGCCTCGCTTGCCGGCAAATCGCTGCGCGAATGCGTGTTCCGTTCGATCTACAGCACCCGCAACGCCGAGCTGCAGCTGCGCGCGATGGCGATCGGAACGTTGGGGCCGCTATCACCGGGGGAAGTCGAGAAATGCGGCGGCCATAATCTCGGTTCGCGCGGGGTCGAGCGCGCGTGGGAATATTGGGTGACGCGGCTGCAGAAGGCGGAAGCGATGTGGGCCGCCGCCGGCCTGCCGCGGCTAAAGGATCTCGGCAAACTGGCGCGGCCGCAAACGGTCGGGCGTGCGCCAGCGCGATCCGCGAGCCGCAGAGAGCCCCGCGTCAAGAGCAGGGCTGCCCCGAGAAAACGGCAGGGACATCGGTCGCGTTAATAATCCGTTAACGAACCCCGCAGTTACATCGCAGCGTAGACGACGATCGCCGCGCCGTCGGCCGCGATTCGAAACCCGGCAACACCGCGGCCAGACATTTCACAAAAGTTCACGCGCGGCGCCCGATTGTCGCCAAAAACGATTTGTACCCGCGCCGCGCACGAAACATCGGGGGAACACGATGCAGACAAAACGAACTTACCAGGTGCAACATTGGCGGAATGGGCAATGGGATCCGGAGCACAACTGGCGCAAAGTCGAGGCGGCCAGCGATAAAGAGGCAGCGGAGAAGGTGTGCGGCCGGGCACTGAGCAACCGCGGGACGCTTGCGCAACTTCGCGCCCGGGTCCTCACATTCGGCGATTTCAAACAGCGCAGCGCCACGTCGTTTTACGCTGCGGAGTAGATCGCAGCCGCTTAGCTGCCGCACGCACGGTCGTACTCGTTCATCCCGCCATCCTCCTTCGATTGAGCTGTTGCCGCGGCGGCATCTCACGCTGAGCGCACCGGCGCGGCGGTGAGGCGCAACGCCATCCCTTTGGCACATTGACCTTGCGTCGAGCGTGGCGCTCGGGGGCACGTCCGCATGTCCAAACGGTGGCGCGGGGCACCCGAAGCGTTGCGTGTCTTCAGGTTATCCCGTAATGACAGCCTTCAATTACAGCTGGTTTGCAAGGACAGGCGGCGCGGACCGCCCTAGCGCAGCCGATTTGAGGGAGGCGTCGGAATGACGGGGATGTACGAGCAGGTGCGGCCGGGCATCGGGCACAATCAGCCCGACGAATATGCCGAGGAGAAGAAGCACGAGAAGTGGGAGCGCTGGGCCAAGAAGCGCACTTTCGTGCGCGCGCTCGAGGGCACCTACAGTCACCTCTATAAGGCGCTGCTCGAGGAAAAGCGGGTCTATTCGTCGCGCGACGTCCCCTGGAAGGGCGGCCCCGGCCAATTCGGCAAGAGCGTGATCAGCCCGCAAGCGACCGGCATCATCCAATCATTGGAATCGCACATCGAAGCCTACGCCCCGGGGGCCTATGGCCAGAAGCATGGACACCTCAACAGCGCGGTGTTCTACGTGCTCAAGGGCCGCGGTCACGACGTGCACGACGGCCGGCATATTCCTTGGAAGGCCGGCGACGTGATGATCGTCGAGAACGGCTGCGTGCATCAACACTTCAACGACGATCCCGAGAACGAAGCCATTCTCCTGGTGTTCAAGGCAAAGCCGCTGTTTCTCTTCATGCATCTCCTGTTTCAGAAGATCGTGGAATGGCCGCCCGACAAATTGCCGCCCGGGCAGGATTCCTACGAACCACCCGCTGACATTTGAGGAGCGCGAGCATGTCTTTCCAGGACAAAGGCCCGGCGTGGTCCGGCTCCGCCAATTGCACGTTTCACGCCGATGACGTCGCGGCCTCGCAAAATTTCCGCAAGCAGTACGAAACGCGGGCGAACGTCGTCAAAGCCGAGGACATGCCGTGGGAGCGTTGCGCCGACGGCTTGATCAAGCACCTGGTCCATCATCGCCTGAATACGCGGGAGTGCTGCGTCGAGGCCTATATGCAGTTCCTCAAGGCCGGCGAGCGCTCCGGCAAGCATCGGCACATGTGGGAGGAGATCATCTTCGTGGTCGAAGGCTCCGGCTACGACCTGCACTGGGACATGCGGTTCGATTGCCTCGATGCCTTCAAATGGGAGTGGACCGAGGTGCCGAAGAAGTTCGAGTGGAAAGAGGGCGACTACATCTACATTCCGCCCTTCACCACCCACCAGCACTTCGCAACCGCGCAGGCGCGGCTCATCATGATGAGCAACCGGATGGTCAAAGAGATGGGCTACGACTGGTTCGATCAGGTGGAAAGCGCGCCGGGATTCGAGGCCGAGCATCCGTCGGCGCGGTGACGCTTAAGGAACGCGCCGATGCAGGATGAGACCGGGCGACGCCAATCCACGAATTATCGCGGCTGGCAGTCCGATGTGATCGTCGACCTGATCAAGCGCTACGGCTTTCCGCACATCACGCTCAATCCCGGCGCAAGCTTCCGCGGCCTGCACGATTCGCTGGTCAATTACGGCGGCAACGAACCGCCGATGATGCTTTGCCAACACGAAGAGATCGCGGTGCAGATCGCGCACGGCTATGCCAAGGCGACCGGCAAGCCAATGGCGGTGATCCTGCATGACCTCGTCGGGCTGCTGCACGCCTGCATGGCGATCTACTACGCCTACATCGATCGGGTACCGATCTTCATCGTCGGCGCAACCGGCCCCATGGATGAGGGCAAGCGCCGCCCGCACATCGACTGGACGCATTCGGCGCTGGTTCAAGGCAACGCGGTGCGGGACTACATCAAGTGGGACTACCAGCCGACTTCGATCGAGGGCGTCCCGGAAAGCTTCGCGCGCGCCTATTCGATCATGACTACCGAGCCGCAAGGACCGGTCTATATGTGCTACGACGCCGCGCTTCAGGAGGCGCCGCTGACCTCAAAACCGCCGTTGCCTCCCGCCGGAGCCGCGGCGACGCCCGCGCCGATGGCGCCCGATCCGCGGGCGATCGAGGCGATCGCAGACAAGCTGCTCGCCGCCGAGCATCCCATGCTGCTCGCAGAATATGCCGGCCGACGTGCGGGCGGCTTCGAGAGCCTCGTGGAATTGGCGGAGACCGCCGGCGCGGCGGTTTGGGACGTCAACAACGCGCTCAACTTTCCCAACAAGCACCCGCTGTGCCTGAGCATGGACCAGGCATCGCTTCGGCACACCGATCTGATCGTGGGCCTCGACGTCAACGACTGGGAGAAGCAGCTCACCGCGCTCAACAGCGCGATGCGCACGCGGGAGCCGCTCACGCCGCCGTCGTGCGACTTCGTCGAGATCGGGTTCGGCGAGATCAACATCAGCAAATGGGCCTTCGACTATTGCCGAATGCAGCCCTGCTCGATTCGGGCCTTGGGGGATACCGCGCTCGGCATTCCGGCGCTCACCCGCCGCTGCAAGGAGCGGATTGCCGGCGACGCGAAGCTCGGATCGCGCATTGCCGAGCGCAAGGCCGCGATCGCCAAGCGGCACGACGAGGTGTGGGCAAAATGGCAGGACGAGACGCGCCGGAACTGGGACGCCTCACCGATCAGCTTCGCACGGCTCGCGATCGAAATCTGGGAGGTGATCAAGAACGAAGACTGGGTTCTCACCGCCAACACGCTCAAGCAGCAGGTGCGCAAGCTTTGGGATTTCGACAAGCCGTACCGGCACCCCGGCGTCGAACTCGGCACCTCGACGCAGATCGGCATTTCGCTGGGCGTGGCGCTCGCGCACAAGGGCACGGGACGCGTCGTGGTCGACATTCAGCCCGACGGCGATCTGATGTTCGACGCCGGCGCGCTCTGGATTGCCGCGAAATACCAAATCCCAATGCTCGTCGTCATGCACAACAACCGCGCCTATTACAACGACTGGGCCAAGCTGCGCGGGACGGACGAGTCGAAGGCCCATATCGGCATGGACTTGTTCGGCCCCGAGCCCGACTTCGGCGCGCTTGCCCGCGCCATGGGCTGCTACGGCGAGGGGCCGGTTGACAAGCCGCGGGACGTGCGTCCCGCCTTGTTGCGTGCGCTCGCCGAAGTCAAGAAGGGGCGGCCCGCGCTCGTCGACACCATCACACAGCACCGTTGAGGCGTGCTTGCCGGTAAAGCAGTCACGCCGACTCCAGGCCCTTTTGCTCGAGCAAGCGGGGAGACTCGGCAGCCACGAATTTGAGGAGCGCGGCAGCGCCGTCCGGCTCGTTCGCCGCCGTCAGCACGCCCCCCGAGAAGATCGTGATCTTCTGCAGCGGTTCCGGTAATGGACCGACGATATCGATGCCGGGGACGGGCAGAAGCTCGCTGATCTGTTGAATGCCGATCTCGGCGTCGCCCTTCGCCACCACTTCGCCGACCGGCGTGCCGGGATCCGGAATCACGATCTTCGATGTCATCTGATCGGCAATGCCGAGTCGACTGAGCACCGTGGGAAAATAGATGCCGCTCAGCCCGGTCTTGGAATGCGCGACCGATTTGGCCGCAAGAAGCGCGCGTTTAAGCGCCTCCGGCGAAGCAATGTCGGGGCGCTTGGCGCCCTTGCGCACCGCAACGCCAATGCCGGAGCGGGCGAGATCGACGCGGCTGCCGGCAACCGCCTTGCCTTGCTTGATGAGGGCATCGATCGCCTCCGCCGTCAGGATGGCGACGTCGCCGCCCGCCCCGCTCTCGAGGTCCTTCAGGAGAGCGTTCGTGGACCCCCAGGTGGTCGCAACTTTCGTATTGCCCGCGCGTTCGAATGCGGGGATTAGATCAAGCATCACCGACTTCACGCCGTTGGTGCAGAGAATTTCCATCGCGGCGATCCTTTCATGTTTTGGCAAATCGTTTGACGGCGGGCGGGGCAAGATGCCACTCCTATCGCCTTAACGGGAGAGCAAAGTGCCATCTACCGAGCCGGCATCCGTCGAGAGGCAATGATGGACAGTGAAAGCGCACGCATGAGCTCCGCCATGGAGACCCGCTTTCGGGTCGATTATCCCAACTCGAAGCCGCGCGTCGTCAAGGTGGTTGCGCTCGATGAGGCGAGCGAACGCGTGGTCAAGCGCGTGGCGCAGCGACAATGGCAACGCGCAACGTTCTTCACCTCGATCAAGTTCGAGAATGCGCCACGCAGCGGGGAGAGCTGGTCGATGCAGGCCTGGCTCAGCGATCTTGCCGGCCGCACCAAGGCTTTGGTCGAGGAGGTGGCGGCCGCCGATCTCGTGGTGATGGTGTCAAGCGCGGGCACCAGCGCGCAGCCGGCCGCCGTCATCGGCGAAGCTTGCGCCGCCCGCAAAGTGATGACCATGGCGCTGATCATCGGCAGCGAAGCGCGCTCGAACGAGGAGCTGTCGAAAACGCTGGCGACGCTGCGGCCCTACGCATCGATGCTCGTTATCGCCACTGGCGACGAATACATCGAGGAGATGCTGTCGGCGTTGCGGGCGTAGACGCTGGGCGTCGCTCGATTCGCACCGCAGGCACGGAGTTGGCATGAGTCCCGCGCGCAAGATCGTCGTTGTCGGCGGCGGGCCGGCTGGGGTGGCTGCGGCGCTCGCAGCCAAAGAGCAAGACGGCGCCGCCGAGGGGATCCTGCTCAGCGACGAACGGCATGAACCTTACGAGAAACCGCCGTTGTCCAAGGCCGTGCTCACGGGCAAGGCAATGCCCCATGACGCGCCGATTGCCGGGCCGAAAGGCGTATCGGGACACGGCGTCCGGCTCGAACTCGGCACGGCAGTCAAGGCAATCGATCGCGGCGCGCACACGGTGATCACCGATGCGGGCGAGCGCATCGGCTACGACGCGCTCGTGCTCGCCACCGGATCGACCAACCGGTTGCTGCCGATGTTTCCGCCGGGCCGGAACGGCATTTATTACTTGCGCACCGAGGCGGAGGCGCATGCGCTCAAGGCGCACCTGCATCAAAGCCGCTCGCTCCTTGTCATCGGCGGAGGCCTGATCGGACTGGAAGTGGCCGCCTCCGCCGCGGAGCTGGGCGTCAAGACGAGCGTGATCGAAATTGCCCCGCGCGTCCTCGCGCGGGCCTGCAACGAAGAGCTGTCCGCGCTGATCCACGAGCGCCACTGCGCGCGCGGCGTCGACATCCGCGTTGGTGCCGCCGTGTCCGGGCCGCGCGAACTGGCGGACGGCCGGCGCGCGGTCGATATCGAGGGCGGCGGCACGATCGCGGCCGATCTCATCGTCGTCGGGGCCGGGGTCGCGCCCGACGATCGGCTGGCGAGGGAGGCCGGTCTCGCCGTGCAAGACGGCATCATTGTCGATCGTCATGGTCGCACCAGCGATCCGGCGATCTTCGCGGCCGGCGACTGCACGCGCTTTCCCGGACCGCGTGGGCCGGTACGGCTGGAGAACTGGCGACATGCGCAGGAACATGGCGCGATCGTCGGCCGCAATACCGCCGGCGGCGATGTTTCCTATGATGCGGTGCCCTCATTTTGGTCGGAGCAGCACGACATGTATATCCAAGGCGTGGGCTGGCCCGTCGCGCAACCGAGTGCCTGCGTGCGGCGGCCGCTCGGTGCGGGCGCCGCGCTCCTGTTCGAGCTCGACGGCCCGCGGCTGGCTTACGCCTGCGGCATCAATGCCCAGCGCGAGATCGCGGTGGCGCGGCGGCTGATCGAGCGCGGCATACCGGTTGACGCCGGCGAGCTCGCGGATGCGGGCAGGCCGCTCGCTGCCTTGCTCAAAGCGAGGGTATAAGGCTTTGCCAGCACGAAAGAGCGACAGAGGACACCAATGAACGGGGAGAAAGCGCGCGTTGGGATCGTGGGCGTCGGCCGGATGGGGCTCGCGATGCTCAAGCATCTCATCAAGCAAGGCTATCAGGTGACCGCCTGCGACATCGATGACAAGCAATTGGCCAAGGCGCGCGATACCGGCGCTGCTGCGGTCACGACCGCGGCCGAAGTGGCGCGCGCGGCCGATTTCGTCATCGTCGCCGTTGGCTATGACGAGGAGGTCCGTCAGGTCGTGCTCGAGGTGGATGGATTGCTCGCCAATCTCGCGCCCGGCTCGATCATTGCGATCTCCTCGACCGCCAAGCCCGACACCGTCAAGGCACTCGATGAGCAGGCCAAGGTGAACGGCGTCGCCATTCTCGACGCGCCGATCTGCCGGGGTCGCTTCGCCGCGGATGACGGAACGCTGCTCGCCCTTGTCGGGGGCAAGCCCGACGTGGTCGAGCGCGGACGCGCGATCTACCGCTGCTTCTGCTCCGACTATGCCCATCTCGGCGAGGTCGGGCACGGCCAAGTCGGCAAGACCATGAACAACCTGCTGCTGTGGATCAATGCCGTGGGCCTGATCGAAGCCGGCAGACTCGCCGAGACCACCGGCATCGATCTTGTCAAGCTGCGCGCGGCGCTGCTGATCAGCTCGGGTGCATCGGATGCGCTCAAGGAGTGGGACGGAGTCTCCTTCACTTGGGCGCTCAAAGACATGCAGATCGTCGCCGACCTGGCCGACAAGGCCGGTCTCTCGCTTCCGATCACGGGCGCAATCAAGGAACTGGTGAAGGAGGCGCGACGGATCAAGACCGCAGGCGCCGCACCAAAGTGGACGGGTCAGGGATCAGCACTCAGTGGTCAGTAATCAGGAGGCGCATTCGTCTGATAACTCAGGACTGATTCCTGGTTACGACAAATCCATCGCCGAGACGCCACCATCGACGAACAGATTGGCGCCATAGACGAAGGATGAATCGTCGCTGGCGAGAAACAGCACCGCCTTGGCGGCCTCTTGCGGTTGACCCGGACGCTTGGCCATGTTCGGGACGGGTCGTGCGGGATCGAACTCGTCCTTGCCTACCGGGGAGCCGATCTTGTTGGGCACGATCGCGTTCACCCTGATCTTGTGCGGCGCAAGTTGCGCCGCCATGGCGCGGGTCAAATTCGCAACCCCGCCCTTCGCGGCTGAATAGGCGAGCGCGCGGCTTCTGCCCATGAAGCCGGATGTCGAACCGATATTGATGATCCGCCCGCCCGTGCCCTGCCTCGCCATCTGCAGGCCCACGTGCTTTCCCATCAGAAACTGGCTCTTGAGCGTCACCGCCAGTACGCGGTCCCACTCCTCCTCGCTGATGTCGAAAATGTGCTTGTTGTCGGAGATGGCAACGTTGTTGACCAGAATATCGATGCGGCCGAAGCGCTCGACCACCGCGTTGACCAGCGCGGCCACGTCGCTCTGCTTGGAGACGTCGGCGGCGAACAGTTCGGCCTCGCCGCCTGCTTCCCTGATCGTACCCACCACCCGCTCGCCGCGCGGCCTGTCCATATCGACGACCGCAACCTTGGCGCCCTCGGCCGCGAACAGTTTCGCGATCTCCTCGCCGATATTGCGACCGGCGCCAGTGACCACCGCTACCTGATCCCTGAGCTTCATCCGTCACCCCTCGTCCGCGCCCGGCTGTCATTACATTTGCCGGCGGGATGCCGCAACAACCGGCGGCCTCGCGGGACTGCCACGAACATGATAGGAGAAATGCTCATACCATGGATGTCGCCATGACCGCGCCACTCAAGACCGTCGAAGGGTCTAACCTCGCCGCTCTCATGCGCGAGGTCGGGGAGCGGGCGAGAAGCTCCGCGCGCGCGCTGGCGCTGGCGCCTACGGCGCAAAAGGACCGAGCGCTTGCGGCAATGGCGGCGGCGATCCGGGCGCGGCAGGCGCAGATCCTCGCCGCCAATGCCGAGGACATGGCCGAGGCCAAAGCATCCGGCGCCACAGCCGCCTTTCTCGATCGCCTCGCGCTCGATGAGCGGCGCGTCGCCGCCATGGCCGACGGCCTCGATGTCGTGCGCGCGCTCCCCGATCCGGTGGGCACGGTGACGGAGCGCTGGACGAGGCCCAACGGCATGACCATCGAGCGCGTGCGCGTGCCGATCGGCGTGGTCGGCATCATCTACGAGAGTCGACCCAACGTGACCGCCGACGCGGCCGCGTTGTGCCTCAAGGCCGGCAATGCGGCAATCCTGCGCGGCGGCTCCGAGAGCCACCGCTCGAACCAAGCGATCCATGCCGCCCTGATCGAGGGGATGCGCTCGGCGGCGCTCACCGAAGATGCAATCGCCCGCGTGCCGACGCGCGAGCGCGCCGCGGTCGGGATGATGCTTTCGGGCCTCGACGGTACGATTGACGTCATCGTTCCGCGCGGCGGCAAGAGCCTGGTCGCGCGCGTGCAGACGGAGGCGCGCGTGCCGGTATTCGCTCATCTCGAAGGCATTTGCCATGTCTACGTCGATAAGGCGGCGAAGCTCGACATGGCACAGACGATCGTGCTCAACGCCAAAATGCGGCGCACCGGCGTCTGCGGCGCGGCCGAGACGCTGCTCGTTGATCGCGCCGCGGCGCCGACGCATCTCAAGCCGCTCGTGACCATGCTGCTCGATCGCGGCTGCGAGGTGCGCGGCGACGAAGCGACCCGGGCAGTCGACCAACGTGTAAAGGCGGCAAACGAGCAGGACTGGTCGACCGAATATCTCGATGCAATCATCTCCGCCAAGATCGTGGACGGCGTGGATGGCGCGATCGCGCACATCGAGCGTTTCGGCTCGCACCATACCGACTCGATCGTAACCGAGGATCAGACCGCGGCGGAGAAATTCCTCAACGAGGTGGATTCCGCGATCGTCTTGCACAATGCCTCGACCCAATTTGCCGATGGCGGCGAATTCGGATTCGGCGCCGAGATCGGCATCGCCACCGGCCGCTTTCATGCGCGCGGGCCGGTTGGAGTCGAGCAGCTGACAAGCTTCAAGTATCGCGTGCGCGGCTCGGGGCAGATCAGGCCGTGAAACCGTCGCTTGCGCCGCCGCAACCCGCTCCCGCAAGGGCAGAGGGTCAAGCGGGACGCATCGTGCTGCCTCCTCACGCCCCCGGCATGCGCATCGGTCTGTTCGGCGGCACGTTCGATCCGCCGCATGAGGCGCATCTCGGCGCCTCCTTGCTCGCCATGAAGCGACTCGGTCTCGACCGAATCTGGTGGCTGGTGACCCCAGGCAATCCGCTCAAGGACACGCGCGGCCTTGCCCCGCTCGCACAACGCATCGTCGCGGCCGGAAAGCTGGCGCGGCACCCCCGCATCGCCATTACCGACCTGGAAGCGCAGATCGGGACGCCCTACACCTACGAGACCATCGCCTATCTGCGCCGCCATTGTCCGGGTGTCCGCTTCGTCTGGATCATGGGCGCGGACAATCTGCGCAGCTTTCACCGCTGGCAGAGATGGCGCGGCATTGCCGCCATGGTGCCCATCGCGGTGGTGGATCGGCTTGGACCGAGCCTCTATGCCAGCGCCAGTCCCGCGGCCCACGCGCTCGCGCGGGCGCGCCTTCCCGAGTCGGCGGTGAAGTCTCTGCCCGACCGCAAGCCGCCGGCCTGGGTTTACCTCCATGGCCTCAAGTCGCCGCTGTCGTCGACCGCCCTGCGTGCTGCCCGTCATCGTAGTGATGCGAAAGCGCCACAGTATGGAGATTGCGGAACGGCGGCAGGTTGAAACCGTTAACCGCCCGTGCCTATCTTAGGATTGCCCCGCTTCGCGCGGGGCAGTGCTGCAGCGAAAGGAAAGGACCCCTGACACCGCTACTCTCGCGCGCCGGCGCCCACCGCGCCGCCGAACCCATCTCCAAGGTGCGCCCTGACGCCGAGGAGATTCTCCGCCTGGTCCTCGCGCGCCTCGACGATATGAAGGCCGAGGACATCGTCACCATCGACCTCACCGGCAAATCTACGATCGCCGACACCATGGTTGTGACCTCCGGAAGGTCGAACCGCCATGTGGGCTCGGTCGCAGATCGCGTGCTCGAAGACCTCGCCGCGGCGGGCGTGCCTGACGTGCGGGTTGAAGGCATGCCGCACTGCGACTGGGTGCTGATCGACGCCGGTGATGTCATCGTCCACGTCTTCCGGCCGGAAGTACGCGCCTTCTACAACCTCGAAAAGATGTGGGCGCATCGACAGCGGGCGAGTTGATAGGCAACACCCGTAAAGAGTATTTGAAGGACTTGAGGCGCCGCACGGTCCGTGCCTATCGTGGCGCATGCGCGTCGTCGTCGCAGCCGTCGGCCGCCTGAAGCAAGGTCCCGAGCGCGAGCTCGCCGAGCGCTATCGCAAGCGTGCCGCGCAGGCCGGCCGCAGCGCCGGCCTGAGCGCGGTCGACGTGATCGAAATCAAGGAGAGCCGCGCCGCGGATACCGCGCGTCGCATGGTCGAGGAATCGATCGCCATCGCCAATGTCATCCCCGAGCATGCGGTCACGGTGATCTTGGATGGACGCGGTGAAAGTATAAGCAGCGCCGCTTTCGCGGGGCGGCTGCAAGAATGGCGGCAGCAGAACAAACCCGCGGTCGCGTTCATCATCGGCGCTGCCGATGGGCTCGCACCCGGCCTGCGTGAAAAGGCAAGCCTCGCCATTGCCTTCGGCACGGCGACCTGGCCCCATCAACTGGTTCGAGTCATGCTGTTGGAGCAGCTCTACCGCGCCGTCACCATCCTCTCCGGCCATCCCTATCATCGCGCCTGACGAAGACTGTCTCCCGCGCCAGCGCAGGAAAAGAGGAAGGAAAATCACGCATTTACGCACCACGCCCGCGCCAATCCTCGCTTCGCGTCTTAATCCGGCGCCAATCGTAGTTATCTATCCACGGGTCGGAAGCGCTTTGCAGAACGAATTGATGCAGGTCGTGTTGCCCGTTCGCCTCATTCTCCAGTGGCTGATGCCAGTGGTACTGGGAGGCTGCCTGCTCGGGTTCACCGCCGCATCGGCGCAAGCCCCGCGCCCAAAAGCTCCAGCCGCTACCCCAAGCCCGGATACCCTCAAAACGCGCGATCAGGAGCTGGAAGTCATCCGCGCCGAGCAGCGTAGGACGCTCGAGAACGAGGCGCGGCTCAAGCGTGAGATCGAATCGATCGGCGACGACCGCCGCAAATTCAATCAGCAGCTCATCGAGACCGCGTCCCGCGTGGTGGCCGTGGAAGAGCGGATCGCGCAAACGCAAGCACGTCTCGAGCCGCTCGACGATCGGGAGCAAGCGCTGCGGACGTCGTTGGAACAGCGGCGCAGCGTCATCGCCGAGGTCCTGGCGGCCTTGCAGCGGATCGGTCGGCATGCCCCGAGCGCCCTTGTGATCAAGGCCGAAGACGCGCTGCAAGCAGTTCGCTCGGCGATGATGTTGGGAGCGGTGCTGCCCGAAATGCGACAGCAGGCCGAAGTGCTCGCGGCCGATCTGGCCGAGCTCGTGCGCCTGCGCCAGCAGATCGCCGCCGAGCGCGATCGCCTCGCACGCGATCTATTCGTGCTCGCGGATGAACGCCAGCGCCTTTCGGTGTTCATCGACGAGCGCCAGAAACGTTTAGCGGAGGCGGAACAAGCGCTTGCCGACGAACGCCAACGCGCCGCCCAGCTGGCGCGTCAAGCGGAAAACCTCAATCAGCTCATCGCCAAGCTCGAACACGGCCTCGACACCGCTGCCCGCGCTGCGCGAGCGGCCGCGCGCGCAAGCGAGGACGCAAAGGCATCGAGTGGCAGGCCCGACCTCGCCGCCCTCAAGGATCCCGGCCGGTTGAGCCCGGCCGTCGCCTTTGTTTCCGCCAAAGGCACGCTACCGCTGCCGGTCAACGGCGCTCGAATCAAGGAATTTGGGGCTGCAGACGGCCTCGGCGGGACGGAAAAGGGCGTGTCGATTGCCGCCCGTCCTGGCGGGCAAATCACAGCCCCGTGCGACGGATGGGTGGTTTATGCGGGTCCTTTCCGCAATTATGGCCAACTCTTGATCCTTAATGCCGGCGGCGGATATCATGTCTTGCTCGCTGGGATGGAACGGATATCCGTTGATTTGGGGCAATTCGTGGTGACGGGTGAGCCCGTCGCGGTGATGGGCGACGGTGCCCAATCGGCCGTTGCCAAAGCGGGCGGCGTAAGCCAACCCGTACTCTACGTGGAGTTCCGCAAGGACGGGATACCCGTCGATCCAGGCCCATGGTGGGCCGTAAACGAAGGCCAGAAGGTTCGCGGATGATGATGCGCAAAACTTCCCTGATTCTCCTCGGTGCGGCGGCAGGCGTAGCCGTTACGCTGATCGCAACCCCGCCCCGCATCGTGCTCGACGGGGCACGCGCACAAGCCGCGGCGGCGGATACCTACCGGCAGCTGAGCCTGTTCGGCGACGTGTTCGAACGGGTGCGGGCGGACTATGTCGAAAAGCCCGACGACAGCAAGCTCATCGAATCGGCGATCAACGGCATGCTGGCCGGGCTCGATCCGCATTCGAGCTACATGGATTCCAAGAGCTTCCGCGACATGCAGGTGCAGACCCGCGGCGAGTTCGGCGGTCTCGGCATCGAGGTGACCATGGAGGACGGCCTAATCAAGGTCGTCGCCCCGATCGACGAGACGCCGGCGGCCAAGGCCGGCATCATGGCCAACGACATCATCACGCATCTCGACGATGAGCCGGTGCAGGGGCTCACCCTCAACCAGGCGGTCGAGAAAATGCGCGGACCGGAGAATTCGAAGATCAAGCTCAAGATCATGCGCAAGGGCCAGGACAAGCCCGTCGAGGTGACCATTACCCGCGCGCGCATCCAGGTGCGCTCCGTGCGCTCGCGCCTCGAAGGCGACGACGTCGGCTTCATCCGTGTCACCCAGTTCAACGAGCAGACGACCGAGGGTCTGAAGAAGGCGATAAGCGACCTGAGCGCGCAGGCCGGCGACAAGCTCAAGGGCTTCGTTATCGACTTGCGCAACAATCCCGGCGGATTGCTCGACCAGGCGATCTCGGTCTCCGATGGCTTCCTGGAGAAGGGCGAGATCGTGTCCACGCGCGGCCGCAACGCCGAGGAAACGCAGCGGTTCAATGCGCGCTCCGGCGATCTCACCAAGGGCAAGCCGCTCATCGTGCTGATCAACGGCGGCTCGGCCTCGGCCTCCGAAATCGTGGCGGGTGCGCTCCAGGATCACCGGCGTGCGACCGTCATCGGCACGCGCTCATTCGGCAAGGGCTCGGTGCAGACCATCATTCCGCTCGGCTCCGGAAACGGGGCATTGCGGCTGACGACGGCACGCTATTTCACGCCCTCCGGACGCTCGATCCAAGCGAAGGGCATCTCGCCGGACCTCGAGGTGCTGCAGGAGGTGCCCGAGGAGCTCAAAGCGCGCACCGACACGCGCGGAGAGGCTTCGCTGCGCGGTCATCTCAAGGCCGAAGGCGACGAGCAAACCGGCTCGCAGTCCTACATCCCGCCGGATCCGAAGGACGACAAGGCGCTTCACACCGCGCTCGATCTCATGCGCGGCATCCAGAAGAACTCGGCTTACCCGCCGAACCCGAAGACGGCCGTGCCCAACTAGGGCGGCGGTCGGCATCGTACGACGGGGCGGCCTGCGGGCCGCCCCAATGCTTTCGGGCCCCTCCCCCGACGATCACTGCACCTGGAATCCCTGACCACAGGGCCCTCGATTTGCGCCAAGACCGCAGTTATGCATGGCGGCCCTCCCATGACCTCGTAATTTGCTGGAACGACCGAGACATGCCTCCTTTCAAATTCCTCCCGTACCGCCCCTGCGTCGCAATGGCGGTATTCAATCGCCAGGGCCGCGTCTTCATCGGCCGCCGTATCGATGGGCCGGAGCATGTCGACGAGACCCACGCATGGCAGCTGCCGCAAGGCGGCATCGATCGCAACGAGGACCCCTGGCCCGCGGCGCTGCGCGAGCTCTACGAGGAGACCAACATCCGTTCGGTCGAAAAGCTCGGCGAGATCGCGGAGGAGCTCCGTTACGACATTCCACGCGAGATCGTTGGCCAGGCTTGGGGCGGCAAGTACCGCGGGCAGTGCCAGAAATGGTACGCGTTGCGGTTCACCGGCGACGACAGCGAAATCGACGTTGCGCATCCCGCCGGCGGCCACGACCCGGAATTCGTGGAATGGCGGTGGGAGCG
>Ga0209239_1001176_pt1 | contig 15450 bp, 15 predicted proteins | sample GraSoi013_2_20cm_FD_185824 | JGI IMG/M metagenome (GOLD analysis project Ga0209239, IMG submission 185824) | Grasslands soil microbial communities from the Angelo Coastal Reserve, California, USA - Sample 10_02_2013_2_20cm (SPAdes) (version 2) | ecosystem: Environmental > Terrestrial > Soil >...
AAGCTGATGAGCTTCCGCGAAGCGATCGTGCTGGCCGAGGAAAAATTCGGCACGCTGGGTTCGGTGGGCTCCTATTCACCGCCGCGCTCACCCGGCCGCTACAAAGGAGCGGGGGTCGGACCGTCTCCCGCTTACTCCTATACGGCGTGCGTGGTCGAAGCCGAAGTGGACCGCAAGACGGGCTGGATCACCGTGCCGAAAGTGTGGATCGCGCACGACATCGGCCGCGCCGTCAACCCGGTGAGCGCGCGCGGGCAGGTCGAAGGCAGCGTCTACATGGGACTGGGCGAGGCGCTCATGGAAGAGCAGGTCTTCCGGCGCCTGCCGCCCAAGCTCTCCAACGCGCTCGTGCACAAGATTCCTTCGCTTCTCGAATACAAGAGCCTGACCTCGCTGGACATGCCCGAAGTCTTTACCGAGCTCGTCGAGGACCCGGATCCCAACTGTCCGTTCGGAGCGAAGGAAGTGGGGCAGGGGCCTTTGCTGCCCGTGATGCCGGCGGTCGCGAACGCCGTGTACGACGCGATCGGGGTGCGTATCGACGAGCTGCCGATCACCTCGGACAAGGTGCTCGCCGCCCTCGAGAAAAAAGCCAAGGGCAAAACACCGCGTGTCGGGCCGGAGAGTTTTCCCGATATTCCCTACCCCGAGCCGATGCTCGTGCCGCCGCCCTGGGAAGGCGGCGACGGAAATTCCGTCAACACACCGCGGCGCAGGCCTTTGAAGAAGGAGGCCCTGGCATGATGCGGCTGCCCTGGTTCGAATTTCATTCGCCGAGATCCATCAGTGAAGCGGCGAAGATCCTCGCGGCCGAAGGCCCGCAGGCGATGCTGATCGCGGGCGGGACCGATCTCCTGCCCAACATGAAGCGGCGCCACCAGACTCCGGCAACGCTGGTATCGCTGCGGCAGATCGAAGCCTTGAAGAAAGCCGCCAACGGGTCGGGTGTCACTTTGGGCGCCGCCCTCACGCTGAATGAAATCGTCGCGAACGCCGCGGTGCGCGAGCAGTACGCCGGGCTTTGGCAGGCGGCGGCGCAGGTCGCAACCGTGCACCTGCGCAACATGGGCACGCTCGGCGGCAACCTGTGCCTGGACACGCGCTGCAACTACTACAACCAGAACTACGAGTGGCGAAAGGCGATCGACTTCTGCCTGAAGAAGGACGGCGAAATCTGCTGGGTCGCCACCGCGAGCAAGCGCTGCGTCGCGGCTTCCTCGACCGACACGGCGCCCGCGCTGATATCCCTGGGCGCGACCGCGCGCCTGGTCTCCACGCAAGGCGAGCGCGACGTGGCGCTCGCAGATCTCTACAAGAACGATGGCATCGACTATCTCACGCGCCGCCCCGACGAGATCCTCACCGAAGTGAAATTGCCCGCGCCGGAGGGATGGAGGAGCAGCTACTGGAAGCTGCGCCGCCGCGGCGCGTTCGACTTTCCGGTGCTGGGTGTCGCCGCGGCGGTCAGGACCGCGCGCGACGGAACGGTCGAAGACGCCCGCATCGCGCTCGGCGCGGTGTCCTCGCGGCCTTTCCTCACGAAGGGCGGCGAGCTTCTCATCGGCAAGAAGCTCAGCGACGACGCCATCGCGGAAGCCGGCGCCAAGGTCGCATCGGCGGCGAAGCCGATGGACAACACCGACTTGGATCTCTACTGGAGAAAAGCGGTGGCTGCGGAATTCGTGGGCTACGCGCTGCGCGAGATCCGCGGCGATGACATGAGCGCGACGCGCGTTCGCATCGCGCGACACGCGCTCTAGGACGACTGCACTCCGACGAACTTTTGTATCACCGGCCGCGATCCTTCGAGCGCCACGCGCTGCATGTAGAACGCGAGCCCGCGGACGCCGCCCAATTCCTCGCCGCCGCCGGCACGCCCCGGGCCGCCGTGCACGAGCTGCGGCAGCACCGTTCCCGGTCCCGGCGACATCTCGATCTTCGGATGGCCGAGGAAAATCCGCCCGTGGTAAGGCGCGATCCCCGAAACGACCTCCTCGAGGAACGCCGCGTCCTCGGAGTACACCGACGACACCAGGCCGCCGTTGCCGCGCGCTACGATCGCGGCGGCGTCCGAGCCCTTGCCCGAATAGGGCAGGAGCGACGCAACCGGGCCGAACACTTCGCGCGCGTGAACCGAGGCGGCGAGCACGTCCTTTGCGAATTCCATCAGCACGGGCGAGATGAAGAATCCCTTGCCGGCGAGCGGCGCAGCGCTGCCGAATGCCAACTTTCCTTCCGCGCCGAGCTTGGCGACGCCCTCGCGCACGTCGGCGAGCTGGCTGCCGGAGGCCAGCGGCCCCATGCGCGTTTCCTCCAACGCCGGATTCCCGACGCGCACTGCTTTCAAGCCTTCAGTGAGGTCCTCGCGCATCGTGGCTGCGTGCGCCTGCGGCACGAGCACGCGCCGAATCGCAGTGCACTTCTGGCCCGCCTTCTGCGTCATGTCGCGCAACACGTCTTTCAGGAACGTCTCGTACATGTCCCCGCCCGGCGCGGCGTCGGGACCGAGCACCGCCGCGTTGAGGCTGTCGGCCTCGACGTTCACGCGCACCGATTCGCGGACGATGTTGGGAAGCGCGCGAATGCGCATGCCGGTGTCGCCGGAGCCCGTGAAGGCAAGCACGTCCTGGGCACCGAGCAAGGCCGGCAGGTCGCGCGGCGCACCCACGAGGAGCGAGAGGGCGCCTTCGGGCAACACCTTCTTCTCGACGAGGATCTCCATCAGGCGGTGCGCGACCATCGCCGAGCTGGTTGCGGGCTTGGAGAACACGGGCATTCCCGCGAGAAGCGCCGAGGCGGCTTTCTCCGCCAGTCCCCAAGCCGGAAAATTGAATGCGTTGATCTGCACCGCGACGCCATGGCGCGGCACATTGATGTGCTGCCCGTGAAAACGGGGCGAGCGTCCGAGCTGCACGCCTTCCCCGTCGACGAGGAATTTCGCAGTGCCGAGCGAGCTGCCGATCTCGGCATAGGTCTGGAGCGTGAAGATCGCGCCGTCGACGTCGAACTTCGCGTCCGATCGGGTGTTGCCGCCGTTCGCGACCGCGAGATCGAGCAATTCGTCCCTGTGCGCTTGGATCGCCTTCGCCATCTCCTTGAGTAGATTCCCGCGCTCCGCGAAGCTCAACGCGCGCAGCGAAGGTCCGCCTTTGCGGCGGGCGTGGTCCAGCGCCGCGGCGAGGTCGAGGCCGTCACTCGAAACTTGAGCAAGCGGTTCTTCGGTAGCGGGATCGACGAGCGTCTGCGGCGCGCCCGCTCCTTCGACCCAGCGCTCGCCGAGATAGCTGCGCAGCGTCTTCATTTGGAACTCCGATGCTTTTTCGACTGACGCTAGCATAGCCGAAGCGCGCGCAGTCTTGATTACACCGAAGAGGGACGGTGACGCGGATTAGAGCGACCGAGGCGGATCTCACGCAGGGTGATGAACTAAGGTGCATTCTGCGGCGAATGACTCCCTTCGGCCAAAAGCAGTCATTCGGCTATACAGGTATGCTCGGACCGATCACTCGCTGAGTTTTGCGGCGTTCGCTCTCTCGCCGCTGCTGAAACAGCGCGAAGGACCATTCTAGTTGCCTACGTTCCTCCCCCCGGCGGCGGTCCTTCAGCCACTCGACGGCTTCCGCCTCCCTTTGAAAGCTGCGGAGACGGATTCCCTGCTGGCGGCCAAGCAATGAGAAGTAATCGTGGGACATACCGAGTTCCACGGTATCGCCGAGGAGGGCGATTTTGTGCATCGGATCCGATGCGATTTTCTTGAGAGTCCTCAGAACCCCGTGCCTCTGGATGGTGAACAGAGGCTTCGAAAGGCGCACGTGCATGAGAACGCGCGAGCAGGGGTGATCGATGCTGGCCAATACCACGGCGTTAAGAAACTTCCGTGTCTCGTCGGGGGTTTCCCGGTCGAGCAACTGCGCCCTGAGAAAACCGTTTTCGTTGGAGATCCGGTATTCCATAGTCCGAAGAACGCCCCGACGATAGCCAACATGACGATAATATTATTCGGTGACACTAATTCATCGATTGAGGAGTTCTTTAGGCGCAAGGGAGCGCTGTTCACATTCTGCAGCTCGACTTGCGATGTGCGACGAGGCCGGGAGCGATGCTGCGTTCATCTATAGTCCCTTTGGGTTATTTCAGCGGCGTCGATTTTCAGCTACAGTTGTAGTTGTTTAGCTACAACGCCAGGAGAGTGACAGATGAATGAAGACTTGACTTGGGAGGTCAGGTACGAAGCCGCTGAACGCGAATCTCGGCAGAAAGCACTGGCAAAAGCGTGCTTCTACTGGAAAAAAGATGGACAACTCATGCGTTCTGCTGAATTCACGCAGTCAGAGCTTGAAGTCGAGTGCGAGCGGCTGTGTGAAACCGGAACAGATCTGACGCAGTTTGTGCTCGCCCTAAAGCAGCTCGCTCTTTCTACCGGACAAGCGTACAACGCTACCTCCTCTCTCCCCGTCGAACCCGGACGTTTTTAGTCACCGGTCACCACGCGCCGGATCATCCCGCGGCAGCACGTCGGCGAACTCGTCGAAGCGCTTCCACTTCGGCACCGGCGGCGCATAGCCCTCGCGCGGCACGTAAGGCGAAGGCTCGACCGTCGTCATGCGGTGGATGTAGCGCGGGCAGTTGGGGAAGATGCGCTCGGCGCGCACGCGGACGATGAGTTGCGCACCGGCAAAGCTCGCGAGCAGCGGATCGTCGCCGGCGGCGGACGCGCTGCCGTTGACGCGCAGGCGGTTCGGTCGCTCGAAGTCGATGAACAGCAGCGCCACCGCTGGGTTGACGAGCAGATTGCCGAGGCTGCGGAACATGCCGTTGCCGTCGTAGCTCGGGAACGCGAGCTCGGCTACGCCGGTCACGCGAACGAAGCCGGGTGCCCCGCCCTTGAACGAGCAGTCGGGCCGCCCCTCGCCGTCGGCGGTAGCGAGGAAGAACATGGGGCGGGTTTCGATAAAAGCGCGGTCTTCGTCGCTGAAGTCCCGGCGCGCCAGTTTCTCGTCGAGCCGGTCGGCGAGGCGGCGCGTGTCGAAGCGGTCCTGCAGCGCTCGCATGCCGGCGTGATACGCCGGGGATGTTTCGTCGTTCATGCTAAACGATGTCTTCGTGCAGACAGAGGATGTTGCCTTCGGGGTCCTGGAACCACGCGGCCTTTTCGGAGCCGAGCACGGCGACGTGATCGACTGTCTTGAAGCCTGGCAGGTCGTAATCGGCGAACACGACACCGCGCGCCTCGAGCGCGCGGATCGCGGCGACGATGTCCTTGACCTGGAAGCTCAGCGTCGAGTGCGTGGCCTTGGTGCCGCCCGGTTTCGGGAAGAGCGCGACCTCGGTGCCGCCGCAGCGGTATACGAATTTTCCGCTGGCCGTGGCGCCGACGGCCTCGAGCCCGAGCTGTTCGCCGTAGAAGCGGCGTGCGCGCTCCAGATCGATGACCGGGAGCATGCAGCTGATCTGCGTGCCTTTCAGAACGTTGCTGCGTGGTGCGAGCGCGTTCATGTCGTCTCCTTTGGTTTTCAGGCCGCTGGCGAAACCTTCCGGTCCGGGCGGGTGCGGCCTATACTCCGCTCGAAGGCACGACGACGCCATACGTGTTTCCACGTAGTCGCGCGCCTTGCGGGGAGTTCATGGCAACCCTTGCAGCACGCATCGCCGAGCAGGGCCTGAAGCTGCTGAACGAGATCGCCGCCGAAGCCTGGAGCCTGGAGAGCTTCGCGAGCTCGGGGCTGGACCGGCTCCCGCGCCTCGTCGCCTCCGAGGTGACCACGCTGAGCATCTGCGACCTCGCGCGCGGCCGCCGCACGGTGTTCAGCGCTCCCAATCGCGCTTTCTCCGCCGGCGAGCGGGCGGCGTTCGACGCGCACTTCCACGAGCACCCGCTCGTGCTCTACCACTCGAAGACACCCGGGGGTAGCACGCACCGCATCAGCGACTCGCTCCCGGCCTCGAAGTTCCGGCAAACGCCGCTCTACAACGATTACTACCGCTGCGTCGGCCTCGACCATGTGATGGCGCTGCCCCTCTACGTCGACCGGCGCTTCCTCGTGAGCTTCGTCTTCAACCGCAAGCGCCGCGATTTCGACGAAGCGGAGCGCGACGCGCTCGACGTGCTGCGCCCGCAGCTCGCCGCGCTCTTCGGCCAGGCGCTGTCGCAGGAGCGCACGCGCTCGCTGCTCGCGCAGCTCGACGCGCTCGCCGACCCGGGCGGCTGGAGCGCGATCGAATTGGACGGCGAGCGGCGCGTCGTGCGCGCCTCCGACGCCACGCGCGAGCGCATCGAGGCCTGCTGGCCGCATTGGAAGGGCGGCGAGGGAGCGCGGCTGCCCGAGGCCCTCGACCGTTGGCTGCAGGAACGGCTGGAAGGAACGGAAAATCTCGCCGGCGCTCAGGCGAGCGGCTCGCTCACGGTCGGGCGAAGCGGGAAGGCGCTGCGCGTGCGGCTCGTGCCCAATCCGGCGAGCGGCGGCGGCTTTCTGCTGTTCGTTAGCCTCGCCGTCGAGGCCGATTTTCCGGCGTCTGCCGCGGGAGCGGCTCTCACCCCGCGCGAGCGCGAAGTCCTGCAATGGGCCGCGGCGGGCAAGACCAACGCGGAGATCGCCGCGATCCTCGACATGAGCCCGCGCACGGTGGAGAAGCATTTCGAGCACGTTTTCGAGAAGCTCGGCGTGGAGACGCGCATGGCGGCGGTGATGCGCTTGCTGGCCGGCTCGCCGCGAGGCTGAACGCGCAGTGTTTCCTATACACACCGGCAGACCCGCGACGCTCGCGCCCAAGGGCATGGTCGCCTCGCCGCACTCGCTCGCTTCCGCAGCGGGCGTCGACGCGCTTCGCGCCGGAGGCTCGGCGGTGGACGCGGCGATCGCGGCCGGCGCCGCGCTGTCGGTGCTGTACCCGCACATGACGAGCGTCGGCGGCGACGCGTTTTGGCTGATCTACGACGCAGAAGGGCGCCGCGTGCGCTACTTGAACGGAGGCGGGCGCGCGGCGAAGAGCGCGAGCATCGATTGGTTTCGCTCGCGCGGCATGAACGAAGTCCCGCTGCGCGGATTCCTCCCCGCGACGCTGACCGTTCCAGGAGCGGTGGCGAGCTGGTGCGCGGCGCACGAAGAGTATGGGCGGTTGCCGCTTTCACGCGACCTTGCCGCCGCCATCGAGTACGCGCGCGAAGGATACCCGGTGACGGGAAGGCTCGCGCGCTGGATCGAGATGTGCGCCGGCGAGAACGCGCTGAACGCGCATGCGCTCGCACTCTTCGTTCCGGACGGCGCGGCGCCGCCCGCGGGTGGCAAGCTCACGAACCGCGGGCTCGCGCTGGTGCTGGAGCGGATCGCAGCGGCCGGGCGCGAGGGATTCTACGCCGGCGAGACGGCGCGCTCGCTCGCGAGCTTCTCCCGCGCGGGAGGCGGGTTCTTCGACGAAGCGGACTTTGCGGAGCAGCACGCCAGCTGGGACGAGCCACTACGCGGCATCTACCGCGGGGTCGAGATCTTCGAGACGCCTCCCCCCACCCAGGGCTTTACGGTGCTGGAGATGCTCAACCTCATCGAGCCCTACGAGATCGGCAAGATGGATCCTCTCGGCCCCGAACTCGTGCACCTGCTGGTGCAGGCGAAGCAGATCGCCTACCACGACCGCGACCGGCTGCTCGCCGACCCCGAGTTCCAGCCGGTTCCCGTCGAGCGGCTGATCTCGAAGCCCTACGCCGATGAGCGCCGGCGCCTTATGCGCGCTGACCGGGCGCTACCTTGGGATCTCGTGCCATCTTATGGCACGCTCGCCGGCGACACGGTGTTCGTCGGCGCGGTCGACGCCGAAGGCAACGCGGCGGCGCTGATCCAGAGCCTTTATTTCACGTTCGGCTCGGGCGTGGTCGCGGGCGACACCGGCGTCGTCCTGCAGAATCGCTCGGCCTACTTTTCGCTCGATCCACAGCATCCCAACGCCCTCGAGCCGGGCAAGCGCCCGATGCACACGCTGATCGCGTCGATCGCGCTGAAGGACGGTCGCCCCTGGCAGGTATTCGGCTGCATGGGCGCCGACGGCCAGCCGCAGATCCACCTGCAAAGCTATGTGCGCCTCATCGATTTCGGCTTTGACATCCAGCAGGCGCTCGAGATGCCGCGCTGGCTCTCGGGGCGCTTCGCCATCGGCGACTCGCGCGACCTGCTCAATATCGAAGGGCGTTTTCCCGAGGCGACCGTGAAAGAGCTCGAGCGCCGGGGACACGCGGCGAATCGCTGGCCGGATTTCTGCGAGCTCGCCGGCCACGCGCACGGAATCACCATCGATCCCGTGTCCGGCATGCGCACAGGCGGCGCCGATCCGAGGAGCGACGGGGCCGCGATCGGTTATTGATCGACGTCTGCCAACTCTTAGACATTCGGGCTACGAAGTACGCGGGGCAGGGCATGGTTTTTGCTCGCGTAATGTCATGGCCGCCCGCTACCTTGAAGCTATGCAGTGCCTCAATCTCATTGCGCCCGAGCGTTTGGCGGAGGCGCTAGAGATCGCTGATGCCCGCGTTGGACGGCAATCTTTCCGGGAAGGGTGTGATTCTGGCCTTGTGAAGATGGTTTCTTCGGTGCCGAATGATCAGTTTCGGTGGTTCCGATTGGTGTTACGAAGAATGGCGGAAAAGTACGAGCGTCGCAAAAGTATGCCCCCCGCAGCAGCCACCTCGCAGGCGTCTTCACCGGCGCCTATGTGAAGCCAAGCAACGACCGCTAGATCTTGTCCGGAAAACGGATGATGAATCCGTCGCGGTTGGGCATGCGCACCTTGGGCAGCGTTTCGGCGTTCATCGAATCGTCCTCGCCGATCAGCTTGTTCTGCGCGAGGATAAAAGCGGTGAGCGCATAGACCTCATTGTCGGTGAGCGAGCGCGGTTGCTGCCAGGGCATCGCCCGCCGGATGAAGTCGAAGACGGTCGTGGGATAGCCCCAGAAGTTGGCGATCGTCTTCGGCGTATCGATACCGCCGCTGAGCGGAGCGCCGCCGACCAGGGCGGCAAAGACGCCGCCCTTGCCATTCTCCCCGTGGCAAAGAGCGCACTTCTGCGCGAAGATGCGCGCGCCCTGCGCGGGCGTGCCGCCGCCGATCGGCAGGCCCGTGCCGTCGGGCTGGATACTGATGTCCCACGCGGCGATGTCGGCCGGCTCGAGCGGAATCCCGAGATTCGGCCCTGCGGCGAGGGCAGCGCCCGAACCGAGACCGAGCGCGAGAGCCATGGCCGGAAGCTTAGGCGTAGACATGTTTCACCTCCCCTTTGCCGTCGATCGCCCAGCTCGTGAGGCTGTTGTAGTGCTGGTTCGGGAATGCGAGCACGTTCGGGACCTTATGAGTCTCGCCGCGCTGGGCCACGAACTGCGCGCGCGTCGGCTGCACGTTGCCGGCCTCGTCCCAGGCGCGGCTCTGCAGCACCGCGGGACCGCCGTCCCACCGCCAGGGCATGCGGAACCGGGTAAAGGCCTTGGAGAGCACCGGCGCCTGCAGCGCCGCCTGCGCCCAACTCTGGCCGCCGTCGGCCGAAACCATCACCTTGGAAATCCGGCCGTTGCCCGAGTAGGCGATGCCGGAGATCTCGTAGTATCCGGGCCCCTTGAGCGCCAGCCCTGGCGAGGGGTGGGTGATGAAGGACTTCACTTCCTGCAGGAAGTAGAACCGGTACGCTTTTCCGCCCGGCAGGAGCTGCGAATAGGTGCGGGTCTCGTAATAGCTCATGGCCGGGGCTTCGACCAACTTCAACCGGCGCAGGAATTTGACGTTCATGTTGCCTTCCCAGCCGGGAAGGAGCAGCCGCATCGGATAGCCGTTGCCGGGCATGAGCCGCTCGCCGTTCTGGTAGAGCGCGATCATGGCGTCGTCCAGGGCCTTGGTCAGCGGGACGCTGCGGCTCAAGGCGAGCGAGTCGGCGCCTTCGGCGATGAGCCACTTCGCCTTCGGGTCGATTCCGGTTTCCTCCAGCAAAGTGGACAGCGGAACGCCGGTCCATTCGGCGCAAGACGCGAGGCCATGCAGCGCCTGTACGCTCGCCTGGATCGGCTCCTTCGAGAACATCGGCGCGCTGTTGCCGCCGCACTCGACGAAGGTCATGCGCGACACCATCGGATAGCGCGCAAGCGCGTCGAGCGTGAAGGCGAGGGGCCGCTTCACCAGGCCGTGGATCACCAGGCGGTGTTTGTCCGGGTCGATGTCCGGGGTGCCGGAGTGCACGATGGTGAAATGCAGGCCGTTCGGCGTGAACGTCCCGTTGATCAGTTGATGCGGAGTGCGTGCGTGCGAGGTGCGGGTTTCGCCCTTCGGATTGGAGAGCGTGCGCACGACCTTTCCCTCGAACCGCGAGCGCTGCTCGTAGGGCGGAGAGATCGCACCGGGCACGAGGCTCCACGGGTCGTCCGTGAGCGGGGCCGCCCCTGCGGATCGGGCGAGCGTATAGCCCGTCACGGCCGCGGTGAACGCAGCGCCGCCGCGCAGGAAGGCGCGGCGTCCGAGAAGCCCGTTTCCTGCGACCGCCTCCAGTCTTTCCAACTCCTCCTTCGCTCGATCTTTTGGTTCCACGGCCGGCCTCCTTGAACGAGTCCCTCGGGACCGATATTCTGCTCCCAAACGTCTGCCTCGTGCGCAGCTCCCGGGCTGAGCATAAAATGTCCGCGCAAAGCTTCCCCTCCACGCCGAAGACCAGGGAAGCGGGCTCAAATCCATGGGGAGAAACGCGTGCCCTCGCGCAGCACTGCCGATCATTCGGTCAGCCCGCCCGTCGTCAGAATTCCGCGCGACTACAACGCTGCGAACGATCTGATCGAACGCAATCTCGCCGCCGGCGGCGCGGCCAGGCTCGCGTACGTAGACGACGCAGGCCAATACACGTTCGCGCAGCTTGCCGAGCGCGTCGACCGCTTCGGCTCGGGGCTGCGGGCGATGGGCCTGGAAATGGAGCACCGCATACTGATTGCCCTGACCGACACGATCGACTTCCCCGCGGCGTTTCTCGGCGCGATCAAGGCGGGCATCATCCCGGTCGCGGTGAATACCTTGCTCACCCCAAAAGACTACGAATACATGCTCTCCGACAGCCGCGCCAAGGCGCTCGTCGTGTCGGAGCAGCTGCTGCCGCAGTTCGCGCCGGCGATCGGCAAGCTCCCGTTCCTGAAACAGGTCATCGTCTCAGGAGGCAGCGCACACGGCCATGCCGCATTCGAAGACGTGCTGGCGAAGGGGAAGTCCGAGCTTGCGCCCGCGCCGACGACTTCCGACGACGCTTGCTTCTGGCTCTACTCGTCGGGTTCGACCGGCATGCCGAAGGGCACGGTCCATGTCCATTCCAGCATGATCCTCACCGCCGAGCTCTACGCGAAGGCCGTGCTGGGGCACAGGGAAAGCGACGTCGTCTTCTCCGCGGCAAAGCTTTTTTTCGCGTACGGCCTCGGCAACTCGCTCTCCTTTACGCTTGCCTTCGGCGCAACCGCGATTCTGATGGCCGAGCGTCCGACGCCGGCTTCGGTGTTCAAGCGGCTCACGGAAAAGAAGCCGACGATTTTCTACGGAGTGCCGACGCTCTACGCGGCGATGCTCGCGAGCCCCGATTTCCCGAAAAGGGAGAACTTGGCACTGCGCTTGTGCGTCTCGGCCGGGGAGGCGCTGCCGCCCCACATCGCGAAGAGCTGGAAGGAAAGGACCGGCGTAGAGATCCTCGACGGAATCGGCTCGACCGAGATGCTGCATATCTTCCTTTCCAACCGGCCGGACGACCTGCGCTACGGCACCACGGGCAAACCGGTGCCGGGGTACGAGTTGCGCCTCGTGGATGAGCGCGGCAACCCGGTGAAGCAGGGCGAGATGGGAGAGCTGCAGATCAGCGGGCCGACGAGCGCCGCCTGCTATTGGAACAACCACGACAAAAGCCGCAACACCTTCATGGGAGGCTGGACGAAGAGCGGAGACAAGTACACGCTCGACCGCGACGGCTACTACGTATACGGCGGGCGCTCCGACGACATGCTGAAGGTCTCGGGGATCTACGTCTCGCCCGCCGAAGTCGAAGCCGCTCTCATCACGCACGAAGCAGTGCTCGAAGCGGCGGTGGTCGGCGCCGAAGACGAGAACAAGCTCGTCAAGCCCAAGGCCTACGTCGTTCTCAAGCAGCGCAACTCGGGGACCGACGCGCTGAAGGCCGCGCTCCAGCAGCACGTCAAGGACAAGCTCGCGCCCTACAAGTATCCGCGCTGGATCGAGTTTCTACCCGAGCTGCCGAAGACCGCGACGGGAAAGATCCAGCGGTTCAAATTGCGTGGCTAGAAAGAAAGGGAGCGGCGTGGCCGAAAAAAATCCGTCGCCGGGCGGGCGCATCGCGATCGGTGTCGCGGTGTGCGCAATGGGCGTGAGCGTCGTCGCGCTGTGCGTCTATCAGCTTGCGCTCAAGGCGAACGTGCTCGCCGCCTGGGAATTCGCGGCGTTGCCGGTGGGAATGGCGTTCGCCTTCGGCGGAGCGCTCTTTGCGCTGCCCGGAAGCTTCGTCAGAGCGCGGGCGCTGATCGCAGCCCTGATGATCACCGCCCTGGCCCTCTCGGCGGACTGGGTCGCCTTCGGGCCGGGTGATTCGGGCGTCAGGAATGGCTTTTCCCTCCACAACGTCCGCGGGCCCTTTCAGACCAGTCAAATGCTCGGTCGCCTGTTGTTCGGAGTAGGGGCGGTGCTCGCGGACCTTATGGCCCTCTGGGCGTGGGTGCGGTTTTTTCTGACGCCGGGCCGCGGTGCCGCGACCCGCGCCAGATCGAGATCGTGAATGAGCTCCCCTGAGCCGCCGATCGCCTCCGTCCGTGCGTGGATCGAGGATGCCAGGCGCATCGTGATCCTCACCGGCGCCGGCATCTCCACCGAGTCGGGGATTCCGGATTTTCGCGGGCCGCAAGGAGTGTGGACGAAGGACCCGCAGGCGGAGAAGCTCTCCAACATTCACTACTACGTCGCCGATCCCGAGATCCGAAGAAAATCCTGGCGGGCGCGCCTCGCGCATCCGGCGTGGACGGCACGGCCGAACGCGGGCCACGCGGCGATCGTGGAGCTCGAACGGCGCGGCAAGCTCCACGCGCTCATCACCCAGAACATCGACGGGCTGCACCAGAAGGCTGGCAACTCGCCCGAGCGCGTGATCGAGGTGCACGGCACGGTGCACACGGTAGTGTGCCTCTCCTGCGGCTGGAAGGGACCGATACAGGCGACGCTCGACCGGGTTCGCTCGGGGGAATCCGATCCGCCATGCGGGCATTGCGGCGGGATCCTCAAGAGCGACACGATCTCGTTCGGCCAGGCGCTCGCGCCCGCGGTGATCGACCGCGCGATGCAGTGTGCCGCCGAGGCGGACCTGCTTCTCTCCATCGGCACGAGCCTGCAGGTCTATCCGATCGCGGGCGCGGTGCCGGCCGCGAAGCACGCGGGCGCGCGCGTGGTGATCGTGAACGCCGAGCCGACGCCGTTCGACGGCATCGCCGACGCGGTGCTGCGGGACTCGATCGGCGAGACGCTGCCCCGCATCGTCGGAATGTCCGCCGTCCCGCTCGCTTGACGGCCGTGCGGTACGGACGGACGCGCGACGCAATGAGTGCTCCGCTAAATTCACGCGTTATCGTTCCTCCCGCGCGCATCGGTTTCATCGGCCTCGGCCGGATGGGCCATCCTATGGCGCGCAATCTCGCCCGGGCGGGCTACGGGCTCGTCGCGCACGATGTGGACCGCGATGCGCTCAAACGCGCCCGCGATGCGACCGGAGCCGAGGCGCCGGAATCCCTCAAAGCTACGGCCGAGCGTTGCGAGGCGGTAATCACCATGCTTCCCGACGGCGATGCCGTCCGCGCGGTGGTGCTCGGGCCGGGCGATTGCCTGCTCGCGGGGTTTCCCCGCGGCAGCGTCCTCATCGACATGAGCTCGTCTTCTCCGCTCGGCACGCGGGGGCTCGGAGCGCGGCTCGCCGAACGCGGCGTTGCCATGCTCGACGCTCCGGTGTCGGGCGGCGTGAGGAAGGCGGCGGACGCGACGCTCTCGGTCATGGTGGGCGGAGACGCGCAGATCATCGCGCGCTGCCGGCCGATCCTCGAAGCGATGGGCAGGCAGATTTTCATGACCGGTCCCTTGGGCTCCGGGCATGCGATGAAGGCCCTCAACAACTACGTTTCCGCTGCGGGCCTCGTCGCCGCGACGGAAGGAGTGCTCGCCGCCCAGCGCTTCGGGCTCGATCCGGGAAACGTCGTGGACATTCTCAACGCATCGACCGGGATGAACAACTCGACCCTCAACAAGTTTCACCGATTCATCCTGTCGCGCGCGTTCGACTCGGGATTTTCGCTCGACTTGATGGTGAAGGACCTGAACACCGCGCTCGAGGTCGCGCGCTCGACCGGATCACCGGCGCGGCTCGCCGAAGCTTGCCTCGAAGCCTGGACCGAGGCGCAGACGGCGCTCGGCCCGGGCCTGGATCACACCGCCGTGGTGCGATATTGGGAGAAACTCGCCGGCACGGAGCTCGGGAAGAAACGCGATTGATCCGGCCTCTTGACGTCGGCCCACACGGGGCCCAAGCTCGCACACTTTAGGCTTGCGGAGCGAAGGCATGGCCACGTCCGAACTCAAGTCCTCCGAGCTGAAGCTCGAGCCGGACAAGCTCTACCTCGAGGAAATTTTCACGGACCGGCGCATCGGGACGATCCGTCGCTTGAGCCCCGTCGCGAAAGACGGAAAACCGGACGCATCGCGCACCGTTCTCTACGTCGGCGAGACGCAGATCATGACCCCCGCCGGCTCGATCCCGATAGCGTTCGAGATAGGCGCGGACTCGCTTGGCGAGGCGGCCGAGAAGTTCGGGTCGCTCGCCAAGGATGCGATCGACCGCACCGTGCGCGAGCTGCAGGAGCTGCGTCGCCAGGCGAGCTCCTCGATTGTCGTTCCGCAAGGCCCCTTGGGCGGCGGCGGCAAGATCCAGCTGCCGTAACGGATTCTTACTTGAGGAGACCGGCCTTGCGGGCGAGCCCCTGCACGCGCGCGTGCTCTTCGCGGATCTCGGCCAACAACTTCCCCGGCGGGGAATATTCCATCAGCATCCCGAGCGGCCTGAGCTTCGCGCCGATGGCGGGGGACCTGATGGCTCGCTCCAGCGCCGGAACCAGCGCCCGCGTGACGTCGGCGGGCACGTTTGCCGGTGCGAAGAATCCCACCCAGACTCCGAAGAGCTGTTCCGAGTAGCCCAGCTCCGGCAGCGTCGGGATGTCCGGAAAATCCGGATACCTGCTCGAGATGACGATGCCCCGCAGCGTGCCGCTCCTCAGGTGGCCGGTCATAGTGCCGAGCGCGAGGACGACGCCTTCGACGTGCCCGCCGAGGAGGGCGGTGACCGCGGGCGAGGCGCCGGTGAACGGCACCGTGGTGAGCCCGACGCCGGTGAGGGAATTGATCGTCAGCACGCAG
>Ga0209239_1001178_pt1 | contig 15447 bp, 13 predicted proteins | sample GraSoi013_2_20cm_FD_185824 | JGI IMG/M metagenome (GOLD analysis project Ga0209239, IMG submission 185824) | Grasslands soil microbial communities from the Angelo Coastal Reserve, California, USA - Sample 10_02_2013_2_20cm (SPAdes) (version 2) | ecosystem: Environmental > Terrestrial > Soil >...
TTTGGATCTGCAACAGTGATGGCACAAATCAATTGCAACTCACATCGCTGGCCGGTGCTGATTCCGGAACGCCCAAGTGGTCTCCGGAGGGCAAGACCATTGCTTTCGATGCCCGAGTTGCTGGGCACGGCGATATTTTCATCATCAGCGCCGATGGAGGATCTCCCCGTCGTCTTCACCACTGAACCCTTCGAAAATAATGTCCCCAGCTGGTCACGTGACGGCCAATGGATCTACTTTTCATCCGACCGGACGGGAACGTGGCAGATATGGAAAATACCGTCTGGAGGGGGCAGCGCCGTGCAGGTTACCAACGCTGGCGGCTTTTCAGCACAGGAATCCATCGATGGAAAATGGTTGTACCTATGGCGGGAGCCAGGCACGATTTGGAAGATGCCAGTCGGGGGTGGGGAACCGATGCGTGTTCTACAAGGCGTGGAAAATTTTGCTTTTTGGAAAATTGCGGCGAACGGTATTTATTTTGTCGATGTGTCAACTACGCCCGCCCTAATCAAATTTTTCGACTTCGCAACTCAACACTCTAAAGCAATTACCTCTGTGGACTTGGGATACAGTGTTCCTGGTCCGCAAAACTTTGATGTCTCCCCAGATGGGCAGTGGATACTCTTCAAGCGCGTGGACCAGGTAGACAGCGACATTATGCTGGTCGAAAACTTCCAATAACTCAGAGATTGCCAAGGTTCGCCGTCTTTTCGTCCCACTTCCGGGCGCTGCTACAATGCTTTCTTCTTGGGAGCAAGCGAACTTTCGGGACCACAAGAACGTATCCACACTGTATTGTCCGGTCGGGTGCTGTTTCCTTAAACATTGTTTTGAGCCGAGGTCCAGGAGTTCCGGGGAGTGAGGGTTGGAAGACGCTCAGGCCGTTGCCATGCTGGTCCGTCGCTGTATCGCTGGCGACGCGGTGGCCTGGGAGGAGATTGTGCAGCGCTACAACCGGCGAATCTATAACATCTGCTATCGTTTCACGGGCTCGGCGGACGATGCCCAAGATCTTACGCAAGAAGTCTTCATCAAGATGTATCGCACGCTGAGTTCTTACGACGCAGGGCGGGCAGCGTTCATGACTTGGGTTACGACCATCACCCGCAACCTGCTCGTTGATCATTTTCGCAAGACCAAACAGGACCGGATGACCGAATCGCTGGATGGACCAATTTCGGAGCATGAAGATGCTATGCCTCTGAGTGACAAGATCCCAGATAAGGCATCCCCGCCGGACTCTCGGGTACAGAGCCGGGAGGCCGGGGAGACGGTTCATCACGCCTTGCAGAAGCTGTCGCCCGAACTGCGGGAAGCAGTGATTCTACGGGACTTACAGGACATGGACTACCGGGAAATTGCTGCAGTACTTCGGGTTCCTGAAGGTACCGTGAAATCCAGAATAAACCGCGGGCGGGCGGAACTTGCGCGGGTTCTACAACGTACATATAGGCAGGTGATGTGATGGCAGGCGAAAGCAAAAACGGCATGCAATGCGCGGAGTTTGAGACTCTTCTGAGCGAAGCTCTGGACGAGACACTGAGCGGGGCGAAGCTGGAGAGTTTTCAGGCTCACGGCAGGTCGTGCTCTGTCTGTGGTCCATTGTTGGCAGAGGCGGACGCGGGGCGTCGCTGGTTGAAAGCGTTGGCCGACGTGGAGCCTCCGTCTAAGCTGGTCAGCAACATTTTGATCGCCACCACGGGCCGGGCGAGCGCCCGAACGCAGGCCCAGGCCGGCGCTGCAGGTTCGTGGAAAGATGCGATGAGCCGGTGGCTGGGACCGATATTTACTCCGGCATTCGTCGTGGCGCGCCAGCCGCGCTTCGCGATGTCGTTTGGCATGGCGTTTTTCTCGCTGTCCATCACGCTGAGCATGGCTGGCGTCAAGATGAGCGATGTGCGGAACATCGATCTGCGGCCTAGCGCGATCAAGCGGTCCTATTACGAGACCTCTGGCCGAGTAGTGAAGTATTACGAGAATATTCGTTTTGTGTATGAAATCGAATCCCGGGTAAGGGAGTTCAAACGAGCAAACACGCCCGCTGAACCTGCACCTGAGCCCAAAGACAAGGAACGCAAAAACAATACCAGTGGACAACCTGAACAGAAACAAGAACGCAACTACAGCCAGGGGGAGAACCAGCCAGTGCTGGCCTCTCTACCCAATGATCCACCTGTAGTGACGGTGACCACTTACAGGAGGTTTTCATGAACTGCGCCACGCACAACGATATTGCAGCAGTGGCCTACTGCCGTACTTGCGGTAAGCCGCTGTGCGCAAATTGCAAGCGCGACGTTAAAGGAGTGATTTATTGCGAGAACTGTCTTGCGGAGCGGCTGCAAGGAGTACAGCCGCCACAGTCCACGTATCAACCAATTGTCGATCCAAGTGTCAGAGTAGCACCGCTTCCGGGTTCCGGGCCGAATCCGGCGCTGGCCGGAATTCTGGCAGCGTTTTTTCCCTTTGGAGTGGGGGCCGTCTACACCGGACAGTACGCCAAAGGTCTGGCACACCTGCTAATTTTCACGGGACTGGTGTGGGGACTCTCTTCCGGAGGTATGGGGAATCTCGAACCCGTGCTGGGAATCGGCATGGGATTCTTTGTTGTTTACCAAATCATTGACGCCATCCGCTCAGCCAAGGCGGTGCAAGTGGGACAGGCGCCTCCTGATCCGTTCGGGCTGGCTCGGACCTTCGGCGGGGGCGAGAAAGTAGACACTTCGAGAATACCTACGGCAGCGGTGGTGCTGATCGGGCTGGGAGTGCTTTTCCTGATGCATACCATGGGTTTTTGGTTCTTCAGTGTCGAGCGCTTCTGGCCGGTAATCTTGCTTGCGATCGGGATATGGCAGATCGCACGACGCCGGGGAATGATCGGCCCATCCTACGGACCGAATTGTGGAGTTCGAGGTCGAAGTTATGTTGGACCGGTGGTGCTGCTCACGTTGGGAACTCTTTTTCTGATTCAGAGCTTTGATGGACCGGGATTCCATCGCACCTGGCCATTGCTGCTTCTTGTGATCGGCATAACCAAGCTGTGGGAGAGTCATACTTCAAATCCTGAGGGCCGAGACGGAGTGCCACCGATCCCTGGCGGGCCAGAATCGGGTGGCGCCGTAAGCGGCGAAGTTCAACCGCCAACGGAGGTGAACCGTGGCTAGTCCAGTACAAGTTGCGCCGCCACCCCGACCCAGACGCTCGCTAGCCGGCCCTTTTGTGCTCATAGTGCTTGGCATTGTGTTCCTACTGGGAACGATGGGTGTGTTGCAGTGGTACAGGCTGGGCACCCTGTGGGCGCATTACTGGCCAGTGCTGATTATTCTTTGGGGCGTTATCAAACTTCTGGAGTATCACCAGGCACAACGAGATGGCACTCGGCCTTCTGGAATTGGCGCGGGGCAGGTTTTTCTACTGATAGTGGTGATCTTTTTCGGATTGGCAGCTACACAGGCCGCCCGCTTTAACTGGGGCGAGATTCGAGATCAGATCAACATTGATGACGGCGATTTCCCGTTGTTCGGCCATACCTATAGCTATGACGATCAATTGCAGCAGGAATTCCCCACCACGGCGAACCTGCACGTAGTTAACGACCGCGGCGCGGTGAATGTGACTGCATCGAGCGACAACCAGATGCGGGTGGTAGTTCATAAACGCATCAGCGCCGACAAGCAGGAAGACGCGGACAAATGGAATTTGAGCACAAAGCCGCAGATCACGGTCAGTGGTCAAACAGTGAGTCTGAACGCCAATACGCAGAGCGCGGGCGATCATTGGGTCGCTACGGACATGGACGTCTCCATTCCGCGCAAGGCTTCCGTGGTGATATCGACCCGGCGGGGCGATGTGAGGGTGTTGGGACGGGACGGCGACGCGAACATCTCCAGCAAGCATGGCGACGTGTCGCTGGCGGATATCAATGGGAAGGTCAGCCTGGACCTGGATCATAGCTCGGCGCGGGTATCCCAGATCGCGGGTGATGTTTCTGTGGAAGGTCACGCCAATGACGTTTCGCTGCAGGACATCAAGGGAGCGGTGCGGCTAAACGGCGAGTTCATGGAAAGCGTGAAGCTGGCAAAAATCGCCAAGACGGTTAGTTTCAAGTCCTCACGGACTGACTTGGAGTTCTCGAAGCTTGACGGCGATCTGGATTTGGATTCTGGCGATTTGCGGGCGAGTAATCTGATGGGGCCGTTACGTCTAAGCACGCGGTCGAAAGATATTCGGCTGGAGGGTGTCTCTGGAGACGTGCGGCTAGAGGACAACAACGGGGCGGTCGAACTGCGCATGACCAAATTGGGGAGCGTGCAGGTAGAAAATCGGCGGGGCGATATTCAAATCTATGTTCCCGATAAAGCCGGCTTCCAACTGGATGCGCGGGCACGCAACGGCGAAATACAGTCGGACTTCAGCGAACTGAAAGTCGACGAGGCTCACGATCAAGCGACAGCTGTGGGCACAGTCGGCGGTGGTGGGCCACGATTGGTTGTTACAAATGAGCACGGGACGATTGAGATTCGCAAGGGATCGACGGCGGCACTGATAGCGCCGGCGCCACCTCCGCCGTCTCCTAAGGAACCCCGTGCGCCGAAATCTAAAACGCCGGAGCCGACGGAGAATTAGAGTCAGTCGCTAGTGGTCAGTGGCTCGGTTAGTGATCAGCTCAGCCCTCAAGCTTTCTAGGGATCAGGAGTCAGGCTTCACTTCTCAGTGGGCAGTTCTTCGTTCTCAGTTCTCAGGTTTCACGGACGTTTCCCCTCTTACGCATAGACCGCGCCCGTGTTATGTTCATTTTCCCTGCAAATGATTCGTTCTTATAGAGGCATTTTGCCGACTATCCCTGCCTCGTGCTATGTGGACGAGTCGGCGCAGATCATCGGGGACGTGGTGCTCGGTGAAAACGCTAGTGTGTGGATGAACGCGGTGCTGCGCGGGGATGTGCATTCGATCCGGGTTGGCGCGCAGTCCAATATCCAGGATTGCAGCGTGCTGCACGGGATGAAAGAAAAGTACGGCGTATTCGTCGGTGAGTATGTGACCGTTGGGCATTCGGTCACGCTGCATGGTTGCATCGTTGAAGACCGATGCCTCATCGGAATGGGAGCCATTATTTTGAATGGAGCTCGCATCGGGGCGGGTTCGATCATTGCGGCAGGAACACTGATTCCCGAGCAGACGGTGGTTGAGCCGGGATCATTGTGGATGGGGTCTCCGGGAAAATTTCGGCGCAAACTTGAGGAGAACGACCGGGAAAGCATACTTCGTTACGCGAACAACTATTTGGGATATAAGGAATCGTATTTGCGGGAAAGGAAATAGCAGTCAGCAAATAGCGGTCAGCATTCAGCCAATGGAAAGTAGTGCAGTTCGCCCGGAAATCATGCCGCACGCTTCATGGGCTGAATGCTGAGTGCTGAATGCTTCCGGTCAACGACCGATGATCAAAGCTATCCGAGGCACGCGTGATCTGCTTCCGCCGGAGACGGCATTGTGGAATTTTGTGGAGGCAGCGGCACGTGACGTGTTCCACGCCTACAACTTTCAAGAGATCCGTACTCCGATCTTCGAGGAGACGCAGTTGTTTGCCCGGTCGGTGGGCGAGGAAACCGACATCGTTTCGAAGGAGATGTACACATGGGACGATCGCGGTCGTGGGCAGAGTGAGAAAGGGCAGTCACTCACCCTGCGGCCGGAAAATACTGCGGGAGTGGTGCGAGCTTACGTCGAGCACAAGCTTTGGGATCGAGGACTTAACAAGCTTTACTACATTGGGCCTCAGTTTCGGCGCGAGCGTCCTCAGAAAGGGCGCTACCGGCAGTTTTATCAGATTGGGGCGGAGACCATCGGGCCACCTAGCGCGGGCAGCGAGTCGCCGGCACGCGACGCCGAGATGCTGGAAATGCTGGCCACATTTCTGAACCGGCTCGGTATCAATGATTGGAAATTGCAGTTGAATTCGGTCGGCTGTTCCAATGATCGCGCGGTTTACAACGAAGCGTTGCGGAAGGCGCTGGAGCCGGTAGTGGACAAAATGGACGGTGACTGCCAGCGTCGCGCGGTCACGAATCCCTTGCGCGTGTTTGATTGCAAAGTTCCCGAGGACCAGCCCATCATCGAGAAGCTGCCGCGTATCAGCCAATTTCTTGACGAAGGTTGCCGCAAGCATTTTCAGGAAGTTCAGCAAATCCTGAAGGCGGTGGAGGTTCCATTCACGCTCAATGATCGCCTGGTTCGCGGCCTGGATTATTACACGCGAACTGCATTCGAGTTCACTCACGGAGCGCTGGGTGCGCAAAATGCGATTCTCGGCGGAGGCCGTTATGATGGACTGTCGGAGGCTCTGGGAGGACCCAGTGCGCCCGGGATCGGATTCGCTATCGGCGAAGATCGTCTAGTGCTCGCACTGAAGGAATCGGCGGAAGCGCTGGCGCGCAGACCTGATGTTTATGTCGCGCCATTAGGTCCGGGAATGGATCGGGAGGCTGCCAAAGTCGCGCACGAGTTGCGCCGTCATGACGTGGTGACGGAATTGGGCGACGAGAGCTTTCGCCTGAAGAAGTCGCTGGAGACCGCCAGCAAGATGAGAGCGCGCTTTGTTCTGATTGTGGGTGAGAATGAAGTCAAGTCGGGAGCGTTCGCGCTAAAGAATCTGGAAACCGGAGAGCAGGTTTCCGTGCCACGCGCTGACCTGGCACAGAGGATCCAATCTAAATAAGTAGGGAGCCTGAATGACATATCGTTGCGTGACTGTTCTTTTTCTGTACTCAGTTGCCATCATGCAGGCGTTCGGCCAGCAAGACACCGGAGCGAATAACGTGCCCTCGTCCGCGGACAGTGTCCCGCTGACGAACCGCAAGAACTTGAGCCCACTGGAGCAGACGCTTATTGCCAACACCAAAGCGGTGCCGGCCGCCTGGAAAAAGAAAGACGCCGATTTCTTCAAACGTACTCTCACTGACGATTTTCTTGAAGTCGCGATCGACGGCAAGGTGTACGGCAAGAACGATGTGTTGGAAGGCGTGCACATGGCGGATGTTCAGGAGTACAGCCCTTACGACGCTCAGGTCGTGCCCGTCAACGACGGTGCCGCAATCGTGACCTACGATTGCATCGTGCGTATGACTTTGGGAGAGGAGCCAGTGCCTCGCTATCAGCACATCACCGATGTTTGGGTAAAGCAGGGCGACGAGTGGCGCCTGAAGTTTCAGCAGGCAACACCGGCACAGTAGAGCGCTGATCGCCCGTTGACTTGCCGTGGAAGCGGGCCTAGTATTTCTCGGACTCACTGATCATCGTCATTGGTTTTTACGGAGGATTCTAAAAAAGCCACTCGACATGGAGGATGTGCGCATGAAACGAACATCAATAATCATCGTATTCCTGACTTTGCTGTTTGCGTTCACGGTCGCGTCCCAGGGCCAGATGCAGATGCCGAAACCGGGCCCCGAGCACAAGAAGCTGGACTATTTCCTCGGCGCATGGACCACGGACGGGGACATGAAGCCGGGTCCGATGGGCCCGGGCGGCAAGTTTACCGGCACTTCGCACGACGAATGGATGGACGGCGGTTTTTTCATCGTCATACACTCCAACATGAAAATGCCAATGGGCGCGGGCACCGGACTTGCCGTGATGGGCTATAACGCCGACCAGAAGAAATACACCTACCATGAGTTCAACAGTGCGGGCGAAGCGGAAGCGGCCACAGGCACGGTGGACGGTGACACCTGGACCTGGACTGACGAAAACATGATGAACGGAAACCTCGTGCACGGCCGTTACACGATGAAGATCCTGTCCCCGACGTCCTATACCTTCAAGTATGAAATCTCGCAAGACGGCAACTGGACCACCGTGATGGACGGGAAGACCACCAAGACGAAGTGAGCCCTCGGGTCCTGATTCCGGGGGAAAAGAGGGGCGGAGCCGCGTCAGTCTGCTCCGCCCAAAACAACCGTCCGACGTTCCTTCGATTCAGAGTCTAACGACGCAAGATGCGACCGGCGGGCTCCTGCTCAATTCGCGAACCTCAACCATTTATAATTCCTGATTCGGCTTTTAGTCGTATTCCCCACTGAAAGGCGCAACTTGCTCGATTTCCTAGGCGATCTGCGACGAACTCACATGTGCGGCGCACTGCGCGCTTCTGATGCTGGCAACAAGGCCGTGCTCATGGGCTGGGTGAATCGCCGCCGCGATCTGGGGAACCTGATCTTCGTCGACGTACGTGACCGTACCGGGGTTACCCAGGTCGTCTGCAACAAGGAAAACAATCCCGCGCTGCACGAAAAAGCCAGCCAACTACGCAATGAATACGTGATCGCGGTAAGCGGAACAGTGAAGCTGCGTGATGCCAATACCATCAACAAGAACATTCCAAGCGGCGAGGTTGAACTGGTAGCGGAAGAACTGCGCATCCTCAACGAGTCGAAGCAGCCTCAGTTCCTGCCAGGTGACACAGTCCTAGCCAACGAAGAGCTGCGCCTCAAATATCGCTACATTGATCTGCGGCGCGACGCCATGCAGCACAACATTGAATTGCGGCACAAGGTGGCGATCGCTATCCGCGATTATCTGTCGGCGCAAGGATTCTTCGAAATTGAAACCCCGTTCATGACGAGGTCGACACCGGAAGGCGCGCGCGATTATCTCGTCCCCAGCCGGGTGCAGCCGGGGAGTTTCTACGCATTGCCGCAATCTCCCCAACTGTTCAAACAGATCCTGATGATCTCGGGATTCGACAAATATTTTCAGATCGTGCGTTGCTTTCGTGATGAAGACTTACGCGCTGACCGGCAGCCCGAATTTACTCAGATCGATCTGGAAATGTCCTATCCGCAGCAGGAGCGGGTGTGGGAAGTGGTCGAAGGATTTCTAACGGCCGCGTTTAAGGCCGGCGGATACACGATCAAGACCCCATTTCCGCGCATGAGTTATGACGAAGCTATCCGGCTGTATGGCAGCGATAAGCCGGATATGCGTCTCCCGGCAATGACCGACGTGCGGGAAGCGTTCACGGCGGAGAATCTTCAAACTTTGGGAGCGAGCCAGAATTTGCCGGTGGTGGCAGTGCGCATTCCGAAGGTTGGTGAGCTCTCGCGAAAGGAGCGCGATGATATCAAGCCGCTATTTTCGGCGAAGGGTGATGCGAAGTTATTCGAAGACTTCAAACGGCTGGAAAAGAATTTTCCTGATGCCGCGGCTAAAGTTATGGAAAAGATTGGCGGCCAGGCCGGCGATCTGATCGTCATTGTTGCCGGAGGCGGAAAGCCAGGAGAGCACAAATCTGAGGGAGGCGTGAAGCCTGAAGTCAAGCAGCACGATCATGCGGTCTACAACGCGGCGGGTCTGTTGCGGGTCGCGCTGGGACAAAAGTATGCGGCCAAACATGGCGCGTTTGCCCGTGGCGAATTCCGCTTTCTGTGGGTCACAGATTTCCCCATGTTCGAGTGGGATGAAGAAGGCAAACGCTGGGCGGCGGCGCATCATCCATTCACTTCGCCGCACGAGCGTGACATGGATAAACTCGAGTCCGATCCTGCAGCGGTGCGGGCATTGGCCTACGACGTGGTGCTGAACGGGACGGAGCTGGGATCAGGGTCGATCCGAATTCACCGGCAAGATATTCAGCGCAAGATTTTCCGCGCTCTCGGAATGACCGAAGAAGAAGCCCGCTCTCGGTTTGGCTTCTTCCTGGAGGCGCTGGAGTATGGTACGCCTCCGCATGGGGGAATCGCATTGGGACTCGACCGTATTGTGATGATCCTGGCTGGAGCGGACAGCTTGCGAGAAGTGATTCCCTTCCCCAAGACAGCACGCGCCGTGGACTTGATGGTGGATGCGCCGACGCCGGTGAGCGAGACACAGTTGCGGGAGTTGGGGATACAGGTGCGTCGGGTGCCTGATGGAAAATAGCAAGCCATCCTTAACGGATTTGCTCATCAGCATGCGGGAGCGGCCCAAACCAATAAATCCGCCGCTCTTGTATCACTACACTCACAGGACAGCTTTGTCAGGAATTCTTTCATCGAAGAGCATATGGGCCACCGACGCGCGACAGCTCGAGGACCCATCGGAAATTAGGTATGGCTTTGAGATCGCACAAGAAATACTCTCAGATGAATTGACGTCGGCTGATAAAAGTGGGCAAAAGTCTATGCATGCATGTTTGGAGATCGGGCTTTCAGAGATGAACTTAGTCAGCGATTGCTCCTCGGACGCTTATGTGGCGTGCTTCTGTGCGGATCCCCACTCTGATTTTCACTATCGCAAGTTTGGTGCTTATCGGATCGAGTTCTATCTGAGCCCGTGCCAAGTTGAGTTTCCGCTGACTTCACGCGCCAATTATCGGCACATCTGGCTCGAAAAAGTTCTTTACGAACCCGATCTCCAGCGGCAGGCTCTGAGGAAACGTCTCCAAGTTTTCCGGAGAAGAGCTGAGGAGTTTGAAAGTTTAGGGTTTACCTTCATCGCAGATTCCATGCTGGAGACTGTATTAAACCCGCGGGTATATATCGTCAAACGCCCCGCCTTAGCCGCAGAGAACGAGTGGCGAGGCGTCTTCCTCCCAAAGATGGATGATTGGTGGTCCAGGTATGAGACCGAACAAGGAATACACACCACACTCAACAAGCGCGGTCATGAAGTCCGATACGTGGAATTGGTCCCAAGAGAAGGAATTTTACGGGTTAGATCAATCTGCTGGGCCCAAATTCTGAGCGCGACTTTGGGACAGAACAAATCAACCGCCTGTTACTTGAATGCGGTTTTGCCAGTGTGCCAATTGCCATTTGATGGTCTCTTCACTAGCCCACCCTTGCGCAGACTCAGTTCAAAGGTGCAATTTCTCGACTGAATTAGGGATTCGAAACTACAGCCGTTTCACCTACCTCAGCTTGTACCGCTGCAGCTTTCCTGTAGCGGTCTTCGGCAGTTCGTCCAAGAATTCCACCCAGCGCGGTCGCTTAAACACGGGCAAACGGCTAACCACAAAGTCTTGCAGTTCGCGCGACAGTTCTGATGTAGCTGCTGTTCCGTTTTTCAAAACCACACAGGCTAATACTTTCATCAGGTCATCGTGATCTTTTCTCCCCACGACTGCTGCTTCTTGCACGGCGGGATGTTCGCTCAACACGTTTTCGATTTCTACTGGGCTGACCCAGACGCCGCTGCATTTGAGCATGTCATCAGAGCGGCCGGCGTACCAGAAATAGCCATCCACGTCCTGGGAATATTTGTCCCCGGTGCGGATCCAGTGGCCTTCGATGGTGTCTTTGGATTTCTCGTGCTGGTTCCAGTAGTGGGAGCAGGTGGAATCGGCTTTGATCAGGAGGTTGCCGACTTCTCCGGTCCGCACGAGCTGGTTGTTTTCGTCCACGATCTTCGCGTCGTAGCCGGGAATGATCTTGCCGCTGGAACCGGGGCGAACGGCGCCGGGGCGGTTGGCGACGAACATATGCAGCACTTCCGTGGAACCAATGGCATCGAGGATCTCGACGCCGAAGCGTTCTTTGAAACGATGGAAGATGGCTGCCGGCAGGGATTCACCGGCTGAAACAGCATAGCGGACGGAAGAGAGATCGAACTCTCGGCCATCGTCGCGATGATAGGCGAGCAAGGCGGCAAAATTTGATGGGACGGAGAAAAACAGCGTGGGGCGGTGACGCTCGATGGTTTCAAACACATGCTGCGGCTTGGGCGGGCCGGGATAGAGAATGCTGGTGGCCCCTACGGCTAGCGGGAAGTAGAGCACATTCCCCAATCCATACGCGAAGAAAAGCTTGGCTACACTGAAGCAGCAATCCGCGTCGGTGATATCGAGAATGCCTTTGGCGTAACGCTCGGAACAGACCACCATGTCATGCTGCAAGTGGACGCAGGCTTTAGGAAATCCGGTTGAGCCGGAGGAGTAGAGCCAGAAAGCGGCGTCATCTTTGTTTGTGGGTTCGGCGTCAAGTGTGGGCGAGTTCTCGTCGAGTAGCTGGCTGAAACTCAACGTGCCTGCAGGCGATTCCTCACCCACAACTATGATGTTTTTTAGATAGCGCAGCTTCTCTTTAGGGACGGCCTGAATCTGCGGATAGAGTGACTGGCTGACAATGGCCACTCGGGCCCGCGAATTGTTGAGCATGTATTGGTAGTCGCTGGGTTTGAGCAGGGTGTTAACGGGAACCGGGACGGCTCCGATTTTGATGGCGCCAAAAAAGCTGATGGCGAAGTCTGGAGTGTCCAGCAGGAGCAGCAGAACTCGTTCTTCAACGCGCACACCAAGTTGACGGAGCGCATTGCCTGCGCGATTTACGCGGTCGCCAAGCTGTCGGTAAGTGACGGTACTTCGTTCGCACTCGAACGCTAGTTTCTCGCCTCGTCCCTCTTGCAGATGACGATCGATGAAGTATGTGGCGGCGTTGAATTCGTTAGGTAGGAGAATGGACGCGGACCCGGTCATTTAGGAACAACGCGTTGCTTGCGCAGCGCTTCAAGAATAATCACGCTGCTGATGGAGAAACATCCGACAGCGGCCAGAGCGGTCACTTGAAACAGTCCCGAGCTGAGATGGAGAACGTCGGCGAAGAGCGCAGTCATAGCGAGCAGAATTCCTAAAAGATTGAGCCAGACCGGACCACGCACACGCCGATCCGCGTCACGCCTTACACGCAGTTGCAGTAGAACTGCGGCTAACCCGATCGCAGCCACAACCACCAGCGCCAGCGGGCTGAAAAACGCACGCGGGCTGGTGTAGAGAACCACTACCGCGAAGGCGGCGCAGAGCAGTCCGGAGCCAATTACATTCCAGCGACGGGATTTACGTTCGGGAATGCTCAAAATATACCTCGTAATGTTTTCGACTTGGCCAGGTGCGATGTGTGCGCAAGATCCTTCGCCCCTGCTGGACTCAGGACTTCATCAGATTATTTTTTGGACATCGCTTCTTCCAGCGCCCGACGGGTCATCACCGTGACCAAATGTTGGCGGTACTCGGCGGAGGCGTAAGTGTCGCCGATGAACTCCACACTTGCACCCGACTGGGTTGCGGCGCTAGCGAATTCGCCTGCAGATTTGCCACGGAGAGCTTTTTCCACGGCAGTGGCGCGGTAGGCGATGGCGGAAACTCCGGTGATTCCGATCGCAGCGTTGTCGATTTTGGCCCCCGACATCTTCAGAAGAACGGCGATTCCGACGACGGCGTATCCAGATGCGGGGTGATGGTGCTTCTTATAATTTACTCGTTGGCCTTCGGTGCGCGGTACGCGTACTTCGGTGAGAATTTCATCATTGCGCAAGGCAGTGGAAAACATTCCGCTGAAAAAACTTGTGGCCGGGATGACTCGCTCACCGGAGCGGCTTTGGGCGACAATCTCGGCGTCAAGAGCAAGTACCGCGGCAGGATAATCCGCGGACGGATGGGCTTGGGCGAGGGAGCCTCCGATTGTACCGCGGTTGCGGACCTGGGTATCGCCGATCTGCGAAGCGGCTAGCGATAAAAGCGGCGAAGACTTCCGCAGAAGTTGCGATCCGGCGATATCGGCGTGAGTGGTCATAGCGCCGATGGCAATACGGTCACCTGCCTCACGAACGTAGCTGAGGTCCTTGATGCGTCCGATATCCACCAGCAGTGTGGGCTGCGCCAATCGTAGTTTCATTGCGGGCAAAAGACTGTGGCCGCCGGCAAGGATCTTGGCGTCGTCACGCGATTGCAGGAGATTCAAAGCGTCGGCTAAGTTGCGAGGCGCTTCGTAGTCAAAGTTTGCCGGGATCATGGGCGTGGCCTCCTTGCACTGGTTGTAGCCTTGGCGGGTGGTTTCGATTGCGCCGCTGCAGATTTCGGGGCCGAAGATTGTGCCTGGCGAATGGCGCGCCACACTCGCTCCGGCTTGAGCGGCATCTCGATGTGACGGACTCCAAGCTGCGAGAGCGCATCGCAAACTGCGTTTACGGCGCAGGGGGTGGAAGCGATTGTCCCTGCCTCGCCTACACCTTTCACGCCCATGGGATTCACCGGCGAAGGCGTGACCGTGCTGCCAAGAGTGAACTCGGGCAGGTAGTGAGCTTTGGGCAGGGCGTAGTCCATCAGAGTGCCGGTGAGGAGCTGTCCGTCGTCGTTGTAGATCAACTCTTCCCACATAGCCTGGCCGAGGCCTTGGGCAATGCCTCCGTGAATTTGTCCGTTGACCAGCATGGGATTGATTACGTTGCCGCAATCGTCCACAGCGACGTATTTATCGATTTTGACTTCGCCGGTTTCGGCGTCCACTTCGACGGAACAAATGTGACAACCGAAGGGGAAGGTGAAATTCGAAGGCTCGAAGAAATGGGTGGCTTCCATGCCGGGCTCAAATCCTGGAGGAATGTTGCGAGCCGTATAGGCAGCGAGTACGAGATCGCCGAACGAGATGGACTTCTTTCCGCCGTCGGCGGTGAGGCGGCCGCGGCCAATGGTGATGTCAGCAGGTTTCACGCCGAGCAAGTGTGCGGCAAGCGTCGACATCTTGGCTTTGAGTTTTTGCGCGGCCATGTAGGCAGCGGTTCCACCGACAGCGGTGGCGCGGCTGCCGAATGTCCCAATGCCGTATGGGACAGCCATGGTGTCCCCATGAACGACGTTGACATCCTGAGGATCGATTCCCAGTTCGTCGGCAATGAGCTGCGCGAAAGTTGTTTCCTCGCCTTGGCCGTGCGGGGAAGCACCGGTTAACAGAGTGACTTTACCGGTGGGCTCGATGCGCACTGTACCGCTTTCCCAACCTCCGGCGGGCGTCGCCGCGGAGGGACCGATGGCGCAAATTTCCACGTAAGTAGAAACTCCGACTCCGTAATATTTGCCTTCCTTTAATCCAGTCTTCTGACGGCGGCGGAGATTGTCGTATTCGGCGAGTTTCAGCGCCTTCTTCAGGCTCTCCTGATATTTTGCCGAATCATAGGTAAGGCCGGTGATGGTGGTGTAGGGGAATTCGTTGGGCTGAGGAAAGTTCTTCAAGCGGAACTCGGCGGAGTCCATGCCCAACTCGTGAGCAGCTATGTCCATGATGCGCTCGACGTTGTAGGTGGCCTCGGGACGGCCAGCGCCACGGTAGGCGTCGGTGGACATCTTGTTGGTGAAGACGCCAACGATGTCAATCTGGATGGCTGGGATCTTGTAGCAACCGGCATGCATGAGCGCAGTAAGTTGCGGGATGAGTGGTGTCAGAAGTTGGTGGTAAGCACCCACGTCGGCTAGGATGCGAGCCCGCAGGCCAAGAATGGTGCCGTCTTTCTTCAACGCCAGTTCGACATAATTAATGGTGTCGCGTCCATGGATAGTGGCGAGGAAGTTTTCACGACGAGTCTCGGCCCACTTCACGGGATGGCCCAGCTTCATCGCCAGCCAGGGCACAATTCCCTCTTCGCCATAGACGTTGAGCTTGCTGCCAAAGCCACCGCCGACTTCAGGAGCAATTACCCGCA
>Ga0209239_1001180_pt1 | contig 15442 bp, 12 predicted proteins | sample GraSoi013_2_20cm_FD_185824 | JGI IMG/M metagenome (GOLD analysis project Ga0209239, IMG submission 185824) | Grasslands soil microbial communities from the Angelo Coastal Reserve, California, USA - Sample 10_02_2013_2_20cm (SPAdes) (version 2) | ecosystem: Environmental > Terrestrial > Soil >...
CCTGGTGGGCCCTTTTGTTTCTGGGATTTACGCAGGAGATCCTGAGCGCCTCAGCGTCCGAAGCTCCTTCCCTCAACTTTACGAAGCCGAAAAGGTCGGGGGCAGTATCGCTCGCGGGATGCTGCGCGTCGCAAAACCGAACAAAGGCCCCCGCGAGCGCCCCATCCTGCAATCTTTTCGAGAAGGCAACGAAACTCTGGTGCGCGCGCTCGCGAATAAACTCGGCCCAGCCCTGCTCACTTCTACATGTGTCGCCGGAGTCTTTCGCCAAAATGACGGCTCGTTCCAAATTCGCCTGGAAAATCGTGACGGCAGCGAATCCGTCTTCACTAATTCTTTAATCCTGGCGACGCCCACCGACGTTACCGGCAGACTTCTCTCCCACCTCGATTCGTCATTCGAATCGCTACTGGGCTCAATCGACTACGCGGCCGTCGCCGTAGTTTCTCTGGGCTATTTCACGAAGGATATTGCGCACTCTCTGAATGGCTTCGGGTTCCTTGTGGCACGCTCCGCCGGGCTCCGCGTCCTCGGCTCTGTCTGGAACTCGTCGCTTTTCCCCGGCCGGGCCCCCGAGGGTCATGCCCTGTTGACCAGCTTCGTCGGTGGAACAACCGACCCCGCCGCAGCAAAGTTAAACCCGGAAGAACTCGCCAGCCTGGTCCATCGTGAAATCTCTCCCCTGCTCTCCATTCGGAGCGAACCCGTCTTTTCAAATGTCACGATTTGGCCAGGCGCCCTGCCGCAATACAATCTCGGTCACAGCGATCGCTTGGCAGCGGTGGCAAAGCTCTGCTCCCGCTTCCCAGGTCTGTGGTTAACCGGGAATTATCTGCGCGGCCCCGCGATCGGATCCTGCGTCGAACAAGCCCTCGCCGTCGCCGACGAAGTGCGCAACCATCTCACCGCTTAAGCCTTATCGCCCGCTATTCGATGCACGACGAACTAACACGAGCCCACATTCCTGACAGTTTTTCTCTTACCGAGAACTGATTACCGATTACTGATTGCTGATAAGTGACGTCTGATTGCCGATGCCCTATCACTTTCGTCCATACCGCAGCTCCAGCCGCGTCTTTCTCCGCTCCTCTGCTTCGCGAAATCGCCGCCGCTCGTCCGCCGTCTTCACTATAAGCGGCGGAACCAGTTTCGGCTTCTTCGTATGCTCGTCAATCGCCACAAACGTCACGTACGCCGTCGTTGTGTGCTTATGCTCCCCCGTGAGCATATTTTCCGAATACACCTCCACGCCGACTTCCATCGACGTATGGAAGACGCGGTTCACCTGCGACTTCAAGGTTACAATTTCTCCTAGGTTCACCGGATTTCGGAAATCGATGTAGTCCACTGACGCCGTGACCACATAACTGTTCGAGTGCCGGTGCGCGGCCAGCGCCGCAGCCATATCCACAAAGTGCATCACCTGTCCCCCAAGCAGTTTCCCGAGGGGATTCGTCTGCGCGGGAAGCACGATTTCCGTCATCTCCGAACGCGACGCGCTCACCGGCTTCCCCTTCAGCTGGATCGCCTCTTCCTGAATCTCGCTGCTTTTCCGCTTCATCCGTATCTCCGCCTCTCCGCTTAACTCTGCGATCTCTGCGTCCCTGCGTTATCCTCTTCTCTTCTGTCCTCATCAGCTCCGGCTGCCGCTCGGTGCGCCCAAGTTCCAGCTTCTCTCAACTTTTCAACTGTTGACTGTCAACCTCCATTTCCTGTCGTTCCCCCGCCCCGGTATAATACGGGACGACCCAATGACCGACCAAAAGAAAACACGCCGCCAGATGCTCGAAGAGTTCGTCTCGAAGAAACCCGATGACGCTTTCTCTCGCTACGGGCTGGCCATGGAGTGCATGAATAGCGGCGACCCCTCAGCCGCCGACATTCATTTTCGGGCTCTCCTCGAGCGCAACGCCGATTACATTCCCGCTTACCTCATGTATGGCCAGCTCCTCGCCCGCGAATCCCGCGCCAGTGAAGCCCGGCAGATTCTTTCAACCGGCATTGCCGCTGCCGCAAAAAAGGGCGACCAACATGCCCGCTCGGAAATGGAGACCCTTCTCAACGAACTATCCTGACCCATCGAGCGATCCCGTTTGCATCTCGCCAAAATTGAAAACAACATTTCTCTTGACATTAGTTATATTTCTGGTACAATTCATTCTAGACAAAATTGCATCTACACGGCGGGAGCAAGCTCCCGCTTTTCTTTTTGATCTGGCTTTTCGTCGTGTCCCTGGCTTTGCTTTAGCCACAAACATCCCTTTCAAGATCAAGTACTTATGAAATGCAAATTTTGTAAGCTCTTTGTTTTGATATCTTGCAAATTGGGGGGAAGGGGTGGGGCCTGGCTGAGGGCCTGGCTGTCCCCCTGTTTTCCCGGGCGGCCTGGAAGAATTTGGTTCGATCTCGTTCGCCGGTCTAGGTTACGTCGAAGATCGTCAATAACCTGTTCAGAATCAACCCCTTGCGACGGCCACTGACATGACGGGCGCCGCGTAACCGTCCCAGAATCAGTAATTTCCGCACTCTTTGGGTCATGACGGAGGTCGGGGGCGGTTACAGTTAGTCAGAATGCGACTTCAATCCTCGAGCGTCGGCAGCGTCTTCAACACTTCCACCGCTCTTGGCCGGTGCAACACGGCATCGTCTTTGCGAATTTTCCCGTCGCGGAATACCAGCACCCGTTTCGCGAATTGCGCGATGTCATGCTCGTGCGTAACCAGCACAATCGTCAGGCCTTTGTCATTCAAATCCTGAAAGACTTCCATGATCTCCACCGATGTGCGGCTGTCCAGATTCCCCGTGGGTTCATCGGCCAGCAGGATTGCAGGGCGATTCACCAAAGCGCGCGCTACCGCGACCCGCTGTTGTTGTCCCCCGGACATTTGCGAGGGAAAATGTTCCATCCGGTTTGCCAGGCCGACCAACGTGAGCGCCTCAACCGCGCGTTTGCGGCTTTCTGCCTTATCGATCTTCGCGTACAGCGTCGGCAACTCCGTGTTTTCCAGCGCTGTGGTCCGCGCCAACAGATTGAATCCCTGGAAAACAAATCCGATGTTCTGGTTCCGGATCTGCGCCAACGCCCGCTTCTCGTGCTTGGATACGTCGATTCCTTCCAGCAGATATCGTCCTGAACTCGGCCGGTCCAGGCATCCCAGCATGTTCATAAACGTCGACTTTCCGCTTCCGCTCGCTCCCATGATGGCCACAAATTCACCGCGATGAATCTCCAGGCTGACTCCGCGCAAAGCGTGCACGCGGGTTTCGCCCAACTCGTAGTATTTGTGAACGTCCTCCACGCGAATAACCGTGTTGCTGGCAAGCTCGGTGGTGTTCACTTCGGTTTGGTTCGCGGTCTGCATGCAATGGAATTGGGAGAATTGGCGGGTCGGCGCGAGTAAACCCTTAACGGCGAATCCCCGCTCCTCCCGGCGCCGTCGATTTCGGCATCACCGAGCGGATGATCACCTCATCCCCTTCTTTCAATTCACCGTTCACGAATCCCGCAATTTCCGTATACGAATGGTCCGTGATTCCGAGCGCGACCTTCACCGGCTCCATGCTGTTATCCGCGTGGAACTTCCAAACAACAGCGTTGTCGGATCGCGGCGCGCGCGGGTTCTGCGCCGCTCCGCTCGAGGGCCCGGTGCGTTCCGCAGCCACAGCCTCATCGCTCGCGGTTTTCCTTTCGCCGGCAGGCTCAATCCCGTATTGCCTGTATAGCGCCAGAACTTCTTCGGGGGACATCGGTGGCTTGTAGCGCAACGCCGTATTCGGGAGCTTCAGGACGTTCTGCACGGTGGCCACCGGAATCGTCACGTACGCCGTCATCCCCGGAAATAATTTCAACTCAGGATTCGCGAACTCCACGATCGTGTCATAGGTGACCACATTCTGCACCGTGGTCGCGTTCATGCGCACCTGGCTCACCACGCCATGAAATGTTTCTTTTGGAAAAGCATCCACCTTGAACGTGACCGGCTTCCCCGCTTTGATGTTGCCGACGTCCGACTCGTCCGTCTTGGCGTACACCAGCATTTTCGTCAGGTCTTGCGCGATCGTAAAAATGGTCGGCGCTTGCAGCGACGCGGCCACGGTTTGCCCAACGTCCACGTTTCGTGCCACGACAGTCCCGTCAATCGGGGATCGAATCACGGTGTAGTTGAGATTTGTCTGCGCCACGTTTACTGCTGCCTCTTTCTGGCTGACCTGGGCCTCGGCTTGCGTAACGTTTGCCGCGGCTCCGCCTACCGTGGCATTCGCAGAATCGTAGTTTGCTTTTGCAAGATCCAGTTGCTGCTGGCTCAGGATGCCATCCTTGAACAATCCGGCCGTGCGGTCGTAGTCGGCTTTGGTCTGACCCAGCGACGCTTTCGCTTTTTCCAGGTTCGCACGCGCCGCCACCAGGTTTGCTTGAACAATGCGGGATCGATCAGCGCAACGATGTCGCCTTTGTGCACGCGCGAATTGAAATCCACGTCCAGCTTCGAAATCGTCCCGGATACCTGCGAGCCAACTTGCACGGTGATCACCGCATTGATCATTCCGGTGGCTTCCACGACATCGTGGATTTCGCCCTTTTCGACCTTGGCTGTAAAGTGTTGGGGTGCATTATTGTGATTCAGGCCGAACGCCGCAAACAGTCCCGCGACGACAACAGCTCCTGCCAGAATGAGCCATTTGCTCTTTATTTTCATTTCCTGTCCTGGAACCTACGCAACGTATGTTTCATTCATACCGCAGCGCCTCAATGGGATCGAGCAGAGAGGCTTTTCGCGCGGGGTAATATCCAAAAAAAACTCCCACTGCTACGGAGAAAAGCGCCGCCACAATGACGGCTTCAATGGACATTTGCATCGGCCACTGCAACGTTCGGCCAACCAGGAAAGAGCCGACAATTCCAAAGAGGACTCCAGCGGCGCCGCCGACCAGGCTGAGCATCACCGATTCCCCAAGGAATTGCAGTTGAATCGCCTCTTCCGTGGCGCCCACGGCGACGCGCACGCCAATCTCTCGGGTCCTCTCCGTTACCGAAACGAGCATGACGTTCATGATTCCAATTCCACCGACAATGAGAGAAATCGACGCGATGGCGATCAGGAGAACGGTCAGAGTTTTGCTGGCTTCCAGTTGCGCCTGAATGATGTCTTCCGGATTCCGAATGTTGAAGTCATCTTCCTCTTCCGGACGCAGGTGATGGCGATCCCGCAATAGCGCCGCAGCTTCCTGGCCGGCAATCTTGACGGCGTCCTGCGACACCGCGGAACACAGAATGTCGTCCAGCCATGTGATTCCTTTGATTTTTTTCTGCGCGGTCGTGTAAGGAAGAATGATCGTGTCGTCCTGGTCTTGCCCGGAAACGGAAAGCCCCTTGGGCAAGAGCGTGCCCACCACCTTGCAGGGCAGATCTTTCACGCGGATCACTTTTCCAATCGGGTCTTCGACACCAAAGAGTTGGTCGCGGACGGTGCGCCCGATCACGCACACGTCCGCAGCACGATCCGTGTCGTCCTGGGAAAACGCCGCGCCCTGATCGATGTACCACCGCTTGATGTCGAAATATTCCGGCGAAACGCCGCGGTAGCTGGTAAACCAGTTCTGATTTCCGTAGATGATTTGAACCGAGGCATCGACGTTGGGCGAAACGCTTTTAATCAAGGGAATTTGATTCTTGATGGCGATCGCGTCGGCCAGCACGAGCGATTTTGTTCCATGCGTTCCCGTGCGAACGCCGTTGACTGCGCGTCCGCCCGCCTCAATCCACACAAAGTTGTCGCCCAAATTGTTGAGCTGCTGCTCGACGCGGGCTTGCCCCGCTTTTCCGATGGCCACTACACAAATCACTGCCGCAATCCCGATGGTAATGCCCAGTACCGTCAGGATGCTGCGCATTTTATTCCTGAGCAACGCCACAAGAGCCGATCGCAGCAGCGCTGCGTAATTCAAACCCCCTCCTTCTTCTTGCGGTCCATAATTCTGAGCAGTCCAACCTAAACGGAGGATAAACTGGCCGGCAAGCGCACCTGTCCCCTTAATCTTTTCACGAATCAGGATTGATAACCAGTGGCGTCGTACGCTGGATGAATTCTAACGATCTGCCTGTACCATCCCCTTTCACCGTCCACGGGAGCTGCGACGGCATTCCAAGATCGCCGGTGTGGGCCTCGGGGTAGTCGCCGTGTTCGATTCAGACACAGGTAAGTCCCAAAAGCGACCGAGACGAACAAGCATTGCGAAGGGTCTCTGGCAGTAAGTGCTTTGCTGTCAAGAAGTACAAGCCTGTCAAGGGTCGGAAGTCGAGGTGCGGAGTCTCAGGAGAACTAGTGCGCACGAGGAGGAAGGGATGGCAAATCTTTGGCAGGACTTGCGATTCGCATTGCGCATACTGGCGAAAAACCATGGCTTCACTCTAATTGCCGTCTTGACGCTTGCTCTGGGGATTGGAGCTAATACCGCGATCTTCAGTGTCCTTGACTCCGTCCTGTTGCGCTCGCTGCCCGTTTCGCATCCTGAGCAACTCGTTACCCTTTCCGATCCAGACGAGCATGGTTCCAGCTTTGGAAGTGAAGGCGGCGACCGCTCTCTCCTTGCCTATTCAGAGTTCGAGTACTTCCGGGATCACAACGAGACCTTTTCAAACATCTTCGCCGCCGACAGCAGTCTTCCCACATTGGAAATCAGCATCCCTAATTCCTCGTCCAGCGCAGGCGTACAAAAAGAGTTCGTCCGCGTCCGCCTTGTCAGCGGAGATTACTTCGCCACGCTTGGAGTCGTTCCCGCGGCCGGCACGTTCTTCACACGCGAAGTGGACCGCGCCAGGGGCGGCGCGTCGATCGCGGTCCTCAACTACGCGTTCTGGAAACAACGCTTTGGCCTGGACCCGCAAGCGCTCGGCAAAACGATACAGATTCGCCAAACATCATTCCAAATTGTGGGCGTCACTCCCCCTGGATTCTTTGGCGAGACTGTCGGCGCAGTCCCCGATCTTTGGGTTCCTATGATGATGCAGGACTCCATCTACCCGGGGCGGGATCTTCTCACGGCATCCAAAGACCTGACGAACATGCACATCTGGCTTCAAGTGATGGCCCGGCTGAAGCCCGGTGTTACGCCGGGGCAGGCCAAGGCTAGGGTCAATGTGGTATTCAAGGGCCTGCTGGAGTCCAAGGTTAGCGCCACGATCTCGGCCGACCAGCGCCGTCATGATCTCGATCAACGGATCAATCTGCAGCCAGCGGCGAATGGTTCTTCCATGCTGCGCGAGCATTTTGGCGAGCCCCTGAAGATTTTGATGGCCATGGTGGGATTTGTCCTTCTCATTGCCTGCGCCAACGTAGCGAATCTCCTACTCGCGCGCGGAGCGGCGCGGCAAAGAGAATTCGCCATGCGCATCGCCATCGGGGCAGGGCGCGCGCGCCTGATCAGGCAACTGCTGACGGAGGGCCTGGTCCTCGCGATATCCGGCGCCACCGCAGGGTTACTGCTCGGCAATTGGGCCGACGCGCTTCTATTGCACATGGTTTCAGGCGCGGCATCCGGAGCCTCGAGCATCCGCCTCGATCTGCAGCCTGACGCACGCGTACTCGGTTTCACACTTGGCGTTACGCTGCTTGCGACCGTCTTCTTTGCCTTGATTCCTTCCTTGAATTCGACGCGCCTGGATCTCACTCCGGTTCTGAAGTCCACCCCAAGCGGCACGTCAAGCGAGGCATCGCAGCGGCGCTTTCCTGCGGGGAAAATACTGGTAGTTACGCAAATCGCCGTCTCCGTAATTCTCCTCGTCTCTGCCGGGCTTTTTGTACGCAGCCTCTCCAGACTCGCCGAAGTAAAACTTGGTTATAACCGCGAAAACCTGATTCTCTTCCGAGTTGATGCCGCGCCTGCAGGATACAAGGGCGCGGCGATTCCCCGATTCCAACTCGATTTGCTCGCCAGGATCTCCGCGATCCCCGGTCTGCGCGGCGCAACCGTTTCTAAGGACGGCCTCTTCAGCGGCTCGGAATCGGCCGATCCGATCGCCGTCGAAGGCTATACCGCCAAGCCCGGTGAGGAAATGCATTCACGGATGGATCAAGTTGGGCCGAGTTATTTCTCCACACTTGGAATTCCCATCTTGATGGGGCGCGAAATTGAAGCACAGGACACGGCTGGCAGTGTTCGGGCCGCCGTCATAAATCAAACCTTCGCGCATCGTTTTTTCCCAAACACCAATCCCATCGGCAAGTATGTCCGCGATACCTATCCCGGCAACCCTGCAGAGATGGTCGTTGTGGGTGTGGCCGCGGACGCCAAGTATAACGATTTGCGGGAGAAAGCCCTGCCTCGCATCTATGCTCCTCTCGCCAATCCCATGTGGGAAAATCCTGCCGCTTTCTATGAGGTGCGCACCTATGCCGATCCTCAAGCCGTAATTGCCGCGCTTCGCCAAGTTGCGCAGGAAGCGGCACCGACTCTCACGCCCATCGAGGTGCATACTATGTCCGGGCTCGTCGACGACTCCTTGCAAACCGATCGCTTCATCGAGCAATTGGCCGGGGCCTTCAGCCTTTTGGCTCTGGCCCTCGCAGCCATCGGCCTCTACGGCCTGATGGCCTACACAGTATCCCGCCGGACAAGGGACATCGGAATTCGCCTGGCGCTTGGCGCGGAGCCGGAGAATGTTCTTTGGCAGGTTCTTCGCGAGACCCTGGTGCTCGTACTGATCGGCATTGGCATTGGCGTGCCCTTGGCACTAGGTGGAACTCATCTGGTGCGCAGCATGTTATTTGGGCTCGGTTTCGCGGACCCTGTTGCAATTTTGTTTGCGGCCACGCTGCTGACCATTGTTGCCGCACTTGCCGGCTTCGTGCCGGCGTGGCGAGCTTCTCGAGTTGACCCGATGGTCGCTCTGCGATACGAATGAACACTGCTATCCGGCGCTTAAATCATCCGTTCAGCCGGTTGTATGCAGAAGTAACTTCCCTCGTTTCCTGTTAGCTCTGAGTGCCAGCATCGTGCGGCCTTCAGGATTCATAACCAGCGGGCATGCGCTCTGGTATGATTTGGTTTGGGACTCATGCGGCCTGAACGCATTCCTTTGTTTCCGCTGAACGTCGTCCTGCTTCCAGGCGCGGAACTGCCCTTGCACATTTTCGAGCCTCGTTACCGCCAAATGGTCAAAGATTGCCTGGAAGAAAAATCCGAATTTGGCATGATCCTGTCCCTCGATAAGGGAGTCGCACGCGTCGGCTGTACGGCGGAAATTATGCAAGTCACAAAACGCTACGAAAACGGCAGAATGGACATCCTTACTGTCGGCCGCGCTCCATTCCGCGTCGTGGAACTCTTCACCGAGGACCCTCTGCTGGAAGGCCACGTGGACTACCTGGAAGACCGGGAAAATCCCGCCAATCCTAGCATCCAGCGCGAACTCGTGGAGCTTTTCGAAGCCTGCCACACGCTGATCTTCGATGACTATCCGAAGAATCTCGAGGGCGCCGCGACCGAGGATTTGTCTTATCTCGTTGCAGCAACCCTGCCCATGGATTTATTGTGGAAGCAGCAGATACTTGAGCTTCGATCGGAAGCGGATCGACAGGAGCGATTGGTAGCGTACCTTCGCGAGTGGGCGCCGCATCTACAGAAGAAAGAGGCTAAGCGCCAGCGCGCGGGAGCAAACGGACACGGATTGAATTAGGTTTTGGCGAGCCTACCCGCCCAGCTCGCGGAACGGGACCCATGACGGAAAGTAAATCGATGCATTCTTCGAAGCCACGCACCTTGGGCGAGCTAAAACGCATCCCTGATTTTGATCCGGGGGGCGCATGCCGCTCCGTCAAGAACGAGCTCCGCCGCAACCTGCTGCGGTCCATCGAAAAGGGTGAGACGCTCTTCCCCGGCGTCCACGGCTATGAAGACACCGTCGTTCCGCAAATCGTGAATGCGCTGCTTTCCCGCCACAATTTTATTCTTCTCGGCCTGCGAGGCCAGGCCAAGAGCCGCATTTTGCGCGGCCTCGTCAATCTGCTTGATCCGGAAATGCCGGTCGTCGCGGGCTGCGAAATCAACGACGATCCTTTCAAGCCCATCTGCCGCGCGTGCCGTGAAAGAATCAACAGCGAAGGCGACAATACACCCGTCGCCTGGATGCCCCGCGAGAATCGCTTTGTCGAGAAACTGGCTACGCCGGACGTAACCATGGCCGACATTATCGGCGATGTTGATCCCATCCGCGCGGCTCGCGGCGGACGCGACTTGTCCGACGAACTCACCATCCACTATGGGCTTCTTCCTCGCGCCAACCGCGGCATTTTTGCCATTAACGAACTGCCAGACCTTGCCGGAAAAATTCAGGTCGGCCTCTTCAACATCATGCAGGAAGGCGACATTCAGATTAAGGGCTATCCGCTGCGCCTCCCGCTCGACGTGCTCATCGTTTTCACGGCGAATCCTGAGGATTACACCGCGCGCGGCAAAATCATCACGCCGCTCAAGGACCGCATCGGTGCGGAAATTCGCACGCATTATCCCGCCACCATCGAAGAAGGAATGACCATCACGACGCAGGAAGCCTGGGTAGGGCGCGATTCCGGCAAGAAGGTCGACGTGCCGCCTTATCTCCGCCAGGTCGTGGAAGAGATCGCTTTTCAAGCGCGCGAAGACAAGCGCGTGGACCGCCGCTCTGGCGTCAGCCAACGTCTGCCTATCACCACTCTGGAGAGCCTCGTCAGCAGCGCCGAGCAGCGCGCCGCGCGCAACGGCGAGAAATCCGTGGTCGCGCGCGTCGCCGATGTTTACGCGGCCCTTCCCGCCATCACCGGCAAGATGGAACTCGAATACGAAGGCGAACTCAAGGGCGCCGACACCATCGCCCGCGAACTGATTCGCGCCGCTGTTGGCCGCGTTTTCAGCAAACATTTCACAGATATCAATTTCCAGCCGGTCATACAATGGTTCGAACTGGGTGGCGAACTCAAGCTTCCCGATCTCGCCACCACGAGCGAGCGCTATCAGCAGCTTTCGAAAATTCAGGGCCTGCTGGAGCACGTTGGCCGGCTCGGCGTCTCCGATCGCAAGGACGCGGGTGCCGCCGCAGCCGCAGCCGAAATGATTCTCGAAGGATTGTGGGCCCATCGCCGCATCGGCCGGAGCGAAGAGCGCGGGTTCTACGCCGAAAAGCCGCGTCAACCCGACCAGCGCGAGCGCGAAGGACCGCCGCGTCCCCCGCGCCGGCAGTTCAACTAGTTCTGAGTTTTGGAAGATAAGATAACGCAGAGGCGCAGAGCGCACAAAGGAACGCAGAGCCGAAGTTCCTTGCTTGCATTCGGTGTTGCAGGGGAGAAATCGCGGTATGAAATTCATTCGCTACGGCAAATACGTAGGCGAGCCGGCCGACGCCGTCGACCTCGAAGAGCTCATCAAGCGCCTCGGCAATTTCTTTCTCCAGAGTGGTTTCGAATCGCAATTCTACGGCGTCTCCCAGATGGACCCCGAACGCTCCATGGAAGCGCTGCGTGAAGCCATCCTGCGCGCGCTCCAGGAAGGGGACCTGCTCCCCGAAAACGCCATGAGCGAAGAGCTGCGCAAAATGCTGCAAGATCCGGCCGCGATGAACAGTCAGGCGGTCAAAGATCTCCTGGATAAGCTCACCGAACGCCTCGCCAACGAAGGCTTCATTAATCCGCAGCAACCGCCGCAAGTCACGCCGCCGCCAAACACCTCCGCGCGCGGCCGGCTCGGCCAGCCGCAAGACCGCCAAACCGAAGCGCGCTTTGAAATCACCGATAAGACCATCGATTTTCTGGGCTTCAAGACTCTGCAGGACTTGCTCGGCTCGCTTGGCCGCAGCAGCTTTGGCCGCCACGACACCCGCGACCTTGCCACCGGAGTCGAATCCGGCGGCATCTCTCGCCCCTATGAATTCGGCGACACGCTCAACATGGACATTAGTGCCACGCTCTTCAACGCTGTCCGCCGTGAAGGCGCGAAAGTTCCCATCGAAATGACCTACTCTGACCTGATGGTGCATCAATGCGAATACCACAGTTCCTGCGCCACGGTGGTCCTTCTCGATTGCAGCCACAGCATGATTCTCTATGGCGAAGACCGCTTCACTCCCGCCAAGCGCGTGGCCATGGCGCTCTCGCATCTCATTCGAACGCAGTATCCCGGCGACACGCTAAGCCTCGTTCTTTTTCACGATTCCGCCGAAGAAGTTCCTCTCGGCGAACTTGCCCGCGTGCAGGTCGGCCCGTATTACACCAACACACGCGAAGGCCTGCGCATGGCCCAGCGCATCCTCCTCCGCCAGAAAAAAGACATGCGCCAGATCGTCATGATCACTGACGGGAAGCCCTCTGCGCTCACGCTCGAAGACGGCCGGATTTACAAAAATGCGTTCGGCCTCGATCCGTTCGTTGTGGGCCAGACATTAGAAGAAGTGAACAAGTGCAAGCGCGCCGGCATCATGATCAACACCTTTATGCTCGCCAGCGATTATTCGCTGGTCCACTTCGTCCAGAAAATCACCGAAATGTGCCGCGGCAAAGCCTACTTCACCACACCTTACACCCTGGGGCAGTATCTCCTCATGGACTACATGTCCCGCAAAACTAAGCAAATCCACTAACCGGCGCACGATGGGAACCGCATCCTGTCCTTGTGCGCTCTCGTGCTTAGCAGTTGACCGCTCTTATTCTGTCTGATATTAAGACCGGTACGTCCCTTCTTTACCTACAGGGAAGTGAGTAAGACCAATGCCTTTCCAAATCGTGCGCCAACCAGTCGCAAGTCCTCTGAGCTTCTCAAGGTCGGACGACGCCGCCATCCTAACGCAAGCTGCAGTCCTGCTGGCGACCGGCGCACAACTGCGTGGGGACAATAAACGCTTTCGTCTTGCTCCCGCGGGCATTTCCTCGGGCTCCGCGCCACTCCTGGACGAAGACCTGAAGCTCCTCGGGCTTCCCGCTTTGGCAGAATCTCCCGGCAGGATCGACTCAGCGCACAATCGCCAGTTGCTGTTCAGCCGGTACAAGCTCCCTATCCCAACCCAGGCGGTCCTAACCGAAACGGCCATCGAGGACAAGAATGTTTTCGGCGATGTCGCCAGGATACATTTCTCCGAAGGCTCGAGCAAATCCGCTATCGACATGATGGAACTTTGTCTGAGGCACCCAAACGAATTGGTCCGTGTTTCTGCCGCTGCGGCCTACAGTGAACACAGCTCGGAATTGGATCGCCTCGTTCGCATTCTGGAAGCGGGCACGCGTAGCGCTGAGAATTTGCTCAGGAGCATTTCTGCCACGGCGCTCTCTTTTGCCGCTCCCGATCACCCGCGCCTAAGGGAGATGCAAGGGATCGCAGGCCGACCCGGGGCCACCGGCGCCGGCGATACGACCATGCTCATCCACGGAACCTGGGCGCAAAACTCGCCCTGGTGGCAGCCCGGCGGCGATTTCCATACTTATATTCTGCAATCGGTTCGGCCGGATCTTTATTCCAAGCCCGACCGCTTCGGCTGGTCGGGAGGCTACAGCGATGCCGCCAGGACGCTTGCGGCTACGGATCTTGTGAGCTGGGTGCAAAACCACAACGAACAAGGCCTGGACCTGATTACTCATAGCCACGGCGGCAATGTCGCCTTCCTCGCCACTCAGAACGGGCTGGACCTCGGAGAGTTGATCCTTCTCAGCTGCCCCGTCCATGTGCCTAAATACCAGCCGGACATGGCGCACGTGCATAAGAAGGTGGTGTCCATCCGCGTGCACTTCGATCTTGTGATCCTTGCCGATCGCGGCGGACAGCGATTCAATTTTCCGGGAATCACCGAAAACGTCCTGCCCATATGGTTCGACCACTTCGCCACGCACAATCCGGATGTTTGGAGACAACAGAACGTTCCAGCGATGATCTAGCGAAGGTGCTAAAATAGTGGTGTTATGTGGGTGTTGCAGGCGATTGGGCTTTTCCTCGCGGCTGCGGCTTGGCGCCTCACCGGTTCCAGGCGGTTTGGCGAGGTATTGATCCGCTCTCTTTCGACTAAAAACGAAAACCTGAAAAACATCGCTGGGATCCTTATTGTGCGCGCCGGCAAGAAGGCGAAGCCTCTGCTTCAAGATGCCTTGCACCGCAGGGAGAATCTGCCGATGACTCTCTGGTTGCTTGCAGACCTCGGCGACCGTATGGTCGATAAGGAAATCCAGCCGTTCAGCAGCGATCAAGACCCCAAGGTTGCTGAGGCCGCCCGCCAAGCCCTTCGCGTGCTTGGCTCAAACCGCGAGCGGCACTGACGCCATCCGCTTCTCGACATACGCACGAGTTTTAGGTATGAATTGAATAGCCCTCCCGGCCCTCGGAGAGGTAAGCATGAGACGTTCTTCGATCGTTCTTTCCGTGGTTATACTCTGTTTTTTCCTCGGCTCCTTTCCCGGCTCGGCGCAAGACCCCAAGGACCAGCCAAAGGACGCGCCAGCGGCACAGCCCGAGCCCTGGTACAGTCCTAAAAAATACAACCCAGCCAAGTTGTTTAAGCGTGGCTCGAAATCCGCGAACGACCAGTTGGCCTCGAACGGCGACCTGGAAGCAAAATTAACGCGCCAGTTGCAAGTCCAGGAGATTTTGCCACAGGACAAACATTTGCAGGACGCCTGCTCGTCGTTCCGGGAACTGGCCGACTGCGTCGCGACACTGCGCGCGAGCCACGTGTTGAAGATTGACTTCTCTTGTTTGAAATGGGATGTGACCGGCGTGAAGCCCAAGCCCGTCTCCGATTCCTGCGCCGGTCCCTCGGGCGGGAAAGCCATGGGCCTCACCAGGTCTATCGATCTCTTGAAGCCGGATTCTGACGCCAAATCTGAAGCAAGTAATGCTTTGCGGCGAGCACACGAGGACATTAAGGACGCCAGCGACTAATCCCCGGCCGCTTTCAACTGAGGCTTTCGCCACTGTCTATCCGCCTTTGCGGCTTTGTGCGCCTGTGCGCTAAACTGAGGCGATGGGAATTTTGCGGCGGCTTTCACGCTGGATGGGAAAACAGGACCCTATGACGCACATCGTTGCGGGGAACACGGCTCCCGGGTTTTCGCTCAAATCTTTAAACAATAAGGAGTATTCGCTCGCTACCCTTATCGAACGTGGCCCCGTGGTCGCTGCCTTCTTCAAGATCTCCTGCCCGGTGTGCCAATTCACATTTCCATTTCTCGAGCGCCTCTACAAGCGCTACGGAGGCGATCAGGTAACGTTCCTCGGCATCTCGCAGGATGACGTGAAAGCTTCACAGAAATTCGCAAAGGAGTACGGCGTAACGTTTCCGATTCTCCTCGACGACGAGAAAGGTTACGTGGTCTCCAACTCCTACGGCCTGACTAACGTGCCCACGATTTTTCTGATCGATACCGACGGCGTGGTCAGAGTAAGCTCCATGGGCTTCGACAAGAAGGACTTGGAAGCAATTGGCGGGTATCTG
>Ga0209239_1001182_pt1 | contig 15432 bp, 8 predicted proteins | sample GraSoi013_2_20cm_FD_185824 | JGI IMG/M metagenome (GOLD analysis project Ga0209239, IMG submission 185824) | Grasslands soil microbial communities from the Angelo Coastal Reserve, California, USA - Sample 10_02_2013_2_20cm (SPAdes) (version 2) | ecosystem: Environmental > Terrestrial > Soil >...
TTACGCGGGTTGAACGGATCGAGCAACGTGCCGGTTTGACCCGCGTTACCGCTGTTGGTGATGTCTGTGTCGGCCAGCGATTTTGACCAGGTATATGCGAACTGGGCATCCAACGCCTTCACCCGCGTGCGGAACAACGTCTGGAGCGCATGGTAATTCGAGCCAGCCTCCCAACCTGCCTGATTGATCGTCCCCCAATGGCCACAGGGCAGCGGGTGGCTGCCGCAATTATTATTGTCGACACCAAAGGGCCGAACGGTGTTGTCGCCATTAATTGCAAAATCCAAACGCTGCGAGACAGGAACGGCATTGATATCCGAGTAGCGGATAACGTGGAGACCACGATTGCCTACGTAAGCCACTTCCAGCTTTGAATCCCGGAAGAGCTCGCGCTCAGCCGTGAGGTTCCACTGCCAGGTATTGGGTAGTTGGTGAGCCGGATCCAGTGACCAAGCCGGCGTGCCGGAAGCAGACAACGATCCGGGCGCGGGTGCTACATCCAATGGATGGCTGCCGCCCACGCTCAATGAATATGGCGGGTTGGTCGCGACCAGCAGATATTGAGTCAAGCGCTCGCGCTGGAAAAACTGGCCAATACCAGCCCGAAAGGCCATCTTGCCATCGCCTTTAGGATCCCAGGCAATGCCGATGCGTGGTGCAATGGCGTGGTTATCGTTCTCCTTCAGAGAGCGGTTGGGGCCAGGTACCCCACCCAGTAAGCCTGCCGCCTGACAGAAGTTGGTCCCCGGAACGAGCCACAAGCCGTTGCAGGGATCGGCGCCCAGAGCTGGGTCGTAGGCGCTGGGCTGGAAGTTGGCGATTTTGTTCTTGGCAGCAAATGGCTGCCGCAGAAACGACCAACGGAACCCATATTCTACGGTTACGTTGCGGCGTGCCTTCCAACTGTCCCCGAAATACCACTCATAGTCGTGCCAACGGGTTTCAGTGAAAGGATTGGTTTGGGATTCGCCAAAGCCCCACAACGTCTGATTCCATAGGGCGTTAAATGTTCCATTTCCGCTATCCGGACAAACCGCGGGGGCTGTGCACCCCGTATCGACACCCCAGAAATTCGGCATATCACCATCAGACGGATTAACCAACTCGTTCTTCTGGTTGTTGCTGGCCAGGAATCCGACTTTAAAGGTATGTGCCCCGATAACCTTGGAAAAGTCGTCCTTCAAGATGTAGAGCTGCTCGTTGTTATGCCACGGAGCCTGGGTCCACAGACTGTCATCATTGGCTCCGTTGCCCAGTCCGCCCCAGAAAATCGGATAACCACTCTTGAGTCCGTCATGCTTGTCTGTCAGAGGGTAATAAAGAGTAGGCGCCACAAGAGCGGTTATCTGGTCGTTCAGCCCGGGATTGGTTCCGCCGCGTTGTGCCAAAATTCGATTAGCCGCATAGGAGATTTGGAAATCGTTCACCGCCGTGCTGCCCAGCAGCTTGGTCAATTTGATAGTGGCTTGGTATCCTGGCTGAATCCAGCTCGTCTCGATCGACGGATAGCGATCGTCGCCCCAGAAACCCAGCGTGCTGGGGTACGGTTGAGACCAGTGATCCTGAGTGTATCGTCCAAACACGCTCCAAGTCTTACCCAGCTTGTAATCCACCCGTAGGTTTTCTTGCCGCCAGAAAATGGGTGCTGTTAAAGATTCCGCCCAATTCTTACAATTCACCGGGTTGCTGATATTAGGATCCGGGAACATCTGCACTAGCAACTGACCCAACGGCGAAGACTGCCCTGCTGGAACTGCTGTGACCACACTTCCACCGATCGTTGGTGCGTTCTCGCAGGCGGCAGGCCTCGGATTGCTAAAGTCTCCAGCCTTCTCTGCCACTGTCGGAACATTCGCAGCGCGAGCCTTACCACGCAGTTCGCGATTCCACTCCTCCGACCAGAAGAAGAACAGCCTGTCCCTCACAACCGGGCCGCCCAGGTCGTAACCCCAATCATTGCGGCGCAGCACATCTTTCTTAATGCCGTTCAGATTGTTGAAATAGTCGGTGGCATTCAGCACGTCGTTCCGGCCGAAATAGAATGCGCCGCCGTGGAATTGATTGGTACCGCCCTTGGTCACGATATTCACGATCGCGCCCATGGCCTGCCCATATTCCGGACCATAACTGTTGCGCAGGATTTTGAACTCCTGGATGGCGTCGATCGAGGGATACACAAGAATGGTGCGATTTGATCCGATATCGTTATTGTTCACACCGTCTACCAGGAACAGGTTGCCGGTAGTGTTATTGCCGTTCACCGAAAAGTCGACACCCGCCATCAAACCTTTATTTTTGGAATCGAAGTTTGACGCCGGCGAGACACCCGGCATCAACTGAGTCAACTGCACAAAGCTCCGGCCATTCAATGGCAGCTCGCGAACCTGATTTCCTTCAATTACGTTCCCCACGGCTCCGGTGGATGTTTCCACCTGGACAGCGTTGGCTTCCACCGTAACCTGTTCGCTCACATTTCCCAGTTGCAGCGCAACGTTCACCGTCGCCGTCGATGCGACGTGCAGGTCCACGCCCTTGCTCACAGCTTCCTTGAAGCTTCCCTTCTTCACCGTGATGTCATAAGTTCCAACCTCGAGCTGAGCAGCGACGTATTCGCCCTCTGTATTAGTGGTCACGGTGCGAGCCTCACCAGTACCCGTGTTCACGATGGTCACCTCGGCGCCCGGCACCGTCGCGCCTGACGGGTCAGTGACCACGCCCCGAATGGTTCCCGTAAATTTTTGCGCAGCCAGCGGAAGCGAGACAGAGACGAAGCAGAACACGACCAGCAGGAACCACAGGGCTCTACGCATTTTCAGCCTCCGGCTTACAAGAACGATTTTGTTGTGGCACAATACCGTTTTAATAACCCACAATGGGGACATATTAAGCGTCAAGGTCATAACATTTGTCAACCGCAAAATTATGGGGTGTCATTCTGGGAACGGAGGTGGCCGCCAAGATGCCGTGTAAGATGGCTTGCCTGCCTGCTTGCCGTCAGGCATCTTCCGACGGAATTGAAGCCCACAGGAATTGAAAAAAAATGAAGCCGGGCAAAGAGAGTCGCCAGAAGGCCGAGCGGCCGATCACTCTGAAGGCAGTTGCCCAACATGTCCAACTGTCCCCGGGCACGGTTTCCGCGGTCATTAACGACTCCCCAGCAGCCAAGCACATTCCCCCACACACCAGGGACCGCATTCTCACTGCCGTTCGCGAACTCAATTACCAGCCCAACTTCTTTGCCCGCACCCTGCGCAAGAAACGAACCTACACTATCGGAATCATTGCCCATGAAATTGGCGATGCCTACAGCTCACCGGTCATCGCGGGAGTGGAAAATTTCCTTCGCCAACGCGACTATTTTTTCCTTACCGGCATCCACCGCCATGATCCTCAATTGCTGGAGAACTACACTTCCCTCCTCCTGCAACGCGGCGTGGAAGGCTTCATCACCATCGACCTCAATTTGCCCCATCGCCTGGCCTTACCCACGGTCGCCCTTGCCGGTCACCGCCACCATCCAGGCGTGACCAACATTGTTTTGGACCACCACAAAGCCGCCTGGGTCGCGCTGCGCCATCTCTCCGACCTGGGACACCGGCGGATCGCCTTCATGCGCGGTAATCCTGCCAGCTCCGACTCTGTTGACCGTTGGGAAGCAATCTGCGAAGTGGCTCAGGAATTCAGCATAGAAATGGATCCCCAATTGACTGTGCAAATTGAATCTCAGGAATCTTCCCCGGAATTGGGATATCCCTATACCAAGAATTTGCTGGCTAGAAACCATCCCTTTACTGCGCTCTTTGCCTACAACGATATCTCCGCCATTGGTGCCATTCGAGCCATCCGCGAGGCCGGCCTGCAAGTGCCCAGAGACGTGTCAGTAGTCGGTTTCGACGATATCGAGGGCGCAGCCTTTCACAACCCGAGTCTGACCACCGTCCGCCAACCATTGCGGCAAATGGGAGAAGTCGCCGCAAAAACACTTTTGGCCAGAATAGAAGACAACCAAGATTATCCCGAAGAAATCGCCATCCAACCCGAACTGGTAGTCCGGGAATCCAGCGCCCAGGCACCGTGAAACGATTTCTCTTTACTGCCGGAATGTCCAGCACAGCTTCACGGCAACTTTTGGGATCAGCTCCCACGCCAGAAGTTCAGTTGTGCGTCTGACTCGCACTAGCCTCGATTAACCGCTCGACAGGTGTAGCCACCATGAGCAGAAGGTCAGCCTTCGCTTCTCTTGCGCTCTCGATGCGCGCCAGTTGCTGAACTCTCCAGGATTCTGGGGACGACTCAGACTTTTCCAGATAATCCAGCGCCCGCAAACCGGATTCTCCGAGAGCAGCAAGGTCTTGGGACAGAGGTGTGATATCGCGCAGCAGGAAAGAATGCTCCTGTAGCGGGCGTAACTTCGCATCGTTGTCGCGCCAGGTTGTAAGCAGTATCCGAATTTCCTCTGCTGTAGCCTGGTCTTTATATCGGCTTTGAATATACCTATCCACGAGATCGCCAAAACGCCGCGCCCGATCGCTCTCGGGACTCACCGCATCGACCAGCCGATTTAATGGCGCCCGGAAGTCCCACGGACCTTTCACATTGCTGATCCTGGTGTAGTCCTTTGCCGGCTCGACCACATCGGCGAGGGTGCGAAGCGCGGAAATGTCGTCCGTCCCGGCCATACGATGCAACATCTGAAATTCTCCGGATCGGTGCGTCAGGCCCAGCCATTCCAGACGCCAACTTACCTCGCCAAGTCTTGCGTACATCGAGCCCAGATCCTGAACCTCCTGTGGAGACCATAAGCGCTCGGCGATCGCGGCAGTGCGGGGCCAGACTCGGGAATCGATATTTTCTGATGTGACCCACTCCGTCCACATGCAAGCTTCGCCCCCGAGAATGCGGCGCTTTTCATCCGCGCGCAAAGCTGCTGCAGCATCGTCGGCCATGGGATCGACAGCATAATGCCGCCAGGCCGGCCACATCAGATCGATATAGTAACCGAAGGAGAGTAAGCCGCTGTAGCCTAGCCTCGCTGCGGTTGCCAGCGACTCCTGTCCACGCCAAGACTGCACGACAATGGTTTTTGGCAAATCGGGATGTAATATCTCATCCCATCCCATCATGATTTTGTGATGCTTCGTCAGAATCTTCAGCAGCCGTTGATTGAAGTACGCTTGCAGATCCTGATTACCTTTCATGCCGTGAGAATGGATGAAAACCTGGATCTGTGGATTGGCATCCCACGGCTGGCCGTCTACCTCGTCTCCGCCAATATGAAAGTATGCGTCGGGGAAAAGCTGGGCCATTTCACCAATGAACTTATCCAGAAACTTGTAAGTCTCCTCGCGAGTGGGATCCATCACCGAATTAGGTCCATCGGGCTCGATCTTGTACGGACCTGGGCTGCTAGACAGCTCCGGATAGCCGACAAACCATGAGCGGCTGTGGCCCGGAATATCAAACTCAGGGACAACGCGGATACCACGATCGCGCGCATAAGCTACGAACTCGCGAATCTCTTGTTGGGTGTAATACAAACCGTCGGATCCCATTTCGTGCAACTTGGGAAAGCGCTTGCTCTGGACGCGGAACCCTTCGTTGTCGGAAAGGTGCAGATGCAAGACATTCATCTTCACCGCTGCCATGCCATCCATGTTGCGCTTGAGCACATCCACGGGAATGAAATGGCGGCCGACATCGATGAGCAATCCTCGCCAAACGAAGCGAGGCTGATCTTTTATTGTGACGACTGGTACGGCAAATCCATCCCCGATAGGTGCTATCAGCTGAAGGAATGTTTGAAGACCGTGGAAAATGCCCAGCGGATTCGCTGCGCTGAGCTTGGCGTTTGACTCGCTGACTGCCAGCTCATAGGACTCATCCTCGTCGCTTCTTTGCACTTCTTCGCTTGCATGATCAGCGTGGATGAGTAGAGTCGGGCTGGACGATTGCGCCGGGCTTTGCGTGAGCAGCATTCCGGCTTGCCGGGAAAGATCCGACATGAACCTCTGTACGCCGCGCTTCAATCTCGGGTCCTGAAAGCCCGTGACCGCGATGGAGAAGGATTGATTAATCGCCAGTTGGCCTGTTCCAAGTTGCACCGTGGAAGGCATCGGCATTAGGTTAAGTTGACGCTTCGATTGTGCTGCAGCAAGGGATACAAATAGAAAAATCGCATGAGCTATTAGCTGGGTTCTCATATGTCTCAAAAGAAGGTAACCTCTTCGAGCGGTGGTGGGTCTCAAACTGGAAGTCTAGTGTAATGCCGCCAAAACTTTAAATGTAAGGAACTTGAACCGCAGGAACCAAGTCATGAGGGAACTTCAGGGACACAGAATGAGATTTGGACTGGTCCTGCTGGCTGCGTTCGCAGTTGTTTGCCAAGGGGCAAAGGCCCAGGACAAACGGCCGACAGCAAGGGAGGTGGTCACGGCCATCCAGGGGCACGTTGGCGTACCGTGGAATTGGGACACCGTCGATACCTTCAAGGCGGGCAACCCGGACAGCCCCGTAACCGGAATTGCCGTAACCATGATGGCGACGCTAGACGTGTTGCAGCGTGCCGCGGCAAAAGGACAAAATCTCGTCATCACGCATGAGCCTACTTTTTACAATCACTTGGATAAGCCCGAAGGCATGGACCAAAATGACGCAGTTTGGACGGCGAAACGCACATTCATCGAGAAACACGGGCTAGTGGTGTGGAGATTTCACGATCACTGGCATATGAGAAAACCGGACGGCATTCTCGTGGGCATGGTGCGAACGTTAGGCTGGGAAAAATATCAGAACCCGGCGAACCAATACTTGTTCACAATGCCGGAAACTACCGTGGAAAAGCTCGCGACCGAAGTCGCGAACCGCTTGGACACGCCCGTGCTGCGCGTGGTGGGAAATCCTGAGATGAAAGTAACGAGAGTCGCGCTCAGCCCCGGCTCTGCCGGGTTCGTGCGAGAGACTCACGCCCTGGCGTCGGACAATGTCGAAGTGCTCCTGGTCGGCGAGACACGAGAATGGAAACGGTGGAATATGCGGCGGACGCGGTCAGTGCGGGTACGCCGAAGGCGCTCATTGTGATCGGACATGTCCCGTCGGAGCAGCCTGGGATGGAAGAGTGCGCCCGCTGGCTGAAAACATTTATCAAGGAAGTGCCGATAGAATTTGTGCCGACGCGACAGCCATTTTGGACCGCGGAACAGAAAAGGGCACATCACTGAACAGGGTTAGCTTTTCGCTTCGTCCCGCGAGGTGCTGGGAGAGAGTTTGGCTGGGCTGGTTGCCGGAATCGATGATGCCAAGCCCTGGCGGCACCGATGAGATTGACGTCGTCGCCCAGCGAGGCCAGGGCCAGTTCCGTCTTTTCAAACGGAACGAATCGGCAGCCCTGGCGAATCACTTTGCGGATGCCATCGAGAAATAGAACCGCACTCTTCATCACGCTGCCTCCTAGCACGATCGCGTCGGGAGTAAACAGATTCACCAGATTGGCCAGACCGAGTCCCAGGTAGTAGGCCTCGCGTTTGACCGCCTGGAGCGCTAGTTCATCTCCTTGCTGCGCAAGCTGGCAGATACGTTTGGCTGTGAGATCCTCAGCGTAGCGAGAGTCCGCTGCCGTGTTGCTCTTGAACCACGCGACTATGGCGGGACCAGCAGCCAGCGCCTCCCAACAGCCTCGAAAACCGCACGTGCAAAGTGGTCCGGACGGATCGATAACCTGGTGACCGAGTTCAGGATGAGCTCCATCCACGCCGCGATAGAGCTCGCCGTCCAGAATAATCCCGCCGCCGATTCCGGTTCCCACGGTCACATATACCAGTCGCCACTTATTCCTTCCCACACCCCAGCCCCCCTCTGCTAAAGCGCCGGCGTCTGCATCATTTTCAAGGACCACCCGCGTGTTGAAAGTCCGCGCCAAATCTTCCACCAGGTTCTTGCCTCGCCACTGAGGAAGAAAGTCGACATCGCCGAACGCCCCGGTGAAAGGATTTACCGGCCCCGTGGACCCAATGCCAATTCCGGAAATCTTCATTCCAGCGGTGTGTGCCGTCTCTCGCAGCATGCCGGCAATTCGCTCTAAACCGTTTGAGTACACAAGACTGACATCGGTAGGTGATTCCAACTTAGACAATACCTTTCCGTCGTCATCCACCATGCCAACTGCTATTTTTGTTCCGCCAATGTCAACGGCTCCAATCACTGCCCTTCCCTCTCCCAGGATTGCTTCCTACGCAAACAATGTCGTCCGCTGTAACTCGTCTGGTTGGCGAAGGATGTCACGCAAGTCATTAATTTTAGGCAAACGCGTAACTCGGATTGAAGATGTTCTCAGAACCCGATTTTCTGCCCCGATTATTGCCTAGCCGGCGTGATGAGAATATTCCGATAAGCGACGTGTCCGTCTTCGCTGCCCTGCAAGTAGATCGGTCCCGGCAATTCCTCGTGGCTGTCAAGAGCGCCACCAGTGATACCCGGGATTTCCTGATTATTAATAATCGTCTGGCCATTCTGGATCACTGTGATCATTCTTCCAACCAACGTAATATCGAAACTCTGCCAGTCTCCTGGCTTGCGAGGCAGTTCGGGCGAAGGAGCCAGGAAACCGTACACTCCGCCGGTATGATGACTGGGCGGTTCCTGGATGGAGTTGGTTTCAACTTGCACCTCGTAGCGGCCGCGCAGATACACGCCACTGTTGGCGTTGGGCGGGCAGTTGAACTCGATATGCAACTTGAAATCTTCGAACTTCGAATCGTTGATAATCTCGGCGCCATGTCCGGGGCTGACTAACGTTCCGTCTTCGACTTTCCACGCGGCCGACGGGCTTGGATTGTTCATCCTCCACCCAGTGAGATCTTTTCCATTGAACAACGGGATAGCCTTCGCCCACTTCGGTGTGCTTGTCCTGTGAAGCGCAGGTGCCCTCTGGCCGGTCCATTGCCAAGGAGTTCCATCTGGCCCCGTCGTTGTTCCCGAGAGGGTATTCCCCACCAGCCGTCCCTCAAAGACCATATCGGTCTTTCGGTCTTCCTCTTCTTTGGGGGAGACGAACGTAAGAGTGCCGTTCAAAAGTTGGATTTTCGGAAGTGGCCGGGCGTTCCCCCAACGGCTCACCATCCTCGCCTTCAACTCTCCATCTTCCTGCCGGATCTCCAGCCATGAGGGATATTCTCGGTCGGGTGCCTTCAGCGTCAGATCCCAACGTCCCAGGAAAGGTTTGACGGGTATGGTTGCGGCCGAGGAAGCAGTTTTCTCCGAATATGCACCAGTCAATAAAAGCGAAGTCAATATCAGCGAGATAGATACAACCTTCCTGATCTTCATGGAATTTGCGAACCGCTCCTATTCTAATTATCGCACCGGTTGATCTGTGGCGTCCTTCGCATGCACCCAGGAATACGCACTAATCCGTATCTCGTTTGGCTGCGAGAATATTGACTCGCCTGCGACTAGTGGTGGATCCTCCGGATCGCCCGCCGGTTTCGTTTGCGATTGCTTTGAGGAGAAACTTGCCGGTGGTCTGCGGTACAGAAAAATCGATGTAATACGTCTGTTGTCCGAGCGGCGCCAGGGAAAATTTCGTTGTCTTCTCTCCTAGTAGCTCGCCATTCACGGCTTCCAGTGCAATCGTGAGCGAACCTTCTGCTGGCCGGGGCTGGTCGTTGACCATCATCACTTGGACTGACTGAGTGCTTCCAGCCGTCAATGACGGTTTCCAGAAATTGAGATAAACACCCATCGGAGCGAAGGCATTGCTCATGTAGTCCATGAATTCGGGGTTGAGGTCGAGCCTCTCGACATCGTGAAAATGATCGGAGGTGTAGCTTTCAGGATCGCTGCCCGTCAGGTAGACAAAATGCAGAACTCCAGCATACTGGCGATAAGCCCGCCAGTATTCAGTGATTCCTGCTAACAAGTAAGCATTCAGCTCCAACCTGTCCTTGGCGCTGGCATTTTCACCGAGCAGACGAGGATAGAGCTTCTTCGTGAGCTCGGTAGGGCTACCATCGCGGTTCAACCACAACCACCCGTACTCGTTGAGAATGAGAGCATGGCCTGTCGTCCCTCCCGGGGTGATTCCACCGGGACTTTCCAAACTCGTCATGTTGAATTCTTGTCCACCATCTGCCATAGCTTGGAACTCGTAGGGATGATCCTCCACCGGATCATCCGGTCCGGCGGGAGGGTTATAGCTGTTCTCCCACGGGCGGTGGGACAGATCCAAACTTCGGACTGCGGGGATGATCTGCTCTCCAAACATCGGGTCCCAAGTCTCATTGTTCGCGTCCCATATCACTACACTGGGATGATTCCAGTTGTCGCGCATCCACTCGGAGTACTCAGCAATCATCTCGGCTGCGTTGAAGTGGACTTGGTTCTCAGGGCCGTGCCATTCGTGACCCGTCCAGACAAAGTATTCGTTCTGAATCAACAGGCCCGCTTCATCCGCGATATCAAGCCACTTGTCCGGCACTGGGCCAATACAGAAACGGAAACTGTTCCAATTCATCTGCTTGGGAATAGTCACCAGCAGTTTGCGCACCCACTGCTCATTCCAGGGCAAAGTCCCCGATTTAGGATCCTCAAAGAACCGATGTAGTGTGATATTGGATCCACGCATGAAATACACGCGACCATTCAGGTAGGCGCGCTTCGTAGGAGTATCGAAGCGGAACTCGCGCATTCCAAAGCGCGTGCTCGCACTGTCTCCCCCTGTACGTGTTTCTAGCACGTAGAGATTTGGATCTTCCGGCCACCATAGCTTCGCATTCGGGATGCGAATCGTCTGCGTGACAGCCTTGGCTTCACCCGGCAGCAGCGAGATCGCCTGGGGAGTCGCACTCCCGTCAACGTCAGGGGACTTCCAGGCATGGACATTCTGAGTCAACTGAAAGCTGGTGGCAGCACTCCCGTAATTTCGCAGTCTCGTCTGCACGACGATGCTGCTGTCGGCGAGATGCGGCGCGACTTGCACACTTTCAATCACCGGGTTATCGCTCAACTGAACTGAAACGCTGTCATAGATGCCCGGTGTCCAACGGTTCTTTTCGAAGTCCGTTCCCGCGGAGACGCTTTCAGGCAACACGCCAGGATGCGCGCCAACGCGTACGAGTAGATCGTTCTTCCCCCTCCAACGAATCGCGTTCGTCACGTCGAATACCGCGGCCGAGAAACACGGAAGGTGTTCTCCAACCTTCTTGCCGTTCAACCAAACCGTCGCACCAAACTGAGCCTTATTGATGCGCAAGACGGCAACACTGCGATTGACGGCAATGTCAAACGTCCGGCGATACCAGAACCAGTTGCGATCCTGTCGGGGCACCCCCGCAGTCCGAACCAGAGCGGTCTGAGGCAGCTTTCCTTGAGCAACGCGATTCTGGATAACCTGCTGGCTATCGAAGAGATCAACATCCGCGAAGCCCGGTGTGGAGGAGTGAACCAGGCCAGGGACCGGGGCTTTGTGGTCAAAGTGCGTGGGAAGTCTGTCAGCGGTTTTCGAATCAGTAATGTCCCATTCGCCATCGAGCGAAAGGACAATCCGCTCGGCGCAATAACTCGGCGGCGCAAATAAGAGCAAAAGACTCAAGATGAATTTCATGGGCGATTGGAAAGTTAACATAACGGCCATTGGCTGGGATGACTTGTCCCGACGGAGCCTGGGCAAGGACAACGCGAGCAATTTAAGATAAGGAGTTATGAACCTAAATTGGCTTGCTGAACTGCGAGAGCAACGGAAACTTTTGTGTCGACCGATCTGGTCGGCGGTGGTCATTGTCGTAACAGCAGCTTCGGTGGTTTCCGCCCAGGACGCCAAGCTTTCTTCTGAAAAACACGCTCAAATCGAGAGTGCGATTGCGAAGTTCATGTCTGCAAACAGCGTGCCAGGTGTATCGGTCGCCGTGGTGGAGAATGGCGAATATGAGTGGTCCCAGGGCTATGGCATGGCCGACCTGGAGAATTTTGTTCCGGCAACCTCGCGCACGCTGTACCGTCTGGCATCGGTATCCAAGCCGCTGACAGCGACGGCCACGATGCAGCTTTGGGAGCGAGGAAAATTGAATCTGGATGTGCCAGTGCAAAACTACTGTCCGGCATTTCCGCAAAAAGAATGGCCGATTACCACACGCCAGTTGCTCGGGCATCTGGGCGGAATCCGGCATTATCGTGGTGATTCGCAGGACGACCCCGAAGTCGGTAATACAAAGCATTTCGATGATGGGATCACGGCCGGTCTGAAGTTTTTCGCCAACGATCCCCTGGTAGCCAAGCCGGGAACAAAATTCAGCTATTCAACCCAGGGTTTCACGTTGGCCGGCTGTGCCATCGAGGGAATCTCGGGTGAGAAATATGTAGACTTCCTGCGCAAGAATGTCTTTGTTCCGGCCGGGATGGCGAGCACGGTTGCTGACGACCGTTATGCCGTTATCCCGTTCCGCACGCGTTTCTACCACAAAGACAAATCAGGCAGGGTAGTGAACGCAGACTTCTTGGATTCGAGTTATAAGATTCCCGGCGGAGGATGGTTGTCATCAGCCGAAGATATGGCGCGATTCGAGGTTGCGATCCTGGGCGACCAACTCGTAAATCGTGCAACCCGGGGCGTAATGTGGACTCCTCAGAAGACGGCGGACGGTTCGAAGAACGACTACGCGCTCGGTTGGAGTACGGGCAAGGAGCTGGGCGTCGCCGATGTGGGGCATGGGGGCGGGCAACAAGGTACCAGCACTTTCATCATGCTCATGCCTGAACGGCGAGCTGGCGTGGTTGTGCTCAGCAACATGGATGGTGTCGATGTCTCGTCCCTCGCCACTGGGCTGCTCAAGATCGTTTTGGGGATTCCTTCTAAGTGATGATCACCACTTTTCATTGGATTTCTGCGCGATTCGTATGCTGTGCCGTTATAATCCGCGGTCGTCAGTAAGATCCCGTTACTCCACGGGCCCATGGTTCAGTGGGCGCGACATGCGGCGCAGCACAATGCCGCCTAAGGTGCCGAGTGTTGCCGGCACTAACCCGTAGAACACGTCGAAGCGATCCATCGAGTATGGCCCCCAGTGGTTGGTGACCAGCACGAAGGCGGGCAGACCGCCGGCTAGAAGGAACGTCCATCGCCATATCCACGAAAGCACACAGCATTCCGCCCGCGATGCTGGCCGCCCATGCCAGTCGTTCGGTGAACATCCGGTTGAGAAAATCTTTTGCGGTCATCGTAATTCCTCCTGCAGCCCAGAAGATACGTTTCCAGGTGTTGTTGATCTGATTCTGCTCGGCAACCAGTGCCTGGCCCCAGTGACGCCGATTTCGCGGCAGCATAGCCAACGTACCGCGATTTAGAAATTGCGCCACTATATCTGCGAGAGAGTTTGGCAAGTTATCTTTCATAAGCAAGCCGTTGAGTGCGCCTCTTCGCCTCCCCCAATTGAAGTATCTCCTTAGACTCGGATGAACCCGCGGCCGTAATCCGATACAGGTGCCGAGGCGGGCGGCCTTGCTCGCGCGACGGCTCCCATTTCGCCTCCAGCCAGCCTTCGTCATGAAGACGCACGAGGATTGGGTATAGAGTGCCTGACTTCAAACCGGTGACTTTGCTCAGCTCGTAACCATGAGTCCAGCCCTTACTGCTCTTCTGCAGGGCATTCAAAACTGCGATCGTCTGGGGAGAGATACGCACATCGATACTCTACATATGTAGACTAACCTTTGTCAAGTCGACTTGTGTTGCCGTGCTGAAATCCATCCTGGGCGCGAAAGAAAGCAGAACTTTTTTTGTTGGAGCATTCAAGGTGGGATGGGGCTGCTCAACTGGGCTGGTGGCAGTGTCGGAAGCGGAGTTTAACAGAAAAGGTAACTGGATCGCGGCGCTGCCCTTACGGGAATCTCGACTAGACGCAAAGCCGCTCATCCCTGGCAACTAAGAGTTAATATTTCACCACCCCTTTGCCTTCGACAATTGTAAGGATGCGATCCAGGCCTGGAACCGAGACCTCCTGCTTGAGGCCGCTTGGCCAATGGATTTCAACCTTATCGATTTTCCCCGCGGGTCCCAGCCCGAAGTGCACCCGCTGGTCAGAACTGGAGCCGTAGCTGCCACCACTGAACACGTCGGCGCGCTGCCGAACGCCATTTGCGGTAATGGAGACTTTGCTTCCAATCGCATCTCGCGGACTTTTCGCCCCGCCGATCAGTCTTAGACTGATCCAATGATTGTCGTTCTTCACGACATTCCGCAGCAGTGTGGGCGTGGAGTCTACATTGTTGATCACGACATCGATGCGGCCGTCGTTGAAAAGGTCTCCGAAAGCCGCGCCACGAGCCGTGATGACATCGGCCAGGCCGCTGCCGGTGGCGGGGGGTACCTCGCGAAACCTGGTTCCATCCAGATTACGAAACAGTTGCGGGCGTTGTGCCCAAGTTGTGCCCCAGTCCTGCCGATCGACGCCGGGATAAACGTGGCCGTTGGCGACGAAGATATCAGTCAGGCCATCGTTGTCGAAGTCAAGAAATCCGGTTCCCCAGGCAAGAAACGGGATGGCGGGATCGGCCAGGCCGGACTGATATGTAACATCGGAAAAATTTCCGTCTCCATCATTACGGTACAGGGCGTTGTAGTCGTCGGAGAAGGCGCTCACGTACAAGTCCACTTTCCCGTCGCGGTTGTAATCGCCGATGGCAATTCCCATGGACGCTTGCTCACGTCCGTCTTCGGTTAGAGCAAAGCCCGAAAGATAGCTGACATCCTCAAAACTGCCATCATGGCGGTTGTGGTAGAGATAGTTGGGCACCGAGTCGTTGGCGACCACCAGGTCCACCCATCCATCGTCGTCGACATCCACAAACACCGAAGCAAAGCCGTAGTAACCCTTGGGATCGGAAACTCCGGCTCTCACGCTGACGTCGGTGAAGGTACCATCCCCATTATTGTGGAAGAGGTGATCCTGCTCTCCGGGCAGACCACGCGGTCCACACATCACATCGACGCCGCGGAATTTACAGAAGCCAGGAGGGATGCTGCCTTGCCCGGCAATCGGCGGATGGTCAGCATCAAACTTTACGTATCCGGGAACAAACAAATCCAGCAAGCCATCGTGGTCGTAGTCGCCCCAGGTGGGCCCAGCCGACCAGCCACCCAGGGTTACTCCTGCTTTCTCTGATACGTCAGTGAAAGTTCCGTCATGATTGTTGTGATAGAGGCGATTTTCGCCGTAGTTGGCAACGTAGATATCGGGCCAGCCATCGTTGTCGTAATCACCTACGGCGACGCCGAATCCCCAGCGTTGATTCGCCACTCCGGCTTTAGCAGTAACATCGGTGAAAGTTCCGTCGTGATTATTGTGCAGGAGCATGGCCTGAGGCGCAGGTTCTTTGCCCTTTAGCGCAGGAACAGTGGAACCATTCAGCAGGTAGATGTCAAGCCAGCCGTCGTTGTCGTAATCT
>Ga0209239_1001183_pt1 | contig 15398 bp, 20 predicted proteins | sample GraSoi013_2_20cm_FD_185824 | JGI IMG/M metagenome (GOLD analysis project Ga0209239, IMG submission 185824) | Grasslands soil microbial communities from the Angelo Coastal Reserve, California, USA - Sample 10_02_2013_2_20cm (SPAdes) (version 2) | ecosystem: Environmental > Terrestrial > Soil >...
TCGGCGAGCACATTTCCGTTGGGATCAACAAACCAATCCAATTGGTAACGGTGCGGAGACGAGTGAACGCAGGTAGCACTGCTGTACTCGATCCAATTGACAAACTGTTCGAAGGTCATCTCGTTCCTGACCTGCAGCGCTTCGGTGCGCTCATAGAGGGAGACAACGCGATCCCATGGGTTGCGCACAAATCCGAACTTGAAGTACGTCTCGAATTGTTTGCGCCCGATTTCTCTCCGCTGCTCTTCCGGAAGAAACAAATAGAGAGCCGCCATTATCCGGTTCTTTCTTCCGCCGTACCGCGTCCAATACATCTCCATCTGGTTTTTGATCTGCCATAAATTCAAATGTGGTTTCCATGCTTTGCCTAGAATGGCCCTCACGCTAGTTGAGCCTGTCTTGGGCACTTCAACAAAAATGCATTTATTCTTGTGAGAGATCACGTGCAGTGGCGATGGAGTATGGGAGCAACGGAGTGGCGAAGCAATGGAGCACTGGGTCGGCCGGGACTCGAACCCGGAACCAACCCCGAAAGCTTTCGGGGCTGCTCTTATTCAGCCCGCTTCTCTGTTTCATTCAACGCGAAAATCGCCAGTTGCGGATTCTTTTTAAGTTTGAGTTGGCGTTCAAGAGCACGCGCTTCGACCATCGAAGGTACTTGTTTCGCTGCTGCGAGGACCACCTCTGCGCCAAAACGGCGTGTGGTATGATTACTTCCCCGCTTATGCTCGGCTAGGCGGCGCTGAAGGTGTTCGGTCGCACCGATGTAATATCGCCGCGCGCCGCGCAAAATGTAAACCCAAGCCATAGACAAGCCTGGGTCGGCCGGGACTCGAACCCGGAACCAACGCCTTAAAAGGGCGCTGCTCTACCGATTGAGCTACCGACCCGCGTCGAAAAGTTTTCTAATCCAGATCAAACCACACTGCAACACACTGTGGTGCGCGCTTCAGGGGGCGGTCACTCAGGATGTTAGAAACGTGAGCAAATCTCGCAGCGAATTCCGTGGTCGTTCTAATCGAAAGATCGACAAACCAGCGGCACTCGCAGCTTCCCAATCACGTTTCGGGTCGTTGCCAACATGCAGAGCTTCGTTGGGCTTTAGCTTCATTAACCTGAGTGCCCGCCGATAAATTTCGGGGTCGGGCTTATCTGCTCCGAGCTCGCTCGAGACAAAAACGTTCGGGAAAAATTTCGAGATACCGAGGTGCTGGAGAATGAGCCGCAAACGTCCGTCGAAATTTGAAACTACAGCGAGTTGGAAACGCGGCTGTAATTGTTCCAAGATCCCGGAAACTTCCGGGTAAAGTTCCCAAACGCCTGCTTCGGCAAAATGTTCGTAAGCGATTTCAAAAAAATTATCGCGATCGAGCTCGCTCAAAGAAGTCGTGACCTGATCGAGGACAAGATCGACCAGTTCCCGCCACCAGCGTTTGTCATCGTTCTCGCGCGGTCCGTCGATAGCAGAGCGCGGCGGCATTTGCTTCCAGGCGGCGTGAAATGCGCGCTCCAGAGATCGTGCATCAAGATCTAATCCGACCTCACGACCGACATAGGCGTAATGATCGCCTACAGTGTTTGTTAACCTGAAGAGCGTGCCGACTGCGTCGAAGAAAATCGCTTTGATCATGAGAAGCCAATGTTCCACTTCAAAAAAATCGCGAGCAAGCGCCTAACGTTCATTGTGCAACACCAAGCCATCATTTTTGCTTGGCAAAAGCGCTCGATGCGCGTTGCATGTGCCGTGCAATGAACGTTGTTGACCAGTCGCTGGCCTTGCCGAGGCGACCGCAATCAGCTGGTGAGGAACTAGCCAATAGTATCAGCCACGGGCTGGGGCTCGCGGGTGCGATGATCGGCACGCCGATTCTGCTTCTAGCAGCCTTCCACCATGGCAGCATCTCTTTTCTCATCGGTACGATCATTTTTACCGCGACGATGTTGCTCGTGTACTTGGGTTCGACGCTCTATCACGCCTGGCCCCAGACGCGCGCGAAGTCTCTTCTCCAAGTAGTAGATCACTCAGCGATTTTTTTGTTAATCGCGGGAACGTATACGCCATTTGCCCTGGGTCCGTTGCGTGGCGCTGGCGGCTTAACCATGCTCGGTATCGTGTGGACCCTCGCGCTTTTCGGTGTCGTCATGAAAACAACACGCGGCCCGCTGCGTCATCGGAAAGTTGCGATGACGCTCTATCTAGGGACGGGGTGGCTTGGACTCGTCCTGATACGTCCCCTTGCGCTGGCGGTTCCGTGGTCGGCAGTGTTGTGGTTAATCGCCGGCGGCATTGCTTACACCGCAGGCACTTTATTTTTCGCGAACGAGCGACTGCGCTATGCCCATTTTGTCTGGCATTTGTTCGTGCTCGCCGGCACTAGCTGTCACTTTGCGGCCGTGTTCATTTGCGCAAACTGAAAAGCAGGGCGCGTAAGGTTGGACAAGTTTGGCCGCGCGGCGGATTAATTGGCATGCTGTCGGTTGAGCACAACGATCCCATCAACGCCAAAATTCTGGCGATTTCAGAGGACAAAATCGAAGGATTCGTGCGCGAGCCCTTTGAGGAGATTGCGCGGCGATCAGGTGTAGACCTGGATGTAGTTATGGCGCGGATCGCCGCCATGTTGCGCGCGGGAACAATCAGGCGCGTTCGTCAAACTTTGCTTGCAACGAATCTGGCTGAGGGCGCGCTGGTCGCATGGAAAGTGCCCGAGGATAAAATCGATAGCGCGTTCGATTGGATGTTTCAGCGCGATCCTTTTTCTGGCCACGTCGTGCTACGCTCAACCGACACGGTCAGCGCTGGCTCGGACTACAAACTTTGGACAACTCTAAAGGTTCCTCGGGGATTTTCGTTGGAAGCGCATTGCGAATTGCTGGCCAAGAAGATCGGCGCGGAGCGTTTTCGCCTCATGCCGGCAAAAGGAATTTTCACGCTCGGGGTGGGGCATGTTCGCCGCAAGACGATCGAGCCTGGCAGTAAGGCGGAGGAGCCGGCAAAAATGATTCCGGTGCAAATTGTGGATCTCACCTCGCAGGAATGGAATGTTCTGCTTGCGCTTAAGCGCGAATTCAGTCCGGAAGAGATCACGCCAACGCCGTGGGCTGCGCGCGCGAACGAAGCTGATGTATCATTTGAAGAATTCTGTCAGGTTGCTGAGGAGCTGAGTGCCCGAAAAATCATCGGCCGTTTCTCAACTTTTCTCGAGCATGTGAAACCATCGGCCGGCGGTGTCCGTGTCACGAGGTTCAATGCCTTGTTCCACTGGGCTGTGCCGGCCGGTCGTGAAATTGAAGCGGGTGGGCAGGTGGGCCGTCATCACATTCTAACGCATTGCTATTGGCGCGAAGCGGGACCGGAATTTAAGAACGTCAATATCATGGCTGTGGCGCATGGCACGGATAAGCAACTGCTCCTCGATCATAAGGCCGCCATGGATCGGCATCTGCAAGCGAGGGATATCCCGGTTTCGTACACAAATGTTTTCTGGGGCGGACGCAGCGAGATCAAGCCATCGGAGATTTCGCCGCATGTTTATCGCGAATGGTTGGCACAGCAGGCGAAAAGTTAAACGAGTCGTGAAGTTGTAGCCGCGGGTGCTGAACGCGCGGCAACTGCATGTGCGAGCTTGCGATTGGCCGAGGTCAGCGCCCTCGGCTACAGTCAGCGCGCACGAATTGCTCACAATAAGTCCGATCTAAATGCCGCAACACGGCGGTCGCGAACTGCTGGCGATTAATTGATCGATGCAGTGCCATCGCTAGCGAGATTGCCCGATTTTGCAGTTCTGGTGGAAAATCTTCTACCGACTGGTTCACATTAATTCCGACTCCCACAACAGCCAGGTGCGGCGCCTTCTCTTGCGCACGCATCTCCACCAGCACGCCGGCTACTTTGCGTCCGTAAAGCTGAATGTCGTTGGGCAACTTGATCGCCGGTTCGAGAGAAAACTCCATTCGAATGACGTCCGAAATAGCTTCGATAGCCCAAATGGTAAGCCGTCCAGAGTCGTTTATCTGGATTTTTGGACGCAAAAGAATTGAAAACCAAAGGCCTTTGCCTGCAGCCGCTTCCCACCGGTTGCCGCGCTGACCGCGGCCGGCAGTTTGATGCTCGGCAAAAAGAACCAGACCTGCATCCGAGTTTGCCGTCGGGACCTGTAAGATCGCGTCGTTTGTTGAGGTCGTTTGCTCGAGCACAATGATGCGCCGGCCGATCGTGGCACAGGGGAAGTGGCCTTCCAGTTCTTCCGCGACCAGCCGATCCAATATCTCAGCTGGGAACATGCGTCATTTCGAGCGCGATATCGATCGCGCGCGCGGCGTTGGTTAAGGCACCGATGGAAATGTAATCGACGCCCGTGGCTGCCACGCGCTTCACATTTTTCAGTGTGATGCCTCCGCTCGCCTCGAACTGGATATTGTTCCTTCGCAGCGCCACGGCTTCTCGAATTTGCGCCGGTGTCATGTTGTCGAGCAGGATAACGTCGATGCCGGGCGTCTCGACAAAAGCGCGGGCTTGTTCAAGGCCATCAGCCTCTACTTCAATGCGGATGTTTGGTCGCTCATGCCGAAGCTGACGAATTTGATCGGCAAAACTGGAAAGTCCTCTGATGGTGGCGAGATGATTGTCTTTTACCAGCACCATGTCGTACAAACCAAACCGATGATTACTGCCTCCCCCGGCAACTACTGCAGCCTTTTCTAATGCACGTAACCCAGGAGTGGTTTTGCGCGTATCCAGTATTTTGGCGGGATGATCGCCGATAGCGTTAACAAATTCGCGCGTGAGGGTTGCGATGCCGGACAGACGTTGCAAAAAATTCAACGCGACGCGTTCCGCCTTTAGAATTGAACGAGCCAGGCCACGCACCTCGATGATGACGTCACCAGCCGCAACGTCATCGCCATCACGACAATTTGTCTGGATGTCTGTCAAAGGATCGACCTGCCGAAAAGCTTCTGCGGCTGATCCGATGCCGGCAACGATCGCCTTTTCACGCACAATAATGCGTCCGGTTGCGTGCAGCGTCTCAGGCACGAAAAAGTCAGTCGTGACATCGCCGTCGCCGATGTCTTCCTTGAGAGCGGCGGCAATGGGGTCGTATTGTCTTGGCTTCATGAGCTCAGCAGCGATGCCCACGATAATTGCGAAATGCGAGCGGGTCTATTTGACACCCACGTATCAAATACGCTGGAGTCGTAACCCCACCGCCCTGTCCCGCAAAGGACAAAAAAAAGATTCGGGCAGAGCACGCTAAGGAGAAACAACGAATCTAAGAAAATCGTGCTACCACCCGAATCGCCTTAACCTGTTACTTTTGACAGCCGGTCCCGGAGTTCGTTCGAATTTTTTACGAAAAATTCGTGTCTGACCGTAATTCCTGGCCCTCAATGGATTATGCACGCACACGCGGACTAGAGATCGCCGCGCCTGGAACTACAGCAGGTTCTCCTGTCGGCCAGATCCGATTCGCGCCGCTTCGTCACGCACCTCCTGAAGCAGCGACTTAAACTCGCACTTCTCCAACGCCGCGATCAGGGCAGGATAATCGGGTTCGATTTCGAGCTTATCGATCGGCACAGGCAATTCAATACGACAATCGAGCTCGACCATTTTTCGGTTTTGCAAAACTTGCTCACGAGCGTTGGCGAGCTTCTCTCTCGTTTTCGCGCTTTTCACCTTTTCGATGTTGTTCAGCAAGGGTTCTAACCCGCCAAACTCGCGAATCAATCCGGCGGCGGTTTTGCGACCCAGGCCGATCCCGGGGATGTTATCGACCGAATCGCCGGTCAAGGCGAGGACATCGCCGATCAGCCCCGGTGGAACCTTCCATTTTGCAGTAACCTGGTCTTCACCCAGCAAGGCGAATGCATCCTTCGGCGACGCGAGGTCAGCTTTCGCGGTGGTATAAACTTTCACGCAAGGCCCGACCAATTGATAAAGGTCCTTGTCGTTGGTTGCGAGAACGACTTCCATCCCGGGCCGCTCGCACGCGGTGATGGTGTAACAGCCCATCAAGTCGTCGGCTTCAGTATCGGGGAGAGAAATGTTTCGAAAACCGAGCAAGGGTGTGAGTTGCTGAATGAAATCGAGCTGCGGGATCATGGGCTTGGGCATCTCTTTGCGCGTCTCCTTGTACGCTGGTTGGAGCTCCACTCGTTTCTGCGGCACGCCTTCGTCCCATACAACTGCGCCTAAATCGGGTTGCAAATGTTTCAGCATTAGCCGCAGCGTTTTCGTAAAGCCGAAAATGGCGTTGGTCGGTTCGCCTCGGGAATTGGAGAGATTCGGAATGGCGAAAAACGATCGGTAAACGTAGTAATGACCATCGATAAGCAACAGTTTCATTGGGAAAGGCTGATGCTGGATTCTGAATGCATGATGCTGGATGATCAAGACATGGCGGAAGAATGGATCGTGCGCGTCGAGGGAAAGGAGTATGGGCCAGCGGATATCGAGACGCTGCGTGAATGGAAGAGGGAGGGGAGGCTCCTTCCTGAAAACGAAGCGCGAAAAGCGGGTGCCGATCTTTGGAGCGCAGCGGCGGCGATTCCGGGCTTGTTTAATGTAGGGCCGATCGCGTCGGCGAGCGTCCCGCGGCCGACACAGCCGCCGCTACAAACGCGACATCGCAGCTTCGGTCAGATTTTGGTGGAGACGCTTCAGATTTACCGCAAAGGCTTCTTTCGATTTCTTGGGCTTACCTTGCTGGTATTATTGCCGTCGCTAGTCAGTCAGGCAATGACCGCAGTAGCACAGACCGGGCGCAGTTCAGATGCCGATGTGCGTGTCCTCGCCGCGGGGGCTTTTGCTCTTTTGATGTTCGTCCTGTCGACCGTAATGTGGCCGGTCTATATCGCGGGTATCCAAATTGTCACTGCTGAGATTGCCGGCGGACGCCGCTCCGGTTTGGTCGCGGCGCTAAATGAAGCTGTCAGATTTTGGCCGCGTGTCGCTGCGCTTTGCATCTTTGTCTACGGCGTGTTCTTCCTGCTGATCGTATTCGGGTTGGTTATCGCAGCCATGGCTCTTGCCGGTGGGTCTTCGTTGTTGTTGATCCTTTTCGCGCTGGGTTTGCTCTTTCTCCAGGTTTGGATGTTCGGCCGTTTCTTTGTCAACGTTCTGTTTTGGCAGCAGTTTGCCGTTCTGGAAAACGCCGCCTTCATCGATTCATTGCGCGATAGCAGAAATCTCGCTCATAGCGGACGCGATCTTCCTTGGTTTAAACGCCCCTTGTGGCGCGGAGCGTTCATTGCGTCGCTTTGGTTCGCCTTTGTGCTGGCAGTCACGCTTGTTTCCGAATGGACGACGCTTCACCACTATTTTGATCAATTGATGACCACACAGGACCCCCAGGCACTCCTGCAACGATTGACTGAAGCTCAACAAGCTCGGGGCTTTGATGTTTCCGCTTTCGTCTTGAATCTCGTGCAAAAAATTCTTCAACCGTTGCTCGGAATTGCGTTCGTTGTGCTCTATCTCGACAGCAAAATTCACCTCGAACGATAGTCGCGACGAAGAACTCGGGACCGCCGCATCCCTATCCACGTCGGCTAATTTATCTGTCGGCTTCGCAGGACAAGTGGCGCGATCGCGCTGAAGTAACGGCTGGTATAAAAAAGATAACCGATGAAAGAAAGCAGTTGGATGCTAATCAACCAAATATGACCGGCACGAGCGATGAAGAATTGAGGCCACCGCCAAATGACGAACGCAGAGAGTAGGTTGAGCGCAATTAGCAGAGGGGCAAGCAGACGAATATTTAGCAACTGATCCGACCTGGCGAACGCGTAAAGGGCGCGCTCGGAATCGGCACGTGATTCAGCGATGCGCGCACGAATCAGCCGCATGTCGTAAATAAACAGCAGCCAAACAATCCCTGCGTACGCAGTGCTTAGTTGAAACCACGCCAAAGGATTATCCAAGCGGCTGAAAAGGATCGCTTCGCCAAGCGCGCAAGCGATGTAGAAAAAGTTGTGACCGAACTCCAGTGGCCATCGAATTAACGTGAGGGTGTGAATGACGGAACGCGACCAAAAGATGAAGATCACACACAAGCCGGCCGCGACGTAGAGAGACGCGCTCATGTGCTTCGTCACCAGCAACCCACGGGCATTGTCCGTCAGGAAAAAAAGTGCAACGCCCTGGATTATGCTCACAAGAGTCAACTCGATGTTAATCACGACCGAGTCGAGCTCGCGGCGACCATCAGTTGGCGCAGTCACGAGCCGACTCGTAACCGCTCGATGATTAAACTGTCAAGATGCTACGGGAGCCGATGATCGGAAATATGTTGAGCAATTAGCGCAATTTTGTCTCGCCTTCCCGCGGGAGCCGCTTGTCCGGATGTGTCACATTAAACCAACGCACTAATCCGAAAGACCAGCTGTCTGGTCCGATAAGAAACTGATTTTACGGATTTTATTCTTATCCGCTCATTGAATTTCCTTGTGGCATGATGCGAGCTACTACAAAGCGCTGAACGAAAAATTCTTCATCCAAGAAAGGAGACTTCAAAATTATGGATCTAATCCGTTATCAACCTCCGGAACTGGCACCTTGGTCCGCCTTGGATCGCTGGAGCAATCTGGGGAACGAACTGAACTCGTTGTTCGAAATGCCTTTGTGGTCGAGCTTCGGACGCGGCGGGCAACTCTTTACCGGTTGGTCGCCTGCGCTCGATCTCACCAGAGCAGCGACAACGTAATCGCTGTAGTCGAATTGCCTGGAATGCGTAAGGAAGACATCGACATTTCTTTGCATGACGGGACACTGACGATCAGCGGCGAGCGCAAGCGAGAAAGCAGGGGCGGCGAGAAAGCTGAGCGCACCGAACGCTATGTTGGCGCGTTCCGCCGCAGCATCGCGCTTCCGACCCGCGTGGACGCAAGTAAGGTGAGCGCCACGTATAAGGACGGAATCCTCAAGGTGACGTTGCCGAAGGCTGAAGAAGCAAAACCAAAACAAATCCAGGTCAGCTAAATCAACTGAAACGATTTTCACTATGAATACTCTAACCCGTGAAACCCGCGGTGGTGACCGCGCGCAAACAGAACAGTTTATTGCGCCGCCGGCCAGCGTGACGGAATCGGCTGACGGCTACATGCTCGAGATCGAAATGCCGGGCGTGAAAAAGGACGGCCTGGATATTTCAGTCGAAAACAACGAACTGAATGTTATCGGGCGGCGTTCGCTGCCCGCAGTCGAAGGAGCGTTGATTCATCACGAATCGCGTCCGGAAAATTTCCGGCGCACATTCGAGATCGATCCATCAATCGATGCCGAGAAAATCAGCGCCAAGATCGACCAAGGTCTTGTGACGTTGACTCTGCCCACGGCGGAGCACGTTAAGCCGCGGAAGATCACCGTTTCATAAGGTCAGCTTCGTCGAAAGGCATGGCCGCGACCCGACAGGGTTCGGGGCCTCTTTTCTTTCTTTTCAGGTAGGGGCGATTGGCCTCAATCGTCCCCTCGTCGGCGGCGTGGCACACGCGGCGGGCGCTTCGGGTGAACCGCCCCTTACCTTTTTGTGCTTGGCGAATCTCTGCATGCATCGTACTTAGAGTGCTGCTGCTATGGCGATAAAGACCGAAGAAAAAACAGCCGTTGATAAATTGACTGCGGCGCGAAATAAAAACCTCGATTTGGCGATTCAGCAGATAGCCAAAGACTACGGCGAGGGCGCTATCATGCGGCTTGGCGATGAGAAAATTGTCGATATCGATGTCATTCCTACCGGCAACATTTTGATCGATCGGGCGCTCGGGGTTGGCGGATTTCCGAGGGGCCGGGTGGTAGAAGTTTTCGGCCCGGAATCGTCCGGAAAGACTACGCTTACCCTGACGGTGATTGCTCAGGCGCAAAAGCGCGGTGGGCTCGCTGCCTTCATCGACGTGGAACACGCGCTTGATCCTGCTTACGCGAAACGGCTCGGTGTTAATCTTGATGATCTGCTCGTTTCTCAGCCGAGCTCCGGCGAGGAGGCGCTGCGGATTTGCGAAACTCTGATCCGCTCCAACGCTCTGGACGTGATCGTGGTTGATTCCGTCGCGGCGCTGGTCACCAGAGCGGAGCTCGAAGGCGAGATCGGGGACGCCACGGTCGGCGCGCAAGCGCGACTTATGAGCGCGGCATTGCGCAAACTCACGTCGTTAATTTCAAAGGCGCGGACCTGCTGCATTTTTACCAATCAAATCCGGGAAAAAATTGGCGTGATGTTTGGAAATCCGGAGACGACGCCCGGCGGAAGGGCCTTGAAATTCTATGCCAGTGTCCGGGTCGATATTCGCCGCATCGGCGCAATCAAGCAGACCGACGGCGTTGTCACAGGGAATCGTACCCGCGTCAAGGTCGTGAAGAACAAGGTGGCGCCGCCGTTCACCGAGGCCGAATTCGACATCATGTACAACGAGGGAATCTCCTCGACCGGTGCGCTCCTCGATCTGGCCTTGGAAAAACAAATCGTCGAAAAGCGGGGCTCGTGGTTGAATTACAAGGGCACGCAGCTAGCCCAGGGCCGCGACGCCGCAAAAGAAGTATTGAAGAACGACAAGGCGCTTTACGGGGAAATTGAGGCCGCGGTCAAAGCGAAGCTGGACGAAGAGAAAAGCTAGTTATCACTCGGGCGCTTCAACGCCGCTAAGGATTCCACCAAGAAGCGGGTTCATGTTCTTCGGCCATTTCGGTAGTCGGTGCGGGATTCTTTGCCTTTAGTGAATGAGCTTTAGCTCTTCAGGCGTCAATCGCGCCTCACGACTTCACAACGATAATCGTGCCGGTCATTTTCGGGTGAACCGAGCAAAAGTAGGTGTAGGTGCCAGGAGCACCAGCTGTAATCGTGAAGGTTTGATCCGTGTCGAGCGCGGATGATTTCTTAAACTGCTTCTCGACGCTCACAACGGTATGCGGTTCTTCGTCCCGATTCGTCCAGGTAATCTTCTCCCCAGACTTCACAGTTAAGGTCTGGGGATTAAAGGCGAAGTCTTTGATCTCTATTGTGTTTTGCTTGCTACTGGTGTTATCGGCGTCCTTCATCTCGCCAGCGAGTGCGAAGGCGGACAGATTGAGACAACTGAACGCGCACAGTAGTGCGATGGTTTTGTTTCTTGGAGTTAGTATAGTCATAGTTAGTTATGGTTCGGTTAGCTGAGGTTGGAATCGACGACGGCGAGATCTGTTTTGCCTTGCAGGTACTGAACGCTAGTTAGGCCGAGCATGCTGCGTAGCTTTTCAGCCGGCACCTTCATAGGACCAGGAGATGGCGCCGTTCCAGGTGCGGGCTGTGGGAAGGCGGTGGACATCGCTGTGTGGAAAGTGACATTTCCTTCGACTTTCTGGAGCACCTGGTGGATGTGACCGTTTAGTACTGTCACCGAGCCGAAGCCTTTCAAGTAGCCCAGAGCGCGTTCGCTATCGCTCGTGCCCCAGCCCCATTCGGGATAAACTGTCCAGAGCGGGATATGTGCGAACACAACAATCGGTGTGCTTGTTCCGAGACCTTTCACATCGGCCTCGAGCCACTCGAGCTGCTCGTCCCCAAGCTGCCCAAGACCACCGGCTTGAAGATCAAGGACATTGACCAGTGCAATGAAATGGACGCCGTTTTTGTTAAAGCTGTACCAACCGGCGCCTTTCGCTTCGACTCGCTTCAGGTACCTTTCACGGTAAAGCTTTCCGCCATCGTTGAGCACATCGTGCTCCCCAGGAACGTAGAAAACATCCTTGGTCCGGCAGCTCTTGAGAACCTCGTCGAAGGTGTCGAACTCTTCCGGCTTTGATAGTTGCGTGATATCTCCCGTATGGATAAGGAAAGACGGCGGAGTAGGCATCGCGTTGATTCGATCCAGCGCAATCTTAAAAGTTGCGGTAACATCTTTGTTAGCCTCTTTGTTAAAGCCAATATGGCTGTCGCTAATTTGTAGAAAGCTAAGGTCCGTAGCCGGCAATGGCTCTCCAGTCTTCGCAATTTGAGCAAGGGTTTTTGACGCGAGGACGCCGCCGCTGATGGTCCAGAGCAGGCCCGTCCCAGCCCAAGCCATGCACTGAAGAAAGCCGCGGCGATCAATCCCGTCGTGTTCGTGGTCATGAGAAATGTAATCGGACATATGTTTGGTTCCTTTTAGGTTTGTTTGTTTGATATTGCCTCCACTTGTCCTTACTGATTCCGGGTGGTTTTATTCCCGAAATTAAATCGCACCACTTTCAACTCCGCTGACAAACCCGCCCAGATGCCCGGCAATTGCGATCAATAAGACCGTGGCAAGCGCGAGCAAGATATAAGTGAGTCCTGGCGTCCGTTGCGGTAGTTTCCGCTGGGAAATACGCCACCCGGAAAGGAGCCAAATCATCCCGCTCGCGGCCAGGGCAAAGAGCAGGTGCAGAAGCAAGTTTCCTTTAAGCTTCGACCCTTCCAATTGCCATTGCCATGCGGTCAAACCGCTGGCAATAGCTACTGGGGCCGTGAGCGCCGCACCGATTAGATTGTAGAATGCGGCCTTCGCCAACACTGGATTCCTTTTCCAGATTGCGAGGAGATCAAATGCCACACTGACGATGAAGAGTGCTATCGGAAAGTGAATGATTACGGGGTGTTGCGCGTGTTTCGCGAGCAGGGCGGCTTTTAGGTCAAACGGGTTCATGCGATCCTTTGTGAAACCTTGCGGAGATTTTCCGATTCTCAGTTGCGTGCTATTCCTCTAGGGGATTCCTCGTCTCTCGAATCCAAGTCGAGGATTGTTTGCCGACCGGCCTTGATAATGACGCGCAATCGGACATAGCCGTCGCTCTCGGATCGAGCTTCGATGACGTACGATCCGACTGGCAGAGTCACGACCTCGGGAATTTCATCGTTGCTCGAAATGTGATTTTGCACATTCTTAAATAGTTTTCCGTCAGTCGTGTAGATCGCGTACGAGCTATGTGCATAGTAAGGCACGCCACCGTCGTCGAATGCATCTGTGGCCGAATAAACCACAAGCGAGCCTTGGGATAACTGCCCCGCTGTCGCCTTGCCCCGAGCTAGCGCGGTTTTCTCTGTTTCATTGCCACGCGTCGTGCTAAGAAGCGCCAGAGCAACAAACATCGCGACCGCCAGATTTCTTGTGGTCACGTACCTGAGAAGTGGCGTGAACCTGGATGCGCAGCTGTAAGTCTGTTTGTGATTTGCTTTCATTGTTTGTTTTTAATTACCTCCACCAACTCATACCGAATTGCTGCGCGAATATTCCCGGCTCGAGCGGAGACGGTTTTCGCATCGAATAAGTTGCGGGAAAGAATCGCTCCGGTTCGACGGAGCAGGTGCGCGACTATTGGAGATGGACTAGGATGCTATCGTCTTGCTAACAACTAGGAATGTTGTTAGTGACGCGGCGTCCGCGTTTCGAACTGCTGCTTGAAAAGTTGCAAATCGTTAACGTTGACGTCGGAAACAGCCCAGTAGTTAAAGTCCGGGTCAGCCCAGTGCAGAAGCTGATATCCCTGGCGCGTTATGGTTTTCGGAGCTTTTGCTTCGTCCGGGGCTGCTGGCCAAACAAAAAGGTTGATAAAGTGTTTGCGGTGCCCATAAACCAACGCCGCCACTGGCCTGTTATCCAGGTAATCGAGGCGGCCGCCAATCAGAGGAAATCCCTCACTGGAAAGATCGATAACAGGAGGAGCAAAATCGAGCTTCGTGTCTAGCCAGGGTTTTACAGTATGCTGATCAGAAGAAGCGACGTCCGTGAGGTGATCGGCCATAAGCGAACGGACGTGACTAGCTATAAGTTGCGTGGCGAGGAACTGATCGGAAGCAGGCGTTCGTAGTCGAGGCAGGAAACTGGAAGCGATAATTGCGGCCAGGATGATAGCTGCTGCCAGAGCTAGCCAGTTCCATGGTATCTCAGGCAGAAGGAGACGCCGCTCTGCCCGCGGCGATGTAAGCAACGCGCGATTTTCTCGTGCAGCACTACGCGAGCCCCTTATACCAACTGCATCTCGTAAAGAAGATTGGATCCGCTGACGCAGTTCAGTCGGAGCCTTATAGTACGGCGCTGCCCGGCTAATCGCATGAGCTAGCGCTGTGTGCGCCTCATACGCCTGCTCACATTTGCGGCAGGCCCGCAAGTGCTGTTCGATTTTCTGGCTGGTCATCGGATCCAGTTCGCCATCCAAATAACCATCCATCAGTTTTATAGCTTCTTCGCAGGTCATCTATTTCTCCTTACCGATCTGAGCCGCCAAATATTCCTTAAGTTTTGCACGCGCGCGGGCGAGCCGCGACATCACCGTGCCGGGTGCAAGCTGCGCGATGTCGCCTATTTCCTTGTAGGAGAGGCCTTCCTGGTGTCGCAGCGCCAAGATCTCACGAAACTCCGTCGGTAATTGGTCCATCGCGTTTCTGATTAATTCCGCGTCTTCAGCGTGCTCAAGAATCGCTGCCGGGCTGGCCGAATCGTGGCCGGTTGCATGGATCTCCTCGTCGAAAGTGGTGGTTAGATCGACCGCACGATTCTTTTTGAGCAATGTGTAGGAGGTGTTTCGGACAATCGTCAGCAACCAAGCCCTACCATTGGAGCCATGGAATCCTCCGAAAGATTTGAAGGCACGTAGATACGCTTCCTGCACAACATCCTGCGCATCCTGTTCGTTGCGCAGCAACCACCTAGCCAAATTGTGCGCGGCGTCGATATGCGGCAGCATTGTCTCTTCAAACGATGCCAGTTCTGCGCTCTCAGCGTGATCTGGGTCGGCTTTTCTAAGTACGGTGAACTTCACGACCTTACGACGCGATTCGAGATCTTCAGGGCCAAAAGCATACTCGGCTTTCAGTGGTGCGGCCATACTGTTTTTTGATCAGTTACCTTGATTGGAAGCTGCGCCTAAAACCAAAGCTCTCGTTTGACGCTTCACTATCCCTTTGGCGCACAAGACTCTCACTTTGGTTATGCATGGTCCCTTCATTGAACAGAACTCACGCCATCTCACTTTTATTCCCAGCTTTTGGAAAAGTGATCTGATGGAGACCTCTTTGTGGAGCCACACGCTAAAGGACCAGTTTCCGGGAATATAACTCGGCTAATCAGGTATGAATCGATTGAACACCTCACAACCTTCCTACAAAAACAACATATCCGAGATTTTTTTATGCCTATTACGATCGCTAGTATCATGAATCTTATGGGGCCGGACTTGATGGTAATCCTCCTGATTGTCTTCCTCCTATTTGGCGCGAAGAAGCTGCCCGAGCTCGCCCGAGGTATGGGCCGGGCGGTGAAAGAGTTCAGCGCCGCTCGAGACGAGGCTGAAAGGGAGCTCAGTCAGTCCGGTTCTAACGGCACAACGCCGTTCAACTTGGACACAAAAAGCGAGCTACCGACCGTGCGGCAGTCCTAGGGCAATCAACACAGTTTTCGACGGTCCT
>Ga0209239_1001185_pt1 | contig 15388 bp, 11 predicted proteins | sample GraSoi013_2_20cm_FD_185824 | JGI IMG/M metagenome (GOLD analysis project Ga0209239, IMG submission 185824) | Grasslands soil microbial communities from the Angelo Coastal Reserve, California, USA - Sample 10_02_2013_2_20cm (SPAdes) (version 2) | ecosystem: Environmental > Terrestrial > Soil >...
TCTTGCACGTCTCTCCCCCTTAACAAGTCTCGGAACCTCCTCCGTGTGGAGTGGGCTCCGGTTTACCACGTTAAGGGGTGGGGAAAATTCAACCGGCACTATGGGGATTTTTGCACCGGCGCTGACACATTCAGGGTGGGAACGTGAACGTGCCAGTTCTAACAGTGATTCGAGCCGACGAACTGGCACCGATTGGCAAACGCGGGCAAGCGCAAGACTAAGGCTACAGAAGGTCCGCGAGGCGGAATCCAGCTCCGACCACGCCATTGCTCAAAACCGTGAACACTCGCACGACACTCTCCCAGCCCTCTCCCGAGAGGGCCGGCAGGCAGAGACCCTTAAGGAGCGTGACCGCTCGCAATACGCGGACCGTGACAGAACCTATGCGCTTCGGCCCTCAGAAATCCACACCCTTACTGAAGTCGGCAAGTTCCGCGTCGTGGGTGTCGAGTATCTCGCAACGTTTGCGTACAACGGCGACCGAGAGCGAATGCAGGGTGATCTTCGGAGCCTCTCGCGCCAGGGGCTCATCGAGCAGCGAGGGACTACTCCCCTTAAGAAGGAATCGCGCCGAGTCCTCACGCTCACTGAGCGAGGGGAACGTCTGATTCGCCGACGCGGTTTCGTACCAGACGACCAAGCCATCTACTCCGGCCTGGTGAAGCCCAAGGAAGCAGAGCACGACACCGATCTCTATCGCATGTATCACAAAGCCGCCGACGAGATCGAACGCAAGGGTGGCAAGGTCCTCGGCGTTCAATTGGATTACGAGCTCAAGGAAAAGCTCTATCAGAGAATGGGCCGGGCTCAAGCACGAGGCCAAGGCGAACCCAAAAGGCTCAAGGAGACTTTCGCGCGCGACTTACAGCTTCCCGTGGTCCGCGGCAAAGTCAGTTTTCGCGATTTGCGTATCGCGTACGCCACTCAAGAAAACGAAATTGCGCGTCTAGATTTAGAACTCGCCACGAGGCACTACCATGCCGGTCACATCGCGGAAAAGGCTCGCGCTGGCTTTCAACTTTACGCGCGCCCCCAAGACACCGCAGGCCTTCGCCGCGTGCGCGATGAACACGAAATCACAGCTACGATTCTGAGCCTTTGAACCATGACACTTCCCGAACCCAGTATTGAGAACCTCCGCAGCCTTGGCTACACCGAGGACGAAGCCCGCTTCCTCTATGTCGTCGCGACGCATTCCAGTTATTTCTCGACGCGCCAGTATCTCCAATTCACAGGAGCCAAGAGCGGCGAGAAGACCATGGCCTTCACGCAGAAACTGCTTGGGAAGGGCCATGCAACGGCCAAGCTGCTTCTGCGAAATGGGCGCATCTATCACCTCCACTCCCGTCTAATTTATCGAGCTGTTGGTCGAGAGAATCTTCGCAATCGCCGCGAACATTCCGTCGAGTACATCCGCAGCAAGCTCGTGATCCTGGACTTCGTCCTTGCGCATCTCGACTACCGCTACTTCGAAACGGAAGCCGAGAAGGTGCAGTATTTTTGCAGCAAGCTCGGCCTGAACAGGGGGATTCTGCCTGCCAAATGCTACTCAGGAGCGATTCGCCACAAGACGACTGGCCGATATTTCGTTGACAAGTTCCCGGTGTTCTTTGTTCCTGAATCTTCCTCTCCCCCTGTGATTACTTTCAGCTTTGTTGATCCCGGTCTGATGACGCTCGCTAGTTTCGAAACTCATCTTCTGGCTTACGGCACCCTCTTTGCTGCGTTGCCGTTGCTCCGTTTTGTGTACATCGCCACCCGCTCCACGCACTTTGAATCCGCCCGCAAACTATTCCTCGACATAACGCAACGGGCTCCAAACATTGATCCCGGCGAGCAAGTGCTCCGCTATTTCACGTTGCGTAAGGTTTGGGAAACCAAGCAGTACGGCAAGCTGAATGATGACGACCTAGAGTTTCTCAACCGTTCCACCAAGCATTTTAACGACGCCTTGACCGACATTCGTTATTACCAATGGATTGAAGGGCGCATCGGGTCGGACACTGTCCGAGCAGAGTTCCGTGCCCTCGCGCCCAGGCAGGAAGTCTCTTTCCGCACCGAGCTCGTCGACGGTCAGACCGCCCTTTTTCAGCCCAGCGTTGCACGCCGAGTCTCTCGGACCGGGGTGACGAAGGTGACGCAACCGTTGCAAAAGACTTTCGGCGCAGCTTTCGAGCCAGCTTTCGGAGGGGAGGAGCGACAAGCACAAGAGAAATAACCAGATGCGTAAAACGAAAGCAACGGATTTGCACGCGGGCAAAACACTAAGATGGGCGGGAGCGACCCAGTATGAAACGGGTCGCTCCCGCCCAAGTGGACGTACCCTCTGCTGCGGTGGCCGTCAAGGATCTCGCTGCGCTCGACCGCTACGCGGCGCGCACACGACGCGCGTCCTTGACCGCCATCCTCGCTGCGGGTTCTGTTCCATCATGAGAAGCAGGTCTGCTTCTCGGTTCGCACGCAGAACCGCAGAACGAGAAAGGATTCTTCGTCATGGATAACCTCCGCTACATCGGACTCGACGTTCACCGCGACACCATCTCTGCCGCTGTGCTTAATCGTGAGGGCCAGCTCTTGATGCAGTCTGTAGTGCCAACCCGCGGGCCGGCGATCCTCGAACTTCTCAACGGGATTCGCGGAACCCTGCATGTCACCTTCGAGGAAGGAATTCATTCCGCCTGGCTCTACGATCTGTTGTTACGACGAGTGGCTCGCGTGCTGGTCTGCGATCCGCGCAAAACCAGGCTCCTGAAATCGGGCAACAAAGGCGACCTCATTGACGCACGCAAGCTGGCCGAGCTGTTGCGCAACGACGCCTTGTCGTCGGTCTATCACGGCGAACTCAGCTCCTTGGAGGTTCAGCGTCGCACCCGCAGCTACACCATGCTGACCGAGGACACTACCCGCATCATGAGCCGCGTGAAGGCGGTGTTCCGCGGCCAGGCCATCCCGTATCACGGCAAGAGCATCTACCGACCGGATCGTCGAGAATCCTACCTCGTTCAGCTTCCCACTGAGGGGTTGCGGCAGCGCGTCACACTTCTCTACCAAGAACTGGATGCCGTGCATCGCCTACGGCTGCGTGCCAAACGCGAGATGCTCGCGGAGTGCCGCAAGCATCCGGCCATGAAGTGGCTGCAATCGGTGCCCTTCCTCGGGAAGGTACGAACCGCCGTACTGATCGGCCGCGTGCAGACGCCGCACCGCTTCCGCACCAAGCGTCAGTTCTGGTCCTACTGCGGCCTCGCTTTGGAGACACACGACAGTGCGCAGTATCACGTGCATCACGGACAAGTTGAACGCAAGCCCCGGTTCGTGCAGGTCCGCGGTCTGAACTGGAACCACAATCACGACCTCAAGGATGTTTTCAAAAGCGCCGCGACCATGGCTGCCGTTCGTGAGGGAGTATTTCGTGACTGCTATTGCGGCCTGCTGGCCAAGGGTATTCGACCGGAGATGGCGCGGCTGACGCTGGCGCGTAAGATTGCCGCCATCACGCTGAAAATCTGGAAGGAAGGAGAAATGTTCAACGCCGAACAAGTGAAGCCACAAGCAGCTTGAGCGCATCGTGCCATCGGAACCGCATGCAACTGAGTCCGGCGATCCGCCGTCACGAGCGCCATGGGTTCGAGGGTGAGTAGCACAAGTGGGGTTTAGGCACCGAGTCTCACGAGCGACCGTATGCCCCCTCGGACAACCCGATACAGCGATAGGCCTCGAGTCTCAGATAGAACCGTGGTTGCCAAAAATCACGCTGCTTGAAGTGCCCGCGTGTTCGGCGGTAGCGACCCGCAACAGAATGCGAAATGTTCCGGCGGTAACAACCAAAACACCAGCGTGCTCACCTGGGGCGGGAGCTCGATGTCAGAAAAACGCTCCTCTCCTTGCGGAAGGAGAAGTGTTTTTTCTTGACATCCCCGTTCATAGAACCCCATTCTGGCCGGCTTTCAGCCGCCCAAAATTCTTTGGGGTCGCTCCCGCCCGTCACGGTTATACCGTGACCGTGTTTTGCCCGCGTGCATACACGGACGTAAGCGAACCTGAAAGCAGAGAAGAAACAATCCCAATCAACGAAAGGAGAGAATCTCGATGGCAGTATTGAAAGCACCACCCAAACAACCCAAAACCACGGTCGTCCAACTACGGCTCGACGACAAAGCAAAGGTGAACCTTGCGAAATATGCAGAGTTCCTCGATTGCTCTCCGTCCTACGTCGTGACAGAGGCCCTGAAACTCGTCTATCGCAAAGACAAAGACTTCCAGTCCTGGCTTTTAGGTCAGCACACGAAAGTGTCCGGACCAAGCTCGAAAGGCGACGTTTTCCAACTGGAATTGAAATAGAACCCATGCACCGCCGCCTCCAATTCGGTATGCGTGAGAACCCAGCGTCCGACCGACGACATGGCTCACGCTTTGCTGTAGACAGCAAAGAGTCGGGAGCCTACACAGAAGGGAAGGACCAGGCGCCACCAAGTCTTGACGCAGAGAATCGTAGCGTCACAATCATCTCCCCGAATGCCGCAGACTACGCGGCCACAGGGGCGAAGAACACGTTTCCCCCGAGCGGCGATGCTGTACGCGAGCGCCGTCAGCGCCACGGAGAGCCGAAGGAATCATTCGAACCGCTGATCGGTAGCAGCCAAGCGGCGAGACTGCTGGGCAACATCCATGTGAAAACATTGCAACGTTATGCAAGGCTCGGCAGACTGCCCGGATACCAGATTGGAGGTCACTGGTATTTTCGCCAATCAGAGCTGGACGCATGGCTCCGACTTCAGATAAATTCAAGCTGCCAATCTGTCCGCTAGAACTGAGGAGAAACGTGAGCCCAATGTTCAAGCGGATACGCTATCAGCAAGGCTGTCTCGCACGTGAAGGACGCAGTAACGGACCAGACGTTTGGATTTTTCGATGGCGCGAAACGCAACCAAACGGACAGAGAACGAACCGCAAAGTTGTTGTGGGAACCGTCGAGGAGTATTCCACGCGCTCCGCAGCCCAGAAGGCAGCGGACGCACTTCGGATCCACGTCAACAAAGACACCCCTCGCTCAGCGCTTCAACCACTTACGTGCAAGCAATTGATCGCACACTACACGGAAAAGGAGTTGGCAGAGGACAACGACAAAAGAGCCTACTCAACGAAAGCAGCATACAAGTGCTACCTGGACAATTGGATTCTTCCTCGGTGGGGGTCGTCCGCCTCACCGATGTCAAGACCGTCGCCGTTGAGGAGTGGCTCGGAAAACTCTCCTTGGCGGCAGGGACAAAGGCGAAGCTTCGAAACATCATGAGCGCCACTTTCAATCACGCCATCCGTCACGAGTGGTTGGATAAGAACCCAATTTCACTCGTGCGGCAGAGCGCAAAACGCGAGACCATTCCAACTGTCTTGGATGCCGCGGAGATCAGCGCTTTGCTGACCGAACTTCAGCACCCATACAGACAGATGGTTTTTCTGGCAGCGACGACGGGGCTCAGGGCGAGTGAACTCCTCGCCTTGAAATGGTGCGACATTAATTTTGAGTCGTTGGAGATTTGCCTCGACCGCGGAGTCGTACATCAGGTTGTAGGGGACCTAAAAACGGAGACCTCACGAAAACCACTACCATTAGACCCGGACTTGGCTCACTCGTTACTCGTATGGCGGCGAACGTCGCCGTACAACCAGGAGCACGATTGGGTTTTTGCAAGTCCAGAAATGCAAGGCAAACAGCCCTACTGGCCCGAGAACCTTTTGCGCCGGCACATTCGCCCTGGGGCGAAACGATGTGGCATTAACAAGCCGATTGGCTGGCACACGTTCCGGCACAGCTACGCAACGCATTTGAAGGCGAATGGCGAGGACGTGAAGGTTGTTCAGGAATCTTTGCGGCACGCCAACAGCCGGATCACGCTGGATACTTACACGCAAGCACTGACGCCGGCAAAGAGAGAAGCCCAAACCAAAGTTGTCAGAATGATTTTGCCAGAGCGGAATCAAACCGCTGCGGCGGGAGGAGGGAAGTGAATCTTCTTATTGTTCCTTTTTGTTCCCACGCCAGAAAGCCAAACTTTCCGCAAGTGATTGAAATGAATGGCGGGGACGACGGGACTCGAACCCGCGGCCTCTGCCGTGACAGAGTGGCATTTCGCTGGAACTTAGTGATACAGAACGGCACTGACAACCCGCCAGCGAAACCCCAAGGAACGGATCGCCACAACTTTTTGGACCCTGATCGGACCCAGATTCTCAGTTTCACATTTTCAACAAACTCGTAACAGGATTCACCTAACCCGGGCACCTTGAGTGCAACACAACGAATGGGCGGGGCACAGCCGTGAAACCAGGATTCTTACGCAGCATCCGAGCAGCGAAGCGTAAATCCTGCCACGACGTCTCAACAAAAGATTCCCAGCCGGCAGAGCGGACGACTTCCTTCGTAACTTCGGGACTCCCCCTCTCCAGTCGCACGGCGCGATGCGCATCCTTGCGGCTCATCCCTTGCTTGATCTTTTCTTCGGCGGCCATCTCCAGGAAGCCGTCTTCTTCCAAGTCCCCTTCGACGCGTTCCTTTCGGAACAGCGATCGGAGTCCGCTCGGTATATTTCGCAGCATGGACATGGCTCTTTACTCGTATCTCAGAGCGACCATGGGATCGACGCTGGTCGCCCGGCGGGCGGGCACATACACGGCCAGCAGAGCCACTATTATCAGCAGCAGGGCCAAGGCAACGAAGGTCAGCGGGTCTCTCGGTCGGACACCGTATAGCAAGCCGGTAAGAAGTCGCGTGAGTCCGAGGGCGACAGCTACCCCGACGCCGACGCCCATCAGAGTGAGAAGGAGCCCTTCCCCGAGCACCATCCGCAAGATGTCCCGCCGAGTGGCGCCGAGAGCTGAGCGAATGCCAATCTCATGCCTGCGGCGGCTGACAGAATAGGAAAGCACTCCATAGATGCCTACGGCGGACAGCACCAGAGCGATTACAGCGAACAGGCCCAGCATGGAAGCTGAGACGTGCTGCCGCCAGATCGACTCAGAGACTACGTCTTGCATGGTTCGCATCTGGATAACTGGCTGGTCGCTGTCCACCTGCCGCACGGCGTCACGCACGGCGGCGGCAACGCCCGTCGGGTTTGAGGCAGTGCGAATGACCAACGTAACCAGGAAGGATGCAAATGGGTGCTGGGCGTAAGGCTCGTACAGCTCCGGGTGGGGCGCGGAATCCACGGAGTCCTGCTTGGAATCTGCAACTAGACCCACGACTGTCGCGGGCGCATCATTCGGGCATGCGCCCGGCAATTGCTTGCCAACGGGGTCTTCTACCGGCCAGTAGAGTCGGGCCATCGCACGATTGACGATCCGGACACAGGGAGCGTCTTTCTGGTTTTCCGCTTCGGTGAAATCACGCCCGCTGATGAGCGGTATTTGCATAACCCGGAAGTAACCTGGACTCACACTGCGCCCAGCTACCATGACGGACCCTGAGCCGCTCGGTGGAGCGGGGAAATCGAGGGAGAGATGAAATCCCATGAAGGGCAGGTTATTCGCCATTCCCACTGATTTCACGCCGGGAATGGCTTGGATACGGTCCAGCACTTCGCGGTAAAAATCCGCCGACTGCGGACGGGAGTACTTGTAACTCATCAGCGGCATGCGCACCGTCAAGAGATGGTCGGGATTGAATCCGGTAGGAGCCGTTTCCAGGCGTTCGAAGCTTTGAATCATCAAGCCGGCACCGACCAGGAGCACCAAGGCAAGCGCGACCTCGGAAACAACCAGCACGCGCTGCAGGCGCGAGCCGCCGGCCCCCGCTGAAGTCCGTCCGTGCCCTTTGAAGGACTCACTGGGATTCAGGCTCGAGCCCCGCAAGGCGGGCAGCAGTCCAACCGCCGCTCCGGTCAGGAGGGACAGAGCTGCCGTGAAGGCGAACGCGGTGACGTTCATCGAAATATGGTGTACGCTCTCGGTTTCAACGAGGTTGTGCTTGGGCACCAGACTGACGATCATGCGCAGGCCCCAACGTGCCAACATAAGGCCGCCGACTCCGCCTGCACCTGCCAGAAGTACGCTTTCGACCACCAACTGCCGGATCAACCTCAGACGGCCCGCGCCCAGCGCAGCACGGATGGCCATCTCGCCCTGCCGTGTTGTGCCACGAGCGAGTAGCATGCTGGCCACGTTCGCGCCGACGATCAGCAGCACAAAAGTCACTGCCCCCAGGAGCGCGAAAATGGCCGTACGCAGGACGTCTTCCGCCACCGGGCCTTTGAAGAGACTGACCGGTGCGCTCCATCCAGCGTTCGTCTTCGGAAACTGCGCGGCCAAGCGACGTGACACGATATCCATTACCGCCTGAGCTTGTCTGAGAGTGACCCCTGATTTCAGCCGCGCGATGACCCTAAGTCCGCGGTGCACGTGATCGGCGGTTTCAGCGGCACTGAACGTTAGAGGGACCCATATTTGCGTGTTGGCCCTTGGGAACTCAAAATCAGCGGGAGCAACGCCGAGCACGGTGTAGGGTTTGCCATCGAGCGCAAGCGCCTTCCCAATGATGTTGGGATCCGACGAGAAGTGACTCTCCCAGTATTGGAAGCTCAGGACCACAGCCTGGGTTTCGTTCTCGGTGAACGTTCGCCCGCGGATGGTATTTACGCCCAGAACGCTAAAAAGATTTGTGGTGACCGGGACCGCCCACACTTCGTCCGGTTCGCCACTACCGGTCAAGGCGTGAAATTCCCACCGCTGATAAGCGGCCATTCCCTGGAAGGCCTGCGCTTGCTTTTGCCATTCGATGAAGTCTCCGGGAGAAACCTCATTAATCGCGCCCGCTGCCGTCTCGGGGCCCACTTCGTTGATGTCCACCAGCTCAGAGGGCTTCGCGTAGGACACTGGTCGGAGCAGCACAGAGTCAACCACGCTGAAAATTGCCGTGTTCGCTCCGATTCCCAGCGCCAGTGTCAGCACGGCTATGGCAGCAAAACCGGGATTCTTGCGCAGCATGCGCAGGCCGAAGTGCAAATCCTGCCAGCATGTCTCCACAAAAAATTCCCAGCCGCCAGAGCGAACGAGTTCCTTGGTAACTTCGAGACTGCCGCGCTCTAGTCGCACTTCGCAAAGCGCATCCTTGCGACTCATGCCTTGTTTCATCTTTTCAGCCGCTTCCATCTCCAAGTAGGCGCCCAACTCCTCATTCAACTCCCGGTCGACTTGTTCCTTCCGGAACAATGATCGGAGGCCGGTTGTAATGTTCCGTAAGAAGGACATGCGTAGGCTCCTACTCGTAACGCAAGGCGACCATGGGATCAACCTTCATTGCCCGCCGGGCGGGAATGTAGCAGGCCGCTAGAGCCACGACGATCAGCATGATTGCGACGCCGATAAACGTCGCGGGATCCGTTGCCTTTATGCCGAAAAGCATGCTGGCCATGAAGCGCGTGACGCCTACAGCGGCGGCGATGCCGATGGCTGCGCCGATGAGCGCGAGCAAAATCCCCTGCCCGATGACGAGGCGAGAGAGATCGCGATGGTGCGCCCCGAGGGCCACGCGAATGCCGAGTTCGCGAGTGCGGCGCCCGACTTCGTACGACAGCAGACCGTAAAGGCCAATGCAGGCAAGCACCAACGCTAGGGCGGCGAAGAAACTGGAGAGCCGGGACATGAGGCGCTCGTGAAAGAGAATTTGGTCGATCTGTTCAGTCTGCGTACGCACGTCGGTGAGCGGCAAATTGTTGCCGGCCTGCGAAACAATTTCGCGGACGTTTTTCACCAGCGCAGTGGGATTCGCCGCAATGCGCAATTCGAAATGCGCGCTGTTGCTTACAAGCGGCAAAAATATGATGGGCGCAGTTTTCCTACGCAATTGGGCGTACTTAGTATCGCCCACGACACCGACGATAGTGTAGCCGGGGCCGGGACTTCGAACCTCGTCGCGCTCGACGTCGCCCATGTGCAAACCGATGGGATTCTTATTCGCGAGATATTTCCGCGCGAAGGACTCGTTGATGATGAGAGGCACGGGCGCGGAATGATAATAGGCCTCATCGAGTGCCGTGGGCGAAGCGGATGTGGGCCTCGAGGCCGAGCCAGTATTTGTTTTTGCCGCGGCTGCGTCGCGGGCTTTCTTTGCGGCGTTGGTCGCAGCGGCAATAGCAAAGTCTGCGGAAGTGAAGCTGCGGCCTGCGAGAATCGGAATGTGCATGGTGGCGAAGAAATCCAACCCAACAGGAAGCTCGCCCGTATTCGCGTTCTGCTTCGGCGGCGCGCTGTCGACATGAACGTCGCCGGCGGACCATCCGCCGCTCAGAAGCGCCTCTTCGGAGTAGCTGACGGAAATTACGCCGGGTAGCGCGGCGAAACGCTGCTGCAGATTGGCGTAAAGCTGCTGCGTTTGCTGGTCGGTGTAACCGGCGAGATGCGGATCAATGCCGAAGAGCAAGATATTCTGCGCGTCGAAGCCGGGATTGATGCTGTGAAGATTGCGCAAGGTACGGACGAGGAGTCCCGCACCGACGAGGACGACCATAGAGAGCGCGACTTGCGCGACGACGAGCGCATCGCCGAGACGAAACCGGCGGCCGGTGTGCGCCGCGACACCGGGGAGCGAAGAGAGGCTTTCTTTTAAAGATGGCGTCAAATCGACGCGCGAGCCGCGCAGCGAGGGCGCGAGGCCGAAAAGAATTCCGGCAAGAAATGTGATGGCGAGCGTGAAGAGGAGCACACGCCAGTCCGGCGCGACAGCGAAAGGAAACGGCTGCCCGGAGCCGTTAGAAAGCAAACTGGCGATCGCGTCGACGCCCCAGACAGCGACGAGCACGCCGAGCGCTCCTCCGGCGCAGGCCAGCAAAATGCTTTCCGTGAGAAGCTGGCGGACGATGCGCGCTCGGCCGGCTCCGAGCGCAAGACGAACGGCCATCTCTTTTTGGCGCGAGGCAGAGCGAGCCAGCGTGAGTCCGGCAACGTTGGCGCAGGCGATCAGCAAAATGAAAGCGACGATGACCACGGTGACGTAAAGGGCTGGAGCAATCTGGCTGGTCTCTCCGTCAAGGCCCGATCGCACAGGACGAAGAAAGACAATGGGGGCATCTTCGGATTTGAAGAGCGGCGCCGCGCCGTGAAGCATTTCGCTGCCGAAAATTGTAGTGGCGGCGGCCTGCGCTTGGCCGGAGGAGACGCCGGGCTTGAGACGCCCGAGTATAACGACCCACCAGTCGGTGGGGTCGGAAAGACGATCTTCGTTACCCCACCACTCGCCGCGGACGCTATTAGCGACAGAGAACGGCATGAAAAAATCCAGCGGCTTGCCGGGCGTGAGATTGGTGAAGTGCGGGTCGGCGACGCCGACAATCGTGACAGTGGTGCTATCCAGGCGGACGGTCCGGCCTAGGACGGACGGAGCGGCTCCGAAAGCGCGGACCCAATAAGCGTAATTCAAAACGATGGCGGGCGGAGCGGACGGTGAATCATCGGGGGGAGTAAGCGGGCGGCCGATAAAAGTGCTGACGCCCAGAGTGGAGAAGAAATCGCCGGAAACGTACAGGCCGCGGACGATGCTGGCGGCGCCGTTGCCGCTAAGGTCGACGTCAAGCGGACCGGCGAACGCGGCCATGCCGGAGAAAGCGCCAGCTTGCGCGCGAACGGTTTTGTAAAACGGTATGGAGAAGGAGCAATCGCCGATGCCAGTTTGATCCGCGCAGTCGCCATAGCTGCTATGGCCCTGGAGTTTCGGGTTTGCACGGGCGCTCCAGTTGAAGACAACGAGTTGTTGGGGATCTTTCACTGGTATGGAGCGCAAGAGCACGGCGTCGATGAAGCTGAAGATGGCGGTGTTGGCGCCGACGCCGAGGGCGAGGGTGAGGACGGCGACAACCGTGAATCCTGGGGACTTGCGTAGCGTTCGGGAGGCGAAGCACAAATCCCGCCAGCACGTCTCCACGAAGAATTCCCAGCCGCCAGAACGCACGACTTCCTTCGTAATTTCGAGACTGCCTCGCTCCAAGCGCACCGCGCGAAGGGCATCCTTTGGACTCATCCCCTGCTTCATCTTTTCTTCGGCTGCCATCTCCTGGTAGGCGCGAAGCTCCTCATCCAACTCCCGGTCGACCTGTTCCTTTTGGAACAATGATCGAAGGCCGCTCGTAATGTTGCGCAACAAGGACACGAGTTATCTCCTACTCGTAGCGCAAGGCGACCATAGGATCGACACGCATCGCACGGCGCGCGGGGATGATTGAAGCCGCGAGCGCAACAAGAATTACGCCGAACAAAGCGAGCAGAAACGAGATCATATCGCTGGGCTGGACGCCAAAGAGCATGGAACGCATGAGGCGTGCGCCAGCAATGGCAACAGGAACGCCAGCGAGAATGGCGGCCCCGCTGACCAGCAGACTTTCACGCAAAATCAACCACAGCACTTGCCCGTGCTGTGCGCCGAGCGCCATGCGGACGCCGATTTCCGAAGTGCGGCGGTCGACGCGATAGGCGAGCGTGCCGTACAGGCCAGTGGCGACCAGCAACACGGCGATGACGCCAAAAAAGATGGCGAGGCGGGCAAAGAGACGGGCCTGCGAGTAAGACTTGTCGAATTGGGCGCGCTGGGTCATGGGCTTCTGTATGGGAAGATTGGGATCGAGGCCGAGGAGAACGGCATGGACGCTGGGGATGAGAGCTTCGGGATTGGTGTGGGTGCGCAACTCGACTTGCATGTTGGGGATCGGAGTGTTTTGCGCGAAGGGGAAGTAGAGAGTGGGCTTCGATTTTTCGTCGACACGCTTATACTTGCTGTCGCCGATGACGCCGACGACGGTGAAGCTGTTTTCTGGTTTGTTTTTTCCGACCGAATGGCCCAGCGCATCTCCCTTGGGGAAAAAGCGATTTGAGAAGGTTTCGTTGACGAGAACCACTTTGGGCGCGGACCGCGTGTCGGCGTCCGTAACGTCGCGGCCGCGGAGAATGGGGATGCCGAGAGTGTGACAGAATTCGGGGCCGACGTGGTTCGCGCTCATGCCGATTTCAGAAAAAGGGCCTTGGGGCTCCACGCCGTCGATGGTCCAAACGCTATTCCAGCCCCAGCCGGAACCTAGGCGGTGCGAGACGAGCGTAGCGGACTCAACGCCGGGAGCTTCACGCAAGCGGGCAAGCAGATTTTGATAAAAATGCTCCTTTTCCTCGTCGCTGTGCACTGAGAAGGGATCCGTGCCGAACACGAGAAGCCCGTCCACGCGAAGGCCCAAAGGCAAGGTCTGATAGTTGCGTAGGGAACGCACGAGCAGTCCCGAGCCAACCAGCAAGACGAGGCATAAGGCCATCTGCGAGGCGACGACAACTTTTCCTGACCAGGAGCTCCTCTGGTCGCGATAGGTGGTGGCGTTGGAGGTCTTGAGTGTAACTCCGACGGGGACGCTGACAGCCCTCCGAAGCGGGGCCAGCCCGAAGATAATGGCGCAGCTGATCGAGATTGCCAAAGTGAAGAGCAAAACGCGCGAATCAAGCACGAACGGAATTTCCATGCCTGACCAGGCGGCGAGTGCCTGACTGCCGGAAATTGCAAACATCCAACCGAAGGCCGCCCCACCGGCGACTAGAAGGAAGCTCTCCGTCAGCGTCTGCCGCAAAAGACGGCCGCGGCCAGCGCCAAGAGCCATGCGCAACGAAAATTCGCGGGCGCGAGTGGAATTGCGGGCGACGAGGAGCATCGACACGTTGGCACAAGCAATTGCAAGAACGAGTCCGACCATGGCCAAGAGAATCTGGATGGGCTTTTGATAGTCGTCGCGCAGACCTTGAATTCCCTGCGTGGAACTGAAGGCCAAAATGTTTTTCTTCGCCTTTGGATCGGGAGTGCCCAGGCCGATCAGCGCGGCGCTTTGAAAGACAGGGTCTAACTTCGCCAGCGCCTGAGATTCCGTGACACCTGGAACGAGACGGCCGATCAGCTGAATGCACCACCACTTCGGAGCGCCATAGAAAGTGTCCAGCGAGGGCTCCTCGCCCCATGCAGTGAGCTCGAAGCGATTCTGAAGCGGAATCCAGAAATCGGTGGAAGAGGCAGGCTCGACGCCATAGAAGCCTTGAGCGGTCACGCCGATCACGGTGAATGGAACGCCTTTTACGTAAATGGTTTGGCCGATGGCGGAGGGACTGCGGCCGAAGCGCGTGGTCCAGTAGGAATGGCTGAGAACGACGACGCTGGCGTGCGCGGTCTCGTCTTCGAGCGCGAACCCGCGGCCGCGCGTAAAGGAAACGCCGAGCCCGGAAAAGAAGTTGCTGCTGACCATGTCGCCTTCCGCTTCTTCGGGATCCTCGCCGATGCGCACGGCCACTTTGTCGACGGCTAAAGGCACATAGGCCATCAAGTCAGAAAAAACGGCGTGCTCTTTGCGAAGCGCTTCAAACACCGGGTAGGAGAAAGACCTGTCGACGTCACCGGTGCTGCTCACGCCGTCGGGCGGCGCATTGGGAAGGCGCAAGAATACGAGTTGCTGAGGGTCGGGCAGAGGAAGGTAACGAAGGAGAACGGTGTTCATGACGCTGAAGACCGCGGTGTTTCCACCGATGCCAAGAGCGAGGGTGAGCATCGCGACGAGCGTGAAGCCGGGGCTTTTGCGCTGCATGCGGGCGGCGAAGAGCAGATCCCGCCACAACGTGTCCACTACGGACTCCCAGCCACCAGAGCGGACGATTTCTTTCGTGCCATCGAGACTGCCACCCTCCAACCGTACTGCCCGAAGCGCATCCTGGCGGCTCATGCCCTGCTTGGTCTTTTCTTCAGTTGCCATCTCCTGGTAGGCGCGAAGCTCCTCATCCAACTCTCGGTCGACCTGTTTCCTTCGGAACAGTGATCGAAGCCCGCTTGCTAAGTTTCGCAGAAGAGCCATGAATTACTCGTAACGCAAAGCGACGATGGGATCGACACACATCGCACGTCGAGCGGGGAGATAGCACGCGAGCAAAGTCACCGCGCACAAGAGTGCCGTCACGCCGATAAACGTGATTGGATCGGTCGGGACAACACCGTAAAGCAAGGATGAAAGAAGCTGTACCGCTCCAAATGCGATGCCGAGACCGATAACCAAGCCAACTAAGGTCAGAAACAGCCCATGCCGGGCGACGAGATTTAAGATGTCGCTCCGCTGAGCACCCAGGGCGACGCGCACACCGATTTCGTGAGTGCGTTGTGAAACTATGTAGGAAATGACTCCCAACAGCCCAATGGTAGTTAGGACCAACGCTAGAAATCCGGACACACCGAGCAAGAGACCGGTGGTCCGGGCAGGAAAGAGAGGGAGGCTCATATATTGCTGCATGGTTTCCAGATCGGTTGGGGCGATATTGGGGTCCACCGAATGAATTTCGCGCCGTATGCTGTCTAGTAGAGTTGCTGGGTCACTGGAGGTGCGCACGACCAGTG
>Ga0209239_1001187_pt1 | contig 15377 bp, 15 predicted proteins | sample GraSoi013_2_20cm_FD_185824 | JGI IMG/M metagenome (GOLD analysis project Ga0209239, IMG submission 185824) | Grasslands soil microbial communities from the Angelo Coastal Reserve, California, USA - Sample 10_02_2013_2_20cm (SPAdes) (version 2) | ecosystem: Environmental > Terrestrial > Soil >...
GAAAAGAATACCCGCGACAGGTCGAAGCGGCCAGAGAGATCGTAATACGATCCCGCCCCAGCCTGAAGCAGTAGACTCAGCCAGGAATATTCGTTCTCGATCTTATCTTTCCTTTTCCTACTATCTTCTATTTTTCGTTAGCTATTCCTTTTTTCGTTATCTTTTTTCTCGACCCCCCCCGGGGGTATGTTGAAACAAAGAAACTCCTTCACACGTTACAGACAGAACCGAATGGTGCGGGAGGTGAGATGCAAACTCAGGGCTTAATGCTAACGATTCGGTTTGTTTACGCCCAGAAAATGCCGGCTTTTCGGGAGAACCTGCGGGTATTACTTTCGGATTAGCTTCAATGGTCGTCGGCTGAGCGAGTCTTTAGGCGTTGAGTTTCTGCCGTCAGCTCTCGAGGCATAATTTCACCGCCTGCCTCAAGTAGGCTGCCGGGAAAGGAGTCCGAATTTGCGGGTCAGGAGCCCCCCAACGCTGATCATCACAGTAGTCGGAGAGACCCTTCACAGAATTATTCATGGTGGGATTCGCAGCGATTGCCAGACAGGTTAGAAGCATTATCCGGTCCACGCCTTGAATCAGGCTTGAGGAAGAGGTCCTAATCTTGCGACGACCCCCGTGGTCTATTCCGCTCCTAGAGTTGTAGAATTTTCTGACCGCAATGTTGAGTTGCCGTCGCATCTTCGGATCGGTCGACGCAACAAATGCGATCCGTTCCGACAACGACTTCCCAATCTGCTCAGATTCGTCGAATACTAGCAATGACTCTAGTGCAATACCGGTCTTTACCACCGCGGCTGATAATGACGACTCCATCCGAGATTCAAATAGCCACGTCAACGCGGCCCTCATACGAAACCCCATTTCTGTTTCAGATCCGCATAGTTCTGCTATCTGCTGAAATCCGCAACGTTGGAATCGATTGACAAATTTTTCATCGATGACAATTGGTCGAATGGCTGGGCCCGGCTTCGACTTTGAACGAAGGTAGTAGAAACGGGGACCAATCGTGAGATCGAAGTAAGGTCGTCGGTGAGATGAAATCGCAAGTTGACGATGCAGTACTCCCCTAGAGGTGACCAGAGTAGTAGACAGGAGCGAGTTTTTCGAGAAAGTCGGTCATGATCTGCGCACAGGGAATCGTCTCGTCGGGCTGGCCACTCCGAAAGAGCTCTATTACAGTGTTGTCGGCTAGGCTCTCGATCCGTTGGACATAGAAGTTGTTCTCCCACGAGTGACGTGCGAAAATATTCCTCTTTTTTGCAGTGCCAGCCAGTCAGTTTCTTCGCTTGAGCGAACTTTGGAAGCATCTAGGTGAGTCAGGTCCTCGGTCGTTCCGAGGGTCGAGCAGCTCTGAGGATTCGGGCCAAGTCCAAGTGAAAAGTAATGGAGCTTCGGATAATGCTACGTATTCGCTCGGTCGACTATGCCTGAAAAGGTTTCAAGGTAAGCTGATATGGTCGGTTCCCGAGCCAGGGTTCCAGCACGGAACCTGACCCGATCTCGAATGAACTTAGCTAGGGAAACAACAGAGCCAAACAAGGCTAGTCTGCCTTTTTCGTCGAGCTGGCTCCAGAGATCTCCGATCAGATGGAGGGTCGAAGGTCATCCTGTTCTAAGTACACTCGAATTTCCTCTATCAAAGCAAACGTCGTCTCATGCATCGCCTTCGGAAGGCGAAAAGTAGCCTCTTCGGCAGGTCGATCGATCACCATAGCAACAGTTGGATTGGGCACATCGGTGGGTCGGGGCCTAGTCTCCGGAAGCTGTAATCGATGCTTGATTTCTACGATCTCTTCCTCTAGTGTTCTAGGAGCTGCTTGGGCTTCTAAGCCTCTCATTCGTTTCCTGGCAGCTGCTCTCGGTCTTCTCAGGGGCCTCTCTTCGGTCATCATTCTTGCCGATTAACGGCCGTCCAAGAAGCATCTGATAATAAGAGTGGATGAGAGTTACCGAACTAAGTTGGCGACTCTTTTCGCTTCGTTTACGGTTATGTTAAGCGCGGTTGAGACAGTTGTCCACTCGTCGTCCTTGGTCCTCTTGACCGCACGCTGATAGCTGATTAACGCACGGGCTCCTTTGCCCTTGTCCTTTGAGATTATGGGTTTGAAACTTGTAAAGAGTATGAGTGCGCAGAGGTCTATCAGGTCTTTCGTCCTTTTGTCGTCTGTCGTTCTGCGGGGGAATGATGTAATCTTCATGTCCATTTGGAGTTGAGGGTGCGGGATCATTACATTCGAATCGTCAAGTTTTCCAGTGAGGAATTCCTTTCCGGTGAAGACTCTATTGAGTAGCGGTTCTTCGGCGACTTTGGATTTGGTCATTTTGAACCTCTTTCTGCTTGCTGAATCGACTAGGATGTCGACGTAAAGAGGGAAAATATCGTACGATTGAAGTCGACGGCTTTCTTCGGCGGTCAACTCACTTCCGTCTGAGGCGCGAAACCGCTTGACAAAGCGAAAGGACTCTGATTCGAAGCCCAATTTTTGCATCTTGATGATTGTCCTTCCAAATGGGGATCTGTCGAACTGCTTCTGATCCCACGTGGGATCAAAGTGGAAGCCTAGGTCTATGTCCTTAGACCCCAAGTATTCTCGGCCTGTATCTCTGTGAAAAGCGTCATTTACGATGAGGTAAACGGACCAACCTCCGATCAGGCAGTAAGGTTGTGGGATTGAACCTTGAAGAGTTTTCAGATAACTGCGCGAAAGGTCGGTTTCGATTTTGGAATACATAGCGGTCAGATTAGCCGCTTTGCTTTGGGGAGGCTTGGAATGGTTTAGTTCGATCAATCTCCAATCGATTCAGTTGCAATAGGGACCGATAATTCTTCATCATCATCTCTGCTGCTTGTACTGTGACCCCTCCTTCTCTGAGTAGGTCGACAATGATTTGAGGAATTGATGCCAATCTGTATCCGTTCAAGAAGAATGAGTTATAGAAAACCTGGTCATCGTACCAAGTTAGGCGGACGTTTCCGCCTCCGACAAGGGCTCCATGGTTGACCAAAAAGTCGTGCCAGTCTTCGGAGTCACGAACTTTGATGTAAATGTCGGTCCTGGATGGGAATAAGTAATGGTTTACCGTTGTCTCTGCTTGGTATGTTGTGAGGGCATATTCCAGACTAGTGTTCCTAAGTATATTCAAAATGTCTTTCAGCAAGTAATTGCGTGATTCAGACTTCACACGCAGATGGCTCCATTCTGACAGGAGCCGTTTGGGGTCAACTACGCGAGTGCCCTTTACGAGGCGTGATTTTTCCAATTTGCGTAAGAGTAAGCTGACTTGAATCTGTTGCGCTTGCGCTAGCTTAGCGATCCTGTATTTTGTGAGGTCAGTACCCACGTTGCTGAGGAGTATTCTGAATATTCTTTCTGTCTTGATGCCTCTGTGTTGTCCCTCCGGTAATGGGGCGGTGTGAATAGGTGGATGTGTCAGGTCTTGGTGGGACAACATACGATACTATACTAAGTGTGCTTCTTTAAAAACGCTGTTATACTATAACAATGGTCGTCCTTTATATGTCCAATTACAGTATCTGACAATGTTAGCTAACAATGAAAGCTTGCTATGTATTGATAGTTAATGTAGCATTTGGTGTCGCCATCAATCAATAGCGGTACTATGATTGGAACAATCTGACAATACGATAGACTACAGGTCAATTTACAGAGATCTCCACAGAACTCTTAGCGAACAAAGCAACAAGCCCGAAAAGATGGACGAAGGATTAGCAGAGTTTCTTCGAGAGTATGGGCCGAGGGAGGGAATTACTGACGACGAGTATCACTGGATTATGGTCTACGTGGCTTTCTATTCGGGAATGAAAGCATCAATCGTAACCGAAAGACTCTCAGTCATTGAAAAGTATCTGTGTGGTTATGACCGAGTATCGAACTATGCTGAGAGCGACATTCAGAGGATTCTCCAGGACCCTTCCATGATAAGACACGAAGGAAAAGTCAGAGCGTCTGTCGAAAACGCACGTGCAGTGAAGTCAATCGTCTCAAAGTACGGATCGTTCAAAGCCTTCATCGACTTGTTCGGACCATTTTCTTCGCTGAACAACCTAATGCGGCTCAAGTCGAGACCGCAGGAAGAATTTTCCTACCTTGCAGACAGAACAGTGTATCATTTCATGACGGACATTGGGCTACCAGTCCTCAACCCGATCGGGTCATAATGAGAGTGTTCAGCAGACTCGGTCTAATCCCGAGCAGAGGAGGGTCCGAAGCAGAACTGTGGAGCGCGGTCGATGCTGGAAGGAGGTTCAGCCAGGCGGTGGGGGTCCCGATCCGGCAGATAGACTTCATGTTCGTCGCCTTTGGACAGGTCGATGGTGACAAGGAATATCTTAGCATGAGCCAAGGAATTTGCCTAGAAGATCGGCCGCACTGCACGGTCTGTAGGTTGACCGAGCACTGCAATTACTACAAGGAAATGCGGAGAAATCGGTGAAGGTCAAAAAGAGCCTCCAGACTCTCTATGAATTTCCATCGAGACTTGAGCAGGTTGCGCAAATAGCAGCTACTTAGGAGTTAGATTACCCAGGACGTGATACTCGCATAGAGTTGGGCGGACTCTTTTGTCGCCGATAGATCTGAAATCGCATTATCCGCTTTTTTTGTTGGTCCAGTTCTCCCATGTTCCCCAGAGACAAACAACGGGGCGTCACCGGGCCAGACCTCAGACAATTACTAAGTCTACTGGATTCCGCCGGAATGAACAACACAATCAAATCATTATGTCATCTTGGGTCAAGTTCTAAGTACCGGCTTTCTGATTCCGATTTTTCCGCCTCGGAAAGGAATTGCCATAAGTAGTAAATGTGAAATAGCCTCTTGGTTGGGAAAACTGCAACAATGAAGATAGCGAAAGTTCTGCTACTCCTAGCTGTCTTCGGACTCTCGGTCATTCTTCCTACCCCTACCAGGGGTTTTTCAAAATCAGCGGCGGCCGGGGGTTATGAGCCGGTTGGGTCTTTGACGAGTGTTTGTGGCAGCGACATCTATGGCTACTCTGTCACTTTCCATGTCGTCGACGTGACTAGAGCTGCCTATCGTTCGGGAGCCGTGAGTATTCGACAGGGAGATAAGGGAAGTTTCGGGCTGAACATAAGCCGAACAACCGGTCAAGGTAATAGAGTCGAAGTCTTCGAATATCAGAATCCCACAGGTGCTGAATCTGGGCTAAGCTTCACAGCTAAGAACCAACCATTATTCTATAACTTTCCTTATGTCCTTACAGACTTCCGGTTTCAGGCTGACATCAACGCAGTTGATGGAGTTTATTTCGTTGATTTCGGGATTTTTTATGATCAGCCCGGCTACCCCTATGAATATTGCTTTCGTACCTATCTAGTCGTCTCAAGTAGTGCCAATGACACACAACCCTTGCTTCAATTTTCGAACGGCACTTTCCCTGCCTCTCTAGTCTACGGTAGCTCCTTCCAGGTTTCTTTCGCGCTCACGAACGTTGGGAACGAAGCAGCCGGCCCGGGAAGTGCTGACACCGCAAACGGAATCCAAGTTCGCCTAGAAGGCGGTCGGTTCAACGGGATCGTGACATCGAGTTTCGACGCCTGCATCGGCTTCAACTACGATGACCCTACTCACAGATACGACTGCCAGTCTCTAACTCCTATCGTTGAAGTTGTGAAAGAGCAAATTGGCGTCTCTGACAAGACGCAAGTACAGCTCAATGTGGTAGCGTCTCGGACGGGCTCCTTGCAGGTGAAGATCGCTACTTGGTGGACAGAGCAAGACGAGCAGGTGTACAACACCATAACTGGAAGGGTAGAAGATTTGATTTATCGAACCAGCCCGGGCGCGACAGTCTGGCCGTTCAACATTGAATGGGCTGGTACAAAACATGCCTTCGACACAAGCCGTAGCAGTCAGGCAATCGCAATCGTCGAAGTCTCGACTGCACTCACCGCATCACAGATCGGCGTGGATCAACAACAAATCAGTCAAGGACAATCCAATACTCTCAGCGGAAACATCGCATCGCAAGCCGGTGTGAACGGGAACACGGCAACTGGCACATGGTATTACGAGTACAGCACAGACGACGGTGCGTCTTGGACGCAATGTCTAGGATGTTCTGGGACCGTTTCTCAACCTCAGTCCGACTCGGGCTTTTCTTTTGATACACCGCAAGTTTCCTGGACTCCGGATAGCCAGGGCGAATACCTTGTGAGAACAAGGTACAGCGGCGAATCGAATTATGACGGGTCCTCCTCCAGTCCAGTGTCCCTCTCTGTCGGTCCGCCGCCCATAAACACCCCTGATCCACCCCGGAATCCGAGCGCTACCGCTCAGGGAAGCACCATACTCGTGCAATGGCAAACTCCCTTTTCCAACGGTGGGTCCCCAATTACAGGATACGATGTCTATCGAGGAACATCGCCGAATTCTGAAACTTTCTACCAAAGTCTTGGGAACGACATTTCATACACAGATACATCGGTCGTCTGCCAAAAAACCTACCACTACGAGGTCAGCGCGGTGAACGTTGCGGGTGAGGGGCCGCGCTCGGACGAGGTGAGCGCGTCCTTGCCCACGTCAAATTGCGTACCCCTCGCTGCTCAGGACTTACTCGCAACTAGCCAGACGAATCAAATCACGTTGAGCTGGCAGGCACCTGAGGGAGGCTCAACGATTACAGGGTATAAGATCTACCGAGGCACGTCGCCGGGTCAGGAAGGTTTTCTCGTTGGTATTGGCGTCGTCACCTCTTACACTGACAGTTCCATATCAAGTGGAGTGACCTACTTCTATACAGTCAGGGCTTTCAACGAGGCGGGCGAGGGCAGCAGTAGCAACGAGGCGAGCGCAGCTGCAGCACAACCACTTACGGGAAATTTTACGGTCACAGTGGACGGGCCTAGCGGAGGTCCTATACAGGACGCCACGGTAACGCTTGTTTCGGGACCCGCTGGGCAAGTGCTTCTGGCCTTGATAACGGGGGCCGACGGCACTGTCACCTTTGACGGTCTCCTTCCTGGGTCGTATTCTTACACCGTTACTGCGAAAGGCTATCAGTCGAGCGAAGCGGTCACGGTGACGGTCAAGTCGGGGCAGCCCACGTCGAGTCAGGTAAATCTGGATGAGGTTCACCAGGCGGGAATCGACCCCTTGGTCTACATAGCCATGGGCTTAGGCATTACAGGCTTGGTTATCGGCTCAGCAGTCTTTCTCACACGGCGACGAAGACGAGATACAGAAAGAACGCGAATGTAGGCCAACCACCTCTACAACCTACCATTCAGACTAACTTGAGCGACGCCAGGACCTTTGATGTTTCATTACAAGAGCTTACCTTCTGTAACTACCAAACCATTCGTTGACTCACGATTGGGCCAGAGCACCCTTCGTTCTCTCAATCGCCTCTGTCAAGGCCTTGTCTCTATCGATGCTCTGTTCAATCCAAGAGATGAGATAGCCCTCTTTGAACGGACTCTGTCGGTCGTGGCCTCGATAACCTCTAACGTACACTACACCCTTCCGCTCATAGCGACGCAGGTTCGCCATGACGTCCCCAGGCCGGAACCCAGAATCCTTCAAAGCCTTCACAATCTCTGTCGAGAAGAAAGCCTCGTTCTTGTGAGATCTGAGAAAATCGAGAATCTTGCCTGCCTTGCTTCCCCCGCTACCCCCGCGAGGATCCTTCACAGACGTTGAGAATTGAACCAGCCTCAAACCCTGATACTCAATCTGGTCAACGCTCGCTGGCTTCAAACCGTACAGGTGATAGGGTCGCATGTTCCAAGATCTCCCGGCCCGGCCCTTGTTCAACAGTTCACGCTCACAGATCGGCTTTTCGCTACGAAGAGCAAGACCACCAACCCAACACCGCCTCAGAGCCTCCCACAACGCAAATTTCGAAAGACCCGTCAACCCGCCAATCTGGCGAGAACTCAACACTACCATCGGACAGGACTCCAAGAATTCTGCGCTGACTAACAGGTTCTCTTCCCAACGTTTGAACACACAAAATGCCCGACGACGAATCGTCAGGAATAAACCTGGAGGGGAACCAAAACTGAATGCAAAAATAGAGCAACGTTTTTCCGCCCAGACGCAAGAAACAAGCAAGAATCCTGCGCTGAACTAAGGATCGAGTTGGTGCGGGAGGTGGGATTTGAACCCACGAACCCCTACGGGACAGGCGCCTCAGGCCTGCGCGTCCAAGACCCTACACGTCGACGGGCCTCTTTGACCTGGCTTGGCAACACGAGCCGCCCAAGAAAAGGCGGACTCCCGCAAACACCAGGCCACACTCCCGCAAAACCAAACCCAAACGACGCCCCTAATTGGCTTTCGCCAATGAGACAATCCATCAAAATCCGGATAACGTTTAATTGAACCCCGCCCGGAACCCCACTCAACCCGAAACCCTGCTTATCCAACCTAAACAGGAAACATATCCCCATGGCCACCAGACGCAGAAAAACACGACGCCTACGAGGCAGCCGATGCCACGGCTGGGGACGATCCGGACAACACCGAGACAGCGGAATGCAAGGAGGACACGGCAACGCCGGATGGAAACGCCACCGCTGGAGCAGCGTCATACGCTACGGCTGGGAGATCGGAAAAACAGGCTTCACACCAGTCAACCCGAAACACCAGCGAGCCATCAACATAGACCAACTTGGCCAGAATCTCCAGACACTATCCGTACAGGGCAAGACGAAATCCTCAGGAAACCGGATAGAAGTCGACCTAGGCCAAATGGGCTACACCAAGCTACTAGGCAAAGGAAACGTCACACAACCTCTCAGAATCATTGTCGCGCAGTGTAGCGAAATGGCAGCCAGCAAGATATCCCAAGCCGGTGGCGAGGTTGTTCTTCCTAAACCTGTTGAAGCCAGTAAAGAAGGCTGATCCCAAACGGTCCGCTTTATCGAAATCTTCAGACCCCTAACCCGAGTACTCCCAAGCGTCCGCCCCCCTGATCGTGAAGTCGGATTCACAGAGAAACTCATCTGGACAGCGCTAGCACTAGTAATCTACCTTGTGATGGCAGAGACACCGATCTACGGAGTCCCACACGTTGGAGGAACTAATGATCCCTTCGGACCCTTACGAGTCATCTTCGCCAGCAACAGAGGCACACTCGTAGAACTCGGAATCGGACCCATAGTAACAGCCGGACTCATACTCCAAGTCCTATCCGGCTCCAAGATGATCAACGTAGACTTCAGCAATCCAGGCGACAGAGCGCTCTTCACCGGAGCAAGCAAAGTCCTCTCGGTATTCATGACCCTATTCGAAGGGCTTGCCTTCCTCCTAGGAGGAGCATACAACGTCGCCAGCACCGCCGGAGGACAGCCAGTGCCCCCCAGTCTACAGAACGAGTTCTTCATACTTGTACAACTCATCTTCGCAGGAATAGTCATAATCCTCCTAGACGAAATGCTCCAGAAGAAATGGGGCTTCGGTAGTGGAATCAGCCTCTTCATCGCAGCGGGAGTCTGCCTCCAGATAGTCTGGAGCAGCCTCGGACCAATCTCCCCCGTCTCGGATGGAAAATACCTAGGAGGAATAATCGCATTCTTCCAATCGATCGCGGCGCCAGGCTTTAGCTTTCTCAGCACCACGTCCTGGCAGGCAGCACTCTACAGAGGCGGCAACCTACCCGACATGCTCGGATTCATCACAACAATAGTCGTCTTCCTCATCATCATCTACCTTAACGGACTGCGAGTCGAAGTACCGGTATCCTACGCGAGGTACAGAGGATTCCGAGGACGATTCCCCATCAAATTCTTCTATGTATCAAACATACCCGTAATCTTTGCAGCAGCCCTCTTCGGAAACATATTCTTCATCGGCCAACTCATCTTCAACAGATACAACCCCGGCTGCTCCAACACAGGAATAAACTTCTGGCTGAGCCTAATCCCCGGATGCTACCAGTCCCAGCCACAGACAGGACAACTAATTCCAATCAAAGGCCTAGCATACTACACGTTCGCACCCCGCTCCCTCGGAGTCGTGCTCGGAGACCCAATTAGAGCGGGAGTCTACATGCTAATATTCGTCCTGGCCTGCGTATTCTTCGCAGTAACATGGGTCGAGGTCGGTGGAATGGACTCAAAAACAGTCTCCAAACAACTCATCGACTCGGGAATGCAGATCGAAGGATTCCGAAGATCCGGCTCAACTATAAGACAAATTCTCGACAGATACATCCCCGCAGTCACAGTGATAGGCGGAATCACAATCGGAGTAATAGCGGCTGGAGCAGACTTCCTCGGAGCCTTCGGCACAGGAACGGGAATACTGCTCACTGTAGGCATCATACAGCAATACTATGAAATTCTTGTAAAAGAAAGAATTACCGAGATATACCCCGGAACCAAAGGCCTCTTGGGATAGCGAGAGGCCAAGCCTTGCAGGCAACAATCATAGTCGCTGGCGTACCCGGGGTCGGGAAGACAACAGTGCTACAAGAGCTGGATGCTGTTGCCAAGGAACGGAAGGTTCCGCTCAAGATCGTCAACTTTGGAAATGTCATGAACGAACTATTCAAAAAGCGCGGAGTAGAGATTCACCGGGACCACATGCGCAAGGAGGACATTGCCCTCCAGGCGAAGATACAGGAACAAGCAGCCCGAATTATTTCAAAGACACAAGGAAACTCTGCCCTCGTAGTCGACACACATATGTTCGTAAGAACCAATGACGGCATCTGGCCAGGCACCCCTCGAAAGGTCCTTGAGGCCTTGGATCCCAGCATGATCATACTGATAGAAGCTGCCCCAGAAGAGGTCGCTCGCAGACGAGCCGCCGACACGACACGTTACCGCGACAGTCAGAACCTGGAAGACGCGAAGGCCGACCTGCAATGGTCGAGGAACATGGCCAGCGCAATAGCTGTCTTGGCCGGAGTCCCCATCCAAATACTGCAGAATCGAAGTGGCCAGCAGCGAGAATCGGCTGAGGATCTCCTTAAGATAATCGAGAAGCGTAGCTAGCTTGTCTTTCATAGACGATATTATCAATTTCCTCGCCGGTCCAGTACAAAACGTATGCAACCCGAGTCACTCGCTAAATCCACCGCCTTGCACACCATCGTCAGCCTTCATCGTACTCGGCGCGGCACTTTTACTGTCACTCATCGCTATGCTTGCTAACAGATTTCTCGTAAACTACAAGATGGTTGCAAGCTACAGACGAGAATATATGAACTGGATGAACGCCGTAAGGAAGGCTCGCAAAGACGGAGACGAAAAACAGGTGGACAAACTGATGAAACGTCAATCAGCAGTAATGAAAATGAGTTCAAGGGCAACACTGGAGCAGCTGAAAACTTACCCCATAACGATCGTACCATTCTATCTGATATACGCAGTGCTTGGCCACGCTCTATCTTCAACCCCGTATACGGCCTTTGCGCCTTTTTATTTCCCGTTCGCCACAATCATCGGCAATGGGGGCGTCGCCGCGGGATTGCCCCTCTTCTTCTGGTACCTCGTCTGCTCATTCACAATCAGCATCCCCTTGTCGAGAATCTTCGGCGTTTCCGCCGCGTTCTCGATGTCACCAACAACTGGAGACACAAAATGACGAACCCACAGCAGAGAACTCATGGACGAAGAAGGTTGCCTGTGAGGCTACCGTCAGGGAGGAGAACTCTGCATTTTGAGCCGAGAGCTCCGGCTAAGGCACAGTGTTCTCGCTGTGGTAAGGAATTGCATGGGGTCCCAACTTCTAAGCCCCTGAGATATTCTAGGAGCGCTCGCGCTCCATCGAGGCCGTTCGGAGGAGTATTGTGCCCGAACTGTCTTTCAACTGCGGTTCGCGCGCTCGTCCGTTCCTCCAGCGCTTCCACATGATCATAACAGTCAGTGGACCGCACGGCACAGGCAAGTCAACCTATGCCGCGCGACTAGCTCAAGCTCTACGTATCCGACATGTTTCAGCTGGCGCCCTATTTCGACGAATCGCAAAGGAGAAGAAGATTTCTCTTGAGGAATTGGGCAAGAAGGCTCTGGAGGATCCTTCCATCGACAAGCTTGTTGATGAGCGAACGATCGCCGAAGCGGAGAAGGGTAATGTTGTTGTGGACGGCCAACTCGCAGGTTGGATTCTGAGAGATAGGGCGGATTTACGAATCTATCTCACGGCTCCCGAAGATGTTCGGTTGGAGCGAATTGCCAAGAGGGACAAAGTAGCTTTTCAAGAGGCTCGAGTACAAACCGAACAGAGAGAATCTGTTCAGCGGGAGAGGTATTCTCGGCACTATGGATTTGAGGTTGAAGATCGCTCCATCTACCATCTCGTTCTCGATACAAGCCTCGGCTCGATTCAGGATACGGCCAAGATTCTCGTCTCAGCGGCGATAATGGTCAGAAGAGCCAAGAAGGCCCACCGGAAATCGACGAAACCTTAAATGAGGAATTCGACCGCCAGAGTCGTCTAGGGTGATTATCCCGATGCCCACCATCGAAGTCGGACGTGTCTGTGTAAAACTCAACGGTCGGGAAACGGGACAGAAATGCGTCATTGTAGACGTAATTGACAAGAACTTCGTGCTAGTTACTGGACCACAGAAGATCTCGGGCGTACGCCGCAGAAGAACAAACGTGAAACACATCGAACCCACCGAAGACACGATCGACATCAAGAAAGGAGCCACAGACGAGGATGTGACAAAGGCCATCGGCAAGGGAAAGAAAGCTGAGGCCTTCAAAGAAGCCGTTCTGCCAAAACAGATTCTCGTAACAGCCTGATAATTAGCGCGCGAAAATTGGGCATGCCCCTATTCCTCGCAATTATCTGTCGCTCAGTTGAGATTCTTTAAGAGATGGGGATTTGATTGTTTAAGTGGAGATGATGAGTGTCTCAGCAGGCTCCCTGGGAAGAGCAGAGAAAGCTACTGGTTAAGCTTGAAGAGGAAACTGACCCAGCCCTCGGCTGTCTGCCAACGAAGAGGCCCCTCGATCAGCATCTTCGATTTGGACTGATAAACCTGGACAAGCCTTCAGGGCCATCGAGCCACGAAGTTGTAGCTTGGGTGAAAAGGATGTTGCGGTTGAAGCATGCTGGCCATGGCGGAACTCTAGAGACCTTCACCAGGTCGGAGCAATCCGATGGTCACGGGCGTTCTTCCTCTAGCTCTTGAAGACGCAACTAAGACAATACAATCATTCCTCCTGACGGGCAAGGAGTACGTTTGCCTTATGGCGCTCCACGGTGACGTGGAAGAGAAAAAAGTTCATGCTGTGCTCGACGAGTTTGTCGGAGATATTCTTCAGAGGCCGCCGGTCAGGGCCGCTGTGAGGAGGGATGTGAGAAAGAGGAGAGTCTACTATATCCGAGATGTCGAGATGGATGCTCGGGAAGTGCTCTTTAGAGTTGGATGCCAGGCCGGCACCTACATCCGGAAACTCGTCAATGATGTTGGCGAGGTACTCGGGGTTGGCGCGCATATGCGTGAGCTTCGACGAACTCGTGCGGGAAGCTTCACGGAAGCGGAATCATTCTCCCTATACGACCTGATGCAACTCTCAGAAGCTAGTTCTGATGAGAGAGAGGTGATCGCGAGGCGCATAGTGCGGCCGATGGAGTCGGCTTTCGAGTATGTCCCACGTGTCTACATTCGAGATTCAGCAGTAAGTTCAATCTGTCACGGCGCAGAATTGGCGGTGCCCGGAGTCGTGCGATTGAGTGAAGCTATTGTTCCGAAGATGTCGATCGCGTTGTTCACCTTGAAAGATGAGCTTGTCGCATTGTCTAAGGCGCTCATGTCGAGTGAGCAGATGGTGAAGGAGGATCACGGACTGGCTGCGAAAACTGTGAGAGTGATAATGCCTGTTGAGACTTATCCGCGCCTCTGGCGGACGAAGAAGGTTGCGGTTCCGGCTCAAGGTTGAATCATTCTTGACTGAGAGCCAAGTCTCATTCGTCTGCAACTGTGGAGAAGAGATTGTGATGGAAGTAAAACCTGAGATGGAGTACAATATTGCATGTCCCAAGTGTGCCCAGGAGTATCGCTTCTTTGGGCAGAGTGTTTTGAGAGCCAAATCGGACTAGCTAGGCTAGTTGGAAGTAAAGCGCGGCTGCAGTTGCTAGCCATAGAGGAATTGTGACTAGCGCCCAGACTGCTCTGTTCCAGGTCAGCACTTTCTGCCCATCAAGTATGAGGAAGGGTATCATGTTGAAGGCTCCGAGCCAGAGATTGATGTAGACAGCCCATGGGAGAAAATTGTGACCGTTGATGATAATTCCTGCGATTCCGACTGCCGGAAGCGTGAAGTATGCGAGGGCAAAGCCTCCGGCTGCGGCTACGTTGACAAGGGGTCCCGTGAGTGAAATGATGCCATTCGCCTTTCTGTCCATCGCATCTCCAATGTAGTTGGATCTCGATGCAATGTACACCGCACCGGGGGCAGCGAAAATGAGATTTCCCTGCGATACGGCTGCAAAAACAAGAGTCATGACGGCTCCTAGAGTCCATATTCTGAACTCCGCCCAAGCGCCGTATCTTTGAGCGGTGAACTTGTGCGCCAACTCATGCCCGAGAAATCCTGTACCTATCACAAGAATGGTCAGGAGAAACACTTCGAGAAATGCTATCGGCGTGGTGAACCAGCCTGCGAACATGTATCTCGTCGAGAAGCTTATTCCGAGGACGATCCATGCGGTGCTAAGGGCTACTAGCTCACGCCGGGGCATCAGATTCAGTCGTGGGGATTGGATCAGTCTTAGGGTCGTCCCAGTCCGGCGTCGCTCCACTACGATGGGCTGTCTGGGAGCGCGGGCCTGCTGGATGTTGGGGCATTCGTGATTCTCAGGCAAGCGGTGGTAGACGCAGTGAGTGCGTCCGCAGTATCGGCAGACGTAGGGAATGAATTCTTCTGCCCCGCATACTGCACAGCGTTCCAAGACTGCCTCGTGCTAGGGGGTCTTGGCCACTTAAAATCGTGCCTGCAAAGGAGTTTGTTCTAGTTACGAGTGGTTTGAAATCCGGGTAACGCCAGGCTTAGAATCGTTATTCTTCACGTAAATGATTCAAGGGTGGCGTCCCCCGGGCGCGAGCACTGCCATTCGCCCGTCAAGGGTTGTTGGCTGGCCCGCTCCCATCGCCACTCTCGTTAATCTTCTCAAGAAACATCTCGAGCGTTCATCCTCCACGGGTGGTTCTTGTGCGAGTTTCGAATAATGGATTCTCTGGATGGATTGTCTTAGCGCTTCCCAAAGGGGAAAATAGGCGTTAGAAGGGTTGGCTGGTTTAGCCGGGATTCCGGAGCCTGGTACCGGGCAGTCTGCCTAGCACGCGGGCCCATGTCTGGAATAGGCTCTCCTGTCAGCCTGTGCCCCTTCGGGGCGCGTGGGTTCAAATCCCACTCCCGGCGC
>Ga0209239_1001193_pt1 | contig 15358 bp, 13 predicted proteins | sample GraSoi013_2_20cm_FD_185824 | JGI IMG/M metagenome (GOLD analysis project Ga0209239, IMG submission 185824) | Grasslands soil microbial communities from the Angelo Coastal Reserve, California, USA - Sample 10_02_2013_2_20cm (SPAdes) (version 2) | ecosystem: Environmental > Terrestrial > Soil >...
CAGGGGCTTTGTTGGTTTATGTGTTGTTAGCTCAGAGGAGTAAGCAACAAGCTCGCAATATCTACAGCGAATGGATGACTACCGGAAGAATGCAGATTGAAAAAGAGGCTGAACAGAAAGCCGAACAGAAATACATTCAGATAAGCTCGGCGACGTTTGCGGCATGGAAAGCAACGGAACTTCAACGGGTAAGGGAAGAAGACCAAAAGGAAATTCAACGGATACGAGAAGAGAACCAAAGAGAAATTCAGCGAGTTAGAGAAGAGGACCAAAAAGAGCTTGAGCGAGTTAGGGAAGAAGACGAGAAGAAACGCAAGAATTCGTTGGATACTTCGCGAGATGTTCTCAAAGGCAAAATCGGAGAACAGATGGCTCCTCTGTTTCCGGAGTTCAGAAATCTATACAATCCCGCTGATGCCCGATTTATCGGAACTCCTATTGACTATATCATCTTCAAGAATCTGAGCAAAGTGCATTCTGTTGAAGAGGCTCCTATTGAGATAGTTTTTGTTGACGTAAAGACGGGAAAGTCAACCCTTACCAAATCTCAACAAATGATAGAAGATGCTGTCTCCGGGGAGAAGAAAAGAGTTGGTTTCTACACCTTACGCTTGGACCTATCGCAACAATTGGTCGCCGACGATTCGTTCAGCGAGAAGGCTCTAACCTCTTCTCAATCGAAGAAAACGGCTCTTGCGGATTATTTTCCTGAGGATTAGGTTCCACTTTTCAGTGCACTTCATACCTGAGTTTCGCGTAAGAACTTGACGGTTTGGAATCGCCAGAACTAAGCGGTAGGCGTTGCGTCGGCTGCCTTCGAAGAATGTCCAAGTGGATACGCGGAAACTATTGCTCGCGTCTCTGTTGTAGCGCGGACCACTTCCGAAAGAATCCGACTTGTCAGCGTCACGCCTAGTGCAGAGTGCGAAGGTTAAGCGAAGTTCGTCGCCCGCTTCAAGATTTCGGTATGCTTCCAGATTCTTAGCCCGCTCTTCGGATTCTCGGATTTCGGTCGTTACCTCTACAATCGGAAGAGCAATATTTCCCATCAAAAGACCGCTCGATACTCGTCGCAAAAGAGACAATATGGGAAGAGTTTCGGCTTCAAGAGCGAAACTTGGCGCAACTCGACCAATTTCTTAACCGGTTGGCTCAAGCCAAAGAGGCGATCGTACAGTCTGGCCTGAAGGACGCCGTCCTCCTCCATCACGATGAGGCTGACGGCCTCTGCTCCGCAGCCCTGACAAAGATCGCGATCGAGAAGCTAGGCATTGAGACGCGACTCGTTTGTCTTGACAAGCTCTACCCCGAGGTCGTGAGAGATGTCGAAGGAGGTTCACGTCGTCTAGTCGTCTTCTCGGATTTAGGCTCCGGGCATGTTCAATTGCTAGAGAGTCAGAACCGGTCAAGGAGTATCCTTGTCATCTTGGACCATCATGACACATCCGAAAGCAGAGATCCGGTGGTTCACAACCTCAACCCTGAGCTCAACGGATTCTCTGGGGAAAAGGACGCATCTTCCTCGACAGTCGCATATTTGTTCGCCAAGACCGTAGACCCCTCACTCGCCACCTTTGCACCTCTTGCCATCATAGGCTCTACAGAGATACCTGGCGAAGCTCAGGGTATCAACAAGATTCCCATCGGAGACGCGGAGAAAACGGGCGCAGTCAAACGGACCCCGAAGGGAGGCATCAAGTTCGACGGAGACGTGCCTTGGCTCTCTCCATCACGAGCCTCTTCCATACTGAACGTTCTCGGATCCGTGGGCTACTATCGTGGCGGCCCACAACTCGGTGTGTCGGCATGCATCAAAGGATTCGAGAAACAGATCTTGGAGACAGCAAAGGGACTTGAGGAGGAGAGGAAAAATGCGAACCAGCGAATGATGGAAAAGATCCGGAATGACGGACTAACCCAGATGAAGAATGTCCAATGGTTCCACGCCAAGGAGAATTACAAGGGAATGAGCGGTAAGGTAGTGGGAAGCTTCTGTTCCTATCTCAGCTACCAGAGATTCGTCAACCCTGTCAAGTACCTCGTAGGAATGATGAACGTACCACCCGAGGTACCAGGATGGGGCAGGCTCCCATCACCACATGTCAAGGTCTCAGGACGGGTGTCCCAGCCGCTCGCGAAGATGATCGAGACCGGCAAGCGGCCCCCACTATCCAGGATACTGCCAGACTCTTGTGAGAAGGTAGGCGGATTCGGCGACGGCCACACAGTAGCAGCCTCAGGCGTCTTTCCAGTCGGCCGGGAGGAAGCTTTCATAGAAGCGCTGGACGCCCTTGTTACAACGGCCGCCGGCAACACTAGAAAACCAACCTAGTGAGGCTGGCCCGGATCTCATCGTATAGATGATCTCTCTTCCTGTCGGAGTAGCAATTATAGTAAAGTTCTAGAATTCTATATCCTCTCTTCCGCAGTAGTGATCGAAGTTCTTCGTCCTTGGCCATTTGTGCTGATCCAAGATGGACCCGGCCGTCGACGAACACGATTAGCGGTCTTGTTTCAAGCGCGAAGTAGAAGTCTGCGATGGTTATTGGTATCTCGACTTGTGTCTGGTAATGTATTCCGTTATCTTGTAGTTTGATTGCAAGTTCTTGTTCCATCCTTGAGGGGTTGGAGTGTAGTCGTTCGCGCCAGTCGCTCCGCTGACTCGACATCCGTAAGGTTGAGCAGTCTTTCGGCTATTGCTCAGACACGAGAACGAAACTGCTTACTTCGAGATTTGTTGGATGGGTAACGGATCTATAAGCGGTGAGTCGTAAATGGTCCGACTTACATGTACTTGTAATAATTCTCGCTTATTGGTTCTCCAGCTGGAACCTTGCCTAGGATTTCTCCCACACGATTTGAAAATTCGAGAGTAACCGGCCAATAAATGCAGTAATCGGTAGTGTTCCAATTCAGACGGGTCAATGCCAAGATCTCCTGCCCAATTTCGTCTAATGAAGTATCTCCGTAGTATTCAGTGATTTCCAACGGACGCGGAATCCTCGGTTTGTGGTAACCGCGCTGGTAAGTATTGTATCCCTTAGTGTAGATCAAATAGGAAGAAGACCCAAGGGGGATCCTCGTACCCCGGAGCACAGGGTTGTCGCCGTTCCTGACAAAAGAAACGTCTTTCCTTCTTCCAAGAGCAACTAAATCGCATTTCGGAACATCAGTGCATGCCCTTAGGAAACCCTTCCTCTCGGACGCGCTGTATCTCGAGCTCTTATGGATACAAACTCGGTTTGGAGGTTGGTCGTTGTGATGCTGTTTGTAAACCTTAATCGCACTATCTAGCAGTGTAAAGGCTGATTCCTCATACAAACGAGGTTCGCCTTCGTTTTCTACGTTCCACTTGAAGCTGTCCCCTCTAACGACCATTCCCTCGCCGGTCTCCGAGAAGATTTGAGCCAAGCTTGCATGCATGTCTTCGTCGGCTGTAGTTTGGTCGTGGTAGAAACTAATTCCTACATAACAAGTGCCTTGACGTAATTGGCCAACCCTCCAAGGTTGGTGATTGGCCTTGTAGTAAATTGCGGCCCCTATATTCCATGCAATCGTGGCCGCATCCTGTCCGATCTTCGGATGAACCTCTTGTTCATGATTAAGCATCTTTTCCAATATTGTCTGAGTCAATATTTGAACGGGCGCGGGCTCACTAAGACACTTCGCCTTAAGTGAAGCGCGAAAATCCTGGTTGACAACCATCTCAATGAGATTTTGCGTGTCCTCGTCTAGCGGTGCGAGCAGGACATGATGCGTTTGAACTGCCTCACGAATCTTTTCAGCCGCATCCTTCTCTTTCGGGGAGAGTGCGCCCTTCCGCTTGTCTGAAGATGACATACCTGCACCACATCTCTCTTCCACTAGAGCTGGCTCGTGACAAATAATGACGTCAGGCCTAGGGACCCTTCTGCATATGTTCTTCACTTTCGAGGCGTATAGCTGTGCGGCCTTCTTGATTCGCATGTTCGGATTAACGATTGCGACAAGTTGGTTGATTTCTTTGTTCAACAATTCCTCGTTGTGATTGCTAGACGTCAACAATCGGCAGTGAAATGCCTTGAGAAAACCTGGAAAGGTCTGCTCTATGAACGGTCGGAGTCCTTTCGCCGGAATAGCTCTTTCAGTGAACTGCTGAACCCATGAAGTTACCTGTTGAATGCCATCGGCAGAACTTACGATCCCTATCCTTATCGTCTGAGGTCCAAGGTCGGATTTGTCTGACGGCCCATAAAGCGTAAGCCCTCTCTTCTGATCAATATCCGTCGCACCTTTGGCGAAACACAAGGGAGTTTCGTCCGAGTAATGAGCCAGAAGTTGAGTTACAGGCTTGAGAGAAAGCCTCGGGTCTACGGTGACTTCTTCAGTCTTCATTTATTTCCCCAACTTCCGAATCATCGATCTGGTCGGGTTGGTCTACGCCCGTGTCGGCTTCATCGAGGTCGGGCTCAGCATCATACCAGAGTCTCTCGCGATAATCCTGTTCAATCCCGTGATCGATACCACATGCAACCGGCGCAGATGATATTTCTGCGGGCACGTCTACACCAACATCCAAGACAATCTTTCCCGAATCCCTAGACAGCACATTTGCCCAGAATCTTAGGTTGTCCAGAAATGTGTGGTTTCTTTCTATATTCATCCAGCGAGCTGAAAGAGAGGTCATCTTCAGGGGCCCCACCGGGGTCTTCATTCCGTCAACCGTAAAATGCCAACCCGGAGAGACCTTAAGGTACATCGAGTCCAGCAAATACTGAAAGGTCGCCTTGCATGATCGGTGAGCGAAATATTGACCGCTCTTCGATCTTGCCACAAGCTTCCTAGTGACCTCTCGACCGCTAACTCTCCAAGTAAAAGTCCGAACAGTATCGTTGAAGTTTTCCAGAGGATAGAAAGTCTTCTTACTTTTCCAATCATACGTCATGCCTAGGTTTCGCATGTGTGCCGTCATTGAACGATTGAGAAGTTCAGTCACGACATGTCCTCGATTTCCGATCAGTTCCGCAGTGAGATGTTTTTGAGTAGATTTTTCATTAAGCACTCCGCCCAGCTTGGTCTGGTTATTCTCGAGAGGAGAAAATGAATACACTCTCTGTTCATCATCTCGAATCGCGAAGGGTGGGACAAGAACGCCTTCTCCTAACAAGGCGAATACTTCCTCCCGGTTTTTGACTTTGGCGGACGCCGAGTAGACAAAGCGGGGTAGCTGAGTCACTCCGAAAAGATTTGACGCGAGGGTTTCGTCCTGAACAATGGCTGTCGCAGAATCCGAATGGGGTCCAACAGGAAACTTACCCTCTAAACTCGGTCTTGCTGAAGCTCCCGCAAGCCTCGCTAGGAGCCTTCTCAGTTCTCTTTCGAAGTTGATTTCGTGGGTGAAGTCAAGCCAATTCAGTATTCTAATTGATGGAGGGATGTTGCAGTTTCTTCGGAGAATCGGAATTATTCTTGCCTTGAGTCCGGCAGGGTCATCATAGACCGGGATGACTCTCTCCAGGGTCGTCCAATCTGATCTAGCCCAGTCAGGCGACATGATTAGGCCAATGAATCGTGATTTGAGCTCGGCTTCTTCGATTCTTAGAAGGATGTTTTCGCCAGGCTGTACGTCCCAAGGTGCGTAAAAGCATCGGAAGAGCTGATTATTGTAAGGCTCAGATTCGACTCGCTTAACAAGTCGTTCTGCAAACTCAGTATCAGCCTTACTGAACGACACGAACAAATCATATTTTGGCATGTCCACGCTTCGGCCTCCATCAGATTATCTCACTGAGGTCATAGGGGCGTCATCCACCGGTGGAGCAACTCTGGCCTTTCCAAGAGTCGTGAGGGAAACGTTCTTGCCAGGATCAAAATCCACATAACCCTGTTTTTGCAGTTTTCGGACGTAGTAACTTAGTTTCGCTCTCGTTGCCTTGTTTATTTCATCTGGGAGTATCGCAGCGTTGAGTTCTCCTAAACTGGCGTAGGAGTTACGGGCTAGCCTCTTGAGGATAACATCCTCTAGCTCGCCAAATTGATAGATCCTCGGCGAAAAAACTTCGATCCTCTCTACACCGGCAGATAATGGTCTACCCTGCGTGGGCAGGTTGTAGGTCTTTGGAACGACATAATAGAGAAAAACGTTTTCGTGCTCAGTCGCACTTAGAGCAAAAGCAATCGCGCAGAGTTTCGTTGATGAAGATACGTTGAGAAATATCTTCTTGGCATCTCCCTCTTTCGATAGAATTCGGTTGAGGGCTTTGCTGCAAGATTCGTACTTGGTCGGATCATATGGGACCTTATGAAGACGCTGCGGATCGAGAAACACTTGATTTAATCGATCCTCCACGCGTTCTGCGTGTCTCCTCGCGTTCTCCGCCCAGGGACCCTGTTTTTCATCGATAAGAAGATAGATGTCAGTGGCGCCGAGTTCCATCAGCCCGGACACTGCTCGATCCTCTTCGAAGCCAATAGGCACTACATGGACGATCTTTTCTCGTGTCAAATATTCACGCCAACAACGAATCGCTGATGTTCTGAATTATTTCTTCAGGTCTCAAGTGGATCAGAAAGTCGTAATGCTTCCGTACAGTGCGAGTGATGCTAAGCTCGTCTAGAAGCGGGATGTAGACCGCACTCGCGTACGAGACACCGTCGGTAGCTAGTGAGTAAACACGCGCGTAACTGTCCCTCCACGGTCGTCTTTCAACCAGAAGAAAGTCCCGATAGCATAGGTCCTCCAGGAGAGCTTGAACTTGGTCATCCGTAATACATCGGAAGGGCATCCGTTCCATCGAACAATACCAGCACAGACACGCGGCAATCCAGTTGGGCGTCACCCATGCAGTAGTTCTATCGCTAGCATACTCTTCTCTTCCCGCGATTTGCACCAAGTGCAGGATCGTGCCTTTGATTAGCTCGACTTGTCCCGCCGCGGTGTTTAGGAGACCCCTCACTTGATTCTGTATATCGTGGACGGAATAATCTTCACCAAGTGTTCCCCAAACCTTGTCTCCGAAGTCAGGAATGAGCTCAAGACCATCACGCATGTAACCAGTCTTCGGGTCAAGCAGCGTCGACAAGTGAACATAATTCATGTAACCCCGTGACTGAAAATCGCTCAAAGAACTCTGGACGTTTCGGATTCCAATCTTATTTGCCGCGATATGCGACAATAGGGCAGTATCAAACCTAAAATGATCACGAACGAATCTGAGAGACTCTATTGCCGTATGTCCGGTCGCGTTCACAGGGTCAGCGTACCAAACTAGGGGATTGCGATAACCATCATATTCATCCCAGAAAGTGATAGGAATACGCGAGGATTTGCCTTGCTTCTCCTTCGATATGATGTAACGCACATCTGCCTTCGGGATCACTCGTTTCATTCCAGCCGCCAACGGCATCCCATCTCGCAACTTCACGTAGATTCGGTCAATCTCATCTCGTTCGTGATGAGAGAATTCCAGCATATCTGACGCGAGAATCGCTCCGAGTGATTCCGTTGCCTGGAAGGCCTTCTCTTTTGAGACGGTCTTCTTGAGTTTCTGCCATGGGTCCCAAGATTCCTCAGACGTTATCTGATGATGAGCGAACATTCCTTCTACCCCGAAGGCAGGGTAAAGGTAATGTTTTACCCCCTTATAATTCTGACGGGTCTTGTTCCCAATTGGAGGGCCTCTACAATGTAGCCGATATGACTAATCGCGTTAGTCTCACCCGGTCAACGTCGAATTACCTTTACGGCGAGTTGAGCTCACAACTCTTTCTACCGTGACGTCAGGCTGCCAAGCTTCTCGGGAAAAACAAGTCATTTAATTGGAACACAATACTTTCCATAACGGGTTCGACATCCTCTCTCGGGTCGAACGACCTTGCGATTAAGAAGATGCCCTCGCTACGAGCGACTATTTGTGCTGGATCACGGCCAACCTGAAACACTATGAGATCTTCCTCGCGAAGAAGAAACATGATCCCAGGATGCCCTTCACCGAGCATTTCGATCGAAGATTCAGAATAACCTCTAGCGGTGACACTCGAGAGGTCCTGCTCGAGAGTGTAGCTTATAGGACCGACGCGTTTGACATTCGCAGGATGCAAGGTCTTCGCGTATTCGACTGCCTTGTGGAACTCTCGCATATCTTTGGCGGGGGTAACAAAGAACGACAATGCCTCGGGCAACAACATCTGTGAAGGTTCCTTTGGCAGTTCGATTTTCTCTTTGCCTTTACTTTCTCGGAACTGCTTCCTCGCAGCAGGCTCATACTTTGTGACTTGTCCGTATACCGTCTCAAGTTCGTCTCTGAATCTCGATGCTTTCGAATCTTCCAAGACTGTTCCAATTATAGCCAGACTCCGAAGACGTTCGTGATACAGACTGGGCACTGTCGCCCAATCCGTATGGAACGACTTGAGAAGCGTGTAGGCGCGGCGTAGATCTCGAGCCCAAAGAGCCTTTGAAATGGTGTCCCAAGACCTAATTGCTCTTCGTTCCATTTAGTTCACCTGAAAGATAACGATAGTCTTGATGTTGAAATAGACGATGCAAGCAAATTTCAGTTGTGTATTGAAGAAGTTACCGCTAACGCCTAACTGAACCCGGGCCTGACTAAGTTGAACAGTGTTTGGAGTCCACCCGTGTGAGGCCTTCGTTTCCACGAGACAATCCGTTCGAGCACCGTTCCACAGAATGGTCATAAAGAAATCTGCTGTCTTGGAGCTTGGCCTTTCACGTATCTTGAGGATCCCATCAGCCCTAAACATCTTCTTGAATAAACGGGTCGTGACGGATTCGGCAATGGCGCCTGTGACTTGCGTGGGTATCTCCACATCAGCGGGGGAAGTTCCGTAGTAAAACGCGTCGTGGTACATAGCAGGTTTGATGATATACCAGTGGACCTTTGTTTCTGTTCAATTGCTCCCGCGCCTAGCGTCTCTTCGGTCGCTACGATGATCTTCGTTCTTCTTCGAAAGGATGATGAACGAATTTCTACAAGATATTCGTAGTTCTTGTCCAGAAGAGGCATCTTTTCAGGTCTCAACTCTTTCGTGAGAGGGGTAGAAGCCGTTTTTCCTCAAAATCTAGCAGTCGACACGGCTCGTCATGCGATGATATGCATTAACCCTCTCAATCGACCAATATAAGAGTGGGAATCTAGACGGAAGCGCATCGGATAAGAGAAAGAAGATGTTCGGCCTCGCTCTCGCGAAAATTGTCAACAGCGCCGTAGCGACGCATATAGCGAAGGATTGTCTGAAAATGCCTTAGATGATCCTCCCAAGGCTGCAACGGCTCTTGGATAGTTTGGGCGAGAATGCGAGGTGGTCGAGGATCATGGTGATGGCTTCGAAGTATCCGATTTTTTGCTGTGTGGTTTCAGAGTAGAACGGAACCGTTGCCAGCCCTATGCAAGCTGATTCGCTTCACTCGTTTGATTCCGCAGTGTCGGGTTCGACTTCGTCAAGCTCTTCCTCTCCTCTTTCAGGAACTAGGATTGTTTCGGGGGTCAACCAATCGCTGTCCGGACGGCAAACGAGTCGTGCGTTTCTGTAGGCCCATGTAAGCGGGAATACAGTCCTTCCCTGGTACGAACCCGATGCGTTCTTGGTCACCACGAGCGATATGTCCACAATTTCGTCGCTTAGGAGGGGCAATGGAAGAAGTAAACTCAAGCTGTTGAAGCGAGGATTGTAAATTGGGACTGCTGTCTTGAAGTTCCAACGCACCCGCTTCTCAGCTAGGAGCTTTGCATCTTCCAAGCGGCGCTTAATCCTTCTCATGCATTGCGCGTCATTCTCGATTGCCACGCTAAGGGTTTCTAGGAATGATCTCCTTTCGGAACTACCTTTCCCGTGAAGATCCTCCCAGGCGAATCCCTTAGGAACATGTTCCTCAAGAAAAGCATCCGGGAATCTGCCACGAGCCACGCCATCAACAATTACATGTTGATAGTCAACATAGATTTCCTTTGAAGTGTCCAAGACCAGTTCGAAGCTCTTGTCAAAATACTTCGCGTGGCTTGGAAGTGGATCGAAATTCTCCGTTAAACGTCGGCCAGAATCACCTTTTCCAGGAACACAAAAATCCACGAATGCCCATGGGGGAGATTTCTGCCCTCTGAAGAGCGCGTATATCGGGTCGTATAGTTTGTCAACCAAGCCGGTGTTGAAGGTCGCCCATCTATTGCCATTGTTGTCGACCACTTCCTTCACAAGACTGTCGCTCTTCAGTTTGAAGAAGGTGAAAGAGAGATAGCTCTCAAGTATGGGGTAAGGATTCTTGGTATCCGGGGACTCACCGAAATGCCATTTTTCGCGGAGGGCTAATTTGGCTAGGTAATCCAGAGCTGAGGAATAATCAACACCCCACATGGTAATGGGTGTGAAAGGGACGTACGCCCATTGCTTCAAAGCTTCACTCAGTCCCAGCGGCAGTGGGACAGAGGTTGGGAGACTGGTGGCGGGCACCGCTGAAGCACTCACATTTTCGATCAAGCTTATTTTTCGGGCACTCCTCCCACCTCTAACGTCGAGTTCGAACTCGACTTCCTTCCCAGCATCATTGCCTATTGGCTGCTTACCCACAAAATCCTCGATTTTGAAATGTACGTCGTTCCTTCTATTGCCATCAACACTGATTATTCCCCATCTTCCGGTCCGGCGGTCAACGAACTTTATCGTTCCCCTCAAGGATGGTTCCGCTGGCGAGAGGGGGCTGATTTAAGGCGATTGCGCGATGGAACCTGGGGAGAAGGTTTCCGAATCAGCTACGATGATTATTCCCTCCGAGACTCCTTTCCGTCCTCGGTGTTCTTAATTTGACTTCGAGGGTCTGCGAGTAATAATCTGTTTCGAGGAACCTCTCTTGTTTCGAAGGTCCCGGCGGGCTCTACCGCAACCCGCTTCCTGTTGTACTCGAAGGTCCATTAGCCACATGTCTTGGATTCTTGTCAACAGTCTTGGCAACACGTTCCTGGACCCAGGGGTTCGAGTTTTCTTTGTCCGCAGTTCTCGCACACTAGGACTCTGCCGACGAAGTCGGGGTCTGATCGGTATCGGATCTGGTGCGGGGTGGGTTTCTGGCATGGATGGCAGACAGCGGGGCGACCCACAAGGAGCTACGGTTAAGTAATGATTACTAAATCGATTCTTGTGTGAGCAAAGGACCGTTATCTCTACCGCCTGTTCAGGGATCTCAGAAATCCTCTTGGGCCACAGGAAAGGTCGTAGCAGCGGTCCTGGTCGTTGTGCTAATAGTTGGCGTGTTAGGGTTTGCGGGGTTCAACTATCTGATTAACAGGCCAAGTTCTCCCTCAAGCTCGTCTAGCACTTGTGCTAATGGAGCAACAAACTATCCTGGTTGCAACCTTTGTCCTTCCGGACAGAGCTTTGCTGGGGGACAGTGCGAGCGCATTTGCTCCAACGGAGCAACAAATCCTCCAAGTTGCAATAGCAACGTCTGTTCAAATGGGGCAACCAATCCTCCAACTTGCAGCAGCGGCGTCTGTTCCAACGGAGCCAACGATTTTCCTCAGTGCACGATTCCCAGTTGCAGGGACCCGACTTCGATAAGCAGCCACGTATACAATCCGAGTAGACTCCAGATAGTCAAGCAGTGCGTTACTGCTTCTGGAACGGTTGACCGTGTGATCGAGGAGAACGATGGCGACGTTCATTTGCGATTGAGCCTCGACACTGCCTACGCAAACCTCACCAACAGCGCAAACGATCAGTACCAGTATGGCGATCTTGTGGTCGAGATAATTTGCGTGGGTCCGATCAGCCAGGCCGATGCAGTGTCAGCCTGTCAGGGCTATGCCAACAGCATTCCCGTCCCTGACGTCGGGGAGCATGTAACCGTCTCTGGCCCGTATGTCCTTGATACAGAGCACTACAATTGGGCTGAGATACATCCGGTGTACACACTCACTATAACTGGAGCTTCCATCGGGGCAACAGTCAACATCGAAGAGAACCTCGACATCGTCTATGCTAACGGCGGCACGAACGATTGGCTAGGACCCACACCAAGAATGCTGGTGATTGCTGCGACTATTGACAGTGGAAATCAGTATACCGAGACTCTTAGCCTATACAGCACTTCCGTTTCGACAGAGCAGATAACATCGATCGGACTCTACACTCCAGGATTCTCGATAGTCAGCATATCTCCAAGCATACCAATCTCCTTTGATCCGGGAGCAACGGTTAGCATAACTTTGACTATTCAGGCACCCGACGCGTATTATCACGGTCCGCTAGATATCCAAGTTAGCGCAACTTAAGGCTCTGGAAATTACTATTCGTCTGTTAGGTTTTTGATTCGTTCGGTTATGTTGGGCATGGGCCATAGTCGTAGGGTCCAGCCTTGTCTTCGCTTTGCGTTCTCGATCCTTGGAAGCTGTAACGAGTCTATCTTCTTGAAGACGTCTAGCAACGGTCTCTGACCCATCAATCCGGCGATGTACGTGTCGTGTCTTAGCATGAAGCCCTTTGCGTTCGCGAGTAGGAGTATGAGAATGATGATTGCGGCAGGGGCTGCTACGAATTGGCCGTAGAGTCTTCCTCCTTGAATCCCGTACTGGAGGCTGAACGGAATTCCTCCTAATACGATGAGCAAGAGTGCAGCGATGTATGGCCCGAGGGTCTTTAGCAAAAGTCGCAATCGGGGTTTGAGAGCCAGAAAATAGTAGGTCAGGAGAGTCCTCCGTTCCTCAGCATCTAGCCTGCCCCGAAGATCTGCATACAACAAGAGAACGACCAGCTTCCTGAACCCTTGCCGCTTGAAGCCCGGCCAGTACCAGGGCTGGTAATCCGACCATGCGAGACCCGTGATTTCTCCGAATTTTGGTAGCTTGACTTGGCGTTGAAGATCCTTTGCAGTGGATAGTACACTCTCATCTTCTGGACCTGAACTTGGTTTGGGCGGATCGAGGGGACCGGGCTTGTCCTCGACAGCCCCTTCGCGAATCAGGAAACCCTGGAACGTTTGATTGGCTCCCCACAGAGCGACGAAGAATCCTGCAAGGCCGATAATCACAAAATATCCTAGAGCAGGGCATGTCTGTGGGAAGCACGGTGCTGGCATCCCGTTCTGGATATACTGTCCCGCGTTTAGGTATGCGATGCTGATCATCGCTATCCCGATTGCCAGAACTGATAGGCCGAGTTGTAGGCTGGGTTTCCGTTTACGCAGGCGCAACGGCACTCGGAATCATAATGAATCTTGCTTGTAAATCTCCCTAAGAGCAATGGGCCTGCGGAGATTCGGTTCTTATCTTCGTGACCCTCTCAAATAGACTGTCAGTTTGTCAGAGCATAGTTCGCCTTTTTGCGGAATAGTAGAGGTGCGGATGCGACAGTTTCTTTCCGCGCCAGTCGTCAACCTCCCGTATTCTTGCATCTATCAGCTGAGAGGGAGACTCGACCTTCGGGACCCTATACTCTTCTTCATCCCTCATCGTCCTCCGCACGGGTTTTCGATGAGATAAAAAAGGGGTCATCTGAGTGGCCGCGTGCGCACTTGGACTTCTCAGTTGGTTCGATAACAGATGATGCTCGTGTTCTGCATATCTATCATGGCCCATGCCTGATGGGATTGTGTAGAAGCAGATGGCCCGCCCTCGCCTCATTCTTCTCCTCATAATTCTTGTAGGCATGGGTGTTATCATCACTTACTGCTCGGTATTTCTTCCGCCCACAACGACCACGATCAATCCTGGCGGCTCAGGATTTTCCGATTACGGCTTCCCACTACCATGGAAGGTGAACAACGCCCTGTATTGTTCTCCATTGCATCCACAAGCCTGTCCCTCGCCGATCTATTCCTCCGACTATGACTGGATCGCGTTTACAGGCGATATCCTCTTCTACGCCTTACTAGGATATTGCTTGCTTGTCGGTTACAGTCGATTGTCGGGACGAAAAATAGCTGGTTGAACGGCGCCTAGAAGGTCCTTTTCCGTTCTCTGTGTCGCAAAACTTGACAATTCGAGTAACAAGGCCAATGGCAGAAGCTCCCCCAGCAGAAACCGTACGGACCCCTTGGCCGATTTGTATCCGGACGGTTCCTTCTTGAACGTAGCTATTCCTTGGACTCGGAGAATAGCAACTTTCTAGTTTGAGGATCACAGACTTTCGTTTTGGATCCGAGACTGTCTTGGTATGACCTATTGGTTCCTGGGGTAACTACACCTGAACGTCTGCCTTGAGACTTCCCTAGTCTAGGGCGGTTTTTGTCGCGTGGGCTGTCGGTTCGAGAAAGCTATAAGTTACCTATTTCTAAAAGGAATGCTCTCTCTTCTCTGAGGACCTCGTCTACCTGTTCAAGGAATGGAGAGTCAAGAACGGGTAAACTTTCGGATTGCATTCCCTTTCAACCACTCCTTAATCTCATCCTGCGCATGAAAAACCCTCCCTTACTCCGGTAAGGATTTTCGGATCCGGAATTACGCTGGGATGTTGGCCGTTTGTCCTCAAAAAGGATATAGTCGCGACGTACGCTGTCCTTCGAACGCGCTGGCAAAGGCGTGTGCCCTAACTAATTCCGTCAGAAGTACTGCTGCCTTGTCATATAGATCACCTGATTCCGCCTCCACTTTTTCGAGAGCAGCAATGAGCAGAGGTCTAGAAAGAACGCGATGACTGTCGGCTTTCTTTGATCGTATCTCGATAAGTGCTCTTCTATTGGTCTCAATGAGTTCGTCAACTGTCGGATAGATTATTGGAGCCAATGCCTTTGCCTAACTGATCCAGGCATGGTTGGATTGGCTCAAGTGCTTTGCTGGTTCTTGGTCTTGTCATCAATAGGAGTCAGAATTACTTCTGTTTTCGATTCCCGCCGAAACTCGTACCATTCCATACTTCCGGCTTCAATCCCTGTCATCATTCACGGTTACCAAACCCGGGGACCAATCGAGAACTGTCAATTGCAGTCGGGTCTCGTGATGCAAACCGTGTGTTTGGAAGGATCTCATGAAGAGCAGCCGCAACGTTTTCGTTCTGTGTCCCTTGATTGCAGATGATCCTCGTCATCGACATGATCTTGCCTAGGAATCGCCTTGGAAACGGCCGAGCGTCCATGACGATGCTAAAGCTGGCGAGAGATTCGTGATCGGTGATACCGACGGGTTGATGGGTCTGTCTTAAAATCCGGTTATCTAACGAAGCCCTCGAAAATTAGGATATGCTAACGGGTCTCGTGATGCAGAACTCTGATACTGCAGTCTGTTTTCTCAGCACGACGTGTGCCGCCCTTCCTGAGGAGGCGCATTTTCTATAACCCGAAAACTATTTTTCGAACAGGCGTGGTCCTGTTATCAGGTCTTGCGAGTCTATCAGTGGAATCTTATCTTCGGCATAGTTTGGTCGTTCACTGCGA
>Ga0209239_1001197_pt1 | contig 15331 bp, 10 predicted proteins | sample GraSoi013_2_20cm_FD_185824 | JGI IMG/M metagenome (GOLD analysis project Ga0209239, IMG submission 185824) | Grasslands soil microbial communities from the Angelo Coastal Reserve, California, USA - Sample 10_02_2013_2_20cm (SPAdes) (version 2) | ecosystem: Environmental > Terrestrial > Soil >...
CACTGCGTAATCGGCAATTTCAAAAATAGGCGCTTCCGAATCTTTATTGATTGCGATAATGGCCCGCGCGCCTTTCATTCCTACAATGTGCTGGATGGCGCCGCTGATCCCCAATGCGAGATAAAGTTTCGGCGCCACGGTCTGTCCCGACGATCCGATCTGCCGATCCATAGGAAGCCATCCGGAGTCGCAAATGGGACGTGAAGCGGCAATCTCTCCGCCCAAAGCTTCGGCAAGTTGCTTCGCCATTTCAATGTTCTTCTGCTCTTTGATGCCGCGTCCCACGGCCACAATGATCTCTGCCTGCGTCAGATCGACTGCTTGCTTAGCCTCTTTGAAAACTGCTTGCGGCTTTGTACGGACGACGGTGTCCGGAATATCCACACTGACAGTCTCGACTGCTGCGGCAGCTGATCCGGCTTCGACCTTATCTCCGCGAAAAGAGCCGTTCTGAAAAGTGACGAACCAGGGGGCATCACAGGCGAAACTGACATCGGCGGCCAGCTTACCTTGAAACATCTGGCGCGTGAAAAGCAGCTTGTCGCCATTTTTGTTGTAGCCCACGCAGTCGGTGATGGCGGTGCGTGCCACCGCAGTAGCGAGCTTGGGGACGAAGTCACGCACCTGGTAAGTGTGAGGCATAAGCACCAGTTTCGCCGGATGCGAAGACAGAAATTGTTTAACCGCGGTGACGAATGCATCGGGCGTGTATGGCTCAAGTCTGGGCGATTCAATGGCAAAAACCTTGGCCACCTTCTTGGCCGCGATTTCATTGGCGAGGTTTGTGACTCCGCTGCCCACCACGGCAACTTCGAGCGTCCAACCGGTTTCCGCGGCAAGCGCCTGGCCCGCAGTGAGCGTCTCCCATGAAACGCGGTTTAGTTTGCCTTCGCGTTGTTCGGTGATAACTAGAATGTTGTCGGGCATGAATTCGTTTTCGCTTACAGAACTCTGATTTCGTTGCGCAGCTTTTCCACCAGTTTCCTCGCGATTTCCGCGGGTGGGCCTTCCAGAAATTCGGTGTTCTTGGTTTTCTGCGGAACGTAGAGCCGTTCAATCTTCTGAAGATTTGCGCCCACCGCGGACTGCACCTCTGCCAGCGCGACCTTGCGTAGCGGTTTGTTTTTGGCTTGTTTGATGCCGATCAACGTAGCGTAACGCAGCTTGTTAATCCCAGATTGAATGGTCAAGACCGCGGGCAGCGGCATATCCACGAACTGGAAGTAGCCGGCTTCGAGTTCGCGCTTTACCCGAATACCGCTATCGCTCTTTTCGATCTGCATGATGATCGTGGCGTGCGGCCAGCCCAGCATTTCCGCCAGGATGACGCCTGTCTGGGCATATCCATAATCATCGGATTGAAGGCCGGTGAAAATTAGATCGAACTGTTCATCCTTGATAGCGGCGGCAAAAGCACGGGCAGTGTTGTAGGCATCGAGACCGACAAAGGCATTGTCCTCGAGATGGATAGCCCGGTCCGCGCCTTTGGCCAGAGCTTCGCGCAAAACCTGTTGCGCTCGCGCGGGACCGGCCGTGATAACGACTACTTCCCCGCTGTGCTTCTCTTTCTGGCGTAAGGCTTCTTCGAGCGCGTAAGCATCCGGCTCGTTGACTTCGTAAGAAACGTCTTCACGAATCCAGGTGCCGGCCTCGTTCAACTTGAGAGGCGCATCTTTCTGCGGAACCTGCTTCATGCAAACCAGGATCTTCATTATGATTCCTCGTCGTCGCCTGAAACGACGTTGTGGACAACTAAAATCGCGCCCTGCCAGCAGAAACCAGCAAGTATAAATGACGGTGGTGGAAAGCGGGAATGCGGACTATTCGGTGAAGACTACTGACTGCACGCCGGAGATTTCGAAGCGCTTGCGGCAGCGCATGTTTTTGCAAGCCATAAGATCATCTTTACGCAGCATGTAGGAGCGCGCTTTGGCGAAGCGGGCGCGATCACGCTCGTCGGCGCGGCCCAAGAGTTGCCGTTTCTTGGTGCGAACGATCCAGGTGACCTCATACTCCGCAGGCTGATGACAATGCGGACAGTTCAACGTGGCCATCTTCTTCTCCGGCCGCTCGTCAAAGAATTCTTTTTCGTCCATGGCAGCTGCTCAGATTATTGCATATTCATGGGAAAGCGTGCCGGAGCAGAGAAAAACCCGGGTTAAACTGTGACTGAACATAGCAATAGCAAAGAAAATGGCGAAGAAGAAGAAAATCAAGCGCTTCACTGCGGTGGAAGCCGTGAAGACGATGGCGCGCGAGCAGATTGGCGCGCCTCCCGGGTTGCGGGTAGTCCCCGATCGCAAGAAAAAGAAAAAGCGAACCCAGAAACACAAACCCACACTGGGGACATTCCTCGCGGAGGACTAGACCGATTCACTCTTTAACGTGAGGCAGCCACTGTTTCCGCCACAAACTTGACGAACCGCTTCACATCCTCTTCCGTCGTATCGAAGGAGCACATCCAGCGGACCACCGATTCCTCCTCATTCCACACATAAAAGAAATATCGCTTTTGCAGCGGGGCGATGGCGTGAGCCGGAATCTTGGCGAAAACGCCGTTGGCTTCCACTTCATAGACGATCTTCACCTCAGGAATATTGCTCAATCCCTTTTGTAGCAATCGAGCCATCCGGTTAGCGTGCCGCGCATTTTTCAGCCACAAATCACGAGACAGCAGGCAATCGAGCTGCGCCGAGACAAACCGCATCTTGGACGCCAGTTGCATTCCCTGTTTGCGCAGATATTGAAAGTTGTGACTGAGTTTTTTGTCAAAGAACACAACCGCTTCCGCGCCCATCAAGCCGTTCTTGGTTCCGCCGAAGGAGAGGACATCCACCCCCAGATCGCGAGTAGCCTGCCGCAATGTCAGGCCCAGGCTGGCGGCGGCATTCGCGATGCGGGCGCCGTCCATGTGCAGAAACATTGCCCCCTTATGGGCAAAGCGAGCCAACGCTTTGATTTCCTCCGGACGATAAATCGTCCCCATTTCGGTGGCCTGCGTAATCGAAATAACGCGCGGCTGGACATGGTGCTGATCCCCGATGCCATGGCATGCGCGCCTGACGTCGTCGACGGTGAGTTTCCCACTACCGGCCGGGATAGGAATCAGTTTGCATCCAGTAAATTTTTCAGGGGCGCCACATTCGTCGGTGTAGATATGAGCCGCCTCGGTGCAGATCACGGCATGATAAGAATCCGTCAGCGCTTTGAGACTGAGGCAATTGGCTGCGGTGCCATTGAATACGATGAAGACGTCAATGTCGGCGCCAAAATGCTGCTTAAATTTGCTTACCGCGGACTCCGTATAACGGTCATCTCCATATCCAACCGCATGACCCTGGTTGGTCGCGACGATGGCCTTTACGACTTCAGGATGGATGCCGGCATTGTTGTCGCTGGCAAAGCTGCGCCCCGGTTTCATAGTGGCAACAATGTAGCAGAAGGCATAAGCGTAAGAGGTCCAAACTGCCCTGCGTAGCACGATGGTGGCGGTACTTCCTGGGGTACCTTCGTGACTTGAGAGCTTTAGTTGGCGGCGCTAGATTAGGGTCACTGGGAGCACGCAATGGGATTAATCGTAGCCGTCGTTATCGTCGCCTTCTGCTTGCTATATCTGGCAGTGGTGACCGAGGAACGACACATGAATGACGCCACCAAGACTCGCAAGAGATAAGCCTCTGTCCGAGCCTGATTCCTACGTAATTCCGCCTATCTGCCACGGTCCGCTTGTCACCGACAGTTCCGGCACATTCTGTTATCCTTAGGGTTTTTCGAGCCCTCCGACGCTCACCTCGGAGTCTGTTGTGCTGTCTAATGGTTTGCCGCTGCTGCGGGCCCGCTAAAGACGCTGCGGTGGGTGCCCAAGATGAAATCAACGATTCTCAACCAGCGAATGTGTCGAATTTCGCCGTCTGGCTTCTCCGCAGTCCTCTTGGCAACGGCGTTGGGGCTGATCTCCCTTGCCACCGCTTGTGGTGACAGTTCGGCCAAGCCAGCGCAGGGGCCGGCCGGCGTCCCAGTCAAACTTCAGGTGGCGCATTCAACCACCTTTAACGACACTACAGATTATGTGGCTACGCTGAAGTCGCGAGATTCGGCGGTTATCATGCCGCAGGTGGAAGGGCTGGTTACGCAGATTTATGTTCACTCCGGTGAGCATGTCGCGCCCGGGACTCCGCTGATGCAGATCGATCCCGCCAAACAGCAGGCGACGGTAAAAAGTCAGGAGGACACGGAGGCATCCAAGCGCGCGGACGTCGAATATGCCAAACAGCAGTATCGGCGTATCTCCACGCTGGCTGCCGCAGGAGTGGTGAGCAAACAAGAGTTGGACCAGGCGCGTTCCGCGTTGGACGCCGCGGAAGCTCAGTTGAGGTCACTCGAAGCGCAGGTCCGTGAGCAAAGGGTTCAGTTGCACTACTACAGGGTGGTGGCGCCGAGAGCCGGCGTTGTAGGCGATATCCCGGTGCGCGTGGGGGATCGAGTCACCAACACTACTGCCTTGACCACTGTAGACAAGCCGGGCACCCTGGAAGTTTATGTCTACGTTCCCGTGGAGCGCGCTCCGCAACTCAAACTGAATATGCCGGTGCAAATTGTAGATAGCGCCGGAGAACTCATTGCAGATAGCCGCGTCAGCTTTATTTCACCTCAGGTGGACAATACGACGCAGACTGTATTGGTCAAGGCCAAAATCTCCAACAACAACAAAGACAAGCTGCGCAATTCCCAGTTCATTCGCGCTCGCGTGATATGGGGGACGCATGAAGCGCCGTCCGTTCCGGTTTTGGCCGTATCGCGCATCGGTGCACAGTATTTCGCGTTCGTAGCTGAAGACCAGAACGGCAAATTAGTGGCGCATCAAAAAGCACTTCGCGTCGGCGACATGGTCGGCAACGATTACATCGTTCTGGATGGAATTAAGCCCGGCGACAGAGTGATTGTCTCTGGCACGCAATTCCTGGTGGATGGAGCGCCAGTAGTGCCGCAGGGTTAGCTGGATGTGGTCCCTGACCTCGATTACTCTAGGCCTGAACTCTGCACGCAAAACTTCAAGTCGATTTCGTTTTTCTGTTAATCATGAAACTGGATGCTCGAATCGAAACCGTAAGCCTGTCTAAAGCCGACGGCTAAGGTCATTCATGTTTGTTGACTTCTTTATACGACGCCCGGTATTTGCCACCGTCTGCGCCCTGCTGATCATCCTGGCCGGCGCCGTGGTAGTCCCCACTTTGCCTATTGCGCAATTTCCCAGCCTGGCGCCACCGCAAGTATCGGTCGTCAGCGCCTATGTCGGCGCCAGCGCGCAGACCGTCGAGACCGCAGTCACCACTCCACTGGAACAACAAATCAATGGCGCCGAGGGAATGAAGTACCTCACCTCCACCAGCAGCAACGACGGCGTGAGTTCGATCGTCGCCACATTCGATCTGAATCGCGATCCCGATTTGGCCGCGGTGGATATCCAGAACCGCGTCAACACGGCGCAAGGACGTCTTCCCAGCGCCGTCAAAGCCACCGGCGTCAGCATCACCAAGGCCTCGAATAATTTCGTATTCGGCGCTGCGGTTTATTCCCAGGACGGCCGTTACGATCCGCTCTTCATGAGCAACTATCTGGATGTGTACGTCAAGGACGCGCTGAAACGCGTGCCCGGCGTGGCCGACGTCTTCATCTTTGGAGAGCGCAAATACTCCATGCGCATGTGGCTGGATCCGGTACGCATGGCCAGCCGCAGCCTGACTGCTCCAGATGTGGTGAGTGCCCTGCAGGAGCAGAACGTCGAGGTGGCAGCGGGACAGGTGGGACAGCCGCCGATCAAGCCAGGACAGGACTACCAGATCAGCGTGCGTGCCGTCGGCCGTCTTACCGAGGCCTCGGAGTTCGACAACATCATTCTCAAGACCAATACCGATGGCACTCTGGTGCGCGTAAAAGACGTAGGACACTCCGAACTCGGCGCCGAAGATTACGGTTCCGACCTTCAGTACGACGGCCACGATGCCGTCGGCATAGGAATCACTCAGCTCTCCAACGCCAATGCGCTTCAAGTGGACAGCCGCGCCATTGCCGAGTTGGAGCGGCTTGCCAAGCGTTTCCCGCCCGGGATGAAAGCGGAGGTTGCATTCGATACTACCGACGTAGTCGGCGAATCGATCAAGGACGTGCTGACCACGTTGATTGAGGCCATCATCCTGGTCATTCTGGTCATCTTCGTCTTCCTGCAAGACTGGCGCAGCACCATTATTCCGGCAGTTACGATTCCCGTCTCGCTCATCGGGACTTTTGCCTTCGTCAAACTGCTGGGCTTTTCCATCAATACGCTGACTATGTTCGGTATCACGCTGGCAACCGGGCTGGTGGTGGACGATGCCATCGTGGTCATTGAAAACATCGAGCGCCACATTCAGGAAGGTGAGACAGATTCCCATAAGGCCGCGTCGGCCGCCATGAAAGAAGTGGCCGGAGCGGTCATTGCGACCTCCCTGGTGCTGGTTGCAGTGTTCGTGCCGGTGGCTTTCTTCCCTGGCACCACCGGAATCCTTTTCCGCCAGTTCGCTTTGACTATTGCTTTTTCGATCTCTATTTCCGCATTCAATGCCTTGACCCTGACTCCAGCACTCTCAGCCATTCTCCTGGGACGAAAGCACGTAGAAAAAGGATGGTTCTTCACCCGCGTCGACCGGATCATCGGCGGACTCACAGAAGGATACCGGAGATCGTTGCGCGTATTTCTTCGCTTCCGCCTGGTTGCGGCCATACTGTTTCTCACGGGGCTGGGGCTCACATACTTAATTTTCCAACGCGTTCCAAGAGGTTTCGTTCCTAATGAAGACCAGGGATATTTCATAATTCTGGTGCAGTCACCCTCGGGTGCTTCGCTGGAGTACACCCGAAACATCGGCATACAACTTACTCAGATTCTGAACAAGGTTCCGGAAATCGAGCATGTGTTTGCTGTCAGCGGCTTCAGCTTTGCCGGTAACGCCTCAAACCGCGGACTCACCTTTGCCACGCTAAGGCCATATTCGCAGCGCAAAGGCAACGAACACGGGGCGCAAGCGGTGCTGAACAAGATTCGCGGCCCACTCTCCGGGATTTCCGGAGCGCTTGTGATCCCATTCCTGCCGCCGGCCGTGCAGGGACTGGGCCAGTTCGGCGGTTTCCAATACGAGTTGCAGGACCAGGGCGGACATTCACTCCAGGAACTGGCCACCGTTACCCAGGATCTTTCCCGCCAGGGCAATTCACGTAAGGAACTGGCAGGCGTTTTCAGCAGCTATACCGCCAACGATCCCCAGTTTCTGGTCACTATTGATCGTGAAAAGGCGAAGAGCCTGCACGTTCCTCTCAGTCAGATCACCGACACATTAGGCGTCTACATGGGTTCAGCGTATGTGAATGATTTCGACTTCAATAACCGTTCCTATCGGGTATATGTCCAGGCTGACAAACAATTCCGAGGCGAGCCCAAAGACATGCGCCAGTTCTATGTTCGCTCCGACACCGGCGCCATGGTTCCACTCGACAACCTGATGCGGGTGACGCAGACCATAACGCCGCAGGTGATCAGCCATTACAACCTGTTCCGTTCGACAGAAATTGACGGCGCCTCCAAGCCCGGCTTCAGTTCCGGACAGGCAATTTCCGCCATGGAAGAAATAAGCAAAGCGCTGCCCCAGGGATTCACTTATGAGTGGACCGGATTGTCTCTCGAAGAATTGCAATCAGGAGGAACGGCTCTGATCCTGTTCGGCCTGGGCACTCTGGTGGTTTACCTCACGCTGTCGGCACAGTACGAAAGTTTCGTTCTGCCCTTCATTGTGCTGCTGGCCGTTCCCATGGCGCTTCTGGGGGCGCTCTCCGCGCAATCGTTGCGGGGTTTAGAAAACGACGTGTACTGCCAGATCGGACTCGTGATGCTGGTCGGACTATCCAGCAAGAACGCGATCTTGATCGTGGAATTCGCCGAGCAATTGCGCGGTCGCGGCATGCCTCTGATAGAAGCAGCGGTGGAAGCCGCACGAATCCGGCTGCGGCCGATTTTGATGACCTCGTTGGCCTTCATCCTGGGGATCATGCCGCTGATGGTGGCTAGTGGCGCGGGGCAGGAGGGACGTCACTCTGTGGGTACGACAGTATTCGGCGGAATGATCATGTCCACGCTGCTGAATCTTTTCTTTATCCCAGTGCTTTACCTGATTATCGAAGGCTGGAGAGAAGGACGAGGGGGTAAGGTCGTCGCCGAATAAAACAACCCGGATTACTTTGCCACCCGCTGCAGAGCCGCTCCCAACACCTGGCCTTGACCGGATTCCTGCACGAACGCAATTACCCTCACACGTCCGGGATCAGTTCGCGGTTCAAGCTTCAGGGAGACATCTCGGGCGAAGCTCTTCCCTTTCTTTACGCTTCCAATTTTTGTGAGACTCTGAACCACGGCAACGTGACTCAAATGGCGACCCTTATTTTCTCCTCCTGCAACCTGTGACTCTGCGGAATTCAACGCCACCACAATATAAATATCCGCTTGCTTGAACTTGTAGGATTCATCGAGAGCATCGGCCTCAACATGAGCTGTCAATGTAACCGGATTCTCACGAGAAACCGATGAAATCCGAACGGGAATCTTTCGAAGACCTACTGCCTTCTGGCAAGCCTGAAGCGCCAGTCGCCCATCGCTGCCCAGGAATTCTCGATTTCCATCCACCACCATTTGCGGAGTGTAAACCGTGGCCAGCCGGAAATGATCGGAGTAGGCATTCTGGCGTTCGGTAAACAAATGGGAGGAGTAAGGATCGGTCCAGCCATCGTGGTTCCAATAGTCAACATGCTCGCTGAGCACAATCAATTGAGCGCCAGCGACTGGCTGCCAGCGTTCCAATTGTTGCAGCAACGCATCCGCCGGAGGACAACTCGAACAGCCCTCAGAAGTAAACAGCTCTACCAATACTGCTGCAGGAGGGGCGGGATGGGCGACGTCGGATGCAGACACGAACGTGCATGTGGCCAGAAAAACCGCGATCGCGGACCCGCGTAATAAATGCTTGCCCATTTAAATAATCATACTATGCGTCTCATAACCAGCCGACGATTGCTCTGATCTATAATCGGAACCCTAATCGAAACCCTCATCACCATGCGTATAACTTCCCTGGGCCTGGTTCTATTCCTTTCGTTCTCCGCATTGGCTCAGACTCCCCTTCCGAAGGCTCCGGTCCCGCGATTTACGGAAGTTGCGAAGCAGGTTGGTTTGACGGTTTCCCACATTTCTTCCCCAGAAAAACGCTACATCGTGGAATCCATGAGCGGAGGCGCTGGCCTGATCGATTGCGACAACGACGGGAAACTCGACATCATCACCGTGAATGGATCCACCATCGATCGTTTCCGCGATGGAGGCGATCCCATGATCACGCTCTACCATCAGGACGCCGGCTTCAAATTCCATGACATCACCCAATCTGCCGGCCTGGCGCGCAAAGGCTGGGGCATGGGCGTCGTCGTCGCCGATTACGACAATGACGGACTTCCCGATATCTACGTCACCGGCTACGGCGGCAATGCGCTCTATCGCAATATGGGCAACTGCAAGTTTCAAGATGTGACCGACAAAGCGGGAGTGGCCGGCGGCGGATTCAGCACTGGCGCAGCCTGGGCTGACTATGACCGTGACGGATTCGTCGATCTGTTCGTTTCCCGCTACGTCCACGTTGACATTAATAAATTGCCCACCTTCGGCAGCGATGAGAAAAACTGCCGCTTCAAGGGAATCCTGGTGCAGTGCGGCCCGTGGGGGATGCAGGGCGAATCCGACCTGCTTTTTCACAATCGTGGCGATGGAAGCTTCGAGGAAGTTTCCAAGAAAGCTGGCGTAGACGATCCAGACCATCATTACGGTTTGGGAGTCGAGTGGGGAGACTATGACAACGATGGCTGGCCCGATCTATATGTCGCCAACGACGCCGGCCCCAACTATCTCTATCGCAACAAACATGATGGAACCTTCGAAGAATTGGGCATGCTCTCCGGCGTAGCGCTGAGCGGCGACGGCTCGGAGCAGGGATCAATGGGCGTGGACTGGGGAGACTACCGGCATGAAGGCCGCATGGGAATGTTTGTCACCAATTTTGTGGAGCAGGGCAACACTCTCTACCGCAACCTAGGTGACCAGGGATTGTTCTCCGACGTAAGCTGGCCCAGCAAACTGGCCCAGCCCAGCTTCCCCCTGGTGGGTTGGGGAACGTCTTTTTTCGACATGGACAACGACACCTGGCCGGACATCTTTGTCGCCAATGGCCACGTCTATCCCCAGGTGGATTCGATCCCCGGCGGCGCTCGCTACAAAGAATCAATGCTACTGTTTCGCAACAATCGGGATGGCACGTTCGAGGACGTCTCCACGGTCCTGTCGGCGATTCCTGCTGCAAGCCGGCGCGGAGCCGCGTTCGGCGACATCAACAATGATGGAAATGTGGACATCGTCATCGTGAATGTGGGCGAACCTCCGTCGCTCCTGCTCAACCAGGGCGGCAACAACAATCATCGCGTGCTGTTTAAGTTGGTGGGTGTTAAAAGCAATAAGTCAGCAATTGGGGCACGAGTTACCGTGACGACAGCGACCTCGGCGCAGTTCAACGAAGTGCGAGGTGGCGGCAGCTATCTCTCACAGAATGATCCGCGATTGCATTTTGGTCTTGGCCCCGATTCGAAGATGACCCAGGTAGAAATCCGGTGGCCGAACGGAAAGATCGAAACCTTGCGCGACCTTCCGGCAGATTTCATCTATACGATGGTGGAGGGACAAGGGATCACGAATAGGAACGCGCTTCCCGCCGCTGCGCCGTCAGCTTCCGGACAGCGGTGATTAACTGACTAGCCCTCCGCGTCATGGGGCTTCCCAGTCGAGGGCGTACACATCTTGCGTGCCGGAATTGCGCAGCATCAATGGCGAATCGTCCGGTGAAAGCGTCAAGGAAAACCCCCAATAACCAGTCGGTGAGACGTCCTTAAGATCAAACACACGTTGTATCGTGCGATCACTTAGGCGAATTTTCAACACCGCTCCGGTCCCGGTGGAGTCGACAACAAAAAGGTACTGCCCACTGTTCGACCAACACATCCAACCTAGGGTGCTCTTGGTTAGTTCACTCCATTTTTGAGTCTTGAAATCAAAGAGAACAAGTCTTGTCGAGTCAGCGGACATAGCTGCTACATAGCGTCCATTGGGAGACCACCGCGGCGAGTACAGGCCTGTCGAACCCGGAAGAGTCTGGATCTGGTGTGTCGTGAAATCAAACGTTCGCACCGTCGAGGCTGGATCACCAGAGCTGCCACCAAACATAATTTTGCTTCCATCGGATGACCAGGTCGGATCCTGCGAGTGTGGGTCATCGATCGTAAGTGGTCGAGGGCTTCCCCCGTCGGGCGAGACCTCATTAATAGCGGAACGCCCGTCCGGAAAAATCTCGAAGAAGACGATCTTCTTGCCGTCAGGAGACCATCGCGGCAGGAAAACGGGGTTCGCGTCCGATGTAAGTTGTAGCCTCTCGCTGCCATCCACTTTGCTGCGCCACAGATTGCCTTCAGGATAAGCGACGTAGGCGACCCACTGTTTGTCTTTCGAGAAAGCCGCGAACTCTGCCGAAATGCCCCCAAGGAAAGGCTCGAAATGTCGGGACTTCAAGTCGTACCGCGTCAACTGACCACGGAAAGTCTGACCGACGACGAACAGTTTTTTGCCGTCTTTGCTGGGAAGAAACGATTGTAGGAACAGAGGGCTCGAAGTGAGCTGAACCGGCTTGTGTGTGGAACGCACGAAGTCACGTTTCCGCGGGATGGACCAAATTTGCCCTTTAGACTGGTACAGAAAGTATTTCCCGTCGGTGCTCCAAACGCTGCAACACTCCGAATCAGGCGGTTTGGTCCAACCGGGAAGCAAAGGATGCGCGTCCATATGATCGATGGACGTTTCCCAAAGCAAGGACACCGTGAAGTTTGTGTTATCGAATCGCAAGGAAGTTTCGTCGGGCGAGAAAACCGGATTGATAATGGCGTCTGTGACTTTCAAGGAAGCAACTCGACGGGACTCCGTGCCATCGACTTTCGCCACGAACAAGTCACTGCCAGTGGAGTAGGCGAGCATTTTGCCATCCGGCGACCACCTAGCATCCAGCACCTCCAGGTCGCCGATGCGATGGGGAGAACCGCCGAGAACGGGGAAGCTCCATAGCGGACCCTTTGGAGGCACGCCATGTGCCTCCGCCGCAAGAAGCTCCGATCCATCTGGCGACAACGCGAGCGGCCTCATGTTTGCGGAAGGAAGGATCGTTGACTTTCTGGGCTCGCCTCCCGCGACCGACAGCTCCTCCATGCCCTGGTAATCCGAGGCAGTTCGGTAAAGGTAAAGCCTTGATCCGTCCGTCCCTATTATCCCCTTCGGTAAACCGTCCTTCGTGAGCTGAACGTAGTTGGAAACCTTGGGAACTGCTGGCGCCTGGTTCCAGAGATAAGCCAGCAGCGCCCCGCCGAACACGACCGCTACTGCCACTACCGCCATCGCCATCCAGCGGCGACTCGACAGCGCGCCCGGTTGCGCGTGACCCGACGTCCCCGGCGTGATGGACGAATCCGATAGCGTCTCCAATGCGAACGCCAGGTCGGATGCGGACTGAAAACGTTGATCCGGGTTTTTCTCCAGGCAGCGATGGATTACACGCAGCAGACCAGGAGGCGTAGTTGGCACGAGCTGCGAAATGGAAGTTGGCTCCTCATTCAGAATCGCGGTCATGGTTTCCGCGGACGTGGGCTTGTGAAACGTCTGCTTTCCGGTTACGAGCTCGTACACGATGGTGCCGAACGCGAAGATGTCGGAGCGATGGTCAACACTCTTCCCGCGCACCTGTTCGGGAGACATGTACCCTACCGTTCCCATCACCGTACCGGACTCGGTTCCGCGGGCCAGCGTTGGTTCCGAACCTGAGGTGTCCTTTGCCTCGGTGATCTTGGCCAGCCCGAAATCTAAGATCTTTACCCGTCCATGGTTGGTGAGAAATATGTTTTCCGGTTTCAGATCGCGATGCACAATCCCTTTTTCATGCGGCGCTGCCAATCCATGTGCGATCTGCACGGCATAATCGATTGTCTTGCCAAAAGCCACCGGACCGCGTCTTAGCCGCTCACGCAGGGTCTCGCCTTCGAGTAACTCTGAAACCAGAAACGACACTCCGTCCTGAGTCCCCATCTGATAAACCGCAAGTATGTTGGGATGATTCAGTGCGGCCGCAGCTCGCGCTTCCTGTTCAAAGCGATGCAAACGTTCAGGGTTCGACGTGAGTGACTCGGGCAAGACCTTTACAGCCACATCGCGATCTCTAGCCGAGTATCGCGTGCACGATACACTTCGCCCATTCCGCCGGCACCGAGCGGTGAGCGAATTTCGTACTGACCTAGTATGGTTCCCGGCTTTAGTGCCATTCGTTTTGCGGGATTATAGCTCCAATTCCCGGCGGCTAGAGAAGGAGCTATTCTCGACCGCGCGTCCCCGCCGCCACCGCATCCGGGTCAGGCCGGGACCGTCAACCCTTTAGCGCATACGTCCCAACTGTCTTGGCGCGCACAAAGTGGAGATGTGGTTACAATAAACCCCTCGCGGCCACGAGGCCACAGGGAGCCAGTAAGGAAGTGAAGTTCCAAGCCGCATTCGTGACCGGTTTCATCTTGTTTTTTACGGGATCATCGGGCGCTGCTGTCGATCCCACGAATACGCTGACGATCGCAAGTGGCTCCGAGTCGAAAACCAAGGATCTTCTCATATCAACTCGCGAACAGCTCGGCCTGAGAGGTCCCGTAAAGACGTGTGTCGAGGAGACTACTTATCCTGGTGTGAATGCCCCTGACGGGACGCAGATCCCGGAACGCAAGTCCTCATACACGACGGAGTACGACGTCACCGGCCGCATCCTCGCCACGCGCATCGGCAATCCCGACGGCTCAGAGTGGGTGATGCGATACGGCTACGATGTGTCCGGCCATTTGCTCAAGACTGCCTGGGGGAAGGAAGGGGAGCCATCCACAGAAGCGGTTTATTCCTACGATGACAGGGGAGGGCTGCGGAATATTACTGATGGTCTTAGACCCGACAATCCAGTCACCTTCCGGTACGACGAACAGGGAAGGAAAACCAAGGTGCAGGTTTCCCGGCCCGCAGATTACCGTCCGAATACCGCGGTCGCGGGTTCTCCCTTTCAGGTCTCTGATGGACCACCGAACCTGCCGGGCGGCGGTATGGCTACCACGATTTACGACGAACACGACCGGCCGACTGAAGTTCAGGTTCGGGATGCTCAGGGCGAACTAGTGAGCCGGGCGGTGCGCATCTACGACAGCCAAGGACGCATCATCGAGGAAAAACAGATATTGGACAATCCGGAGACGATCATTCCGGCCGAGATCCGAGCAAAACTTCTGGAGGAGTCTGGCGCATCCCGCGAGCAGCTCCGCGAGCAGCTCACCAAGGTTATGGGCGGGCACGCGGGACCGTTCTCGATTGCCTATAGCTATGACAACCGAGGCCGCGTAAATCAAACCCGCCATCGAATCTTCAATGAAGAAGGGATATTCGAAACTACGTACAACGAGCACGGGGATACCGCCACTGAGATTACGCGGAGAGCGGGAGTAAACAACGAAGAAAAGGAACCAGACATCCCGGCTCCCGTAATGTTTCCATTTTCCGAAGTTCGCCATTCCTACCAATATGACGACCACGGGAACTGGATAGAGAAAATCACGTCTTACCGTTCCACCCCAAATGGTGCGTTCGAATCCTCAAGCATGCGGCGACGCACACTCACCTATTACTGAGTGAGCAACAACAAAAAACGGAGCGCCGTTGACGATATTTGTCACTTGCGACGCAACCCGCGCTGGACAAGCCTTTCGCGCCACTCCCGCTTTTGCAATCCGTTGATTTAGAAGGCTGAAAAAACTCGAAAATACTGTCTAGGAGCTCGGCGACGGCCCCTTACTTGCGACCTAATAATGATAGTCAAACGGTCACACCCGGGAGCCCAGCTTTGAAGCAAGCAATCGGAAAGCGTCGCCAGAAGCGGATGAAGATGGTCTTACCGGTGCGTGTGTGGGCGCGGGACGCTGCCAGCAAACCAGTGCTTGAACTTGCGCATACCTTGGACATCACACCTAATGGCGCTCGCCTTGGCGCAGTACGCCACCAACTGAAAGCTGGCGATAAGCTGATGCTGCAATATCATCAGCGCAAGATTCAGTTCCGCGTAGTGTGGGTTGCGCCCGTGGAGGGAACAGCAGAGTA